>Ga0196965_1000075_pt1 | contig 78078 bp, 71 predicted proteins | sample S1_20metaG_FD_148668 | JGI IMG/M metagenome (GOLD analysis project Ga0196965, IMG submission 148668) | Soil microbial communities from Anza Borrego desert, Southern California, United States - S1_20 | ecosystem: Environmental > Terrestrial > Soil > Desert | place: USA: California | collected...
GTTCGTCCCTGCATGCTTAACGATGAATATATTTTCAGTACCGATGGCACATACGAGTATAAAACAAATGGTAACTTCTGGGCGGAAGCTGGTGTTTGGGAAGGAACACCCGGTTGCCGTGATACAGACACAGGTGGGTTTGTAAATGTTGACGGCGCAGATATCTCTGCATGGGGAGACGGCACACATCAGTTTGAATACAACGTTGAGACGAGCGAATTGACTGTATCCGGCGAAGGTGCGTTCATTGGGTTGACTAAATTAGGAAGCACTGCAGAGGTAAAAGTGCCGCAAACATCTGTAACCTATCAGGTAGTTTCCCTTGTTGATGCCGAAGTTGACACGCTGGTTCTGGAAACAACTATTCCGGATGGCTACTGGCGCATTGTGCTTGTACATTACGATGATCCATCACAGGAACCTGAAATTCCGGGAGCAAAACCTACTGTTGGATTTACTTATGAGATCAATGGTCCGGAAGTAAGTTTTACAAATAACTCTTCAGGCACAGGTACAATCACGTACTCATGGGATTTTGGTGACGGAAATACGTCGACTGAAACATCACCGGTTCACACTTATGGTGGTGATGGCGTATATGAGGTAGTCCTATCCGCAACAAATGAAAACGGAACAAGCACGTCTACTCAGCAGGTAACAATTTCTTCGAGCGTTCTCACGGCGGACGCGCTTAATGGAGGTGGTGAGAAGCAATGGAAGATCAAGCCGGCAGCGGGTTCATTCAAAGTAGGACCTACGCAAGGTTCAGGTGAATGGTATGATGCAGGCGATATTTCTGCGACACGTCCATGTCTTGCCAATGACTTTTTTATCTTCAAAACCGACAATGTTTACGAATACGACGCACAGGGCGATATATGGGGCGAACCTTATATGGGTGTGACTGATGGTTGTATGGACGAAGGTGCCCTTCCTGAAAATGCTGCAGCATGGGGATCTGGCGAACACACTTATACATTTACCGCTGCTACAGATACCGAACCTGCAACGATCACTGTGACGGGCACAGGCGCCTTCATTGCTCTTCCAAAAGCATTCAATGGTGGTGAATACGCAGCAGCTCCTCCGACTGCAGATGCTTCCGTTGAGTATGAAGTGTTAAGCTATGTTAATGATGGGTCTGTGGAAACGCTTACTGTTACTATTGATGTGAGTGCTGGTCAGGCAGGCGGCGCTTACTGGACTTTCGTTCTAATATCTGAATAAAAATTATTGGGGCCGGCTCCGGCTGGCTCCATAACCTATTAATTATGGTGTATCGCATAAAGCTTCTTGTACTTTTCTTTTTTTTCTCGCTGGCTGGGTGCATGGAGGAGCCTGATGAAAGCAATGTTGTTGTTCCATCAAACCTGGAGATAGCTGTTGATGTTGCGAGCGATGGATCCGGAGAAGTGATACTACAGGCAACCGCCGAAGATGCGACTTACTACACGATCTACTTCGGAGAAACGTCCGAGTCAATTATATCGGAGGATGGCAGTGCGTCGTACACCTACAGCGAGTCTGGCACTTACACGATCAAAGTACAGGCGCATGCTGCCATCACATCCTGGATCAATAAAACAGAACCTGTAACTGTAAGTGTTAACGACCCGGCTATTCCGATCATTCCTGCTGAAGGGTACTTAACGCCAACATCATACCCGAACATGACTTTGATTTGGGAAGATGATTTTGAGGGAACCAGTCTTGACGAAACTGATTGGTCTTTTGAGATTGGAAACAACAACGGATGGGGTAACAACGAAAGTCAATACTACACGCGCGAAAATACACGTGTGGAAAATGGACACCTGATCATCACGGCGAAACGTGAAGACACCGACGATTATGAATACACGTCGTCGCGAATTGTTACACGTGGAAAACAGAATTTTCAGTATGGACGAATCGACATTCGTGCGGTATTGCCGAAAGGACAGGGGATCTGGCCGGCGTTGTGGATGCTCGGCGAGAATATTGGTTCCATCGGCTGGCCGGCGTGTGGTGAGATTGACATTATGGAAATGATCGGTGGGAACGGCCGAGAAAAAACGGTTCACGGTACTTTGCACTGGGATAACAGTGGACATGTATGTACATGTGACAAGCCTGGTTATTCTCTTTCATCGGGAACCTTCAACGAAAAATTTCACGTATTTTCAATGGTCTGGACACCAACGGCGATCACATGGTACATGGACGATGTTCAATTTAACACGATCAACATCACACCGGATCACATGACTGAGTTTCATAACGATTTCTTTTTAATTTTCAACCTCGCTGTCGGCGGAAACTGGCCAGGTTATCCCGACGATTCAACGATTTTACCTCAACACCTCATCGTAGACTATGTGCGCGTATTCCAAAACAACTAGCTATAAAAAAATTCTTATGCATATTTCACTTTTGCTGATCGCACTTCAGTTCTTTTCATGTGCGCTTGAAAAGGAGCCTGCTTACGAGCTTGTATGGAGCGACGACTTCACGAAGAATGGCGCGCCGGATTCTACTTTCTGGACGTATGATATTGGAACCGGTTCTAATGGATGGGGTAACAATGAAATTCAATCGTATACGCGCGATCCGAAAAATGTTCGTGTTGAAAATGATTTACTGATTATCGACGCGATCAAGGAAAATGATCAATGGACTTCCGCGCGACTGAAAACGCAAGGTCGAAATGAATGGCAGTACGGAAAGATCGAGTTCCGTGCAAAGTTGCCGCAAGGCGTTGGCACGTGGCCGGCACTCTGGATGCTGGGAAACGATATCCCAACCGTTGGCTGGCCCGCATGCGGCGAGATCGATATCATGGAGCACGTCGGTAGAAACCCAGGTGTTGTTCAAAGTGCTTTGCACAATTCCTCCAGCTACGGAGACACTTTCAACAAGGGCGAAACATCCGTACCCGATTTTCACTCGGCCTTCCATATCTATCAACTGATCTGGGATCAACACAAAATGGACTTCCTTGTTGATGATAAATTGTTTTACACTTATGCGCCGCAAGAAAAGACCGACGCAACGTGGCCCTATAACAAACCATACTTTATCATCATGAATATTGCCATCGGCGGTGGTTTTGGCGGGCAGGTTGATCCTCAACTAAAGCATGCACGTATGGAAATTGATTATGTAAAAGTCTATCAACGATCCGGAAAAATATCACAGACAAATTAGGATCTGACGATCCAACGATCTCATAATAGTTAGGGTTAGGGTTAGTAATTGGTTAAAGGTTCGCTTACGACGGCGAGCCTTTTTCTTTATTGAATGAATTGCTCAAGGATCATAACGCCAGCCAGCCCACATACTGAGACTATGCTTTCCATCAACGACCAAGACTTGATTGTATCACTAATACTGAGATTAAAATACTCTTTGAATAGCCAGAAGCCCGCGTCGTTAACATGACTGAACATCAGACTGCCGGCACCAATTGCTAGAACCATCAGGTTTGGATCTACGCCGGAAGGACCAACAAGGGGTATCATAATCCCTGCTGCAGTCAGGCCCGCGACCGTCGCTGAACCCACACAAACTCTGATCGTACATGCAATGATCCACCCAAGCACAAGTGGATGTATGTCAGCCTGATTAAGAAAGAAGCCGATTTCCACACTGACACCGCTATCGGTCAGGATCTGCTTTAACGCACCCGACCCACTGATGATCAGCAAAAGGATCGACACGTCTTTTATCGCGTCGGCATACGTATCCATCACTTTTTTTATTGAAGTGCCAACCATTTTCCCGAGTGTGAGAGTGGCAACCAATAGCGACAGCAACATAACGAGGGAGGGGTCTCCAATCAGAATCAAAGCCTTTGCTGCATATGAATCTCTTTCCAGGTGAGGAACGAGTAACGTCACCACACTTAGCAAAATTACAGGGAAGAGGGAAGACAGAAGGCTGTTGGTAAGCGAAGGGAGTTGTTCAGGTTCAACCGCAGTAGATTTGAACGTGGGGAGCATAGGCGCATGTATTCGTCGAAGCGTTTTCGCAAAAAGTGGCCCTGCGATGATGACCGTTGGAATCGCGACAATGATTCCGTATAACAACGTCTTTCCTATATGCGCATTAAACTGCGCGACCAGTGCGGCAGGTGAGGGGTGCGGAGGCAGGAATCCGTGTGTCACCGAAAGCGCCGCCAGCATCGGAAGTCCTACGTACACAGCCGATAGCTTGTGACGATATGCCACGGCAAATATCAACGGTACCACAAGTACAAATCCAACGGTGTAGAATAGCGGGATGCCGATAATAAAACCTGTAAGCATCAGCGCCCATTGTATGTGGCGCGGCCCGAACAACTGCATCATGCCGGATGATATTTGTTGCGCGGCGCCACTATCGGCCACGAGCTTGCCCAGCATTGCACCACATGCGATAACGATTACAAGCGAGCCCAGCATATCACCGATGCCGCGGGTAATGGATTTCGAAATTTCCACAGCAGGAATGCCAAGCAATATCGCTGCGATGACGGAAACTACCAGGAATGCCAGGAATGCATTAAACCGGTAATAGGAAATAAGCAGGATGAGGAACGCGATGCAAAGGAAAACTATGAGAATAGACATTTCCCTTGCACGTTTTAGAATTTGTCCGGGATCTGAATAATCCGGATGACCACTTCATGCGGATCGCCGTCTTTGTCAACGAGGTTAAATTTCACCAGTGGGTTGTCTCGCTTTAATTGCATCTCAACTTTTGTAATGGTGTTATGTTGCAGATGTTTTTCAATTTCCTTCTGAAGGATGTGCATTGCATTGGCAAAATCAACTTCAAGTGGACTTGGATTATAGGATGATGTCTTCATAAGTATTCGTTACCACCTGATCAGTGCAGATGCCCACGTGAAACCACTGCCAAAGGCAGCCAGACAAATTAAATCATTTTCTTTGATTTTCCCCTCCGCCCAGGCTTCACTCATCGCGATCGGGATCGACGCGGCGGTTGTATTACCATAACGCATGATGTTGTTATATACCTGGTCGTTCGTCAGGCTTAGCTTCTCCTGAATGTATTGACTGATCCTCAGATTCGCCTGGTGCGGTACGAGCAGGTTGATCTCTTCTTTCTTTAAGTTGTTTGCAGCAAGCGCTTCGTTTATCACTTCCATGAACCGTACAACGGCATGCTTGAAAACCTGATTCCCATTCATAACAACTTTGAAAGTTGAGGTATCAGTAATCTGGTCAGGTTGTCGTTCCGCATGTGGACGCGAGCTTCCCGGATCTTTTACATAAAGCTCCTCGGCAAATCTTCCATCCGAATGAAGGTGTGTCGATAATATTCCGGGTTTCTCTGACGGCTGAAGAATTGCAGCGCCGGCACCATCGCCAAAGATCACCGCGGTGTTGCGCCCGCGTGTTGAAATGTCGAGTGCGGTTGATTGAATTTCGGCACCGATCACAAGTATGGTTTTATACATGCCAGTCTTGATAAACTGATCGGCGACAGACAACGCATAGATAAATCCTGAGCACGCGTTCCTGATATCGAGTGCGGCGATGCTTTCAAGTCCGAGCTCCCGTTGTAGCAGCACACCTGATCCCGGAAAAAAATAGTCCGGTGTGATGGTGGCGAACACAATAAAGTCAATGTCCTTTTCTGTCAACTTCGCCCGTTGCAGCGCCATGCGCGTAGCCTTTGCCGCCATGTTCGCAACAGTGTCCTTTGCGGGATCCATCCAACGTCGTTCGTTAATACCAGTTCGTTCAACGATCCACTCGTTGTTCGTGTCCATAACTGTTGACAGGTACTGATTGGTGATTACATTTTCAGGCACATGATGTCCAAGCCCAACGATTTTAGAATAGCGCATGTAGTGTTATTAAAGCAGGCTAATTTAGTGAATTCAGCGAATGGTTGTTACGCTGTGCATATTTTGCTTTGCATTCTAAGTCCCGTCTATTATTATTGCAGCTTAAACGTTAACAACTAAGACTATGAACAACTCTCTAAGGTGGCCAGCCCTGGCCTTTTTGCTTTGCTTTTTTCTGTCCTCTTGCGATGACGACGAAGTTCAACCACCGGACACAACTAGTCCGGAAATTACAATCAGTGATTTCGGGGAATATGTAAAGGGAACGTTTCCCATAACAGTTTCTGCCACCGATAATGATGTGATCTCCTCGATTAAGCTTTCCATTAATGGAACATCTGTAGCGACCAGCGAGAATGGGACGCTCGATTATTCATGGGATACAAAAACTATGGATGAGGGAATGAGCAAGATTAAAATAGAAGTGTCGGACCAAACCGGCAATACGGCTGTTAAAGATATTGATGTGCGGGTGATGAATTATTTCTTTAGCTTCACTAGTGGAGCCGGCTACACATCATCTTCGAATGCCGACTATGTTTACCTCTCAGATTACGAAGGAAACGTTTTAGGCGTAGCAGATCTTAAGGTTGAAGGTGAACAAAAAATGGAGACGCCCGATGGTTATGCGTATGGCACTCCCGTGGCAATAAATTTCTATTCGTATATCGATAACTCCTCTGTATACATCGCATCATATCTTGATTTTTTGCCTGGCTCATATCACCTTGACAAACCTTTTCCGCGTACGAATCCTACTGTTGTCGGGCAACATAATGTTGTGCTCACCGGGCACGATCGCTCCATGCCCGTTGGGCTATCCGGGCGGTATCTGTGGGGGGCAAGTTGGTTCGATATGGAAGGAACGTACCATGCAGGCATGATCAGTGAAACGTCTGACCTTTTCGTCTCAATTGTCGATGAATCTAGTCAATCCAATAAACCAAAATATGGCTATATCGAATCTGTTGCAGTAGGGGGGACCAGTGAATTCGCATTTGATGAATTAACAGAAATGAATCAGCAGACGTACAGTCTGGATTTTCAAGCGACGTTTGTTAAGGGCGACACGTGGCTTCCCAACGAGAACATTCGTTATGTGGGTCTGGCGCGTACAAGTGGATACAATACATCGGAGCTCTCGCTGTTTTACCCTACGGATTTATTCGATGAATATGACTTCTCTTACAGACTGGATGTAGATAATATTTCTTATAAGGGATCTTATGACGCTGCGGCACCCAAATCAACGCTTGAGCTCCTTCAAGTAGATATAGCGGAATTGTCGTTCGTCGACCAAACCTTAGACCTGCAATTTTCAGGAACTTGTGATATCGTAGGATTAAGTGGATATAAGCGTTTCGAATACGAAGGGGAAAATAGATTATTTGTCAATAATGTTTATTGCCCTGGAAACCTCCCGGTGTCTTTCAAGGTCGCAACGCCTCCTTCTTCGTTTGCTTTTAGTGAAAATCTGCCCCTTGTGGACGAGTTGATTTTTGACCTTATTGTTTTTGAGGAACTCGGAAACGAAGACGGATACGAGAATTTAAAAGTAAAATTGCTCAACAAGTCTGGCGTCATCGCAGAATACCGCACCAAATCGTTTTATATAGATGCAGATGGTAAAAAAGCAGGTGATTCGGGAGATATTCACTCCATAATTGCTGATCGAAAAATGGAGGACTTCATTCACTAGAAAGCTTCCGGAGGCCAGTTTGCGGCCTCCGGCTTTTTTTACATTTGCGACAGCCCGATGCGCCCATCATAAATGCAGATTCATGGATGGTTCGCGTATTCATCTGAAGTCTGCTGTCCCTTGCCATTTAAAGCTTTCGTTATTGAAGAAATCATCCGATGATGCAACCTGGTTGATCCAATGGCCGATCCGTTAGATTCATTGAAAGCATCGGTGCTTCATAATTCCGACCTGTTCGCTTAGCATTACATGATTAGCTTAATATTTTCCTCGAACGGCTATTAATTGTTCGATTGCTTCATTATATTCGGTTAACGCAAAAAAATCCCTTTAATCTGTTGTCATGTTGACCTGCATGCATGGAATTGCATTGCAGTTAGTTGCAGTTCATTGCATGCATGACAACACTTGCATTCGGAAAACTCATTAACCCACATAAATATGAGAAACAATGCACGAATGCGCATAGTCACCCTGCTATGCTTTTGCGTGAGCAATCTATATGCTCAGCACGATGAAATGGATTCGCTCTTTAATCTGAGCCTTGAAGATCTGATGAAGATCAACATCACCACGGCTTCCAATAAAACGGAACAACTCAACAAAGCGCCAGCAACCATCATTGTTATTACCGAAAAGGACATTCACGATCGTGGCTACCTTGAGTTTTACGATATTCTCAACGACCTTCCGGGATTTGATTTGTCGCGCGCTTTTGGCGACGACAATTATTATCTATATCCGCGAGGTTACAGAAAAAGTACGGGTGATGTAATGTTGCTGATGGTGGATGGTATTATTATGAACCATCTCTACAACAACAATATGAACGCATTCTTTCAGTATCCGTTGAACAACATCAAACAGGTGGAAGTTGTATACGGTCCTGCCTCTGCGATCTATGGCCCGAATGCTTTTGCAGGTGTCATTAACATCATTACAAAGACTGACGGAAAAAGCTCCCTTCGGTTAAGCGCCGGACATGGAAACACAAACATTGCTGATCTGCATTTTAGCCAGAACCTTAACAGCGATGTGTCATTGAATATTACCGGTAAATTTTATAGCAGTGGAGGACCTGATCTGGAAGGACGCACCCCATTTTTACACGACAGCCTTTACAGAAATAAAGCTTTATGGGGACCGCTCATGTCTACAGATTTTATTGGCTATCATAGTCCTATGCGATCACATTACTTTGCGCCAAGTCTCACTTATAAAGGTTTAACTGTTGGGATGATCAACTACTTTAGTGAATCTGGTTTGGGAACTGAATTCCCGGGCGACCAGGAATTGAATTCCGCGAAGTGGCAGTTCAGAGAACTCACAACCTTTGTGAGATACAACGTGCAGGTGAATGACAAGCTGTCGTCAAAAACATTATTCAAGATCAGGCGGAGCGATATTCCTGGAAGCTCGATGTTTATCTATCGCTGGCCTAATGACGGTGCGAATTTTACCAATGGCGCTATGAATGCGGTTGAATACTGGCAGTCTGTTAACATGAGCTTTTCCTTTTTTAATGATTTTACTTATACTGTCAATGAGCGGTTTACGACCAACTTCGGTCTCAAGTATGATCGCCGGTTGTTACAGCGGGAATATGAGATCATCGGCACCTATGACGATGTAACAGATAGTGTGCCCAATTTCCCGACTCCACCACAATCGGCCAGCATCGATCAGCATAATCACGGCTTACTGGAAGATCGCGGATTATACTTCCAGGGTAAATATTCCTTCAGTGAAAAATTCGATTTAGTCGGTGGCCTTCGGTATGACTACAATACCGTTTGGAAAGATGTATTTAGCCCGAGAATTGGCGTCGTTGTCGAACCAGTGAGTAATCTTATTTTTAAAGGTTTTTTCGGAACAGCTTTCCTTGAGCCATCAGCACGCGTACTGTATGGTGGATGGTCGGGAACATTGTCGAATCCGGACGTTCAACCTGAAAAAATGCGTACAATAGAACTGTCAGCTTCTTATACGATAAATGTTTTTTCTGCCGGGCTTAACTTCTATCGCAATTCCGTGAAGGACGCAATCGTGGTTGATTCAGAAAAAAGACCGTTTAACCTGGGCAGCGCCGATATGACAGGCATTGATGCTTATTTCAAAGTATCAACCTCCCGTCCGGTCGGCATGTTCAACAGGCTGAGCGCCGACATGTTTGTATCGTGGGTCGATGCAGAGGAGCAGCAAGAGGGGTTCGACGCGATTGCAACGCCAAACATGGCGCCGCTTAAAATCAAACTTATTGGCACAGCTACCTTGGCGAGAAATATCACCTTCAGCGTACAAAGCCGTTACATTGACGAGATCAAAACGGTTTCATCCAACCCGTTGGCCAAGATTGACTCATGGTTTGCAGCCGACGCGAACCTACTTTACCGCAATTTGCTTGTTGACGGTTTTTCTCTAGGCGTAAAAGTTTACAATATCACCGACAAAAAATACGATCATCCAGGCTACCGCGATGCCAGCGCTGGGGAAGATGCCTATATTCGTGATGATCAGGGAGCGGTCACCGGCAGGAAGGACAGTGTTTTGGGCGGATATAGTTCAAGACTCCCGCAACCTTTGCGTACCATTATGCTGACGTTTCGTTATGAGTTGTAATTACCGTTCCGCTTCGTAGTATGAAGGAGTCCGCTTTATCAGGGCGGACTCTTTTCTTATATGATACATGCCGGCCACTGGACTGTTTCGCGCCACCCAATTGCGGTCGATCGCGTCCATTGATCCGTGATACATCTATTAATTCTCAACAATATCACCTGAGTCGAGCTGGCCACTTGAGACCTTTTTTCCGGACTTTTTGTAATTCGTGAAATATGAAGGCAATCCCTCGGCTAAATGGTCAGCACTGGTTCTTAATTCGTAGTGCAAATGTGGAATATTTGCGCTTCCCGATGCGCCGATTGCCGCTATTGCCTGGTCCGCGCTTACCATGTCACCAATCCTTACTTTCGCGCTGCCTTTTTGAATATGCGCAAACAAGCTGTATTCGCCATTCAAATGGTCAATGACGATATGGTTTCCAAAAAGTATCATTTGGTTTTGCGCAATGAGGCGTTCGTCAAACTTGCGATTATCGCGCATGCTATCGATAACAGCAACAACCTTTCCGGCAGCAGGCGCATAAATGGACTTCCCGAAGCAATCCCAGCTGTCGTTGGCTTGTTCGTTTCCGGAAAACATTTCGTCGTTGGCATTCAGTGTCACAAAGTCGTAGCTATAGCGCATGAAATTCGTTTTGAAACCAAGTGATTGTAAAAAAGGGTGACCATAGTCAAAACGCCGATGGTGGGCATAGAAATCATGTCCGTCTTCTATCAGGATTTTCCCTTTCAGCGGAAGCCGCAGCTTTGTTTTGTTTACATAAGCGGAAGGCTTCACCGCGACGGTTACCTCATACATTTCTCCGATTTGTGATGAAAAGGTAAATCCATAGCTGAGATCCGATAGATCGAGTTCGCTTTCAAAGGTGTGAAATGGATTGAAAACTGTCAGCTGCGATTGTCCTGATAGTATTCTGTTTGCGATGGTGCTTATTCCAGGAACGACACCGTTTCCATTAATGAATTTTTTAAGGGTCAGTTGACCGTTCTTGTTTCGAACAGAAAGCGCTATACTCTCTATAGTTAACGTGTCGTTCCCCGCATTTTGAATTAAGAATTCGAAGTTGATGTATTGTGCTCCTTCACCTTTTTCGATGTAAATGTCAGTCGGACCAGTTTTAATCGTCACCGGTTGCGATTTCTTATATTCTTCCGCGTTAAGCTTTGATATGACCCTGATCTCATATTTTCCTGCGGGCGCTTTTGCTTCCAGGGGCGTAACCGTTAGCCGGTAGTTACCGTCAGACGATGCCACAAACGACACCAGTTCTATACCCTGCGTTCCATTCGGCGTGTCGACTTGAAGCTCTTTTGTACCTGATGGATTAAAAACTGTTACGACCGCATCGATACCTTTTTGGAGCACAACGATCTTGACAAAATCGCCTTCATTTAAACTGACTTTGTATGAATGAATGGAACTTCCCTGGATTTCCTGCTCAATTGTTTCGGTGGTTAGCATTTGCGTTGATTGCGCGTTTGAAATGCTGGCCATCGAAGAGATACACGAAAATAGCATTGTGGCTTTGAATAAGTGGAGCTTGAACATCATTGTGGAATTTGATTGAGTCCCTTTGACGCTTTACGGGAATGACAGGTTACCGAAGTTTGCCATAATTATTCAAGCAGAGCGCCTCAAGTGACGGTAGCTAAAGCAGTGTCATTCATAAACGTCATGGCGCGACTGCTCGCCGCCTACCAGGTGCTCACGTTGTCTGCTCCACCCCCTCGATTGCGCACAGTTAAAAAGTGATGCATGTTCCCGACAGGCCGTTCGGAGGACAATCGATCATTGAACATGATTGTTCTTCGAAAGGAGTGGGCGCGGGCTGACAGTTGTCACACGCGATGGGACGGATCTGACCTGACTAGGGACAGTTGTCATACACGATGGGGCCGATCTGACCTGACGATGCCTCTGGGTCTAGGGTCTATTCTATAAACTGTGTCGTTAAGTATCTGTAAACTCAACCTGGATTTGCCGCGATCATTCGGACAATGTTCGCCGGTCATTTTTTTATCTGAAAGTCCCGCAAGCGCTGTGAAAAACCGGTAAATTGGTGTTGCGAGACAACGCCGACTTTTAAACATCCAACGCGAAAGACAAAATCCATGACAAAGAGCAAACTATTACAGATGAACAATGTTGGCATTGTTGTAGAATCGCTCGACAACGCCATTTCATTTTTCACGGAGATCGGGCTAAGGCTTGAAGGTCGGGGTATGGTTGAAGGTGAATGGGCGGGGCGGGTAACGGGACTTGGAAATCAGTCTGTAGAGATTGCCATGATGGTTACACCAGATGGCCATAGTCGTCTCGAACTTTCACGATTTCTTACGCCAAAAACAATTTCAGACCATCGAACTGCTCCTGTGAATTCCCTCGGCTATCTGCGAGTCATGTTCGCTGTTGATAACATTGACGAATTAGTATCCAGGCTTACCAGGCATGGTGCCGAACTCGTAGGAGAAATTGTTCAATATGAGAACGCGTATCGGCTTTGCTACATTCGCGGTACCGAAGGACTTCTTGTTGGACTTGCAGAAGCACTTGATAGAAAATGAAGGCCGGACAAACCTACAAAACGCTTTAGCCAGGACATTGCTTTGAACGAGGTAAGGAAAAAAGGGATTGTATAAACAGTCGGGATTGCATCACTCAAACAGACAACGAATGAAGTTTGACACCTATATACCTTGCGATATCCTCAAACCTTTTGTGAAGTCAATAGTCGTTCAAGAGACCACTTCAGAAAGCACGTACAGAATCTTACCCGACACCAGTTTGGTTATTGGCTTTCAATACAAGGGCCGGTTATCCAGACTGCAAAATGATACCGAGACACCTCTTTCAATTTCCGGAATATCAGGCTTAGCGGATCACGCCAGGACTTTTAAAAACTCTCCTGATATTGGTACTATATTAGTTTTTTTTCATGAAGCTTGTGCAACACAATTTTTCAGACAGCCATTGCATGAACTCTTTAGAGAAAGCGTTTCACTGGACAACTTTATGCTTCGCTCCGAACTTTTGTGTTTGGAAGATAAATTAGCCAATGCAAAGACGGACACGCAACGAATTGCGGTAGTTGAGCATTTCTTAATCAACCGCATGACGAACACTGAGCCAGACAAATTAGTCTTGGCTGCCCTTACGCTCATTCACAAAAGCAAGGGCACCATCCGGATAAAAGAACTGAGCGAACAATTATTCATTAGCCAAAGTCCTTTAGAAAAAAGATTCCGGCAAGCGGTCGGCGCTTCACCTAAAAAATTCACTTCCATTGTGCGCCTGAAAAATGTTATTCAACAATATCATTCTGCAAGCTCTTTGACCGAGTTAGGGTATGAAACAGGGTTTTATGACCAGGCACATTTTATCAAAGAGTTTAGGACGTTTACTGGCGATACACCGGAAAGATTCTTTTCAAAGAGAAACTAAAAAACGATTTTTTACAATTGCGAGTTTAGCTGTAATCACACATTTGCAGTGTCATTCGACAAATCACTGAGTAATAAGAATCAAAAAAATGAAAAGAATGAAATCGTACGATGTTCCCCATAAAGGTTTGAGGAACGCACTATCGCAATTGCAGTTGCTGGCAGGAAAAACTGACTACACCAGCCGAAGTGAAGTAGAACAGCTTTATAAGTTGGGTCAAGACGTTTTTACAATCCTTACCATTCATGCAACCGATGAAAACGAAGTAACACTTGCCGAACTGGAACAGCGTTGCGTGGGTTGTTCGCAACACGACGTTGACGACCACGAACAAATTCATCTTGCACAGGACAGGTTGGAAAAACTGCTTGCCAGTATTTATACCAACTCAATAGCAGGGAAGGATGTAATCGAAGATGGGGAGGAATTTTATTTATCCTTCAGTGAATTTTACGGAGTATATCTCGAACACACAGCGGAAGAGGAACGAGTAACGCAACCGTTGTTGTGGAAGTACTTTACCGACGAAGAATTAGCAAATCACAGGGCAAGAATTATGGCTAGAAATCCGCCACAAACTTTGCTGATTTGGTTTAAGTTTGTAATCCCTGCCCAAAGCCATAAAGAAAGAGTTGGACTTTTGACAGGTTTTAAGAAAATGGCTCCTGCACCTTTCTTTAATGAAGGAATGCAAGTGATTAGCGGTGTATTGCCAGAAATCGAATTTCACGAATTAAACAAGGCATTGACGTGAGCAGGCTCCCAGATAGGAACGCATGGACGATGAGGCAGCCGACAGAACCGTTATTATTTTTCACACACGCTTTTCATGTTGGTCGAATCCTTCTCGGTAAGGCAATAAGTGGGGTCTGGTTGTGTACGCTCACCAACGATGCATGTAGATAATGGGCGGGTGAGTTTGATGATTAATTAATAATTTGGCCTTTCGGCGCGGCTTATATCGAACTTTACCGTTAATTTTCATTAGGGCAATGACAACGAAAGACTTTTTGATTTTGATGATAAAATTATTCGGACTCTACTCTGCTGTCACGACAATATTGTCAGTTTTGCCTGCCAACATTATATTTTCATTAGGGTATCTTGACATCGGCTCCCTTATTTGGATTGCAGGAACAGTAGGCGTGACTTTTGGACTATTCTGGTTACTAACATTTAAGGCCGAAAAAATTGTCGAGTGGTTAAAGCTTGAAAAGGGTTTTACGGCCGATCGTATTGAGCTTGGGAACATAAAAGGAGAGACCATAGTTAAAACCGGCACATTTATAATTGGCGGACTTTTGATGATCAAACACATTCCCGCTGTATTGAGTCAAATATATTGGGCATTCAAAGGTGATATTGTTGGGCAGGAGTTTACGCCGAAGGATAAAATAAGTTTAACAATCTCTATTATTAATGTGATAGTAGGGTATTTACTTTTTGCCAACTATCAGGTTGTTGCGAAAAAACTGTCAAGAAAATAGACGCCTAGTTAGAACTCCTAACGACAAAAGGATAGCGCAGACTTTCAGTGCATATTTCGTAACAGCATCATGGAACCCTTAATCACTTTAATACTATTAACTATCACCCTCACCGCAACAGGACAGATTTTTTCATCGAAAGCGGCACTTACATTTTATCCTGGAACCAACATTGACACTGAATATCGGTACACGGATTCCACAGGCATGGATGTAATCGTACAAAACAGCGTTCGCAAGGGTGGACAATACATTGACCCGAGCGGAAAAGAATTTTTTCATGCGATATACTGGTATCGCGTAATCAATGAAAGTTCTGCTCCGTTAGAGCTGACTATTAACTTCCCTGCGGATTCATTCGCAACGGTACCTTCGCCAGACTCATACCTAAAAGTTTTTCTGCCTTCGGATACAATGACACTCGACAAAGAAAACTTGTATGCCTTCGGCGCAACAGGTTTAAAATCTTTTCTGGATTCCGGCTTAAAAAAATCGACCACACTACAAAGAACGATTGCTCATAAAGGCGCTTGTCTTTTCTATATCGGAGCGCTCTACTATAAGGCATTCGCCCCCGCATATGCGGCACTTGTCATAAGAGACCAGGATGTTTTTTACAGCATCGGCGGATTAGAAATTCCCTGCGGAAAGATTGTATTTAAGAATTAAAAAGTCTTCTTGCCCGGACATTGAGTAACAGAAAATTATGAAGAAAATACAATTGCTATTGTTTGTCGCCACGCTGACCGGCGTAACGGGGTTCTCACAGACAAATAACAGCCAATACGATATCAGAATATTATCGGAGGCGCAATGGCTTGCATTTGATACGATGTTGAACCTTCTTACCGCAGAAAACAAGATAGCTCGTTCGGAAGCAGAAATTCTGAAATTGCTCAGCAGCAATGCCCATGTATTCAAGCAGACACCGGATTCAGTTGTAAAACAACATGGAAAACTTTCGCGCGACGATGTCAAATTGGCGTTTAGAATAACGTCCGCCAACGATGATTATTTAATCATGATAACCTCCTATTTGGGTTTTTGTCATTCATTCAAATATGTCACAGCTAATAAAAGCCTCACTGGCGTTACGATAAAAAACAGAATCGTGTTATCATCTGCCGAGGAACTGAAAGTGAAGAGGCTGGACGAATCAAGTATTATTTTTTACGCAGGCAACTCACACTTTCAAGAAGGTGATTGGATAAAGTATTTTTCGTTAGACTTGAAAAGCGCGGTTTTTACGCACACGAAAAATTGCCGAACCGTAGAGAATAAGGAGGAATGCGAAATTATTGGAGGTTAACCCGCGGTTCTCCTTACCCTAAAACAAAATTGCGTACAACAACATTTCTAGACATCCTGGTGTGACGCATATTTCTGTGAATCTTGCCAAAACTCGTCTCTAACGACGACGCTGCCCGCAAGGATGTCATGAATGGCGCGTCTTCGCGGGTTTGTCAACATTGTTCCAACTTCCAAAAGGAACAATAATGTCGTCAGCCAGTTCAAATAGTTTCTTAGAATGGAGTCGTCTAATGGATAATGCCCTAGTTGAATGATTCTTGATATTAAAACAATCAAGCCAACGATTTCCAGTGTAATGTGAATGCTGTCCCTCATTAATGATTGTTTCAGAGTCAGTAACTTTTCCTCTGATTTGTCGATGACTCTGACATCCATCCAACTTTTTCCAAACGTTTGCCCTGTGGTCCAATGGAAGTAAACCGAGTAAATATAGAAGGAAGAATAGCTGAAAACTGCTCCTATGGATAGGAGTAAAGTATTCTCGCTATCCATAATTAAATAATCAATAAGTCCAATCGGTACGAATATTACTCCGTCAATTAATCCAGCAAAAAAACGGCGCCAAAATGTTTCGTATTTTTCCATAAATAAATGCGCGGACGTTGACTATCACATCACCACATTCACAATCCTTCCGGGCACTACAATCACTTTCTTCGGTGCTTTCCCTTCCGTCCACTTTAACACGACTTCTGCGGCGAGCACGTTCTTTTCAATATCAGAAGGCGGCATGTCGAGCGCGAACTCCATTTTGGTGCGCACTTTTCCGTTGATCGAAATTGGATACTCGAACGAATTCTGTTTCAGATATTCTTCATTGTATTGCGGGAAGGATGCAGTGACAATGGAGTCTTTGTGTCCAAGTTTCTCCCACAATTCTTCCGTAATGTGTGGCGCAAAAGGTGCGAGGGCAATGGTGAGCGGTTCGAGAATACTACGCTTGTTCGTCTTCATGGAATTCAACTCGTTCACACAGATCATGAATTCGCTCACACAAGTGTTGAACGAAAAATTATCGACATCGTTCTCGATCTTCTTCAATGCTTTGTGAAGCGCTTTCAGTTCTTCTTTCGTGCCTTCACCTTCCGTTACAACAAAATTTCCTTTGTCATCGTGGAACAGGTTCCAGAATCTCCGTAAAAACTTGAACACACCGTCGATGCCATTTGTATTCCACGGCTTTGACATTTCGAGCGGACCAAGGAACATCTCATACATCCGCAACGTATCAGCTCCGTAGTTTTCAATGATGTCGTCAGGGTTCACAACATTGAAGTAAGACTTACTCATCTTTTCGATCGCCGCACCACAAATGTATTTTCCGTCTTCGAGAATAAATTCGGCTGTTGCGAAATCAGGTTTCCATTTTTTGAAAGCTGCTGTATCAAGTTCAAGTCCTGATACAATGTTCACATCAACATGCAAAGCATCTGTTTCGTAAGAACCTTTCAACCCGGCCGACACAAACTTGTTTGTCCCGCGAACGCGATAAACAAAACGTGAGTCGCCTGTGATCTTCCCCTGGTTGATCAGTTTCTTGAATGGCTCATCGAAGTTGAGGTATCCAAGATCGTGCAGGATCTTAACCCAAAGTCGCGAATACAACAGATGGGCTACTGCGTGTTCTGATCCGCCGATGTAGACATCAACCTGTCCCCAGTAGTCCAGCGCCTTTTTACTGGCAAAAGCGTTTTCGTTTTGCGGATCGGTAAATCGTAAAAAGTACCACGCAGCACCAGCGTGTGTCGGCATGGTGTTGCTGTCACGCCGTTCGTTGTCGTTAATGTGAATCCAGTTCTTAAGATTCGCCAACGGACCTTCACCCGAACCTGAAGGACGGAAGTCATTGGAGTCAGGAAGCGTTAACGGAAGATCTTTTACATCCATCGCGTATGGCATGTCGTCACGGAACACAACAGGGAAGGGTTCGCCCCAATACCGTTGCCTGCTCCAACCTGCATCGCGCATCTTGTAATTTACCTGGCGTGTTCCAATCCCTTTTTCTTCCAGCTTTTTCACCACCACTTCGATCGCGTCTTTCATCAGCATTCCGTTTAAGAAATCGGAATTCTCGAGACGTGCATCGTATGTCGGGTTTGCTTCTTCACCGTTATAATGTTCGCCAATGATATTTGTGATCGGAAGCTTAAAATGTTTCGCGAATTTATGATCGCGTTCATCGCCGCAAGGTACACCCATGATTGCGCCGGTACCGTAACCTGCAAGCACATATTCGCTGATCCAGACAGGGATCTCACGGTTGTTGAAAGGGTTGATCGCATACGCGCCAGTAAAAGCGCCGGTGATCTTCTTCACCTCGGCCATTCGGTCAACTTCCGAACGGCTTTCAACGTACTTCAGGTATTTTTCAATCTCTTCCTGTTGTCCTTTGCTTGTAATCTCCTTCACCATTTCGTGCTCTGGAGCCACAACCATGAAGTCGACACCGAAAATTGTATCCGGCCGGGTTGTGAAGATCGTCATCTGATCAACAGTTGACTGTTCGCTTTTCACTTTAAATGAAACGCGTGCACCTATGCTTTTACCGATCCAGTTGCGCTGGATTTCTTTCATCGATTCACTGAAGTCGATTTCATCAAGGCCTTTTAACAGGCGTTCGGCATATTCCGTGATCCGAAGGCTCCACTGACGCATTTGTTTTTTCACAACAGGAAAGCCACCGCGGTAGCTTACGCCATTGATGACTTCGTCATTCGCCAGGACGGTGCCGAGTGCTTCACACCAGTTTACATCCGTATTAGCCAGATACGCGAGCCGATACTGCATGAGGATTTCTTCACGCGTCCGTTCGTCGAATGATTTCCATTGTGATGCATTGAAAGTTTTTAAGGTCGTTCCCTGAACTACATACTTTGCATTTGGAAAAGGGTGGTTGGCGTTTCCTTCATCGCTGAAAATCGAAACGAGATCACTAATGCGTTCTGCTTTTTGTTTCAGGCGATTAAACCAGCTGTCGAAGATCTGGAGGAAGATCCATTGTGTCCATTTATAGTATGATGGATCGCACGTTTTCACGATACGGCTCCAGTCATACGAAAATCCAATTTGGTTTAACTGCCTGATAAAGTTCTGAATGTTTTGCTCCGTCGACGTGGCCGGATGAATTCCATGCTCGATCGCGTATTGCTCGGCGGGTAAACCGAACGCATCGAAACCCATCGGATGCAATACGTTGAAGCCTTTCAGTCTTTTGTAGCGCGAAACAATATCGGAAGCGATATAGCCGAGCGGGTGACCGACATGCAAACCGGCGCCCGATGGATAAGGGAACATATCCAACGCATAGTACTTCGGCTTATCCGGTTGAATATCAACCTTGTAAACACCGCGTTTCTGCCATTCTGAGCGCCATTTATCTTCGATCTTCTTAATCTCTTCTTTGTTGTATTCGGCCATAATCCTGAAAAATGAGCCACAAAATTAAGGATTCTGGTTGGATCGTAAAGCCTAAATGAAGTGCGGATTGGATCATGGAATTCCCTCTTTCGTTAGTCCGTCGTCCTGACCCGGCATACCAAAGCGAAAGCTGCTCCGCGAACCAAAAATGCCCGGTTTTACAGTCCATCACCCGCTTTCGACAGTTCGGTAAGTTGCTTTATGTCCGGACGAGCAATGAATGAATCTTTACAGCAGAAATCGCAAAAGCTATGAGATTATTGTTTACCACATTCTTCCTGATGATCACACTGACTGCCTGGTCGCAGACGGAAATTTCCGGCTCGGTGAAAAAAGAAAACGGAGAGCCGATTCCGTTCGCCAACGTGTTGATCGAAAATACGTACGACGGGACAACGGCTGACGAATCGGGGAAATTTAAATTCCAGACCGAAGAAAAAGATTCAGTGACGATTTTGGTTCGTGCACTCGGCTTTTACGAGCGCCGCCTGTCAATGATCGCTAAAGGTCGTTCGATATCAATTGAAGTTTCTCTTCGGGAACAGGTTAATGAACTTAGCGCGGTAACAATTTCCGCGGGCGCTTTTGTCGCGAGCGATGAGTCGCGAAGAACAGTTTTCCGCGCCGTAGACATTGCTACGACTGCGGGCGCTACCGCCGACATCGCCGGTGCGCTGAACACGCTTCCGGGAACACAGAAGGTAGGGGAGAGCGGAAGGTTGTTCGTTCGCGGCGGTGAAGGCAATGAAACACGCACGTTCATTGACGGGATGGTTGTTCTGGATGCGTATAGTCCATCCGGGCCGAACGCGCCTTCAAGAGGACGGTTTCTTCCGTTCATGTTCAAAGGAACAAGCTTTTCCACTGGCGGATATTCCGCTGAATTCGGTCAGGCGTTATCGTCAGCACTGGTACTCGATTCGAAAGACAACTCGGAGCTTACACGCACAGACATCGGGTTGCTGTCTGTCGGCGCAGACGTGACACACACACAGGCATGGAAAAGCGGATCAGCCGCGGCCAAGGTTCAATACACAGACATCCGCCCATACATCGATGCCGTCGAACAGAACATTGACTGGAAGAAAGCCCCGGTCTCAATCCAGGGGATTGCTGCGTTTCGCCAGAAGGTTGGCAAAACCGGGATGTTGAAGCTTTTTGGCAATTTTAATGAATCGGATTTCTCCCTCTACAATCACGACATCGACGGTCAACGTGAGAAACAACTATATAGACTAAACAACAAATATGAATATATCAACGCATCTTACAAGAGCGTGTTAAATCAAAACTGGATCGTAAAAGGAGGGTTCTCCTATACGGGGACTCGTAATGACAATACGCTCGATAATGTTTCATACAATGAGGCCGAACATGGTACGCACAGCAAATTGGTATTTGAAGGTTCGATCACTGACCGTGTTGAATTAAAGGCCGGCGCAGAGGCCATTGCGCGTATTTACAGTTTTAAGTCGGATGCTGATAACGCTTTCGACGAAACAATCGGAGCGGCATTTGTTGAAGCAGACCTCTATGCCAGTAACAATTTTGTAACGCGCGCGGGGCTGCGGTCAGAATTCAATTCACTCAATGGTGATGCGACGCTCGATCCACGATTGTCGTTCGCGTATAAGACCGGATCGTCTTCGCAGGTGTCATTCGCATACGGGACATTTACACAATCCGTGAAGAATGAATGGCTTCGATACAATACAGAGCTTGCCTCTGAAAAAGCGCAACATTTTATTCTCAACTATCAGCGTACCAGTGACAGAAAAACTTTCAGAGTTGAATCGTACTACAAAATCTACGATGATCTCATCAAATTCAATAACGGTCCGGATCCGTCTTTCAACAACGGTGGATATGGATACGCACGCGGCCTGGAATTTTTCTGGCGCGATAGTGAGTCGATCAAAAACACCGATTACTGGTTGTCATATTCTTTTCTTGACACAAAACGCAACTACCTGAATTTCGACGAATCACTTACACCCGTGTTTAGCTCAGCGCATAATTTCTCCGCCGTAGGGAAGTATTTCATCCGTGAGATAAACAGTCAGTTAGGTGTCACATACTCATTCGCATCCGGAAGGCCATTCAACAATCCAAACCTTGCACGGATGAACGCAGGCAGAACACCCGCATATCATGATCTGAGCTTTAACTGGAGTTACCTGCCAAAGCCATACCTGATCGTTTACCTGTCATGCACAAACCTCACGGGAAGGGATAACATTTTCGGCTATGAATATAGCGACAACAGAAATGAAAGCGGTGTGTTTAACAGCCGGGCTATACGCCAGCCCGCGCCGCGATTCATTTTCATCGGCATATTTATCACACTTTCAAAAGAGAAATCAGTAAACCAATTACCAACTTTATAATACAACTATGAAAACGCTACAATGTACATTTATCGCGCTCTTTTTTTGCTCAGTCAACCTTTTGGCTAATGAAGTTAATGATGAAAAATATCTGAGCACGATGCAAAAGAATATTGACGTGCTGTATGATGCGAAAACGCTTGCGGACTACCAGACGGTAATCAATGCGTTCGAAAGAATTGCCGGCGTCGAAACAAAAAAATGGGAGCCCCTTTACTACGCAGCTTTCGGTTACATCATGATGAGCGATATGGAAACCAGTCTCGTAAAGAAGGATGAGTACCTTGATCTCGCCATAATTGCAAATGATAAAGCGAAGGCGCTCGCGCCAGCGGAATCTGAACTGTTGGCGATTGAAGGGTTTATTCACATGATGCGTGTTGCGATCGATCCGGCGAGTCGCGGCCCGAAGTTCGCAGGATTATCAATGCAATCACTGCAGAAGGCCGTTGAACTGAACAACGAAAATCCGCGGGCCCTTGCGTTGCTTGCGCAGATGCAATATGGTACTGCACAGTTCTTTGGTTCATCCACCGAGGAAGCGTGCAAGACAGGTTCCCTGGCGATTGTGAAATTCGAGACGTATAAGTCTGAAAATCCGCTTGCGCCTGTGTGGGGAAAAAAGATGGCAGAAGGATTAACAAAAAATTGTCAATAGATTTACGGTCAGACAAAAAACATCAATGGAGTCAGGACAGGAAGTTGCGTGTGCGCCTCAGCGATTGACCGGGAAGTTTATCCTGCGCGAGGTGATAGAGATTCTTGTGCTGATGTCCGTTGGTGTGTTGATGACCTGGTTCGGTTTGACGTGTCGGGCATGTTTTGATGACACGCGCGAGTTTTGGATCGTCGCATCATTCACCGGTCTCATGTGGGTCTTGCTATGGAAAGGTAACGTGTACATCGCCGATTACCTTTCCTTGAAAATCTCATGGATAGACTTTCCATTAAAACGATTATCCGCCGCCGTATTGTCAACGGTGGTCTATACGTTCAGCGCGATGTACGGGCTGGGAATGATTTATCATCTTTCGTTCGGAATGAATTTCACACCCGGGATCATCTATTCGGTTATAATCACATTAGTTATTTCGCTTGTCATGCACGGGCGCGCATTTCTTATAAACTGGAAAGAAAGCGCCATTCAGGCGGAGGCATTGAAGAAAGAAAATATCGCAGCACGATATGAAAGTTTGAAGAATCAGGTCAATCCTCATTTTCTTTTCAACAGTTTGAATGCCCTGACAAACCTTGTGTATGAAGACCAGGAGCAGGCCGTGAAATTTATCAAGCAGTTGTCTGAAGTTTATCGGTACGTACTGGATACGCGTGATAAAGAAGTTGTGCCCTTACACGAGGAGGTGACTTTTCTTAATTCGTATTTCTTTTTGCAGCGAATCAGGTTTGGGGACAAATTAATTCTTCAGGCGGAGCTGCCGGCAAACCAGGAAATTTATTTGCCGCCGTTGGCACTGCAGATGCTGATCGAAAACGCCATCAAGCATAATGTAGTATCGGAGGACGATCCGCTGCAAGTCTCATTAAAATATGAGGATGGATATTTAATTGTTGAAAATAATCTCAACAAAAGAACCTCGAGTATGGAGCCTTCTGCGGGCGTTGGGCTGGATAACATCCGCAAACGTTACGCATTTCTCAATTCCCGCCCTGTTGAGATTATCAAGAACGAAACATCCTTTATCGTTAAATTGCCAATCCTGTCAGCACCCGAATGAACGTTTTAATTGTTGAGGATGAGATCCAGGCGGCGCAACGCCTTGAAAAATTGATTCGGGAAATTGTTCCTGAGTCTGTTGTTGTCGCGAAGATCGACACGACCAAAAAGGCTGTGCAATGGCTTAAGACCAACAATCATCCTGATCTGATCCTGATGGACATCCATCTCGCTGATGGAATCAGCTTCGAAATTTTCGAACAATGCACCATTACCGCGCCGGTTATTTTTACGACCGCATACGACGAGTATGCCCTTAAGGCGTTTAAAGTAAACAGCGTCGATTACATTCTTAAACCCGTTGATAAAGAGGATCTGTCGGCAGCAATCAATAAGCTCAAGACCCTTTCGGGTAACAACGCTGTCGGCGAAAAAATCCTGCTGGATAATATCAGCAATACGGTGCAAATGCTCCTACGGAAGTACAAAACGCGTTTTGTTATTAAAGTCGGCGAGCACCTGAAGACGATCGACATAAAAAATATCCGCTATTTCTTCAGCCAGGACAAGACCTCATTTTGCGCTACAGACGATAACCGAAATCTGATTCTTGATTACACAATGGATCAGCTCGAAGGGCTGCTGGATCCGGCGCAATTTTTCAGGATCAACCGTAAATATATCGTGCAGGCTACTGCTCTTCAGGACATCATCAGCTATACGAACAGCAGATTGAGGCTCGTGTTAAAGGGATCGACCGATACGGATATCATTGTGGCGCGGGAACGCGTTCAGGAATTCAAAGAGTGGCTCGATCAATAGATCAGTTGCGGGCAATAAGTTCTTTGAGGCTTTCGATATCGGATTGCTTCAACGGTTTGGTGATGAACTGAATAACATTTTTGCTTTTAAATACCTGGTCTTTATCCTGCGAGCTGTTGGAGCTAGTCAGCACTACGATCCGTGATTTCTGTTTTACTTTATCAGGAAGCGAATTGAAATCATTCAGAAATCCAAAGCCGTCAATTTCGGGCATATTCAGATCCAGGAAGATCACGTCAGGGGGCGTCTCACCATCTAGTTTCTTTAACCAGTTCAGCGCTTCGTTTGCAGATTTGTAAAGCACAAGTTGGTTTGAAAACTCATACACTTCAAGAAATCTGCGTTGAATGAACAAGTCAATGTCACTATCGTCAATCAAAACAGTTTTTTCGACCAGCCGGGACATATAGGGGTAGTGGGTGGATTATAAACTTAGTTAAAAAGAATCCAAAATCAAGAAATTAGCGCAAAAATATGAGTTACAGGTTTTTTGCTGTTTAAAAAATGTATTAAAATTGAAGCTTCTAAACCTACGCATTAATCATGAATATCAAGCAACCCATTTATTTCTTCCTGTGCATGCTTTTCGTTGCGGGACTCACGGCCTGCAGTTCGTCAAAAGATGAGCAGAAGAATTCAGACGAGTTCAACGAGGCCAATGAAAATCTGAAGAAACAGATCGAAGACGTCGTTTACGACATCCCGTCTCCTTCTGAAATTCCGTATCTTCTTCAGGCAACGGGCGCTGAATACAATGAGTCGCTTATCAACCCACGAGAAAAGGTTGATCAATATCTTTCGCGTAACGACAAAGCAGCCCTGAATTTGGGTGTTTATGCCGCTGATATCGGATATCTGAGCTCCTATGACAAAACGCAGGAGGCAATCGATTACCTCACAGCCTGCAAAACCCTTGCTGACAACCTGGGGCTTATCGGTTCATTCGATGCCGAAGTAATCAAGAGTTTTGAAAAAAATATCTCGAACAAGGATTCCCTTACGCATTTACTTGATCGTACGATCAAGCAAACAGAAAATTATCTGAACGATGACAACAGGAACAAACTTTCATCGCTGGTGATCACCGGCAGTTTTATCGAAGGCCTGTATATTTCAACAGGGCTGATAAAATCTTATCCTAAAAACCTGTTACCTGATGATCAACGCAATCTGGTGCTCACACCGATCATGCGGATTGTGCTTGAGCAAAAGAAATCTGTAACCGATTTATTGAAGATGCTTTCAGCTGTAGATCAAACTGAACCTGTCACCGCAATCGTTAAAGATCTTAAAGAGCTCGAAAAAACTTATGAAGCGTTGAACATTGAAGAGCAGATCAAAAATAATCGTGCAGATCTTATTCTGTCAGATTCAAATTTGACTGGTATTACAGCAATTGTTGAGCGACTGCGTAATGGCATTACCGGATAATTTTTTTTCCGTGTAAATATTACATGAAGGGACTGTTTCAGCGACAGTCCTTTCTTTTTTTATGGCAGTCACTTCATCTTTCACTATCTTTAAGCGAAACCACAACCATCCCCACAATGAGTGAACCGTTACTCAAAGCCATTCTTCGTCTTTTTGCCCACGTTGCAAAGGAAGGTGATGTTACAAGACAGGAACGCGATCAGATTCAAAGTTTTCTTCAAGACCATTTGAGCCAGGCAGCGGTCTCAAATTATCTCAGGCAATTTGATGATTACACCTCTACTTTAATCGAAACGGCCGTTGACGTCAAGTCACTCCGCGCTATTTGCAATGAGATCAATCCGCAGCTGACACAAAAACAAAAGATCATCATCGTTCTTGAGTTGATCAGAATCATCCAGGCAGACGGATTTATTTCGCAACAAGAGGAAAAGATCATCCATGATATTGCAGACGCATTTAAAATCGACGAACACGATCTTAAAGCCATCAAGACATTTGTTGCTGGCGCAAAAAGCCACGACCTCGATCACGAAGATATTCTTATCATTGAAAAGAACGCCGCATCAGGGAAAAACGCAAAACACCTTGAGCGCGCCCATCTTAATGGGTTCATTGCCATTTTACATTCGAGACAAAACGATGTTTACTTTTTGAAGTATCACGGTAATAGCGACGTTTTTTTGAATGGCGTACCCGTGAAGCAGGGCAAAATCAGTGTGCTCGCGGTGGGGAGTTTTCTAAAGTGGGATAAAGACGAGCCTGTCTACTACGGGTCAATCCTCAAGAAGTTTCTCACGTTCGTGGATACTGATAGGATTTCGTTCGAGGCAAAGAACATCAGCTACAAATTCAAAAGCGGAAAGCTCGGTCTTCGTGAGGTAAACCTTTCGACAGAATCGGGGAACCTGATTGCGCTGATGGGCGCGAGTGGCGCGGGCAAATCAACATTGCTTCACGTTTTGAATGGTTCGGAGAAACCATTCGAAGGAAGTGTGCTGATCAACGGTGTGGATATACACAAAGAGCCGAAGAAAGTTGAAGGTGTTATCGGTTTTGTGCCACAGGATGATTTGTTAATCGAAGATCTTACCGTGTACCAAAACCTTTATTACGCGGCGAAACTTTGCTTCAGCAAAAAAGCAGAGAAAGAGATTCATAAACTGGTGATGAAAGTGCTCGAGGATCTTGGTCTGGAAGAGATCAAGCATCTGAAGGTAGGCTCACCGTTGAATAAGACGATCAGCGGCGGGCAGCGAAAAAGATTAAATATTGGCCTGGAGTTGCTTCGTGAACCGGCCGTACTTTTTTGCGACGAACCCACCAGCGGACTTTCTTCACGCGATTCTGAAAATATCATTGATCTGCTAAAGGAGCTTGCGCTGAAAGGCAAACTCGTTTTCGCGGTGATCCATCAGCCTTCTTCGGATATCTTCAAGATGTTTGACAAACTGCTGATTCTGGATACAGGTGGATACCAGATCTATTATGGAAACCCGGTTGATGCGATCGTGTATTTCAAACGCACAATCAACATGATCGACAGCGAGAAGGGAGAATGTCACGAATGTGGTAACGTAAACCCGGAGCAAATTTTCAACATCATTGAATCGAAAGTGATCAATGAGTACGGAAATTTTACAAGTGAGCGGAAGATAACGCCTGTGCAGTGGAACAACACGTACAAGCAAAATTACAAGCCTTTCAATATTCAACAGTCAGAGCAGCCGCCAAAGTCGACACTCAATATTCCGACCAAGGTTAAGCAAGCGCACTTGTTTTCACTCAGGGATCTTCAGGCAAAGCTTCATAATCGCCAGTACATGATTATTAACTTGCTCGAAGCACCAGTGCTCGCGTTCATCCTCGCATTTATCGTTCGTTATTACAATACGGACGACAAATTAATGACGGGCTATGTCTTCAGTAAGAACCTGAACATTCCGGCATACCTCTTTATGAGCGTCATTGTTGCATTGTTTATGGGGCTTACCGTTAGCGCTGAGGAAATTATCAGGGACAGGAAAATTCTGAAGCGTGAATCTTTTTTGCATCTCAGTCGCAGTAGCTATATCCTGTCGAAGATCTCAATTCTGTTCATGTTGTCGGCAATCCAGACAAGCTTGTTTGTACTGGTCGGATCTTCAATTCTCGGAATCAAAGGTCTATTCCTCGAACACTGGTTTATCCTTTTCACAACGTCGTGTTTTGCAAATCTTCTTGGTCTGAATATTTCATCGGCGTTTAATTCAGCCGTTACCATTTATATCCTGATACCGCTGCTGATTATTCCGCAACTCATTCTGAGCGGCGTAGTTGTGCGGTTTGACAAGCTAAATCCATCTATCGGGAATACCGCAACGGTACCGCTGGTGGGCGACCTCATGGCTTCACGATGGGCGTTTGAGGCTTCGATGGTTACGCAGTTCAAGGACAATGCTTTTGAAAGGGAATTTTATTTCTACGAAAAAGCGATGGCAAATTCCGATTTCCAGAAAGTGTATCTGATCCCTGAAATAGAAACGCGCCTTCAATCATGCCTGCTCAATTATAAATCCGAGGATCCTGAAGTGATTGCCAGAGTTAATCAGGATTTTGCATTGGTACGACGGGAAATCAGGGAAGAGGTGGAAGAATTTAAAGCACATGATAAATTTGAGCGCTTCGATGATCTGACTCGGTCGCGGTTTGATTCTACTGTTTATGAAAAGGCAATCGCGTTACTCGAACATCTCCGCAGACATTATATACAGCGTTACAACAAAGCGGATCAGCTTAAGGAAGCTAAAATCCGCGCGATGACATCGACGCCTGAAGCCGAGAAGGCGTTTCAGTTATTCCGCGAGGCGTATCACAATGAGGCCGTTACAGAGGCTGTGAAAAACCTGAATGAATCTAATCGCATAATCGAAAAAGACGGAAAGCTGGTGCAAAAAATTTATCCGGTGTACAAGCAGCCGGATCCTGACCACGTTGTCGACTTCGATGCGCAGTTCTATATGCCGGCAAAGCATTTCCTGACGTTTAATGTTGATACGTTTTGGTTTAACACAGGAGTAATCTGGTCGATGACCATCTTGCTGGCGTTCACGTTGTATTTTGATATTCTGCGGAAAATTATTGACGGTTTAGGCAACGTTCCTTTGAAGCGATAGAAGCTTTCACATTGGATTATGTTTTTCTTCCTTTCAAAGATTCTGATTTACTTTTTGTCTCCGTTTACGATCAGCTGTTGCCTGTTGATCGTAAGCGTACTGATAAAGCCGGGAAAATTGAAGAAGAGAATTTTCTGGGTTTCGTTCTCGATGTTATTATTCTTCTCGAACGAGTTCGTCGCGAATGCAGTTATGTATTACTGGGAAGTCGATCCCACACCGATATCGTCGGTTAAAGAATACGAGCTTGGCATTGTCCTGACTGGTGCTACAATTCCGGGCTTGAAACCCACTGATCGTGTCTATTTTCAGCGCGGAGCTGATCGTGTAACGCATACTGTACAGCTTTACCATGCGGGTTTGTTAAAGAAGATATTGATCAGTGGTGGATCAGGCAGACTTGTCGGTGACGAAGAACCAGAAGCTGACAAATTCAAAAAGGTAATGATTATGATGGGCGTCAGTGAGTCTGATATTTTCATTGAAAATGAAACACGGAATACCGCAGAGTCTGGCCCGGAAGTCAAAAAGCTATTGGAAGAGTTGAACATAGGCTCTGAAAGGTGTCTATTGATTACGTCAGCTTTTCATATGCGTCGGTCGCTTGCCGTTTATCAAAAATCGGGTCTAGTACTCGACTCATTTTCAGCTGATTTTTACGCGCATCCACCTTCATTCTATCCGGATGAGCTTTTTATTCCTCAAGTGGATGCGATTATCAAGTGGGAAAAATTGTCGAAAGAATGGTGGGGGATGATCGCCTATAAAATGGTGGGATATATTTGAAAGATGATGGCAAGAGTATTGATTTTTTCTCTGTTGGTTGTCGGTAACATAAGCGGCGTTTGCCAACAGACGATAACCGACCTATCCGTTAAGGATTTAGCAGCTAAGATGGATAGGGACGAAAATATTTTTATCCTGGATGTTCGTACGACGGAAGAAATAAACGAAGGGGTTATCGGTAAGCCCATCCACATTGACTATTTCAGCCCGGACTTTGAAAAACAAATTGCAAGACTTGATAAAAATCAAAGCTACGTCGTGTATTGCGCAAGTGGTTACAGAAGCAGGGAAGCGCAAAAGGTGATGAAGCAACTCGGATTCAAAACCGTTTATAATCTGCCATCTGGTTTTGTCGGCTGGCAACGTGCCAGGATGCCTGTTTCCAAGGCCCTCTAGCTATAACATCGAAATCATCTTTGGTAAAAAATCCTCAATATACGGTTTAACCGCCGTGGTATGATCTGTACCAGCGAGGGTCGTGAAATGAATCGTGTTTTCTCTTGCGCCATTGGAGATGAACGTATCGTAGGTGACAACTGAGTTCGAATAAGGTACAGTCGTATCCATATCTCCGTGGTACATATATGTTGGCGTAGATGGAGTCCAGTCAGTTAACGAATTTTCTTCGAACGCACTGATAATGTATTCAAACTGGGGGTCTGTTTCCGCGTTAGTCAGCAGTTCCATCGAGATTAAATCGTCGATGTTCGTCGTAAGCTGTTGATTTATCACTGTAGTTGAATTGGTACCATTGAAGAGTGTTGGAATATTTGCGGCGAATGGTTCCTGAAAAAAATCAGAGAGTCCATTCTCCCAATCATAGTGCGATTCGTAGCTTCTTGCAACGTAGGCGATATAAAAGGGATTGTCGTACTGATCCTGTGAAAACAAATATTCCTGCATGGACTTCACATCGTAACCGCCAGCACCCGGAAACGTAGCTATAAGATTAAACCCATCTAAACCATTTTGCTCGATGTACTTTTGTGCTGCAAGTGTGGCATATCCACCTTGTGAGTATCCCGCCAGGAATAGTTTACCATCAAAATTCACCCTGTTTGTTTCAGCCAGCTCGCGCGCAGCAAGAATGTTATCGATAACAGCAGTCGCGGTAGCGTCTTCAACGAAATACGGATGGAAAATATCACTTGAGGTTCCAAAGCCAATGTAATCGGGAATGACTGCGATCAATCCTGTAGAGCTCAAGGCGGCCGCGATTAAAAGCTGAAAGCTGTCGGATGGCTGAACGCTCGGCGCTTCCGCCTGAGTGGAGATCGTCCCGTGTTGAAAACTTACCATTCCAACGGGATCGGAAGTCTTTGGTAACACAATCAGGCCCGAAGCGACAATCGGTTTTCCTTTGTACGTGCTTTCATAGGCAACCTTGATTACATCCACGTCATATTTCATTGCTGCTGGGTCTATGTCAAAACCCGACAGGTACAAATAGGCTTTCAATTCTGCTGCAGACCGGCTGTTCACGATGTCAGCTTCCACTATTAACGAATCTTTGATGGGATCATCCTCTTTTGAACAACCGGATGCGAAAATGCATAATGAGATGAGCAGGGAATGCCGTATGGATGCTTTCATAAAATTGAAGATTATCGCCGCTAGAAGCAGTTAAAATTTTATGCCGGCTATAAGAGATACGATTGTCAAGAAAAGCAAAACGTCCTTTGCCGCCGCTAATGGTATGCCACCGGCGATATATGGGATTTTGACGGTTTGCAACGTTATCGGAATAGAAAAAATAACCAGCGGGCGAGGCAAATCAACGGTTTTTTCTTTAACATTGATTAATAATACCAATTAACTATACTCAAAAACGATTATGAACTTAAAGAGATTTCAATCTTTTATGAAACACGCGCTACTGGTTGTGGCAGCGTTAACCACGGTTGGCATCAGCGGATGTGATGACGATGAGGACGGGCCGCCAGCCGCAACCCAAACAATCTGGGAAATTGTTCAGGGAGACGATAACCTGTCGATGGTTGAGGAACAACTTATTGCTGCTGGCTTAGATGATCAACTCGATGCTGACGGTGCTAATTTGACATTATTCGCACCGAGCAACGCGGCAATGGAAACTTTGCTTTCCACATTGGGGCTTGACAACTTTAGCTCAATCTCTGAGCAGGTAACACAGGCCGTTTTGGCATACCATGTGGCAAATAGCGAGCATCTTTCCAGCGCATTGACAAATGGCGCCGCTTTGACAACATTACAAGGTGAGCAAATAATGGTGGTAACCACTACTACGGGAGAGAAAACACTGGATACTGGTGCAACCTCTAATTCCAAAGTGACAACAGCCGACAGGGATGCAACAAACGGCGTTGTTCATGTTGTGGATGTAGTTCTTGTACCCCCAACAATTGGAGATTTAATTGTATCCACACTTGGAACCGTACTCCAGCCAATATTGCTCGGCTCAGATTTTACTACCCTATCGGGCGGCTTGCAGATGGCGAACGCATATGCGGAGGATGAGGGACTTCCGACACTTACGGAGATACTCTTAAATGAAGCTCCGGGAACAGAGGACTTTCTGTATACAGTATTCGCACCAACCAATGCAACATTTGAAGCTTTATTAGAAGATGAAATTCTTGATTCTGACACACTCACAGGTGAAGAGTGGTATGGCATTATCTCGCACCATGTAGTTGCTGATGAAGTTACTTATGGAGGCACAGATGACTACGCACAAGGCGGTCAATTCAACACGCTGGCTACGGCAACATCAACCAGAAAACTTACTGTACTGGCAACCAATGCACCTCCGGATCAAGCGAATGGTATCATGACAGGTATCGTTATTGATTCAAATGGTGATACTACACCAGAAGCTCAGATAGCAGTGTTGGATGTACTAACAGCCACCGGCGCGAATCCTGCTCAGAACGGTATTATTAATGTAATTGCAGGTTTCCTTTCGCCTATGTAATCCTGTTTTTTTTAATACTTCGAAAAAGCCGTCTCGGGATTTCTGAGACGGCTTTTGTTTTTTGAAAGACTGATGATAATTGTTTGGCTTGAGGATTTGAATGGGATCAACCGTTTAGTTCAGTGGGATGTCCAATTGTTGCGTCATGTCGCAGGTATGCATTCCAGCACATGTGCTTACCGCGTCTGCGATATCCCTCGATTGTGTATGATCAAATATGAAATGCCTTCAAAGCTCTCTAGAAGCGAACCTTCGACCGCCTTCAGGGTCGGACAATGCGCTTAAAATCTCAGGAGTTGACCCCTTCGGGTCTTACAGGTAATCATGCGACTTCCGGGATCAGACATCAATAGTTATTTCCCGACCAGCGTCACCGCCTTGCGGGGCTCTGATTCTAAGCGCGTTAAACCCTGAGTTCGAATACTCAAACAGTGGTAATCAGCGGTATGGTTAATATTTCAATATTCACAAACAAGTCGCACTAGCCCCAGCGGCGTTTGGCATTGTATGTGACGCCGAAGGGCTCCGTCAAGATGAAATGCTATTGTTGAACTTTGATGATTGTATCAATAGGATGGAGACGTTGCGAAGCAAGAACTTTTGCTGAAACAAGAAAGATTGAATTCAATCATTCGTTGATCCTGAAAATCCCAATTCAGACAATTTTAACTTACTGCGGTGCTAATCTATTGAAAGCATTAAAGGAACAAATTCTTCTATGTAAGGAAATATCCCACTGCTGTGGGTGGCACCGTCCAAAGTTGTGAATGTGATAATTGTTTCACTTGCTCCGTTTGCGATAAGCTGCTCATACGTATCGACTGAGTTTTGATAAGGAACGGTGATATCTGCATCGCCATGATAAAAGTGAACAGGGATCGCGGGTACCCAATCGGTAAGACCGTTTTCAACAAAGCCTTCTGTAATGAAATCGTATTGGGGATCATCAATATTTTCCAGCACTTCCGGATGAATAAGATCCGCGATTATATCTGTCAGCTCATCGTTGATCGCATCTGCCGATTTTGAACCATCGAACAGGGAAGGAATCGCCGTGGCGTAAGGTTCCTGAAAAATTGTTGAAAATGGTTCTGTCCATTCGTAATGTTTCGAATAGGCGTGCGCAACGTAAGCGATGTAAAATGGCTGATTGTATTCAGTCAAATCAAAGAAATATTCCTGCATCCCCTTCACGTCGTATCCACCTGACGCTGGAAACGATGCTTTGAGGTTAAATCCCTCCAAGCCTTCGCTTTCAATTGCCTTATGTGCTGCTAGTGTTGCATACCCACCTTGTGAATATCCCGCGAGGAATAGTGACCCATCGAAAGAAACATTCACACTCGCCGCAAATTCCTTCGACGCCCGCAACATGTCAATTACGGCGTCAGCAGTGGCTTCTTCCACGTAATAGGGATGCGAGATGTCATCCGAGCTGCCAAAGCCAATGTAGTCAGGAATTGGAACAATGTATCCTGTACTCGCTAATGCTGCGTAAAGATTCGCAACCGATTCACCAGGTTGCATTTGTGATGGAGCATCCTCGTGACTGGCGATAGTCCCATGTTGAAAGCTAACCATGCCAACTTCGTCCGGAGAATTGACCGGCATTGCAATCATACCAGACGCTTCAATATCCGATCCTTTATAAGTTGTCCGGTAAACCATCCGGTACATTTCAACATCGTACTGAATCAACGCGGGATCCAGGTCGATGCCCGCAGTAGCCATCAGTGTCTGGAGCGTCTCTGCATCGAAATTTCCATAAAACTCGGTGCTCACCAGATATCCTTTTGGATCGGTATCATCATCATTGCAAGAAAGAAGGGTAAATGAGATTGCTGCGATAAACAAAATGCGTTGCATGGATTTCATAACGTAAAGATTAAAAAGGCCGGGTCTTATTCCGGCCTTTGGTTGTCAGATGTTTTTTCAAATTAGCGAAGCCACTGATCGAACGTAACTGAAATGTAGTACAGCGCTCCGATGTTAACGCCTCCTAAACTTTGAATGTATTTTTCGTTCAGCAAGTTTGACCCGCCGAGCTTGATGACGGATTTTATTGATGGAACCTTATAGCTCACCTGGCCATCAAGGGTAGTGTACGCGGGCACGTATCCATTTCTTGGGATCGTGAAAGAAGATTCCCACAGAAACTCTGATTGCCATCTCCATGCAAGGTTAAAGCCAAAATTCTCTGTCACCTTTCTGTTCCCGAAGGTCAGGTTCACTTTGTGCTCAGGTGTATTGAATTCCGCGAGGAACCCATCTGGTACATTGTTAATTACGTTCCAGTTGTAGTTCGTGCCAACGGCATATCCTTTTGGTAAATTGTAAGTAAGTCCAAGCACCGCGCCCTGGCTTGTCACCTGCTCAGTACTGTTTGTATAGATCTGCGCGGTATTACCCGTGATCGAACCGTCACTTTGCACGGTCATTGCTGTGCCGTTTAGCAGCGTTGCATAATTAGGTCCCGAGTTGTCCGGCAATGGACTTGCAACTCTCACACGCACCTGCGTGATAAAGTCGTTATAAATGTTGTAGTAATACGCTGCATCAATGAAAAGCTTATTTTGAATTAACCCTTTATAACCAACTTCGATGTTTTGAACCTGTTCTGGTTTCACAGGGGTGAAAGTAAATGGTTTTAGTAACGAAGTATTGGCCGGATCAATAATTGCTTCGGGAGTTGCCTTTTGATTGAAAACAGCGCGTGAATAATCTTCGACCGAGAAACCTTCGAATGAATAGCCTGGTTGCACCAGATTGTACTTATCGGCGTAACGTTGTAGTCCCCCGAGAAGTCGTGCTGAAATAATGTTCAGGTCGATGTGCTGGCCTTGCGTTGAAGGAATTCTGAAGCCCGTTTGATAAGATAGTCTGATGTTGTGATCCCTGCCGGCTTTCCATAAACCGGAGATCCTTGGGTTAACTTTTCCTTTAAAGTTTTCATTCTTGTCGTAGCGAACGGAGCCAGAAAGCTTGAACGTTCGGTCGCCGAGCCACTTGCCCGCCTGCACATATCCGCCAAATTCCCTAATGGTAATATTTTCCGTGCGGTCATCGAAAATAGTTCCGTTCGAATTAAGATCATACAAGCGATAGCTTCCACCCATCTGCAATTCAATGGTTTTGATTTCGTTTTTGAAGTCGTATTGACCTTCGGCGTGATAGAGGTTTGTTTTATCCCTGAACGACGGACCGTCCGGTACCACACCCTGTAATGCAAGCTCTTTCGCCGCCTCAAACTCGGGTGTTCCCGCGGCTAACGGAAAGCGATTATCCGTTTGCTGCCGCGCGAAGTTATGCGCAGCCATTTGGAGATCGACAGGAATGATAGCCGAAGCGCCGTTCGCATTCGGGTCCGTGAATCCATTATCGTACAGGTGTCTTAGATAATAAATCGCATAAGTGCCAAGCCACGTCGAAACATTGCCGCCACTGCGGATATCGTTTAAACGTTTTGCAAGAAATTCAGCAATATATGAATCGCCTGAATTTTCACGAGTCGTATATCCACGCAGGAAAAAGTTATCCCCTCTTAGTTGTAAGCGGTGTTGATTTATTGAAAAGTTTTTTAACGAATATCTTTGCGCGCCTGTATAAACGCTGGTTCCAAAGCCGCCGTTGTATAAATAGCTTAATTCAACTTTGTCGTTTAATCTCCAGAATGCGCCACCATTTAGCTTTAAGTTTTTCGCGTTGTAGTCAACTACATTTTCTTCGGTGAACGGTGTCACAGAAACTATGTGGCTTGGAAGCCAATTGTTTTGCGCGTACTCCCATGCTGTTGTGCCGGGTGCAAAAACACCAATGCCACTGCTCGCAAGCGTTTGCCATCCTGGGGTTCCAGGTTTGTCAGTACTGAGGCGTAAAATAGCAAGATTTACACTCGCCTCATCACCCATTTGGTGAAGCTTATCTGCACCGGGATTGAAATTAAATCCCTCTGGCGTTCTGCCGATCTCACGATCGTAACTGCTTGTTCCATGCCAATCCTGCGCCTGCATGTACGAGGCATTAAGCTTAAATGCAATCTTGTTATTGAAAGCTTTCGCATATCGAATGGAGCCTTCCCAAACAGGGGAGGGGCCACCTTCATAATCGGCATCGCTGCCAACGTGATTTACGCCGGCTTTTGCGAACGCACTCAGACCCTGATATTCAAAAGGATTTTTGCTGTTTACAAGCAGAATTCCATTAAAAGCATTCGGTCCATAAAGAGCCGATGACGCCCCCGGAATCAATTCCACACTCTCGACATCCAGCTCAGAAGGACCATTCAGATTGCCAATCGGGAAGTTCAACGCAGGCGCCTGTGTGTCCATTCCATCTGTCAGCTGTACGAATCTGGTGTTACCAGTAGACCCGAAACCTCTCGTATTGATAATTTGAAAATTTATACTGCTAGTGGCGACATCTACACCCTTCAGGTTTGCAATCGCTTTGTAATAGTTGTCTGCAGGTGTGTTCTGCACCTCGAGAATGTCCATCTTCTCAATTGAAACAGGTGATTCCAGAATACTTTCCTCCACCCTCGAAGCTGAGATGACAACTTCATCTGCAAGCATTGTCTGTTCTTCCATTGTAATCTTAAGCCCGGAGGTATTCGCATCAGTCACCGCGACTTCGGTATTCTTATAACCGACAAAAGATACAATTAAGGTAAGCGGAGGCTGATCGTTGATTTTTAAAGCAAAGTTCCCATCTGCATCGGTCACTGTTCCAATCACTTTTCCTTTGACAATAATGTTTACACCTGCGATTGGCTGACCAGTCGCAAAGTCAGTGATTGTTCCTGACACATTGGTCTGAGCAAAAACAGGCACTGCTCCTGATAAGAATAGCAACGCTAACAATCCTTGGTAAAATTTCTTCATATCACGTAAGGCTGATGGGTTAAGTCAAGGGAAAGCAAATGTTATGCATACCGAGCTTTCCCTTACCTAAAGTACAAATTTTTGGGAAATTACAAACGTTTGGGAGTCGTGGGACTACTTGTTTTCGGCTTGCAGGTGTTTGACGAGGCGCTCGCACAGTGCGTTTGTCTCACTCGCCATAAACTCGTCGCCGGTAGCGGTGAGCATACTCTGACCAAGTCCACCCAGACAATCAATAAAAAATCGTTTCATTTCTTCAACGGGCATGTCTTTCGTCCAGAGATCAATACGCAGCGTGTTCTTTTGCTTGTGATCCCAAAGAGCGATGCTCACGGTTTTGGTTTCATTGCTTTGCATTTCTGGTTTATCCGTCGCATCCCATACAATCTTTTCAGGAATGTTATTCTGATCTAACTCGACTGTAAAATTTATCTGTGATTTTTTCATATTCATTATAGTTAAGCGCGTTAATGAAGTAAGATCAAACGTTAACCTTGCCTGCAAGCATGACAAAGAAGTCCATCGATGATGGGTTTCTCAGCGATCCGGCATTCACAACCTTTTTTGGATCCTGCCCCATCAATACTTTTTTTACAGGCGTTTCCGTCTTCTTCCCGCTGATGGTATAAGGAAGATCCGGTACGGCAATGATTTCATCGGGCACATGTCTCGGGCTGTGGTCGGCTCTGATCGTCGCGTTGATTTTCTTTTTCAGATCATCAGAGAGTGATTGGTTGTCAGCCATGACAACAAATAAAGGCATCCAGAATTCTCCACCGGTTTTTTCAATACAAATGATCAGACTGTCTTTAACTTCTTTCACCTTGTCAACCGCGCGATAAATTTCGCTCGTACCGATCCTTATTCCACCGCGATTAAGTGTCGCGTCAGATCTGCCGTAAATGATGATCCCATCTCGCGGCGTGATCTCGATCCAGTCGCCGTGACGCCAAATCGAAGGATACATTTCAAAATAGCTTTCGCGATATCGTTTATACTCAGGATCGTTCCAGAAGTACACGGGCATTGATGGCATTGGTTCAGTAATTACCATTTCGCCGACTTCATTTACCACTGACTTCCCTTCATCGTTGAACGCTTCAAGTTTGCATCCGAGCGCACGACACTGAATTTCACCTGAGTATACAGGCCATGTTGGGTTACCGCCAACAAAGGCGCTGCAAACATCCGTGCCACCACTCATTGACGCCAGCCAAAGGTCATTCTTTACATTTTGATATACCCAGTCGAAACCTTCCGGTGGAAGGGTACTTCCGGTTGAACCAATTGAACGAAGGTGATGAAAGTTTCCTTTGGACGAAGGTGTTATTGCCGCTTTCATGTTGGCGAGAATAAAAGCTGCACTGGTTCCGAAATGAGCAATACCCACCTTGTTGCAGAATTGCCAGAGCACGTTGAGGTCAGGATACGCAGGACTTCCGTCGTAAAGAACCATCGTGCCGCCCGCGAGCAGACTCCCGTGGATGTAGTTCCACATCATCCAGCCGGTGGTTGTATACCAGAAACATTTTTCACCTGGCTTGAAGTCGTTATGAAAGGTCCCGTACTTCAGTTGTTCGAGGAGGATACCTCCATGTGAATGTGTGATTGCTTTTGGTAACCCGGTTGTTCCCGACGAATACAAGATCCATAGCGGATGGGCGAAAGGTACGCGAACAAACTGCGGTGCGACATCGTCAGATATTACATCGCGCCACCGGCTAACCTTCTTTACAGCGATTCCATCTGCTACGTTTTCACTTACAACAATCAGGCACTGTAATGTAGGAAGGGCTGCGGTCAATGCGCGTACGGCTTCGGTCTTATCAAATGTTTTGCCGCCATACCTATAGCTGTCTACAGCAATGAGGATCTTCGGGTGAATCTGCGCAAAACGATCGATGACGGCATTGGTACCGAAATCAGGAGAAGCGCTCGACCAGATCGCGCCCAGCCCTGTCGTTGCAAGCATCGCGGCGGATGCTTCTGGAATACAAGGAAGATAAGCTGCTACGGTATCACCTGTCGTTATGCCCTGTGTTTTAAAAAACGCCTGTAATGATCCGACGTTGTTTTTTAGTGTCGCCCATGAGATTGTTTTAGCATCACCGGCTTCAGATTTGAAAATTATCGCGGGTGTTTGATCGTTTGCTTTCCTGAAAATATGTTCGGCATAGTTCAGCGATGTACCTTCAAACCATTTGACTGTCGGCATTTCGCCTGAGAAAACATGATTGAATTCTCCTTCGTGGATGACCTCGAAATATTCCCACATGCTTTGCCAGAAAGCTGCGACGTCATCGACCGACCATTGCCAAAGCTGTTCATAACTATCGAATTGTAGATTCTTGTGGCTCGCTAACCATTGCAGATAATGGTCGAGATTGGATCCATTTTTCAGTTTGTCCGTTGGTGTCCAAAGAAGGCGGGGCGTTTCCATTAGCGCAATTGAATATTTTGTAATACTTCAAGTGAGTTATCCTGGTCAATTTTCAACTGGGCTTTTAATTGTTCGAGATCGCCGAATTTCTCGTCGCCCCTGATCATTTTATGAAAGTGAACCGTAATCGATTCTCCATAGATGTCCTGTTTGAAATCAAAGATATTGACCTCAATATTTAGTCTCGTTCCGTTAATCGTCGGGCGATACCCGATGTAAAGCATTCCACCGTATATTCGACCTTCATGCGAAACTGTGACGGCATAGATGCCATGCATGGGAATCAATTTAAATTTTGTATCCAGGTCAATGTTTGCCGTTGGGTATCCGATCAGCCGTCCGATCTTATCGCCGGCAATGACCCGACCGGTAAGGCTATACGCACGTCCGAGGAAATGGTTGGCGGTATGGATATCCCCCTGTTCCAACGCTTGCCGGATTCGTGTTGAACTCACGCCGACATGGTCGACATCAAGTCTCGGAATCTCTTCGACTTCAAATCCGTATCGCGGCGCATTCACTTTCAACTGTTCAAAACTTCCTTCGCGGTTTTTGCCGAAATGGTGGTCGTAGCCAATCACAAGTTTTTTTGTACCGATCGTTTCTACCAGGATCTTTTTAATGAACTCTTCTGAATTGAGGTTCGAAAATTCTTTGGTGAAAGGAATTCTTACCAGGTGTTGAATACCCTGAATTTTTAGCAGGTCAGCTTTTTCTTCAAACGTGTTAAGCAACTTGAGTGTATCATCCTCCGGGTGCAGAACGAGTCTCGGATGCGGCCAATAGGTGATAACGACTGTTTCGCCATTATTGCGCGCGGCAACTTCGCGTAGTCTTGTCAGGATTTTCTGATGGCCAACGTGTACGCCGTCGAATGTACCGCTTGTAACAATAGCATTGTTCAGTTTTACAAAATCATCAATACCATGATAGATTTTCATGAAACAAAGTCTTCAATTTTGATAGCGTCTGCCAGATGAAAATTCCCGATGCGGGTGCGGCAAAGTTCCGAAAGATACGCGCCTGTTCCAAGTTTATCGCCAAAATCGCGTGCAAGGCTTCGTATGTAAGTGCCTTTCGAACACACAATCCGAAAACTGATTTCAGATGAATTAATGTTTGTGATCTCAAACGCCGAAACTTCAACCTCTCTGGGTTGCAGTTCAATACTTCTGCCTGACCGCGCAAATTCGTAGGCGCGTTTTCCCCCGATCTTAATCGCTGAATGCAAAGGAGGAAGCTGGCTGATCTTTCCCACGAATCCGGATGCTGCCCCATGAATCAATCCAGGTGTAATATGCGCGATATCACCACCGTCAAAGATTTCAGTTTCGAGATCATGCGAGGGTGTCGTTTTTCCAATGATGAATTTGCCAGTGTACTCTTTTTCGAGCCCCATGTATTCATCAATACGTTTAGTCATTTTTCCCACGCAAACAATCAGCAATCCGGTTGCCAGAGGATCCAATGTTCCGGCGTGCCCGATCTTCTTGATTTTTAGTTTGTAGCGAAGCTTATTGACGACATCAAACGATGTCCAGTCGAGTGGTTTGTCGATTAGTAATACCCGGCCTTCTTCAGGTATCGATGTTGCCTCCATCACACAATCGAAAGTTCGACTCCTAGATAGTACAATGTGAGAATCACAATGCCAACAATTATCCGGTAGTAGCCGAATACTTTAAAACCATGACGGGTAAGAAAGGCAATAAAGGATTTGATCGCCACCATCGCGACGATGAATGCAACTACATTGCCGACAATGAGTAATGTGATTTCATTCTGCCCGAAAGTTTGTCCTGATTTGAAGAATTCATACAACGAAAGAGCAGTTGCAGCGAACATGGTTGGAACCGCAAGAAAGAATGAGAATTCAGCAGCGGTTTTTTTCGTCAGTTTTTGTGATAATCCACCGATGATGGTTGCTGCGGACCGACTCACGCCCGGAATCATCGCGATGATCTGGAACATGCCGATCTTAAATGCTTTAGGATACGTGATGTTTTCATCAATGTCTCGATCTTCTTTGAAGATCTTGTCGAGAAAGAGGAAAAAAATACCGCCGATTAATAACATGAAGCCCACAATCTCGACACGTTCGAGAAGCGCATCGATATAATCTTTAAACAGTAAGCCACCGATCACGGCGGGAATGAATCCTACGAAAATCTTGAAGTAAAAATCAAACGACTGAAAAAACCGCTTCCAATATAACACGACAACAGAAAGAATTGCACCGAACTGTATCGCCACCGTGAACATTTTAGTAAATGGATGCGACGCGATTCCCATCAGCGAGGAACCGATAATCATGTGTCCTGTCGACGATATCGGAAGGAATTCGGTAATGCCCTCGATTACTGCGAGGATAATCGCTTCGATAATTGACATGAAGGTTTACTTAGATGGTTTCTGAAGGATGGCGAATATCTCGATGATAAAACCCGCCATGACAACGATAGGGCCGAGCGTAAGCCCGAGAAATCCGAAACCATGCGGTTCGTTATCAAGCGACATAATGGTGAAGCCTGCGACCAACGTCAAAATGCCGATAATCATCCACTGATAATTCTTTCTGCCAAAGGGAAGTTTTTCCATATTCAATACAATTCGTCTAGCGACATTTTTAAGTACTTCTGAATAGAAACCAACGTACTGATCACAACCAATACCATTCCAATCAATAAGAGTAGCCCGGCAACGATCAGAAATTCCTGTTGCAGGTGAAGTGTTTTGAGATCAATGATTTTTTGTTGCGCATAGCTGGTGAGTATCCACAGGAGAATTGCTGCGAAGATGCCACCGAGCAAGCCATAGCCGGCTGCGCGGAGTAAAAAAGGTTTTTGAATAAACCACCGCGTTGCACCCACAAGCTGCATGCTTCGAATAAGAAAACGCTGCGAAAAAAGTGCAATGCGGAGTGTATTGTTTATCAGCAAGGCAACGGTAATCAACAACACGAGTATAAGGCCTGCGAGGAACAGGCCGATCTTTGTCACATTTTCATTCACAGACTCGATAAGTCCTTCAACATAGAAAACCTGGAAGACGCCATTCATTTTTTGAATTTCAGTCTTGATTTTCTCCATGCTTTCTTTTGTGTGATAGACTTCATCGACAGATACGAGGTACGCATCGTGCAATGGATTCTCACCCAGGAAAGCAGTAAAATCTTCACCCGTTTCGGCGATAAACTTCTTCGCCGCTTCATCCTTAGAAACGAACGTCATTTTTTCGTCGGCGCGTTTTGAAACGTAGGGAAGGGAAAGCAACCGGTTTTCAATTTCGAGGCGCTGTGGTGTCGAGATGTTCGATTTCAGGTAAACCTGGACCTTTATGTTCTTTCTGACTTCTTCTTCCAGGTGTTTAGAATAAAGAATCAGCAATGAAAATAGTCCAATGACGAAAAGTGCCAGTGTTACGCTGATCACGACACCGATAGCGGGATAACCTCCCAGTTTCTTTTTCCTGGTCACTTTTTCCATCGTGCAGCAAATTTAGGATAATTTCCAGAAGGCCAAACGACTGCGCACGTGTATTCAGATGGGAATAAAAAAGCCCGGGCAAAACCGGGCTCTGATAACGTTATTTACCGCGTGATTCGTTGAGCTTACGCAACAAAATCGGGTCTGCTATTTCTTTCAACGGCTTGATCTCGCTGCCGTCTTCCTTTAGCAAATAGTATGAATCCTTGTAGTAGAGGAATATCGTCCGCTTTTCGTCGCTGAAGAATTCCATGATCTCGTACAGGTTTCTTTCAAATGGTCCGTAGAGGAAAAGTTTTTCGTCTTTGAACTGATAGTGAAATCCAAAGTCGCGGTGGCTCTTGTCGACAGAAACAGTAACGGAGGGCTCGGCTTTTCCTGTTGTTGCAGGTTTCGATTCCGTCTGATTGACGTGGCTTCCGGTGCCTTCGGCCTCTTCTGTCGGATCGAAGACTTCTATCTGCGGTTGTGTCACCTCAGTTGTCGCCTGAGAATCTTTTACAGGCTGTTTCGCTTTTGGCCTGGCAACTATTGGTTTCGATTCTGTGGCAATGGTTTCAGGTTCTTTTTTGGTTTCCTCTTCAATCGAAGAAGTTGCATCCTGATTGCTGTCTGATGTAGCTGGAATTTGTTTTTCAGTAGCTGGTGCTACCTCTTTTGGCTCCTCTTTCGAGAGAAAATAAACCCCGGTGATGACTGCGCCGGCAATCAATCCACCCATTGCAAACTTTGCGGCGACAGAGGCACCGCCCTGAGAGATGCCCGAAAGCGGTATGTTATTGAGCATGGCCTTCAGTTCAGCTGCCCGGGCGTTTCGGATACCCGAAATCATGTGTTGCTGCAGTTGCATTTCGCCTTGAAGTTCAGGGTCGGCTTGCAGGCGCTGCTCGAACGACGTCTTTTCCTCACCCTTCAATCTGTTTCCCAGGTAATCGTCTAACAGTTCTAAATCTCTTTCTGTTGCCATGAATTTCTAATCTAAAAAGTCTTGCTCAGAATACTGAGCTTTGACCAGTTCATCGAGTTTCTTTTTACACTTATATTTTTTTGTCTTTGCCGTATCCGTGTTGGCAAATCCAAGTTTCTCTGCTATGTCCTGCATTGACATCTCTTCGAAGTAATAGTACATCAGCACCTTCTTGCATGTATCACCGAGTTGTTCGATGCATTTAGCGACGATTTTCTCCTTTTCAGGAGTATCGACATCTATTACTACAGCAGAGTCCTTTTCCTCGTTAGACAGTCTTTTCTTCCTGTCAAGTTCCTTCCGCCACAGGTTTTGACAAATACTATAGATGTACGTACTGATTTTAGAGGTAAGAATCAGGTTTCCCGAGGTTGCCTTCTGCCAAAAAACAATCAATGCATCCTGATAAACATCCCGTGCCTCCTCTTCCGTTCCGCTGTTGGTAATCACAAGCTTCGTCATCATCCTGTAATACTTCTTATAAAGGTATTCCAGCGCTTTTTCATCACCTTTGCAGATCCTTTCAAAGACATCTTTTTCGTCCATGTCTGACTTAACCTTGTATACCATCGATTCGCACCTTGTAACCGCCGACCTTCTCTTTTTCGTAGGAAATATCGACTATTTGCTTCTGATTTCGTTAAGAGACTTTTTTCCACGTTTGGGTTCTGAAAAACGGCCCCCAATAACCCCTTACCTGGAGTTCGCCGTCCTCAACCCACAATTTGCATTTGTAGACCTTTCCATTGGCCGGGTCTAAGATTGTCCCACCTGAATACTCCCCGTCGGATGCTTCCATGTCGAGTATGATATCCATTCCGATGATCTTTTTCCTGAACCTGGGATCGTCTTCTTCACAGTCATCACACACCGGGTCTGGATCTTCGCCTGGCTTTCGGAAAAGCTTGATTACCTTCCCGTAGACTTTGTCGTTTTTGCTATAAATCTCGACGACTGACTTTTCCTCACCAGTCTCGTCATCAATGGTTTTCCATTTGCCGATTACCGATTGGGCGGCAAGTGTTGTGGAAATGCACAGGAGTAAAATTGTGGCTGTTAAACGATTCATAGTACAGCCAAACTACTGAAAAAAGACGAATGTTGGGATAGGCTATTCAATTATGCAGCCCTGATCCGTGAACTGCCTTTTGAACACGTGAATCCAGTCATGCCAGATTTTGTGGAGATCGAGTGGAACAAACTGTTCCAGGTACGTAAGAGAGAAATCGTGCGGATAATTTTGCATGGGATTCACTTTCCCGGCATACCAGGCTTCGTTCAGAAAATGATTAAGCGAGATGAAATCGATTGATGGAGATTTGAATGGATTCAGTGACGAAGTAATGTATGAGGTGTTTACTTTTTGGGTAGTTGATTTTGCAAAGACATCCTCCGGATGATTTTGTTTCCATTTTAACGCGCGCGTCAGTTGTTCGTGCTCGTTAACAACTTCACTTGCATCTTTCCAGAGCGAAAGCCAGAAATTTTTCTCGAAGATTGCAGAAGAAACCGTATAGAGGGTGTAGTAGGGAAGAAGGTCATTCGGTGAGATGATCCCGAATTTCATAAGGATTTTGCGTAGGAAAGTTTGTTCCATTACGAGCTTCGTCATTGCCTGGTCAAACGCAGTGAATTGTGGACTGATCTGCTCCACATCTGAAGCTAAAACATGCTTGCTGCCTTCCACGATTTTCGGATTGCCGGACCAGTAAAGTTTTAGAATTGCAATCTTGTGTTGATTCATTATCACCTGGTAATCATTGATGTGCGAGGGTTGCGTGAGCCACGCGTCTTCTTCGAGTAAAAGAAACTTTTCACTGCCCGCGTCAATGGCACGTTGCCAAAGTTTAACCGGAATCGTTTTTATGTTGTACGATTGTTGTCCGGCGAGATGCTGTTCGATAGCCGCCGACTTCATCTCCGATCCGTCTGATCGTTTAAAGATGATCGATGGAAATTCTTTCCGGATTCGTTCCAGGTATCTTGAAGGTGTGCCGTCATCGAGGATGGTAATTCTAAAATCACCCTTTATTTGCCAATAAATGCTTCTCAGGCACCTTTCGAGGTAATACGGCCTGTTAAACGATTTGACAAACACATCCATGTCTGAATATAAAAAAAGCCCTGCGAACAGGGCCTTTCTCACTCGTGGTATTACGTTATTTTATTCTTGAAACATCTTCAACCTTCGGTTTCTGGTCAGGTTGAATCGTTGTGTGATCTTTTTCTGAGATGTGTGGCGCAATGATCAACGCTACAATCGACGTAAGCTTAATCAGGATGTTCATGGAAGGGCCTGACGTGTCTTTAAAAGGATCGCCCACGGTATCACCAGTCACAGAAGCTTTGTGTGGCTCGGATTTCTTGTAATACATCTTTCCGTCAATCTCAACACCTTTTTCGAACGACTTCTTGGCATTATCCCACGCACCACCTGCATTCGACTGGAACATGCCCATCAGCACACCCGAAACAGTTACACCTGCGAGAAGTCCACCGAGAACTTCAGGGCCGAAAACAAATCCAACGATAACAGGAGCGAGGAGTGCAATAGCGCCCGGAGCGATCATCTCGCGAATAGAAGCTTTGGTTGAAATAGCAACACACTTTTCGTATTCAGGCTTCGCTTTGTATTCCATAATTCCCGGGATTTCTCTGAACTGTCTTCTCACTTCATTTACCATGTCCATAGCTGCACGACCAACAGCCGCAATCGCCAGCGACGAGAAAATAAATGGAATCATACCACCGACAAACAATCCGGCAAGAACAGGCGCCTTGTAGATGTCAATCGCTGTGATACCTGAAATACCGACGAACGCCGCAAAAAGGGCAAGGGAAGTAAGCGCTGCAGAAGCGATCGCGAATCCTTTACCAGTTGCCGCAGTTGTGTTTCCAACAGCATCCAGATTATCGGTGCGATGACGAACCTCTTCCGGAAGCTGGCTCATCTCCGCAATCCCACCTGCGTTATCTGCAATCGGGCCAAATGCATCGATTGCGAGTTGCATCGCTGTAGTAGCCATCATACCGGCAGCTGCAATAGCCACGCCGTATAATCCCGCGAAAGCGTATGAACCAATAATACCACCTGCAAGAACGATGATCGGAAGTACTGTTGATTCCATACCAACAGAAAGGCCACCAATGATGTTTGTTGCGTGACCAGTACCAGATTGCTTGATGATGGAAAGCACAGGGCGTTTACCCATAGCTGTATAATATTCTGTGATCATGCTCATGAGCGTTCCAACCACAAGACCGATAATGATTGCGATATACACATCGAGTGACGTGAAAGTTACACCGCGATGCGACATGGTTTCAGGAAGCAGATAAATCACAGCAAAGTATGACGCGATAGCGGTAAGAATGATCGAAGACCAGTTACCAATGTTCAATGCATTCTGAACGCTGTCTGTTTCTTTTTTGATCTTCACGAACCACGTTCCGACAATCGAGAATATCAAACCGAGACCAGCGATTAACATCGGCAGCAGAATAGGAGCCATTCCACCGAAATTATCGTTGGATTGAATTTCCTGGCCAAGCACCATGGTCGCAAGAATTGTCGCTACATATGAACCGAAAAGATCGGCGCCCATACCAGCAACGTCACCCACGTTATCACCTACGTTGTCGGCGATGGTTGCAGGGTTGCGAACGTCGTCTTCAGGAATACCAGCTTCCACCTTACCGACAAGGTCGGCGCCCACGTCAGCAGCTTTTGTATAGATACCGCCACCTACTCGTGCAAACAATGCTATTGACTCAGCTCCGAGGGAGAATCCGGCAAGCACTTCAATCGCGCGTCGCATTTCAACGCCTGTGATTGCGGCTCCTTCCGGAACAAAATAATTATAGAAGACAATGAACAAGCCGCCCAATCCTAAAATAGCAAGACCGGCAACACCGATTCCCATCACAGATCCGCCTGTGAATGAAACCTTAAGCGCTTGTGCGAGACTGGTTCTGGCAGCCTGCGTTGTGCGTACGTTTGCCTTTGTGGCGATGTTCATACCGATGTAACCGGCAACGGCTGATAGAACAGCACCAATGAGAAATGATATAGCGATGATTGGATGAGAATCCTCAACGAGGGTTCCGGACCAGCCGAGAATAACGGCCGCTATAACGGCGAAATATGTAAGGATCCTCCATTCGGCTCTTAGGAATGCCATTGCACCTTTTGCAATATATCCGGCGAGTTCCTGCATTTTGGCATCACCAGCATCTTGTTTTGTTACCCATGCTGACTTAATCGCCATAGCAATCAATCCAACAACACCTAGTGCGGGGATCAGGTATAAAATACTATTCATGGTTGTAGTTTACAGATATGATTTCAGCGTTAAAAAACCATCCTTTAATCCGGGATGGCTTGAAAATTTGCGCAAAGATAAAACAAAAGTCTAAAGTCCAAAGTCTAATTTATGGGCGCAGCGGGTTAAATGAGGCCTTTCCGGGCCACGGTGTCAAAGGTTGAACATCTGTTTCAGCGCGATCCACAGACTTTTTTTCTTTTGATCGTCTAGTTGACTGAGGTCATCGGCTTTGATGACTGGAATATCCATGATCACGACTTTTTCATATGGATTAAGCGTCACATCTTCAACAACACTTCCGAAGATCAGAACTTTGCCAGGTCGAAGTGATGCCAGTTTGTCGGGTGTGATCCGTTCAAATGTTTGAATGTTAACCGATCCGATGCTGAGCTTTACGGATCCGAGGATCTTTGTCAACAACGCGAGCTCTTCTTCTAAAATATGATTCCACGGTTTCGGTAAAACAACCAGAAGTGGTGTTGATATGCGATAGATATCTTCCTGGAAGAGTTCCTGAATTGCTGTACGACTCAAGTTGCAGATTCTTTAATGTCGAAAATTGATTTCAATTCTTTAGCATCTTGTGGATTCATTCTTCCGGCGAGTATCAGGCGCAGCTGACGCCTTCTGAGTGCACCATCATACATTGATTTCTCTTCGTCCGTTTCTGGTTCAACCTCAGGTACGTCGATTGGCCTTCCAGATTGGTCAACAGCGACGAATGTAAAGTATGCGCTATTGCTTTCTGTTTTTCTTCCGGATGGAATGTCTTCGGCGTCAACATCAATGCGAACCTCCATCGAGGAGTTAAAGGCGCGCGTCACCTTTGCGCGCAGCGTCACAACGTTTCCCAGACCGATCGGATGTTTGAATGAAATATTGTCTACGGATGCTGTCACCACGATCCGGTTGGAATGTTTCTGCGCAGCAATTGCTGAAACGATATCCATCCAGTGCATCAGTCTTCCTCCCATCAGATTGTTGAGTGTATTGGTATCGTTGGGCAGCACCAATTCCGTCATGCTGACGAAAGATTCGCGCGGAAATTTTTTCTTTTTACTCATGTGATTTTTCTGCAATGTCAATTGCTATCGATTGCAATCAACTAATAAATGTTAGTTCGCACAAAAATCATAAAAAATACCTTGCAATCCATTTTATCATTTCATTATTTCGATGCAATCCAGTAACAAATGAAAGTAACAACACATCTGTGCACATCGATCCCTTCAATCACGAAGGTGGTATGTACTTTCATTCTCACCACTATTATCTCAACAACTATTATTACGGGGTGACCCGTGCATGAATCAAACCCAATGCCGTGTTGTGGCCTGTTGTGACGGGATGCCGGCAACGCTCGTTTCAATCAATTCAAAAGAAAGAAGTAAAAATGAAAATATTAAAGTTCGGAGGGTCATCAGTGGCTACTCCACAACGAATCAGGATGGTTGTTGAAATAATCAAATCCTATCTGAATCACGATGTAGCGATTGTTTTTTCAGCTTTTGGAGGAGTGACGGATGAACTTATTCAGATCAGTTCGCTCGCGCTTGCCGGTAAAGGTCATTACAAGGAAAAGCTTGCAGCCCTGGAAAAGCGACACCTCGATGTGATTCGTGAATTGATCTCCGTTGAAAAACAAAGCGGCATTCTGGCCCAGGTGAAGATCAGAATCAACGAACTCGACGACGTGCTTCATGGTGTCTTTCTTGTAAAGGAGAGAACGGCCCGAACACTCGACTACATTATGAGCTTCGGTGAACGCCTGTCAGCATATATCATAACGCAGGTGATGAATGATTGCCAATTGCCGGTTCAATATCTCGATGCGCGCGACGTGATCAAAACCGATAACCATTTCGGAAATGCTAAAGTAGATTTCGAGTTAACAAATCGACTTATCCGCGAATACTTTAAACATCACAATGATGTGCAGATTATTACGGGCTTTATCGGGACATCTGAAAGTGGAGAAACAACGACGCTCGGCAGAAGTGGGTCGGATTATACAGCAGCAATTTTTGCAGGTGCCCTGATGGCAACTGATCTCGAAATCTGGACCGATGTAGACGGCATGATGACAGCTGATCCGAGGATGGTGAAGAAAGCGTTTACTGTACCGCAGATGAGCTACGAAGAAGCTATGGAATTATCACACTTTGGCGCGAAAGTGATTTTCCCTGCAACGATGCAACCTGCCATGGCTAATCGCATTCCGATTTGGGTCAGAAACACATTCAATCCATCTTTTACAGGAACGAAAATCCATTCGGAATCGACAAATGGAAAACTGATTAAGGGCATATCCTCCATGAATGGGATTTCACTCCTTAACGTGACGGGTAGCGGTTTGCTTGGGGTCGTCGGGGTATCGATGCGGTTGTTTGCAACACTCGCGCGTGAAAAGATTAACGTCATCCTGATCAGCCAGGCTTCTTCGGAACATTCGATTTGTATCGCAATAGAAAGCGCTGCTGTTCGGGTTGCCAAAGCTGCCATCGAAAGGGAATTTCAACATGAGATCCGCAGCGAAGAAATTGACGAAGTGCAGGTTTCGGCTGATCTGTCGATTGTTGCCGTAGTCGGTGATGGCATGAAGCATAGTCCCGGAACCAGTGGACGATTGTTTGCTGCACTCGGCAGGAATGGTATCAACGTGATGGCTATCGCACAAGGCTCTTCCGAAAGAAATATTTCCGTTGTTGTAGAACAAACTGATGTTGGAAAAAGCCTGAATGCGCTGCATGAAGCTTTTTTCCTGTCCGACAGGAAAGTGCTTAATCTTTTTCTCGTGGGCACTGGCCTTATCGGAAACACCTTGATCGCGCTAATTTGTAATCAGTACACCCAGTTGTCAAAAGAAAACCTGCTTGAAATCAACATTGTAGGTGTAGCCAATAGTAAGCGCATGCTGTTTGTCGAAGAAGGGGTTGATTTGAAGGCGGCCATTGAGGTTATGAAGGAGAAAGGGGAAGGAATGATGATGAGTTCCTACGTTTCCCGTATGATTTCTCTCAATGCGCCCAATAGTATTTTTGTTGACTGCACATCAAGTGAGGAAGTGACGGATTTCTATGCCGAAATTTTATCGGCAAATATTTCCATCGTTACGCCGAATAAAAAAGCAAACTCTGGTTCACAGGAAAAATATCGTTTACTGAAAACAATCGCGTTTAAGCGCGGTGTGAAATTCCTTTATGAAACAAACGTGGGGGCGGGGCTTCCAGTTTTGAATACACTGAACGATCTGATGCTGAGTGGCGACAAGGTGATCAGCATCGAAGGCGTACTGAGTGGAACCCTGAACTATATTTTCAGCCACTTTGCAAAAGGAAGAAAATTTAGCGATGTCGTTCGAGAGGCAAAAATGAAAGGCTATACCGAACCGGATCCGCGCGACGACCTAAGCGGGAAGGATGTTGCAAGGAAGATTCTCATTCTTGCACGCGAAGCTGGTTTGGAGCTTGAACTGAGCGACATTGTTGTGCAAAGTCTTGTCCCAACGGATTGTACCGGTCACATGAGCGCAGAGGAATTTTTTGCTGCGTTGGAGAATCATGATGCGAACTACGATGAATTGTTAAAAGAGGCTTCCTCGAAGCGCGAAAAGCTGCGATACAAAGCTGTTCTCAACAACGGGAAGGTGGAAGTCGAACTCGGATCCGTAGGTGAGGATCACGCGTTTTACTCGCTCAGCGGTAGCGACAATATCATTTTACTAACCACCGAGCGATACCATGAAAGACCAATGGTTATTCGAGGTCCGGGCGCAGGCGCAACGGTGACAGCGGCGGGTGTTTTTGCGGATATTATCAGGATAGGTCATTATGCAAAATAATATGAAGACGGTGAAAGCATTTGCGCCTGCCACGGTAGCTAATGTTTCCTGCGGATTTGATGTGCTGGGCTTTGCGGTGGAGGAGCCCGGTGACGAAGTGAGTGTTTCGCTCAACGATAGCGCTGAAGTCACTATTGAAATTATCGGCGACGGCGGATGTTTGCCCACCGATCCTGCGAAAAATACCGCGACGGTTGCAGTGCATGCTTTGCTCAGGGTTTTAAACAAAAAACATGGTGTAGCCGTTGAGTTGCGCAAAATACTTCCGCTTGGAAGCGGGATGGGTTCAAGTGCGGCAAGCGCGGTGGCTGCACTAGTGGCTGTCAATCATTTGCTGGGCGAACCGTTTTCCAGGAAGGAACTGCTTCCGTTCGCGATGGAAGCGGAGCGGGTCGCGTGCGGGTCTGCGCATGCGGATAACGTTGCACCTTCATTGCTTGGTGGATTCGTGCTCATTCGCAGTTATGACCCGCTCGACATCATCGATATTCCGGTTCCGTCGGATCTGTTTTGTACGCTTGTTCATCCAGGTCTCGAGTTGAAAACGCAGGATTCCCGACTGGTTCTGCGACAGCAAATTCCGCTACGAGATGCTGTCACGCAATGGGGGAATATTGCGGGACTAATTACAGGCCTTATGAAGCCCGATTATGATCTCATCGGCAGATCACTGACCGACGTGGTTGCGGAACCGGCCCGATCAGTTCTAATCCCAGGGTTTTCGGAAGTGAAACAAAAAGCGATTGAATGCGGAGCACTCGGCGCAGGGATTTCCGGGTCAGGGCCTACAATTTTTGCGCTGTCGACGGGGAAGCAGATTGCTACACGCGTTGGCGAAGTGGTCAAACAAATATTTGCGAAGTATGGACTGAAAAGCGAAGTCTATTTGTCGAAAGTCAATACTCAAGGTGCCAGGATAATTTCTTCGTTATGAAATTTTATAGTACATCCGATAAGTCCTTGCGCGTTTCCTTAAAAGACGCGGTTATCCAGGGCCTTGCTCCCGGAAACGGTCTTTTTATGCCAGAGAGGATTCCGCAATTTCCGAATAGTTTCTTTAAGGCTCTTGAGGATAAATCCTTCGCTGAAATAGCATTTGGAGTCTCGCAGGCATTGCTGGAAGAAGATGTTCCAGTTGGAGAACTAAAGCGTGTTGTCGATCATACAATCGCATTTGATGCCCCACTCGTTAAAATCCAGAACGGAATTTACGCGCTTGAGCTTTTCCATGGCCCAACCCTCGCATTCAAGGATTTTGGCGCGCGGTTCATGTCTCAATTGTTGGGATATTTTGCAAAAGATTGTGATAAGGAAATTACCATTCTTGTCGCGACTTCCGGAGACACAGGAAGCGCAGTGGCAAATGGTTTTTTTGGAGTAGAGGGCACGCGCGTTATTGTTTTATATCCGAAAGAAAGGGTAAGCGATATTCAGGAAAAACAGTTTACGACCCTTGGCGGGAATATAACTGCCATTGAAATTGATGGGTCTTTCGACGACTGCCAGTATTTGGTGAAAAAGGCATTTCAGGATAACGATTTGGCACGAACGCTTTTCCTTACATCGGCAAATTCAATCAACATTGCCCGGTTGATACCGCAGACGTTTTATTATTTCTACGCTTATGCTCAGCTAAAAGATCGCTCGAAACCTATCGTGTTCTCCGTTCCGAGCGGAAACTTCGGAAACCTAACGGCTGGACTACTCGCAAAACGTATGGGACTTCCGGCAGATAAATTCATCGCGGCGACCAATGCGAATGATATTGTGCCGGCATATTTACGAACGCACGTCTTTTCACCGCGGCGTTCTGTCACAACCATCAGCAACGCAATGGATGTTGGTAGTCCAAGCAATTTCGCACGGCTGATGGACCTTTATGAAAATAATCACGCGCGTTTTAGCGCAGACGTAGATGGGTACTCATTTTCCGATGAGGAGACAGCCTCGGCAATGCATCGCATTTTCAACACAAGCCAATACCTGATGGACCCGCATGGAGCAATTGGTTATCTTGGCCTAAAGCGATATGAACATGCATATCAAAATCAATTCACCGGCATCTTTCTCGCAACCGCGCATCCGGGAAAATTCAGGGAAACAGTTCAGGAATCGGTAAAGAGAGACATTCAATTACCTCCGGCACTGGAAGCTTTTTTGGCGAAAGAAAAATCGACGATAAAAATGTCCGCGGACTTTCGAGAGCTAAAAGACTATCTGAATAATGTCTAAGCAACGCCTAGGACTTACCCCAGCCTTGTTCGCCCAGTAAAGGCACAAACGCGAAATTTGGAAATTCCTCTTTGAAAAATTTTCCGTCCTTCTTTCGGATACGAACCATCGCCTGCTTGTCGCGATCACCAACAGGTATGACAAGGATGCCGCCTTCGTTCAGTTGCTCCAATAGCGCATCAGGAACAACAGGCGCACCTGCCGTGACGATAATTTTATCGAATGGAGCTTTTGATGGAATTCCTTTAGACCCATCGCCGTGGAAGAAAAATGGTTGGTATCCCATCTGCGGCAAAAACTCTCGGGTTCGTTCGAACAACACGCGGTTATACTCTATCGTGTATACCTTGGCGCTGAGCTCAAGTAATATGCACGCCTGGTATCCTGAGCCGGTTCCTATCTCCAAAACTTTCTCACCCGGACGGATTTCAAGTTTCTCAGTTTGGAACGCAACTGTAAAAGGTTGCGAAATGGTCTGACCTTCCCCAATTGGGAATGCTTTATCTTGATAGGCATGATCCAACAGAGCATTGTCAAAAAAGAAATGGCGTGGAACCTTCGCAACTGCCGCTAGCACCTCGGGCTGCGAAATTCCTTTGTTTTGAAGGATTTTGACCAATTTGTTGCGTAAACCGCGTTCTTTGTAACCGTCTTGGAGCATGCTATTTTGGCACAAAAAAGCCAATTTTTCAGGCTAAACAAAGTTTCCTAAATTCTTTAGGAAATTTCAGCACGATGCTTTTACTTTAAACTCTCTCCAAACACAGTGATTGCTTTTTGCCATAGCGTTTCTCTGTGTCACCTGCCTCGGACAGTGTTTTGGTATCCAAAATTACTGCATGGGGCAGGTACAGGGGAGAAAAAATTCACGCCTTTCGCCGGTTTTCCGGTCGTTTCAACATCTTTCAATAGCCGATTAATATGAAGGGAGCCCAATAAAAGGGTGACGCATACTTGTCGTCAGACATGAGCTCCAACTTTGCTTTTCGCAGGCTTGACGCATAACGACCCGATCCTTCAAGATAATCCTCATAAAAATGCGTCATCAGCTTTGAGGTCGATGCATCGGATACACTCCAGAAAGAAACGATGATATTTTTTGCTCCGGCGTAAACCAACGCGCGAGAGAGACCAATCACACCCTCGCCTTTCGATATTTTTCCTAGACCTGTTTGACAGGCGGATAACGTAACAAGATCGGCCTTCAATTGTAGATTATAAATCTCACCTGAGTATAAGTGTCCGTCTTCCTGATTAGTGTCTTGCTGCAGAAAAATCTTTGACAACTCCGGCGCTTTTTCATTGACAATCCCATGGGTGGCAAAATGCAGGTGCGTAAAATTTGCCAGCGCCCCATTCTTGACGAGCGTTTCATTGGCGTTCACGCCCATCGCGATGCGGCTTTCAGCGTTGCGCGCGGTGAACATGCGCGCGATTTCCTGCACTTCTGATTCCGTGCCTGGTAACAGCGGAAGATTATCGCGGTCAGGAAAGGAGACTGGCGCGCAAAGAAATATCGACGGTTCGAGGGTTGAAGGTTTGGTCTGGCGTTTTTGAATAAGCAATGCCGCAGCGAATTCGTATTGAACTGCATATTTTTTAATCACGAACGGAAGCGTCTGCATCGTCTGATCATCCTTCACAGGTTTTGTGAAAAGTGTTTCGAATGGAATGACTGATAGTCGCCCTGTTGGAATGATAATCAACTCATTAATTGTCTTTGGCAATTTTGGAATAAGAACGCCTGACAATTCACCACTTGCTTTGATAAACGTTTTCTGATCGTTGAAATAAATTGCATTTCGAAGTCCGGTAATATACTTATTGAATAGTTTTGGAAGGGCCTTTTCTTCAATGCTCAGATTTCGCCTCGTAATCTTAAAGAGGTAAAGGCGACCATTTCTTTCATCAATAAAATAGGAGAGCAGGGCTGTATGGTCACCGAGGAGATCCTGAATTTCTGAGACCGCGGGATTTGCCGCATTGTACTTCAGGTTGAAGTATTGTGGATATTCCCTCTCTAACTTCGAGACGAACGCCTGGTATTGCTGACTAAGATTAAACGCATTGATGCGAAGTTCTTTTTCTTCGTCAGGACCGGGTTTCTGGGAGAGTTTCTGCGCAGTTAGCGCTATCGCAGAGCGAACGTCATTTTCTTCGTCGAGAAGCGATGCTGGGATTCCTGCAAACGATTTTGCATCCGTATCTGCAATAGCGTCAAGCAAAACTGCGGACTTGCTTTTTTCGGCGAAGTAGAACGCCAGTTCCCGGTATTGTTTTTTCGAGAAGGCATTCTGAGCGGCTTCATTCGCAATACGAACGCCGCTTGCAAAAACTTCGCTTGCGATCGCGCCAAGCATCAGCTTATCGTTTTCGTTGGTGCTTGTCTGTCGTAGCTTTTCGATTAAAAGGTCACAGGCCTGAATCGTCCTGATACTTGTTGTTAAGTCGGAGAACTTAAGCGTCTTCCCGAAATAGCGCTTTTCCAAAGCTTCTGCTTTGAACAAAAGTGTATACAGCAGAACGTTGCCGTTGTAGTATTCTTCTATTGCCGGATTCTCCTCCAAAGAAGCCGGCTGAAAACCTGGAATGTTCGCGGCCATCGCCTGCTGATAGTACGATAATGCTTTGTCGAATGCATTATTTTCGACAGCAAGATTGCCGATAAGATTTAGCACGTTAGCAATATCAGGATGATGCTTGCCATAGGTGTCCCGGTACATGGCCAGCGCTTTGTCGTAGAATCCCTGGGCCGCGTGTTTATCGCCCATCTTGTAATAGGTCTTCCCGAGGTTTAGCAATGTAAATGCTTTCGAAGGATGTGCCCCGGAAAAGTTGTCGTTCCAAATCTTCAGGGCAGTTTCAAAATTGTTTACGGCATCTCCGTATAGTTCGAGATCACGGTAGATAAATGCTGTGTTGGTATTGACAATCGCAATTTTCGGATGATTCTGTTCATGCAGCGACTGATAAATGCTCAATGCTTTTTCGTAATAGTCCAACGCTTTGTCGTTGTCAACGCCATTCAGGGCGATACCCAGATCGTTGTATGAGGCAGCGATCAATTCGTGATTTTTAGGAAGCAGCTTCTCACGAATCATTAACGCCATCTGAAGTTGTTGTTCGGCTTCTGTATGCTTGCCTGTGAATTTATATACCTGCCCGAGATAGGTAAGTGCTTGCGCCGCCTCTAACGAAGACTCCTGGCGCTGTTCCGATAAAATTTGCAGCGCGAGTTTAAGCGTCTCAGCGCTTTTATCATTTCTTCCCAGGTTCATATGAAGTGAACCCGTAGTTGTTAGCGTTGCAGCACGGTCAATCGGAGAAAGGTTTTCCGCTAACAGAGAGGACAACAGTGTATCAGCTTCCGCCAGTTTTCCAAGATGGATCAACGTCTGCGCTTTTCTGTTCAAGAGCCCTGTGCGTTCATCTGCACGGACGCTGGCGATCGATTCGTCGATCATGGAAATGGCTTTGGTGTATTGCGCGTCGAGGATAAACGCGTCGACCTGCGACAATACCTGCGCAAATGCGGAAAATGGTAACAGGAAAAATAAGAGAATGAGCTTCGTCATTTTCAGAATCTATAATAGTAGCTGATTGTTGTGACGAGCTCGCGTGTTAATCCATCGGGGTTTACATCGCGTTGTACGATCTTATGTCCTGCCAGTAGCCGTATCCCTGAGTGAACATTAAAGCTATATCCCGCAGTTACGATGCCTGACATGGCAAGTCCCTTTGCGCCGACTGGTTTTTCACGCTTGCCTGCCGGGTTTGTAATTTCGTCGTTTGTGATGCGATAGATTGGAAGTAAGCCGAGGGTGAAATTCCATCTTGAAAACCTGAAGTTCCTTTCAACGCGTAACATTACGTCCGTTCCCCGTTTGAGCGCCTTCGCCTTATCATAACCTTTTGCATACAAAGAATCAGGTTTGTTTTCAGCAAAGTGATTAAACCATGGCCCCCATAGAAACCCATTTTCGTTTTTATTCAGAGGCACCTGTATCCCCGTCGCAAGCAACCAGCCTCGCGTTATGTATGATATTCCTGCAATCGCATCGTAAGTACCGAGGCTTGTTTGATAATACATTGGCAATGGAAGACCGTCCTTTACTTTGTCACTATTGTTTGACGGTACTTTTGCGCCAAGCGAAAAATTAATATCTCTTTTTTCGGACGAGGAAATATTGCGTGTGAGGCAAAGTGAAATGTCTCCCAGGCTTTCAGTCTGCGCGAGGTGTCCGGTTACATATTGATACGGGAGCTTTACCTGGAAACTTGTCTTCGAGTTCAGACTGAAATTCAGATCCGCTGTTGCGACATAAATGACGGGTGTCATCGTAGTTGTTCCGCGATAGAAGCTGACTTCCATGGAGCGAAGCTTAAATTCTATTTTTTTATTGAATGGCTGATCGGGTTTCATTGCGCCCATGGTACAAAAGCCAGCATCGCTGCAGCCCTGTGCACTAAGTCTGAAAACGAAGAATGATAGTGCGAGAATGAGGGTGAGTCTACGCATGGTTGGTCGGTGTTTCCGAAGATAATCAAAAAATGATTAAACGGGAAACCGGGCGTAAGGGTTATTCGCGACTACGACGTTCTTTTGTGATTCGATAAAGAGAATGACATTACATTCCCAATGACTGGTTTTCGGTTGACGCGAGCTCGAGGATTTTTTCATACTCCGCTGCGGTAAGGTCATTAAAGAAGTAATGGACAGGATCAACATGGTTGCCGTTGATCATCACCTCGTAGTGAAGGTGTGGCGCGGTTGACAAACCTGTGTTACCAACATAGCCGATCAGATCACCACGTTTGACCTGCATGCCCACACGTACGGCGAAGTCGTGCATGTGCGCATAACGTGTCCGGTATCCGAAACCATGATCGATCTCGACCACTTTTCCATAGCCGGAAAACTTTACGTCGACAACTGCCACCTTACCATCTGCAGTTGCATAAATCGGTGTACCAATCGTCGCCGCGAAGTCAATACCAGCGTGCAACTTTTTCACTTTGTAAACAGGGTGGATACGCAAGCCGTAACCCGATGCCAGGGCAATCAATTGTTTATTCGAGATTGGTTGAATAGCGGGAATTGCCGCTGAGAGTTTTTCCTTCTTTTCTGCGAGAAGAACAACCTCATCCTGCGACTTTGACTCGATATAAAGCTTTCTGCGAAGCTTGTCTACTTTCTCGTGAAGGGAGATGACAAGGTTTTCGTGGTCTATCGTTTTATTGCGGATGTCAGCGTATCGATCCGATCCGCCGATTCCTGCATCTCGGATTGATTTTTCGATTGGCTCGGCTCCAAGCACAACTCGATAAATATTATCGTCGCGCTGTTCAATATTGCTTAGAATCTTACTTAAGAGTTCAACGTCCTTATTGAGCTTGTCGTAATAGAATTCGAGTTGCTTTACTTCATTCTTCAGCAGTAATTCTTTCGGTGATTCGAAGTAGTTGCTGTACATGATCAGCAGTCCGACGGCCATTGCTACGGTAAGCGAAAGGATGCCCAGCGCATTGAGGATCACGTCACTTTTTTTCGTACGCACGCGCTCATACTTACATGTTTCGGTGTCGTAATAATATTTGATACGTGCCATAATTTCAATTATACGTTCTGCGGGCGAAACGGCTTGATCACCTCTTCATTGCATTCGATGAACGGACCTTCAAGCAGGTCAATGCAGTAGGGGATGGCCGGAAAAATCGCGTCCAGGCATTGCCTTATCGCTTTCGGCTTACCTGGCAAATTTACAATTAATGTTTTATTTCTGATCCCCGCGGTTTGCCGCGATAGGATTGCTGTTGGTACGTATGTAAGACTTTCAGCTCTCATCAGCTCCCCAAAGCCCGGCATCATCTTGTCACACACAGCCTCTGTGGCCTCTGGTGTAACATCGCGCCTTGCAGGGCCCGTTCCTCCTGATGTAATAATCAGACAGCAATTCTTCTGATCTGCCATTTCAATCATTGTATTTTCTATCAATGATTGTTCATCAGGAACGATTGCGTATTCTTTACGCCAGGCACTTTTCAGATATTCATTCAGCGTCTGTACAATTGCCATGCCCGGCAGGTCTTCGTAAATGCCCTTACTGGCGCGATCAGAAACGTTAATAATACCTATCCGGATCATGGTAATTTTTCCACTTTCTGACAAGAATTCATGAATCTGTTTTGACCTTCAGGTTCAGTTTTTCAGATCGTCCTTTTTTGAAAACCTGTCTTCCTTTATTGATTCCTTTACGAATGTCTTTTTGGGCATCGACAGGCAGTTTCAAAATCTCCTTACATTCATCGGAGCAACATCCTTCATATTTTTCAGCGCATGCTTTACACTGAATAAACAACAAATGACATCCGTCGTTCTTGCAGTTTGTGTGGTCATCGCATGCGTTGCCACATTGATGACACGTAGCGATAATGTCGTCGCTAATGCGCTCGCCAAGCCTTTCATCAAAGACGAAATTCTTCCCGATGAATTTGTTTTCGAGACCTCTTGATTTTACATCCTGCGCATACTTGATAATACCTCCTTCAAGCTGAAAAACATTTTTGAACCCCAGGTGTTTCATCCACGCGCTCGCTTTTTCACAGCGAATTCCGCCTGTACAATACATCAGGAGATTTTTATCTTTTTGTTCCTTCATCAGGTCTTCCACTATCTGAAGTTCCTCGCGAAATGTGTCGACGTCAGGGCGAATGGCATTCTTGAAATATCCGACTTCACTTTCATAATGATTTCGCATATCGACGATGATCGTATTTGGATCCTCTGCCAACTGGTTGAACTCTTCAGCTTTTACGTGAACACCGTGATCGGTAACATCGAACGATGCATCGTCAAGACCATCGGCAACAATTTTTTTGCGAACCAGGATCTTCAGTTTGAAAAAAGATTTCCCGTCGTCCTGTACAGCAATGTTTAATCGCACACCATTTAGAAAATCGATGCTGTACAGGTATGTTCGGAATGCGTCAAGATTTTTTTCGGGGACACTTATCTGTGCGTTAATGCCTTCCGTTGCAACGTAGATGCGACCGAGAACGCCAAGTGAATCGAGTTTTTGGTAAAGGGTATCGCGAAATTCAGCCGGGCTGGTGAGGTGATGATACTTATAAAATGAAATGGTTACCCGTGTTTCGGGTGCTGAGCGAATCTTCTCCTTGAGAACACGCCCTTCAATTCGATTATGTAAGGCCATAAAGCGCTGATTAATAGCAGGTTAATCTAACGTTTATAAAAAACAATGTGGCAAAGATAAGAAAATCCCGAATACCGATCGCGAGTCTTGGCTGCAACCAGCAGTAGCAGACATGCTAGTTTTTGGATTCAAGCTCGCCGCGCAAGAGCTTATTGTATTCTTCACAAGTAAGCATGCCATGTTCATTACAATAAAGGCATGTTCGGTATTCGTCTCCGAATGCGCCTTTTTTGATGATGACATGATCGCCTTTGCAAACGGGGCATGATACCTTTCCGGACGGTCCACAGTCGATGTCGTATGTTTTTGACAGAACCTGTTCAGCTTTTTCTGATTCGGCATTTCGTTCGTTTACCAATGCCTGCTCGGACTTGCGGAGCCAAACGGCAGCCTCTTCAGAAAACTGACCGCTCGTTCCTTTCAGTTGGATGTATTTTGTCAGCCAGTCAACGCTTTGCTTGTATTGTTGCAGGTGAAATGAATTTTTTCCGAAGAAAAACGTTAGGTCCGAGGGGACGGTCTTGATGTTACTGAGAACATGACGGAATTTTCTGTCAGCGAAATCGTACTTTCCGATGTCCATGAAATAGATACCCGAATCCAGCTCGCGCATCAATACGGCCTTTCGTCGTTGTTCTTCCTGTCGCAAGAATTCCTGCGCCTTGTCGTCCTGCGCGAATAGCTGTAGCGTTAGCGTGAAGAGAAATAGTAATACCGAAACCTTTTTCATTCAAATCTTTCTTTTGAAACGTCCAGCCACTCGAGTGAAGAATTGTGAAAGATGTCTTCCTTCACTGATTTATCGAGTGGCATGTCTTCAATAAACCTACCAATTTCCAAATCTCCCAAGGGAAATGGATAATCAGATCCCAGCGTGATTTTTTTCGATCCTTGTAATTTCATTACATACTCAAGCATCATCTCATCGTGCGTCACACTATCTACCCAAAAATGCCCGAGATATTTTCTCGGGTCAATGTTATTATCGATGGCAACCAGATCGGGTCTGCAATCAAAACCGTGTTTAATTCGACCGATGGTTGGCAGAAATGATCCGCCTGCGTGGGCAAAATTCACTCGGAGCTTCGGAAGCCTTTCAAAAACTCCGCCAAAGATCATGGAACAGATTGCGCGCGATGTTTCGGCTGGCATGCCAACCAGCCACGGAAGCCAGTAGCGTTCCATATTTTTTTGCCCCATCATATTCCAGGGATGCACAAGTACTGCTAGTGATAAACGCTCACACGCTTCAAAAATTGGGAAGAACCTGTCTTCGTTCAGGTTGAGATCGTTAATATTTGAACCAATCTGGATTCCCTGTAATCCGATTTGCTTGCAACGTTCAAGCTCCTGGATAGCAAGCTCGGCATCGTGCATCGGCACCGTTGCGAGGCCCAGGTAATGTTTTGGGTACCTGACAATCAGATCGGCGAGATGATCATTGAGGAATTTCGACAGATCGAGGCAATCGAGCGGCCGCGCCCAATAGGAGAACATCACGGGTATCGTGCAGACGACCTGAACCTGTGTGCCGAAGCGGGCATATTCTTCAATGCGGATTTCGGGATCCCATGAGTTTTCCTGGATCTCGCGGAAAAACTGATTGCCGCGCATCATCTTAGCCGAGCCTCGCTTGTGATGCTGGAGATAGATGAAGTCGCCGTAACCGAATTTGTCGCTCCAGTTGGGTAATTTCTTGGGAATGATGTGCGTGTGACTGTCGATCTTCAGCATGGTCTAATAACTGAATCCGGCAAAGATACGGATTAGAATTTAGTCGACACGGATTCAAGTGCAGTATTTAGAAATTGTGGCGTCAAGCGATGCTTCGACTTGAGCGGTTTCAACGATGCCGCTCACGGATACTGTATCAGTCAGAATAGTCACGAAGCTTTACTACTAGGTAAATTTCACCGAGATATCCAACGTGCGCTGATCGTAGCTAACGCCATATTTGTCAAGTACATCTTTTGGAACACCATCCCATTGGTTAGGACGATTGCCAACGTATCCCAAATCTGCGATTCCCATCTTGCTCGTAAAAAATCCGGTGGCCGTCAGGTCGCGCATGAGATTAAAGAAGGATACACCCTGGCTTAATTCTGCCGCGGCGTGTTCCGGATATGCAATATCATCTACTATCCTGATCCGCTCTTCGTCGGAGCAGGAAACAAAATTTGTATTAAAGCGCTTCAAAGAGTGCAAGTCCAGCCAACGCAAACCACCTCTCATGGGAAGCTGGTGTTTCGGCATATCTTTCACGATAAATTCAATGAAGTCCGGTACACCTGCATCCGTTGCACTACCCGAAAAATCATCGCGCGGAATAATAATGTCCGCGAGGATCGCGATTGTTTTCATTTCGTGTTCGTCGAAAAATTTTTCGTTCAGCAACTTTCTCTCATACGCTTTTTCTTCAACGGTACGGTCGATGGTCGGCTGGTACAGCTGCTCCGGTGCTTCTTTTACCTCTGTTTTGCACGACTCAAGTAACAGCCCTGTTCCGGCAGTTCCGACGATTAATGACTTGAGATATTTTCTTCTATCCATAATAAAAAAACTTAGAGGTTTTGTTTTTTAATCTCATCTATCATGTATTCCGATGCACGCATAGCCAATGCAAGAATTGTCCATGTTGGATTTTTATCAGCTTGCGAAACAAACGGGCCACCATCAACAATAAAAAGATTTTTACAATCATGTGCCTGGTTGTACTTGTTAACAACAGAACGCTTGCGATCATCGCCCATGCGAGTTGTCCCCACTTCATGGATTATTCTTCCGGGGGCCTCAAGGCCATAATCATTTTCAGCGCCATCATTTCCCCACGTCACAACACCGCCCATCTTATCAATGATCTCGGCAAATGTCTGTTTCATGTGCCGCGCCTGTTTTACTTCATAGTCGCTCCAGGTGTAATGAAAGCGCAGCACGGGAATGCCATACTTGTCGACGGTGATCGGATCGATCTCGCAATAATTATCCTTGCGGGCAATCGCTTCGCCGCGCCCCGCCATTCCAAAAGTCGCGCCGTAAAAATGACGGTAGTCGTCCTTGAGTGAAGCGCCGTAACCGCCTCCTTTCTTTATCGTGCCATCGCGGCCGGGATATTTTCCGTTTGTATGTTGCATTCCAAAACCGAATCCGTACGCTGGCATTCGCATGCCGCCCCAGTATTCAATATGATAACCTCGTGGGAAATCGAGTTTTCTGTTATCGAGCCACCACGGGGTGTACACATGCATTCCGCCAACCCCGTCTTCATTATATCGTTTCCTTCCGACAAGTTGCGGCAGAAATCCGCCCATAGACGCACCGGTAGAATCGTGCAGATATTTTCCGACCACTTCACTTGAATTTGCGAGCCCGTTTGAATGCATCGAGGATTTGGAATTCAAAAGCAGTCGCGCAGATTCGCACGCACTTGCAGCTAATACTACAACCTTTCCCCGAACGAAATGCTCCTGCATATCGTCCTTGTTGACGTACGAGATCCCTGTTGCTCTCCCTTCGTTATTAGTCGACACCTCGCGCGCCATTGCGTTTGGAAACACATCGACGTTACCGGTGGCGACGGCCGGATTCACCAGTACAGATGAGGATGAAAAGTCAGCATGAACAGTGCATCCACGATTGCATTGCGCGCAGTAAAAACATTGCCCGCGTTTGTCGTTTATTTTTTGCGTCAGGATCGACAGTCGTGATGGAATAACCGGGACGCCAATAGATGTAGCCGCGTCTTTGATAAACAGTTCGTGCAGCCTTGGCTTTGGTGGCGGAAGAAAAATGCCATCCGGTTCGTTCGGTAAGTTTTCAGGTGAGCCGAATACTCCGATCAGTCGATCTACCTTGTCGTAATAAGGTTTCACATCGTCGTAAGAAATTGGCCAATCGTCTCCGAGTCCATCGATGCTTTTATGCTTGAAGTCGTTTGGTCCGAAGCGAAGTGAAATTCTTCCCCAATGATTTGTCCGTCCGCCCAGCATGCGTGCGCGAAACCAATCGAACTTTGTTCCGTTCTTGTGCGTATAGGGTTCGCCCTCGAGCTCCCATCCGCCATAAGCTGCATCGAAATCGCCAAAGTGTCTAAAGTCGGAAGCTGCACCACGACGAAGCGATTCGTAAGACCATTTAAGTTGTGTGACGTTCTTAGCAGGATCGTACATTGGGCCGGCTTCGAGCAATGCGATTTTGAGTCCTGCATTGGCAAGTGTGTAGGCAGCCATTCCGCCGCCGGCACCGGAGCCAACAATTACCACGTCGTAAGTTTTTGGCGATTCCTTAATTTGAAAGTGAGGCATCTTCGCGTTCAGGTATATGAGTTTGAAGATACATCAAATAAAAATATCTACGCGAAGGTTTTCGGAGGAATCCACATCGTCCCGTTACCGATTTCTTTCATTCCTCCTGGGAACGGGATCATATCCATGTGTTCCCCATGGATGGCAGCGTCCGATTCGTTTCATGCCCAGCCATATTCCTTTTATCACTCCCCATTCGTTAATTGCTTCGACTGCGTATTGCGAACACGTTGGGGTGTGGCGACACTGTGCACCCAGCAACGGAGATATCGTCAGCTGATAAATGCGGATTGGTAATATAAAAAGCTTCTTAAACACTTAGTTTTCGACAGACCAGGTGATCTCGCCATCCTTGCCATCTTTTAACTGAACACCGATCTTCTTTAAATCGTCCCGGATCCGATCAGATAAACTGAAATTTTTGTCTGTGCGTGCTTTCTTTCGAAGCTCGATCAGAACATTGACGACACCGTCAAGCAGCTGATCATTTTGCGCAGCCTCTTCCTTTAGTCCAAGCACGTCTTCCATGAAACCGACATAACGCTGGCGGAATTTTTCAAATGCTTCCTTATCAATCGATTCAGGTTTCTGGTTGCCGGATTTGAAATCATTGATACGCGATGCCATTTCGAAAAGTACAGCCAGCGTTTTTGCTGTATTGAAATCATCGCTCATGTTTTCAAACAATTCTCCGTTCAATCGTTCGATTTCTTTCTGAAGCTCATTGTTAACTGACGCTGCAGAAGTGTAAGATAAAGTCTTTACAATTTTCAATGCGTTACTAAGCTTGCGATAACCTTTTTCCGCTGCGTTCAAAGCTTCATTACTGAAGTCAAGCGTGCTTGAATAATGCGATTGCAACATGAAGAATCGGACAACAGAAGGCGAATATCCTCTTTCTAATAATTTATGTTCGCCAGTAAATAATTCCTTCGGAAGGAATGAATTACCAAGGGACTTGCTCATCTTCTGACCATTTACTGTCAGCATGTTTGAGTGAATCCAGTAGTTGACGGGTTGTTTTTCATTTGCGCCTGTTGCCTGGGCAATCTCGCATTCGTGGTGCGGGAATTTGAGATCCATTCCTCCTCCGTGAATGTCAAAAGTTTCCCCTAGGTATTTTGTGCTCATCACAGTACATTCAATGTGCCATCCGGGGAATCCATCTCCCCAGGGAGAGGGCCAGCGCATGATATGAGCCGGGGATGCTTTTTTCCAAAGCGCAAAATCGATCTTCTCTCGTTTTTCATCCTGGCTATCCAGGTCGCGACCGCTTTCCATCAGGTCTTCGATTTTTCTTCCGGAAAGAATTCCGTAGTGATGTGACTGATGATATTTCTTGACGTCGAAATAAACAGATCCGTTTACTTCGTAAGCTAAACCTTTATCGAGCAGTTTTTGTGTAATCGCAATTTGTTCAACGATGTGGCCTGTCGCTGTTGGCTCGATACTCGGCGGAACGATATTGAAATCGCGCATCACTTCATGGAAATCTTCGGTGTATTGCTTGACAATTTCCATCGGCTCGAGTTTCTCAAGACGCGCCTTCTTGGCAATCTTATCTTCACCTTCATCGGCGTCGCTTTCGAGATGTCCAACGTCTGTAATATTCCTTACATAGCGTACCTTATATCCAAGATAACGAAAATATCGAGCGATCACATCAAAGGTCATGAACGTGCGGGCGTTTCCTAAATGCGCCTTGTTATAAACGGTCGGACCGCAGACATACATGCCAACCTGACCTGGGTGAATAGGAATAAACTCTTCCTTTTTGCCGGTTAAGGAATTGGTTATGTAAACCTTGTATTGATCGTAAAGAGCCATAATGTAAAAGTGGGCCAAATTAGCAATTATACGCTAATTGACGAAGGTGGTTAACCGCTCAAGATGTTAATGATAATTTAATTCACGATATCGGTGCCCACAAACTCCGGCACGGGCAAATTTGCGTGACAGACTTCATTCAATTTTTCAACCAGGTATTTACAAAGGACGGGTGAATGCCGTTCGTCGTGCTGATGCATGAAAAAGTAGACTTCGTGAATACCTTGCTGCTGCCATAGATCGATTCGTGTTACCCATTCGTCGATGCGTTTGTAATCGGTGGGATGGAGGCCGTTTCCGTTAAACCTGATAAATGCTTTCGGAACAGTAAGTGTCATGTGCGCACAGTCGCGTCGTCCCGCCACATCCGTAATGACCAATCCGATGTTGTTATCAGCAAAGGAGTTTAGCATTTGTTGTTTATTGTTCTCGACGAACCACGATTCATGTCGAAGCTCGACGAAAAGAGACATCTCCGGTGGCAATGAACGACTGAAAGTTTCAATGAGAGGAAGGGTTTTGGGGCCCATTCCCGGGTGCGGCATGAGTAAAACCGGGCCGAGATTTTTTCCGAAGCCGGAAATTCCGTTGATAAAACGTTCCAATTGTTCCTGAATGTCTTTAAGACGTTTAACGTGAGAGAGCTGGCCCGTTACTTTCGGACAGAAAATAAAATCAGCAGGTACTTTCTTTCTCCATGACGATGTCTGTGCATTTGAAGGCATCCTGTAGAAGGAAGCGTTTAACTCAATTGAATTGAAATGTTTGCCATAGTGATTGAGGAAGTCAGCTTCTTTTGTCCCGGGTGGATAGATACTTCCCACCCAGTCTTTCCGACCCCACTTTGCACAGCCGGCAAAAAACTTCGTTTTCGCCGTGGGCGCCTTGGAAAGGATTTCCTTATTGAAGTCAGGTTCCGCCGGAAGCGAAAAATCTAGGGAATCAAAATCAGTGTCGGTAAGTCGTCCAAAGTCCATTGCCGAAGATATGTCATTTGAGATAAAAAGTGAATGCGTGGCTTTTGATAAATAAAAAAGACAGGTTCGCACCCTGTCTTGAAAAGTAAATGTCTGGTTTTGATTAATCGACTTTTGCCAGGTTCATTTCAAAAAATTTTCGCCATTGATTTCCATCTCTTGAAAACTCACCGACTTCGTTCCACGTTTTTTGTGACGGATTAAGCGCGATTGTATATCTGATTTTTCCGTTGGGTGTATCGAAGCCCCACTGGTAATTATTGTCCCCTGTAATATTAAACCACGCATCAGTACTCTTGCCATCCTTCAGCCATGACTTCATCTTATATTGACCTGTCGCATTGTCGTAGGAAAGAACAGCAAGTGCGTGATGTACAATTGACTCGGTGTTTGTGGAGGCATCATTCGATTTGCCGATACCTTCGATCAACAGGACAGAACCGTCTAGTTTGTTTTCGATTTTTTCATCAACCATAGACGTCTTTGTTTCACCGGTGGGTGTTTGAATAGTTCCTTCGCCTTTCCAATTTCCAATCCACGCAGAGAGGGCTTTCATTTTGTCCTTGTGATCCACACCGGAAGGTTGTTGTGCACTCGCCAAAGGGGGCAAGAGACAGATGATGAAAATGATTGCTTGTGTTTTCATAGTGATAATGTTTAACGTTGGATGTATTGTTTAAGGTTGTTGACATATTCTTCAAAAGCCTTGATTCCTTTTTTTGTAATGCGGCACGTCGTCAATGGCTTTTTACCTTTAAATGTTTTTTCTATCGTGATATATCCGGCCTCGGATAATTTGTCGAGTTGTATACTTAAATTTCCTGCGGTACTTTGCGTTTTTTCTTTAATGAAAGTGAAGTCAGCTTTTTCAAGCGATAACAACAAAGACATAACCGCCAACCTCAACTGTGAGTGAAGCAATGGATCGAGATCCTTAAACATCATTCGTCCTTCTTATTCTTCAACAGATATCCTGGCAACAGGTAGCCTCCTACGAATGCACCTGCATTGATTAGCGGTTGCATTTCTTTCGAGACAATGAAGCAAACGATGCCCAAAACCCAGAATGTCATTGCACCGGCAACAAGCGGGCGAAACCGTAGAATGGCGCCAGTGGCGAATGTTGGTATTGCGGTCATAAGCAATACGACTGGGTTGAGCTGATAGTTGATGCGGCTTCCAAAAGCGATGAGAACCGCTAGCGAAATGCCATAGCCGAGCCAGATCCAACCACTAAGCCGGCCAAGGTGGGTCGAAGCTTCTGGTGACGATCGCTTCGAGTACATCCTCCATAAACTCACCATCCACGCCGGGATGGTGATTGCCCAAATCATTTCTGGATGTTGATAACCATTTTCGGACAGAATATATACGCCAACGTTAGCGATTACGACGACCCATCCCCATAACAAAAAGTAGAACGCATTCCGTTGTACTTTACCTTTAGCCTCGTTGATCATCCGTGTGATCACGTCCAGGCTTTGCTCGATTGTCATTGTTTCCTGCTTTTCCATATTGCTATTAACGATACAAACGTAAACTAGTTTATAATATAAACCAAAATATTTTGAAATCGCCCCGGACGGGCTAAATTTGGGCATGTTTACAGGAATTATCGAATCATCGGGTGTCGTTGAACAGGTACAGGCCGAGGGGACTAACACCCATTTCTGGATTGGAAGCGCGATTAGCGAGCAGCTTAAGGTCGATCAGTCTGTTTCACACAACGGCGTTTGTCTAACGGTGACAGAGGTTCGGGGAGGCTCGCATCGTGTGACTGCGATCGAGGAGACGTTGAAGAAATCAAATCTTGGGACACTCACAGCAGGATCAAGTATTAACCTTGAACGATGTATGCTGAACAATGGAAGATTCGATGGTCATATTGTTCAGGGACACGTTGATCAAACTGGTATCGTGAAAGCAATTGAGAATCGTGATGGCAGCTGGCTCTTTCGGTTTGAGTACGATCCGTCGTTGGGAAATGTAACGGTCGAAAAAGGTTCGGTTGCTGTTAACGGCGTCAGCCTCACGTGTTTCAATTCAACACGCAATGGTTTTACCGTCGCGATCATCCCATATACTTACGAGCACACAAACTTTAATGAATTAAAGGTCGGTGACAGCGTCAATCTGGAATTCGATATTGTTGGAAAATATGTGAAGAGGCTCGTTGAGCTAAGATAAATTTCGTCTCGCGACTAGTTTTTTATCCAGAACATTGCTGAGGTAAAAAGAACCCGCGGCTGACACGATCCCTACCAAGCCCCCGACGATGATGTCCGCTGGAAAGTGAACACCCAGGTAGATTCTCGAATAAGATACCAGCATCGCCCACGGAAATAGCCATAATGCCCACTTACTACTATCTCTGAAAAGAAGCCAGAAAAAAGTTGCCACCGCAAATGTGTTCGCGGCATGACTTGATGCGAATCCGAATTGTCCGCCCCGGTATCCATTTACCGTATGAACGAATTCCTGAACTGTAGCATCATGCGAAGGTCTGTGTCGTTCAAAGTATGGTTTCATTACTCCGCTGGTTATGCGATCAGAAATTCCGATCGCAAGTGCAATGCAGATAATCGGTGCCCACGCGGAGGTTTTGAATTTCCTGGCCAGCAAGTACAGCAGTAGGGCGTAGAAGGGAATCCAAAAATACGTTTGGGAAATCTGGTACATCACCTGATCAAGCTGTGGATGATGAAGCTCGTTCAAAAAACGAAATAGCGCTTTATCCCACGCTATAAGCTGATCGGTCATCACTTAAAAATTTGATCTGAGTTTCATTGCTTTCCTGAAGCCAGGTTACTGCCTGGTCGTAAGTAGGGAAAAATTGTTGCTCGATGCCGAGTTGCAGAAGTTGATGCTTAATGCCGTTGTAGTAGTCCTGCTGAACATCGTCGGAATGATCTGGAACAATGGCGGCTATCCGTCTAAGTCCATACATGGCTGCCTGCGGCAAAATTGTTTTAAACATCCAAAGTTGATCGTCGCGTTTGATGTATCCCTGGTCGGTAAGGTCGGCGATGTAGTTTGGCGTATTGTATGCCTTCACAAAATCCAAACATTTTTGAAAGACATGCCGGTATTGTTCGCTTGATATCGGGCCATGCCAGATCACGCCGGTAGAATTAATACGGGCGTCAAAGAAGATGTTCGCATACGATTCATCAAAAAGAATTTGCCTGTCAATATTCTTCGGACGCGCAATGTAAGCCGTAAAACGTGTCTTTCTGTCTTTGTCGCTCAACACTTCTACATAGCCGCCCAATGCTTCAGCCTGGAGCTTAACCAGGTAAAGCCCTATGCCTTTTCCCTCTGTATGAAAATGAAAGCGCTTATAAAGCTTGAAGAGATTTTCGCGGTGACTTTTCAGATCAATACCCAGTCCGTTATCGATAACCTCAAGGGTGACGAAATCATTTTCAACGCCGGCCTTAACATTTATTTCCGGGACACGATCCGACGAACGGTATTTGATCGCATTTGTGATCAGGTTGTAAAGAATACTATGGATCATCGGTCTGACTGAGTAAATAACCGGGCAACTCTCTACGTTAATACTAATCTGAATACCGTATTTTTTGATGTCTTTTTCAAACTCCAACAAAATTCCCTCGATTTCGTTTTTCAGATCGATCTGCTGACGGATAGAAAAGATATCGTGGCGGATATCAATGATCTTTGAAAGGTCTTTAATGATCGATTCAAGTTTTTGGATCGATGTTTTTACGTGCTCAAAAATACTGGCATTTTCGTCAGTAAGGTTTCTTTTATCGATAAGGCTAATCAATCCACTCAGGCTGGCTACAGGTCCACGCAGATTGTGGGAAACAGTGTATGAAAACTGTCGAAGCTCGTTATTATGTTTGATCAGCTCATTGTTAGTGGCAGCGAGATCATTGTTCATCTCGTTTAACTCGCCGGAAAGGGTTTTATTCTGCTTAACCAGCATTTCCTTTTGATCCTGGATAAGCCTATAGGCCGCCTGTAGTTTTTGCTGACTGATATTCAGGTTCTCTGTTTGAGCTACGATCTCCGAATTCTGCGCTTCGATCTCCGCGTTTTTTTCCGTCAGATTTTCATTGACATCGTTCAGGTCATCAATAAGGTCTTCGGCACGTTTTTCACTCACTTCCGAAATGCGTTTTTGAAAAAGCACTGCGCCAACCATGATCATGTATGTAATGAAAACAACGATGTTCGTAAATGTATAATTAGACTCAAGAAGATTGTCCTGTCGGTAAGGAACGTCAAAGAGAGTATGCAACGGATCGTGCGACAACAGCAACGCAAGATTGAGAAAACTCATGCTGAGCAACAATACGCGTTCGCGAAACGTAAAAAAGATCGCTGGGAAAACGCAGCTCGCGAGCATTATAAAACGGAAGGTGAAATAATCGAGCTCTTCCTGATAAGCGTAATAGAGATTTTTGGAATAGAGTGATATGGATATGGTCGTTACCGGCACGATGAAGCATGACAGTATCCGACTGGTTGTGGTGTAACCGGCAGCATTAAATAATAATGGCGTAAGGCACAAGACAGATACCGCAGGGATACAAAGCGTAATAACCGTCAAGCCGTACCATACATAGTAGGCGCCAAAAAGTCCCATCCCAACAGCAAACAATATGACGCTAACAATATTTGAAAGCAGGATACTTCTTCTTCCGGAAGTAGTGTCGGCGAAATGAACGCCCAGGTTGCAAGCCGTTTGAAGAAGAGTCATTATGTGAAGCAGGGTTTTTGCGAAAAAACAAAGTCAAATTTACTAAATAGGAGGTAATATGCTTTAATCTTGTAAAATGAAGTTTTCGCAGCTACCCCATTCTGTCCTGATGATCCGACCTGCGTCATTTGGATATAACCAGGAGACTGCTGGTTCAAATGCTTTCCAGCGCAATGACATTCAACCTGCCGACGTAGTAAGCGCAGCGGCTGTGGCGGAGTTTGATAAAATGGTTGATCTCTTACAATCGCATGACATCGAAGTTATCGTGGTACAAGACAACACAGATGTTGTGCTTCCTGATGCCGTGTTTCCGAATAACTGGATTTCATTTCATGAAGATGGTTTTGTTATTCTTTACCCAATGATGGCTGAGAACCGTCGCTTAGAGAGGAGGTCAGATCTTATTGATAAGCTGAAAAAAGACTTTAGGGTGTCAAACGTCATTGACTTTTCGGGGCACGAATCCGAAAACGCTTTTCTTGAAGGAACCGGCAGCGTCATCTTCGATCATTCGCACAAAAAAATTTATGCGTGCCTTTCACCCCGTACACATGAAACCCTTATCCAAAAATTAGCAGGCGTGCTTTCTTATCAATCGATTGTTTTTCGCGCCTTCGATGAAAACAAAACGGCCATTTATCACACTAATGTGATGATGAGCATCGGAAATGGTTTCGTTGTTATTTGTCTTGATGCAATTCCTGACGAAGACCAGGATCTTGTGCTGGAAAGTTTTGCAACGGATGACATGAAGGTGATTGCCATTAGTTATCAGCAGATGCATGCCTTTGCGGGAAATATGTTAACCGTGAAAAACAAAAATGGCGAAGCTGTACAACTTATGTCGGAAACCGCGTTCAAGTCACTCATTCCCGGGCAGATTAACGAAATGAGTAAATACGCGGAGATTCTTCCCATCCCAATTGATACAATTGAAAGGTATGGTGGTGGAAGTGTTCGCTGCATGCTGGCCGGAGTTCATTTGCCTCGAAAATGATCAATTGCTGTGCTTGAATGCCGTCGAAAAAAGTCGTTAATTGTATAGTCTAACATTGTCTTTAAGTAAACGGTATGAAAAAGTTTGATCTCGTCGTAATCGGAGCGGGGCCTTCGGGTTATGCGGCAGCAATGCGCTCCCTTGATTTTAAGAAAAGGACGTTGCTGATCGAAAAAAATCGCGTAGGTGGTGCAGGGGTTACGAACGGCGCGTTGTCCTCCAAGACCTGGTGGGAACTGTCCAGAGAGACAGCCTCATTCCGTAAAAACTTAAGACGATTTAATCTTCAGGAACCATCTATCAATTATAAGGAGATACAGGAGGAAGTCGGCAGGGCGGTGCAGGAACGCAAAAGTTTACTTGAAGACCACCTCGAACAAATTAAAGAGAGTGGTTACGGCCGGTTGTTCGAGTACATGCGGGGTACAGCGCGATTACTTACCAAAAACGAGATCGAGATCATTACCGATGAGGGAATTGAAGTGGTTGAAACGGACTTTATCATACTTGCGACCGGTAGCCGTCCACGTTATCTTCCTGAACTTCCTATCGATGAGAAGATCGTGATGACAAGTGATGGCATCGAAAACATGAGTGCCTTTCCAAAAAGTATGGTGATCGTTGGTGCCGGTGTGATTGGTTGCGAGTACGCCACTATTTTTTCCGGCTTTGGTCAAACGAAAGTTCACCTGATCGATAAAGGTGATCGCATTCTTCCTTTCGAAGATGAAGATGTAGTGAAAGTGATAGAGCGGAATATGGAAGCGAACGGCGTGCTTATTCACAGAAACTCGCGATTGATCCGTATGGAAATCAAAAAAGGTCGTGTTGAATATGAGCTTGAATATACGGATGGAACAAAAGCAATCTTCGATGTTGAAAAGGCGCTTGTTGCCGTAGGCCGTACGCCGAATTATGAAGACTTGTGGCATAACGCTGTGCCAATAAACATGACAAAGCGCGGGATCGAGGACAACGACACGCAGACAAGCGTTGATAATATTTTCGCTGTGGGTGATATTACCGCAGATATTTCACTTGTGAACGTCGGCGAGTTGGAGGGGCGTTATGCCGTTGAAAGAATTTTCGGTAATCCCTTGCGGAAGCTTGTCTACGAAAACATCAGCACAATTATGTTCCTGAATCCGGAGGTGGCCGGCGTTGGACTGAATGAAATACAGGCACGCGAAAAAAACATCGACTACAAAGTTGTGACACTCGATTATGCTTGTATTCCAAGAGCAATCGCTAAGCGAAATACACAGGGTTTTATCAAGTTGCTGGTGGCAAACGATGATGAGATGAAGATTTTGGGATTGAAGATCATTGGCAATCATGCTTCAAGTGCGATGCAAGCCGTGGCGCTTCTGATTTCGATGAACAAGGGGATAGAAGAACTCGCGGAGTGCGTTCATCCTCATCCATCAATAACCGAAGGGATTCAGGAATGTGTGCGCATGCTTCTGGGGAAATCGATGTTCAAGCCCGACGCATTGAAAGGAAAATTATCATGTCGCATTAGCGCAAGTGGTGTCTACGCAGACATACGCTTTTGAATTAAATTAAGACAGCATGCGTTTGTTGATTGTAGTGATTATTCTCTCGATCTCCTCTGATGTTTTTGCTCAAACAAAGCGAGGAAACACGCGTGCATCCAGAAATCATGAGTATGAAGCTGTCGACTTTGAGGATATAATGAGACGTTACCTTCAAAAGGATACGAGTCATCCACTTGAAGGAATTTATTCGATCTCATGTGTAATAACTAAAACAAGCAAGCCATTTCTTTCCGATGTTGAAAAAGAGAAGGTCGTGAGTAAGCAGGATAATTATGCGCGTGTGGCAATCCTGAAAGATCATGTGGGATCAAAAAGGGATTTTATTGAAATCTCGTTGAGTTACCGCGAAATGGAAATTTATCCGATCATGGGTGAGTTAAGCATGCTTTCAGAGGGCAAAGGATACATCTACTCACACACGGAGCCTGATGGCTCGGTTATCACGTTTTCGATGCTCAATGAATCTTCAGAGCTTCTCGAAGGCGTTTATTCAAAAATCGAAAAACGGAAGACGATTACGTATCATCTTTCTTATCTCAAGATTTTCCCGAAAGCGGAGGCAGTTGTATCCACCGACTAGCTCATTTTTTACCGCGATCTTTTAATATCGCGAGAACATCGTCGAATCCATACCCCTTTTCAATAAGTAGCACCAGATAGTGGAACATCAGGTCGGCAGCCTCGTTAAGAAAAAGTGATCCGTTTTCATCCTTGGATTCAATCACCAGCTCGACAGCTTCTTCACCTACCTTTTGTGCGATTTTATTTATGCCTGCTTCAAACAATGAGCTTGTGTACGAGCCCTTCACTGAATTTCTTTTCCGTTCCCGGATCGTGTTTTCTAGCACCCGCAGATTCCAGCGTCCGTTTTTTTCATCGAAGCATGTATCACTTCCAGTGTGACACACGTTTCCATTCGGTGTAGCCTTAATGAGTAACGTATCCTCGTCGCAATCCATTTTTATTTCTTCGACAGCGAGAAAATGTCCCGAAGTTTCACCTTTCGTCCAGAGCCGTTTTTTTGTTCTGCTGTAAAAAGTCACGCGCTTCTGTTCAAGTGTCATCATTAAAGCGTCAGTATTCATAAACCCAACCATTAATACGCAATTCGTTAGTGTATCCTGAATAACAACCGGAATCAAGCCGCTGGCTTTGTCAAAATTTATCTTGCTGATATCGATCATCGTTAAGTCTTATTGGTATTTGATTGTTGTGAAGAAATAATTTCAGTTCAGGGATATCGATCTCACCGAAATGGAAGACACTTGCGGCCAGC
>Ga0196965_1000077_pt1 | contig 76941 bp, 85 predicted proteins | sample S1_20metaG_FD_148668 | JGI IMG/M metagenome (GOLD analysis project Ga0196965, IMG submission 148668) | Soil microbial communities from Anza Borrego desert, Southern California, United States - S1_20 | ecosystem: Environmental > Terrestrial > Soil > Desert | place: USA: California | collected...
CGCCGGTTGGGCTCACCACGCGCGAATCTGTGGAGGAATCCATGCAGCGCCTCGCCGACGACGGCCAGGCGATCGTCGCCCGGCAGGCGCGGCTCGCGGCGCCTCTGCTCGGCATTTCGCGGCCCATCGTCGAAGACAGCTACGGCGGAATTTACGGAAGCGCCGTGACCAACGGCGCGGGCGCTTTCGGCCGGCTGACGCTCGGCAGCGTCTCCCTGCTTGGCGGCGTCGGCTGGAACGAGGACAGGCAGGGCCGTGCCGAGCTTCGGGACGCGGTCACCTTCGCCGGAGCGCTGCGCTACGTGCACGGCGCCGGACCAATCCGCCCGTTCGCCGAAGCCGGCGGCTGGACCACGCAGGGCGCGGACCTGCGCCTGTCGCGCACCTACCTGAACGGCGCGGGCACAGCGACCGGCATCGCTGATACCGAAGGCGACATCTCCTATATCTACCTGCGCCTGGGCGCCGCGCTGATGACCGGCGGCGACAACGAGCTCGCTTTCTCCGGCGAGATCGGCAAGGCGCGGCTCGACATCGACGCCTATCTCGAGCCGCTCGGCGCCACCAACCCGTTCGAGGCCGACGTCGATGAACGCCGGGAGCGCATGCGCATCGTCCGTCTGCGCGGACAATATGCGCACCGGATTATGGGCAGCCTCCAGGCAACCCTTTACGCGGCCCGCGTGTGGAGCCGCGAAGACGGAGGCCGGATCGTCGCCGTCGTGCCGGGGATCGGTACGCTCGGCGCTTCACCCGACAATGCGCGCTGGTTCGAGTTCGGCGGACGCCTGACCCACGATCTGGGCGGTGCGCTCACCATCGAGATCTTCGGCGACGGCGGCACGGGAGAGGACCGGGTAGGCCACGGCGCCCAGGCCGGCATCGCCTTACGGACGCGCTTCTAGGGCCGACGCCGATCACCGACCGTTCCGTGCGGCTCAGTCCGGCATCTCGGCGACCTCCGGCTCGCGCTGGGCGCGGAGCAGCCAGAGGCCGCCGGCGACGATCAGCGCGGCCCCGGCCAGGGTGGCGGCATCGGGGGCCTCGGCGAACCAGGCCCAGCCGATCGCGGTCGCGACCAGCAATTGGACATAGGTCATCGGCGCGACGGCCGCGGCATCGGCGCGCAACACTGCTGCGAAAATGAGGGCGTGCCCCGTGGTCGCCGAAAAAGCGACGAACAGGCATTTGAGCACAACCTCGAGGGTCGGAGCCTCGATCTGGAACGCTGCGCCTCCGAGCACATGTAGCAACCCCGCCGCCGCGACCAGCAAGGGCGCCGCCACTGCGGCGAGGACGAACTGCATCACCATCACCGGCGCGTCCCCCGCCGTCATCCGGTTCAGCATCATCAGCCACGACATGCCGAGCGCGGCGCCGAGCGGGTAGAAAGCGACCGGCCCGAGCGCGAGCAGATTCGGGCGCAGCACGACGAGGACTCCGGCGAAAGCGAGCAGGGTTGCCAGCCAGACGGCGGGCGAAGATCGCTCTTTCAGCACCAGCGGCGCCAGCATCGCCGTCAGTATCGGGCTGGTGAACTGCACCGCCGTCGCGTCTGCGAGCGGCATCGCCATCACCGCCATGAAGAAGCAGATCGTCGCCAGGGCGACGCCGGCGCCCCGTCCCAGATGCAGGCCCACGCGCGGCACGCGAAAGCCTGCGCGCTTATGCTTCACCGCGACCAGCAGCGCGAGCCCCAGGGCGCCGAAGCAGTAGCGCAAGGCCGCCACCGCGGTCCCCGGCCACTCGCCGGCCATCGACTTCACGACGGCGTCCCCGACCGAAAGGATCGCAAAGCCCGCAATTGCCATCGAGAGAGCGGCGCGGCGGGTGCCCGGGATCATCGCGGCCCCCTGAGGGCGCGTTAGCCGATTGTCAAAGTTTCCGCCTTATTCACCCATTTCCGCGACAGATCGCGTTTCTAAGGCAAGCGGCGAGGATTGGGGTCGGCATGAGCGCATTCGGCAGGCGGAACGGAACCGGCGGCACCAGCGGACGCCCCAGCTTCGGAGTCGCGCGCCCGATGAAGGCCGGCGTGCCGATCGGGGGCCCGGTGCCCACGCCGATCGAGGGCGGCGAGCAGTTCCCGCCCCTCGAATCGCTGCCGCTCGCTCAGGAGGAGGAATTCACGACCTCGCCCAGCCAGCGCGGCGACGCCATGTCGCGTCTCGCCGACCGCCAAGCGGGCTCGGGCGAGGCCGCCTCGTCGCGCGTCGAAGGCTTCGAAGCCTCGATTCACCGGATCAAGGAGCAGGTCCTCCCGCGCTTGCTGGAGCGCGTCGACCCGGAAGCGGCTGCCACGCTCAGCAAGGACGAGCTGGCCGAGGAATTCCGCCCGATCATCGGCGAGGTGCTCGCCGAGTTGAAGATCAACCTCAACCGGCGCGAGCAATTTGCGCTCGAGAAGGTGCTGGTCGACGAACTGCTCGGCCTCGGGCCGCTGGAAGAGCTGCTCAACGACCCCGAAGTCAGCGACATCATGGTGAACGGTCCGAACCAGACCTTCATCGAAAAGCGCGGCAAGCTGACCCTCGCGCACATCCAGTTCCGCGACGAGGAGCATCTTTTCCAGATCGCGCAGCGGATCGTGAACAAGGTCGGGCGCCGCGTCGACCAGACGACGCCGCTCGCCGACGCGCGCCTTCAGGACGGCAGCCGCGTCAACGTCATCATTCCGCCGCTCAGCCTGCGCGGCACCGCCATCTCGATCCGCAAATTCTCCGAGAAGCCGATCACGCTCGACATGATGAAGGGCTTCGGCTCGATGTCGGACAAGATGGCGACCTGCCTCAAGATCGCCGGCGCGGCGCGGATGAACGTCATCATCTCGGGCGGTACCGGCTCGGGCAAGACGACGATGCTCAATGCCTTGTCGAAGCTGATCGACCCGGGCGAGCGCGTCATCACCATCGAGGACGCCGCCGAGCTCCGGCTGCAGCAGCCGCACTGGCTGCCGCTCGAGACCCGCCCGCCCAACCTCGAAGGCCAGGGCGCGATCACCATCCGGGACCTCGTCATCAACGCGCTGCGTATGCGTCCCGACCGGATCATCCTGGGCGAGATCCGCGGCAGCGAATGCTTCGATCTGCTCGCCGCGATGAATACCGGCCACGACGGCTCGATGGCGACCTTGCACTCCAACTCCCCGCGCGAATGCCTCGCGCGTATGGAGAACATGGTGATGATGTCGGACATCAAGGTGCCGAAGGAAGCGATCTCGCGCCAGATCGCCGACTCGGTCGACCTCATCGTCCAGGTCAAGCGCCTGCGCGACGGCTCGCGCCGCACCACCAACATCACCGAGGTGATCGGCATGGAAGGCGACGTCATCGTCACCCAGGAATTGTTCAAGTTCGAATATCTGGACGAAACTCCCGACGGCAAGATCATCGGCGAGTACCGCTCCATGGGCCTCCGCCCCTACACGCTGGAAAAGGCCAAGATGTTCGGCTTCGACCAACCCTATCTGGAAGCCTGCCTCTAGCGCTAACCCCGCGGCCCTTGCGAAAGCGGGAAAGCCGCGCGACGGCGCCGGTGAGAGGGCGAGCTGCCAGGCCCCCTTTGCCAGCTCACCTTGACTCCCGGCCGCCACGCCCGCAGCCTCCCCCGATGACCCGCATGGCGCTGGCCGCGCTCGCCGCGGCCCTCTCCTCCGGCGCTCTCGCAGAGCGGCCCGCCTCCCCGCCGGAAGAGCGTCTCATCTGCCGCGGCGGCGAGCGCCAGCTGAGTAGCCGCATCCGCACGGCGCGACGCTGCCGCACGGCCGAGCAATGGCGGCTGGAGGACGAGGCGGCGAACCGTCTCCCCCCTTCCCTGCAGGTCACGCAGGGCCAGAATGACGGCCGCGCGCCCGCCCAGCCGCACTAGTCGCGGATCAGTGCCGCCGCCCCCGCCGCGTCTCTTCGGTCGCACGCTCGATCTCGACGCGGGCCTCGTCGAGCGCCTCGCGGGTCGCCTCCTCGGCTGCCCGCGCAGCTTCGCGCGCGATCTCGGCATGGTCGATCGCGGCCAGCGCCGCCGTCCGCGCCTCGCGCGCGACGGTCTCGATCGCCTGGCGGATCTCGGGCCGCGCCATCGTCTCGGAGACGCGCCGCCCGATCCGCGGCCCGGCCGTCCGCATCACCGCCCTGACCTCGCGGGAATCGGCGCGCCGCCCGTTCGAGCAATGGAAGACGCCACCGGACATGTTCGCCTCGTACCCGTCCCAGCTTCCCGGAGGATAGCCGCAGGCTCGCTCGATCACCGCCCTCTCCTCGGGCGTGAAGAAGGGCCCGCCCTCGCGCAGCGCGGCCTGGATCGTCTCCCCGAGCCGGTCCCTTGCGGAATCGGCGCGGGCCCCGGCCGCAGCCTCGCCGCGATCCGCCTCCTGCGCTCGGGCCGCCGGCGACGCGCCTGCCAGCGCCAGCCCCGCCGCCGTCCCCGCCGCGAGAATGCCGGCCGCTCCGAACAGTGAACGCGTGATCATGTCCTGCCTCCTCATCTGCTACATATGTAGTGCTACGTTTGTGGCATCAACTGCTGAACTGGAGGTGAATGAGCGCCTGTGGGCGCGCCGACAGGGCGGTGCCGCCATCGCCTGCCGAAGCAGCGCTCGGTGCCGACCCTCATGCTCGCCGCGGCCGAGGGACGAGCCTCGCACCCCCTCCCCTCAGCCCCGTTTATTCCGGCGGTAGCGCCGCGCGAGCGGGGAGGTCTCGAGGTCGGCGAAGAGCGGATCGGCATGGACCTCGGACGGCTTCCTGTAGAAAGGAAGGTACCGGCGAAGCGTGGCCGAGCATTGCAGCTCCTGAGCGGCGTCCCAGAGCGCGTCGGCATGGTCGAGGCGCGAAACGCGATAGCGCCCGTAGAATTTGCAGAAGAGCTGCACATAGGCCTGGTCCGGAGTGGCCGGCTCACCGATCCGCTCCTCCACTTCAGCGAAAAGCCGGTCCGCCTCTTCCCTGCGGCCGACATGAAAGAGCAGCCAAGCCTTGTACGCCGCCGCCGAACAGGACAGCGGCCGGAGCGCTTCCATACGATCGATGCGGCGCAGTGCGGCACCAGGGCCGAACTTCCACTCATCGTCGCGTGCCCGGGCCCAATGATAGGCGGCAAACAGCCTTCTGATCACATTGCCACGATTGGCGTCGCCGGCGCAGCCTCGTCAAGGAAATCCGCCACCGCCGTCGAGCGGCTTGCCCCTCCGCCCCCCTTCCCCTATACGCACGCCCGTCCGGCGGGCGCCAAGTGCCTGCGGTGGTTCAGCATAGCGCGGGAGGGCGTGGCCGATCGGCCGGCCCTGCACGCGCTCTTTTTGCTTGTCCGCCCCCTCGCTCTTTGAGCCCGCGGGACGCCGCATCCGGCATGGGGCCGCTGCGGCAGTCGGGTCAAAAAGACCGTGGGAGACAACCCGCGGCCGGCAAAACGAACGAAGAAGGACACGCATTTTATGGCCACTACGGCGATGCCGACGCGCGACGATTTCGCGAAACTCCTGAACGAGACCCTCGGCGGCGAGAATGAAGGCTTCGAGGGCAAGGTCGTCAAAGGCCGCGTCACCGCGATCGAGAACGACATGGCCGTCATCGACGTCGGCCTCAAGAGCGAGGGCCGCGTCGCATTGCGCGAGTTCGCCGCGCCCGGCCAGAAGGCCGAGATCGCCGTCGGCGACGAAGTGGAAGTGTTCGTCGACCGGGTCGAGAACCACCAGGGCGAGGCAATGCTCAGCCGCGACCGCGCCCGCCGCGAGGCCGCCTGGGACAAGCTGGAAACCCAGCACACCGCCGGCGAGCGCGTCGAGGGCGTGATCTTCGGCCGGGTCAAGGGCGGCTTCACCGTCGACCTCGGCGGCGCCGTCGCCTTCCTGCCGGGCTCGCAGGTCGACATCCGCCCGGTCCGCGACGTCACGCCTTTGATGGACATCCCGCAGCCCTTCCAGATCCTCAAGATGGACCGGCGCCGCGGCAACATCGTCGTCTCGCGCCGCGCCATCCTCGAAGAGACCCGCGCCGAGCAGCGCTCGGGCCTGATCATGAGCCTCGCCGAGGGCCAGGTGGTCGACGGCGTCGTCAAGAACATCACCGATTACGGCGCCTTCGTCGATTTGGGCGGGATCGACGGCCTGCTCCACGTCACCGACATTTCGTACAAGCGCGTCAACCATCCGAGCGAGGTGATCGGCATCGGCGACACGGTGAAGGTGCAGATCATCCGCATCAACCGCGAGACCCAGCGTATCTCATTGGGCATGAAGCAGCTCGAGGCCGATCCCTGGGAGGGCGCCTCGGCCAAGTATCCGATCGGCGGCGTGTTCAAGGGCCGGGTGACCAACATCACCGAATACGGCGCGTTCGTCGAGCTCGAGGCGGGGATCGAGGGCCTCGTCCACGTCTCCGAGATGAGCTGGACCAAGAAGAACGTCCATCCCGGCAAGATCGTCTCTACCTCCCAGGAGGTCGAGGTGTCGGTGCTCGAGGTCGACGAGGAGAAGCGCCGCATCTCGCTGGGTTTGAAGCAGGCGCAGGCCAATCCGTGGCAGGCCTTCGCCGACGCGCATCCGGTCGGCACCGAGCTCGAGGGCGAGGTCAAGAACGCGACCGAGTTCGGCCTGTTCGTCGGGCTGGACGGCGACGTCGACGGGATGGTCCACATGTCCGACATCGCCTGGGGCGTGACCGGCGAGGAGGCCCTGAACCTGCACCGCAAGGGCGAGATGGTCAAAGCCGTGGTGCTCGACGTCGACGTCGAGAAGGAGCGGATCTCGCTCGGCATGAAGCAGCTGGAGCGCGGCGGCGTCGCCAAGGGCGGCGCGGGCTCGGGCGGCGGGCTGTCGAAGAACGACGTCGTCACGGTGAGCGTGCTCGAGGTGCGCGACGGCGGGCTCGAGGTGCAGGTAGGCGACGACGGGGCGACCGGGTTCATCAAGCGCACCGATCTCGGCCGCGACCGCGACGAGCAGCGCCCCGAGCGCTTCCAGGTCGGCCAGAAGTTCGACGCGATGGTGATCGGCTTCGACCGCTCGAAGAAGCCGAATTTCTCGGTCAAGGCGCTGCAGATCGCCGAGGAGAAGCAGGCTGTCGCCCAATATGGCTCGTCCGACAGCGGCGCGTCGCTCGGCGACATCCTCGGCGAGGCCCTGAAGCAAAAGGACAAGTCCTGAGGCCGTGGCGGGCACTCTGATCGGGGTGCCCGCCACTTGCCCGACTGGCCGTTTGCTATTGATTTCCCAGATGTTTGCGTACAGGCTGACCGAAGTTAGCCGTCAATGGGGGGACGGCAGTCTCCATCGGCGCCAGTGCGGGCCGCACCATAGGGGGGAGCCGTGATCCGTTCCGAACTCGTCCAGAAGCTCTGCGACGACCATCCCGATCTCACCCAGAAGGAGATCGAGCGCGTCGTCGCCGCCTTCTTCGATTCGATCACCGAGCAGCTGCGCAAGGGCGGCCGCGTCGAGCTGAGGGGCTTCGGCGCCTTCTCGACCCGCGGCCGCGACGCCCGCAAGGGCCGCAACCCGCGCACCGGCGAGCCGGTCGACGTGTCCGCCAAGCGCGTGCCCTATTTCAAGCCGGGCAAGGAAATGCGCGAGCGGCTCAACCTCGGCGCGGTCAACGCCGCCGAATAAGCGGGCGCCGGGAGGGCGCTATCCGCGTCCACATCGCGACAACCGGCGACATCATCGGACAATGCGGCGACGCCGTCCGTACGACGCGGCCTAGAGGCCGCGCTTCCGCAATTGTCGCGAAGCTGGCATGGTCGCGCCCGTGCGGACGTGGCGAAACCGGTAGACGCCGGAGACTTAAAATCTCCTGCCCCTCGGGGCGTGCGGGTTCGAGTCCCGCCGTCCGCACCAGAGGTGCGTGCCTCGCCTAGCGCGCAGGCGAGGCACGTTGCGGTTGAGCGGGGGGGGGCGGAGGCGCGGGCCGCGGCGGGAGCTCCCGCTGCTTCGGAGCGCGCTCGAGATCGTGGCCGCCGCGATAGACCAGCAGGCAGCGCGAGGCGTCGCAGGAAACGACCGAGCCGTTGGCGGTGTTGACCCGCACCACGCGGCCGTCGCCGGCCGCCACCGCCTGATACTTTGGCGGGCCGGGACGCGAATAGATTGCGAGGGCGAGGATCGCCGCCGCGATGACGAGGCCGTTGACGATCTTGTTCGTCATTCGCTCGACGGCATCGGGCTGCGTTTCGGTGGGTCGATCCTGCATGGTCGAGGCTCCTCACCGACTGTCTTATACGAGTAACACAGAAGCTGCAAGCGACCTGTCCCGTCGGCAGCCGCCGGCGCGCGGCCCGTTCAGCAGGTTTCGAGCGGCCCCGCTTCGGCGCGGATTGCGGTCCATTCGCAATGTTCGAGGCTGATGGGATCGAGGAACATCCCGCCCATCCGGGTGCCGATTTGCCAGCGCACCTGGGCGCGGACTGCGCCGATGCCGGGTATGTCGAGCGAGACGTTGCTGCCGATCTCGACCGATTCGGCGCATTCCGCCATGAAGCCGCGGGTCGAAACGTCGCGCACCTGGATGACGACCGGATAGCGGTGGCGAAGTTCGGTGCTGCTTTCCACAGGAACGCGCGGGTTGCCCCGTTCCTGAAAAGCGGTCCCGTTCGTGCGAACGGGACCGAATCCGCGCCTTCTCCTGTCCATGAACCGTCCTAGGAGTCGAATCGTGAACGGCGGGTAAAGGCCCGGTCGAACCGTTCCCGGGCACTTCGATCCGCGGGCGGTCGACAATGGCTCTCGATATGCGCTCGGCGGCTGGGCTATCGCTGGCGGCGATGCCGATTCGCGCGCTCCTCGCGGCCGCCGTGCTGCTCCTTGCCGGCGGCTGCACCCGCGAGGAGAGGGGGCCGGTGCGGATCACCGCGATCGGCGCTCCCCCTTCGATCGCCAATCCGAACCTCGCTTCGCTGGACCCGCCCTCGGCACTGCTGCTCGAGGCGACGGCGCAGGGCCTCGTTCGCTTCGACGCTGCCGGGGAGATCGAGCCGGCGCTCGCGCAGAGCTGGATCGTCTCCGACGACGGCCTGCGCTACACATTCCGCATCCGCCGCACGCAATGGATCGGCGGCGGCCGGGTCACTGCCGAGCAGGTCGTGGGGCGGCTGCGCGCAACGCTCACCGCTGCCAGCCGCAACCCGCTGAAGCCGATCCTCGGCCTTGTCCGCGAGATCGAGCCGATGACCGACGAGGTCCTCGAGATCACGTTGCGGGCGCCGCGCGCCAATTTTCTCGAGCTCCTTGCCCAGCCCGAACTCGCCATCCTGACGGGCAGCCGCGGCACCGGCCCTTATGCGCCTGCGCCGCAGCCGGACGGAAGCATATTGCTGAACCTGCCGGCCGGCGACGACGAAGAGGAGGAGGCGATCGAGCCGCCGATTGCGCTGCGCGGCGCCCGCGCGTCGCACGCGGTGGCGCGCTTCATGGCTGGCGGCGCCGACCTGGTCACCGGCGGGACCGCCGGCGACCTGCCGATCGCGCGCGCGGCGGCGCCGCCTGCGGCGGCTGTGCGCTTCGACCCGGTCGGCGGGCTGTTCGGCGTCGTGTTCCAGGGAGAGCGCGGTGTCCTCGCCGCCCCGGCCGTGCGGCGGGCGCTGGCCATGACCGTCGATCGCGAGGGCATCGTCGCCGCACTGGGCGTCCCGGGCCTCGGGGTACGGGCGACCCTGTTGCCGCCGGGCCTCGAAGAGGTTCCCGGCCCGGCGGCGCCGGACTGGGGCGGGGCGCCGCTCGCGGTGCGGCGACCGGAGGCAGCCCGGATCATCGCTGCCGCCACGTCGGCCGAGCCCGTCCCGCTGCGCCTGCGCGTCGCGATGCCGGAGGGCCCCGGCTACCGGCTGGTCTTCGCCTATCTGAGGCGCGACTGGCGGGCCGTGGGCGTCGAGGCGGAACGGGTCGCGCCGGACGCCGACGCGGACCTGCGCTTCGTCGATTCCGTCGCACCCGCGACGATGGCCGCCTGGTATCTGCGCAGTTTCACCTGCGAGCGGGTGCGCCCCTGCTCCGCGGAAGCGGACGAGGCGCTGGCCGCCGCCCGGGAGACGCAGAATGTCGCCGAGCGCCGCGCCTTGCTCGCAAAGGCGGACCGCATGATGACCGACGCCGTCCTGTTCGTGCCGATCGCCGCCCCGGTGCGTTGGTCGCTCGTCTCGCCGCGGCTGACGGGCTTCCGCCGCAACGTCTTCGGACGCCATGCGCCGGGCGAGTTGATTGCGGGCGAGAGGTGACGATGCCGAAGATCGACCAGGAAGAGCTTCGCCGGATAGCCGACCGGCTGCCGATCGGACGCGATCCCGCCTCGGTGCGGCGGCGGCTGGAAGCGATGGAGGCCCTGCTCGAGCGCGCCTTTACCGTCCCCGGCACCCGCTACCGGGTCGGCCTCGACGCCGTCGTGGGCCTGGTGCCGGTGCTCGGCGACCTCGTCACGACCGCAATGGGCGCATGGATCGTCTGGGAGGGGCGGAACCTCGGCATGTCCAAGTTCCAGCTCGCGCGCATGGCGACCAATGTCGGCGTCGACACATTGATCGGCGCCATTCCGCTGGTCGGCGACCTGTTCGACCTCGTCTTCCGGTCCAACACGCGCAACCTCAGGATCCTGCGGCGCTTCTTGGACCGTCGCCATCCCGAGACGATGACGATCGAGGGAGAGGCCGTAGTCCGGGAATTGCCCTAGCGCGCGCCTCCGGCGCCGCGGAGCCAGGCGCCGGCATCCGGCCGCAGCAGCATCCACATGGAGAGCAGGATGAGCACCCATTGCGCCACCTGCATCAGAAGTGCGGGCAACGGCCAGCTTAGCGCACTGCCGATTGCAGGAATCGTCACCGCAATCGCCGCGAGGGAAAGCAGCACCCAGATCCATTTGGCAACCGCGCTGCGCCGATGCGCGATCAGCCACAGCAGCAGGAGCATTACTGCCACCAGGACGGCGTAGACGGCGATCAGCGCAGTCTCGCCGAAACCCTGCTGCGCGGCGGCGGCCCGAAGCCCGTCCCAGTTCAACACCGCGTCGGCGAGGAGGATCACGATCAGGAGCAGCACGATGCGCTCGAAATTGACGATGGAAGCCGGCCGCATGGTCTTGTCCCCCCCTTGTTCAGCGACGCGGACCTTAGCTGCGATCGGGCCGCTGGCAAGCCTCCCCAGGGGAAACAACCCCTCCCGCTCGACGTTCCGGACCGGAAACAAGCTCGGGAGACGGACATGCGCCGCTACGCTTATGGGTGGATCACCCTCATTTTCTTCCTCGTTTCGATCGGGCTGCACTGGCTGTTCGGCTGGTACGCCTTCGCCAACGAGGCCGCTTCGCACGGCCAGACGCCCCAGATCGGCGAATATCTGACCGAGATGGGCCGGGACACGTTCGAGAACTGGCAGTCCGAGTTCCTGCAGCTGATCTGGCAGGTCGTCGGCCTGGCTTACTTCCTTTACGTGGGCTCCCCGTCGTCGAAGGAGAATGACGACCGGATGGAGGCCAAGATCGACGCCTTGCTCAGGATCAACGCCGGCGAGGACGCGGACCAGCTCATCGAGGATCTCGACCGCCACTATCTCCGCCACGACGGGCCCTCCCCCCATGGCCACGACGCCGAGATCGCCAAGTCGGCGGGCCGCGGCCTCCGGCACGCCGCTGCGGGCTGACGCCCCGCAGCGACTTGGCTGTTGCCCCGAGACGCCTCACGGCGCAGCCTTAGCGCCGCGAGTCGCGCCTGAGGTGCCTCGCTTTTTCAGGGGGAGACTCAGATGCCGAATTCGGGGACCTATACGGTGAAGGCAGGGGATTCGTTGTCGGCGATCGCGAATGCCCATGGCTGCGACTGGCGCGAGCTGGCGCGGCTGAACGGCATCGCTGACGCCAATTCGATCCGGCCGGGGCAGCAGCTCACCCTGCCGGGCAACGGCGGAGCAGAAGGCTCACAGCCGGCGTCGGCGGATCGGTCGGCAAGCGCGGCTTCTCCCGGCGAAGACTGGGCGGCGCTGATCGAAGCGCATGGCGACGACGAGGCCAAGGCCGAATTCGCCGCCGGCAAGCGGGTACTGATCGCACTGCGGACGACCACCAACCGAAAGGCCAATCAGGGCCGCGGCGTCTACGACGACCAGCTGATCGTGGTCCGCAAGGTGAACGGCTCGGTCAGCGCAACGAAGTTCGCATGCAACACCGAGCCTTCGGGGCAGTACGGCCATGGCGGCGCCAAGGACGACACCGGCGCCGACATCAACCGCGACGGCAAGGTCGATCAGGGACGGCTGGTGGCCGGCACCTATCATTATGTGGCCAAGCCCGGCGGCCATCTCGGCGGCCCGGCTTTCTGGACCCGCGGAACGCAGACCGCGGAGCGCGACGTCAACCAGGACGGCGTCTGGAACGAGGCGGACGGCGCGAACCGCATCGACCCGACCCATGTCGGCCGGACGATGTACATCCACCGCGGCGGGGACGACAACACCTGGTCCGCGGGCTGCCAGACCATCCGCAAGTCGCACTACGGTGCATTCATGTCGTCGCTGGGCGGGCAGACCGGCTTCAGCTACATTCTGATCAACGCCTCCTAGGACGGAGGCCGGGCCCCGGCGCGCCGGTCCTCGACCGGATCTTCGATCCGCGCCGGGCGGTCGAGATGGACGGCGAGGTCGGCGCCCGCCGGGTCGGTGAAGCGGACGCTGACGCTCGCCTCGATGCCGGCGGCGCGAAGCGGAAGCGCGAAGCCGCGCGCGACGATCCGCATCGCCGCTTCGCGCGCGACATTGAGCGGCGCGGACGCCCGCGCCTGGCGCATCAGATCGCGCTCCGCGGCCTGACGATTGGCCTCGTCGAGCTCCGCTTCGGCCCCAGTCAGCGCCATCAGCACCCCGCCTTCGCTATATTCGCGCGCCTCGTCCATCGCGATGTCCGGCCCGGATATCTCGAGGGGGGGCAGGACGACCGACAGCGTCCTCGTCGCCTCGTCCCAGGCGAGATGCTCGCGGCGGAGCCGGCGAAGGTCGATTCCGTAGCGGACCACGGCCGGCAGGATCAGGGTCTTGCGCGCCTCGAGCCCGAGCCGGCTCTCGCGCGATGTGACGATCGCGGCGTAGCGCGCGACCAGGCTGGTGATCCGCCCCTGCTCTCGCACCGAGATGAGCGCGGCATCGGCGATCCGGCGCGGATCGGCGGCGGCCGGCGTCGTGACCGAGGTGCCGAGGAGCACCGTCAGCAGCACTCCGAGCAGCAGCCCCGCGGCCGCCCCCGGCAGCGAGCGGATCGCCAGGGATTTCAGGCGCTCGCGGTCCATCTCTCACCTTCGCGGCGAACGCGGCCCCTGCGCTCGAGATCGACGAGATGCGCAAGCACCGATCGCGCGGCCGCCGGGTGCAGTCGCGGATCGACGTCCCGATACATATCGGGGACCATGGCGAAGATGCGGCCTTCTCCCCCCTCGACATGTTCGAGGATCTGGCGCTCGCGCATCCGGCGGTGTTCGATCAGGCGCCGAAGGTGCGCCTGGGGCGACTCCACCGCGGGCCCGTGGGCCGGAAGGTAGGTCCGATCGTCGCGCGTCGCGAGCCGATCGAGGCTCGCCATATAGTCCGTCATGTCGCCATCCGGCGGCGACACGACGGTGGTCGACCAGCCCATGACGTGATCGCCGGTGAATAGCACGCCCGTGCCCAGCAGTGCGAAGCACAGATGGTTCGACGTATGTCCCGGCGTCGCCAGCGCTTCGAGCGTCCAGCCGTCGCCTTCCACCCTCTCTCCGTCGGCGAGCACCCGGTCCGGCGCGTAGTCGAAATCGAAGGCGGCGTCGGAGCGCGGTCCCTGGTCCTCGAACGCCAGGGGCGCGCAGCCGACGATCGGTGCCCCGGTCGCTGCCGCCAGGGCGCGGCTCGCCGGGCTGTGGTCGCGATGGGTGTGAGTGCACAATATCGCCCGGACCCGCTCGCCCGCGAGGGCGGCGGTCAGCGCCAGGATATGGCGCTGGTCGTCCGGCCCCGGATCGATCACCGCCACCTCGCCCGCCCCGACGATGTAGGTCTGCGTTCCGGTGAAGGTGAAGGGCGAGGGATTGGGCGCGAGGATCCGCCGCACCAGCGGGTGCGGCCGCTCGATCTCGCCGGTGGGCCAATGCTCCATGCCCGGCATGTGGCACCGCGCGCGCGCAAAATGAAGTCCGGCCGGGCTCGCGCCCGGCCGGTTCCTCCACGCAAGGCTATTTATTGCGCCGCGCGGGCCTGCGCGATGGCGCGGTCCAGCGCCGCCAGCACGCGTTCGCGATGCTCGCCGGTCAGCTCGTCGTCCCCTGCGATACGCTCGCGCGCCTGCTGCAGGCGCTGGAGGCGGGTGGCGGCATTGGCCCCTCCCCTCTCGCAGAGCATGATGCGGGTGCGGCGGTTGCCGCTCTGCTCGTCGACATTGGCGAGCGGCTCGCTTTCCCGGCAATTCTCCGGCAGCGTCACTTCTCCGTTCGGACCGCGGCGCATGCGCACGACATGGTCGCCGCCCGCCTTGCCTTCGCCGCCCTCGACGATCACGATCCGCCGCTGCTCGGTCCGGGTCTCCCCTTCAGACTTGGGCTGGGCGATCCCCGGCGCGGCGAGGGTCAGGCCGGCGCCGGCGAGGAGGGCCAGGGCCGCGGCGCCGCCGAGGCTGCGCAGGCGGCTGTGACGGTGGTGCTTCATCATTCTCAGTCTCCGTTTCAGTTGGTCGGCGTGATTCAGCGGGCAGGCCGAGATCAGGCCGGGGCGGCTCGCGGATTTGATGAGGGCGCTGGCGTAAGCGTGGCGCTCCTCGGCGCTCGCGCCGGAGGCGACCGCCGCGTCGCAGGCGAGCTCCTGGTCGGCGCGGAAGGCGAGGAAGGCGAACCAGGCGATAGGGTTGAACCAGTTCATCGCCAGGACGATCAGGGCAATGAGGTTCCACCAGATGTCGCCGCGGCGGTGGTGGACATATTCGTGCTCCGCCGCGAGCCGCCTTTCCGCCTCGCCGTAGCGGGTGTCGAAGTCGGAGGGGACGACGATGCGCCGGTCGAGCAGGCCGACGGCGATCGGCCCCTCGACCGCGTCGCTCTCGATCAGCGGGAGGCCCCGCCAGGCGCCCGCGCTGCGCGAGGCGAGGCTGAGCCGGGTCAGGAAGGCGCGGTAGGCGAGGAACTGGACGAAGAGGAAGGCGGCCGCGCCCCCGGCCCACAGCGCGAGCAGGACGGGCACCCACTGCCCGGGTCCGCCTTGCGGCGGCAGGGACGCGGCCTGGTCGCCCGCCGCCGGAATGAGGACGGCGAGAGAGGGAAGCGGCAGATCCGGGATCGCCGCCGGCAGCGGCGGCAGCACCAGATGGAGCAGCGGCAGCAGCCACAAGGCATAGGCCCAGCCGGCGCCGAAAGCGCGCGCGACGAGGCCGCGGAGGGCGAGGACGGCGACCATGGCGAGGCTCGCCGCCGCCATGTTCTGGAGCAGCCAGGCGATCACGATTTCAGCGCCTTGAGCAAAGCCTCGATCTCGGCGATGTCGGCTTCGGAAAGGCGGTCCCGCTCGGCGAGGTGCGCGACGAGAGGCGTCAGCCGGCCGCCGAACATGCGGTCGAGCAGCCGCCCCGATTCCTGCGCGACATAATCCTCGCGCGCGACGGCGGGACGGTAGAGATAGCGGCGCCCCTCTTCCTCGTGGGTGAGCACGCCCTTGGCGAGCAGGCGCGACAGCATGGTCTTCACCGTCCGGATCGACCAGCCCCGCTCGGCCGGCACCCGCTCCGCGACTTCGGCCGCGGTCAGCGGCGCCTCCTCCCAGAGCACCTCCATCACCCGATATTCGGCGTCGCCGATCCGTTCCATCCCTGCCACCTCGCGTCTCTGACTACATGTGTAGTCGTCGGGCGGGTGAACGGCCGATGAATGATTTGGACGGCGGTCCGGCTGGCGATTGTCGGCCGCCTTTACACTGCCCGCGAGGGTTAAGATCGCTTCACCATCGCAACCCGCGGAAATCGGGGGCCCGGCGCGCTCTGGCACGGCGCGTGTATCTCTATCGGCGTCCACGGTTCCACCGAGGGGCGGGCCCGGCGCTTTCTGGTCGCGCTGCCCGCCCCGAGCCCTCAAAAGCGTCACCAACGAAGGCAGGGCTTCTCCCCCGCTCGGTCCGAACGGTCTAACCGGCTACCCCGCCTTCGCGACCTGCTTGTCGGCGATGAGCTGCTGGAGCTCGCCGGCCTGGTACATCTCCATCATGATGTCCGATCCGCCGACGAACTCGCCCTTGACGTAGAGCTGCGGGACGGTCGGCCAGTCGGAATAATCCTTGATGCCGTTCCTGATCTCGGGGTCCTGGAGGACGTCGACGGTCTCGAAGGCGACGCCGAGATGGTCGAGGATCGAGACGGCGCGGCTCGAAAAGCCGCATTGCGGAAACAGAGCGGTGCCCTTCATGAACAGGACGACGTCGTTGCCCTGGACGATTTCCTCGATGCGCTGCTTCACGTCGGCCATGCTTCAATCTCCCTGTGCGGGCGTGGCGGTCTGGAGCTGGAGCGCGTGGAGCGCGCCGCCCATCCGCCCGCCGAGCGCATCGTAGACGCGCTGGTGCTGCTTCACGCGGGGCAGGCCGCGGAAGCTCTCCGCCACCACCCGCGCCGAATAATGGTCGCCGTCCCCGGCGAGATCGGTGATCTCGACCGAAGCGTCGGGTATGCCTTCGCGGATCAGCCGCTCGATCTCGTCGGCCGCCATCGCCATCGGTCAGCCCTGCTCCATTAGCTGCCTGCGCGCCTCGACCGTCTTGTGGCCGAGCGCCTCGCGGATCCGCGCCTCGTCGCAGTCGACCCCCGCGGAGGTCAGGTCGCCGAGCACCTTGCGGATCACGTCCTCGTCGCCGGCTTCCTCGAAATCGGCGCGGATCACGTCCTTGGCATAAGCGTCAGCCTCGGCGTCGGTCAGTCCCATCTGCCGGGCCGCCCACAGGCCGAGCAGCTTGTTGCGCCGGGCGACGATGCGGAACTGCATGTCCTGGTCGCGCGAATATTTGGTCTCGAACGCCCGCTCGCGATCGTCGAAAGTTGTCATGTCGCTCCCTTGCTCTGCTGGTCTTCAGATAGGCGCGGGCGGAAGCTGGCGCAATGTGCGGCGATGGATGACAGGCGGGCGCGAGTCTGCCAGTCTGCCGCGCGGGGAGGACCGAAGATGATCGCGATCGCCGCATTGCTCCTTGCGACCGCCACCGCCGCTGATGAGCCGCCTCCGCCGCCCGCGGTCGCCGCAGCGCTCCAGGCGTGGGGGCAATGCCTCAGCGACGGCATAGACGGCGCCGATTCGGCGCTCAGCCCGGACCGAGCGGCACAGGCGGTCCTCGACGGCTGCGCTACCCTGCAGGCGAACCTGGTCGCCGAGCACAGGCGGTGGGTCGATTCCTCGTCCATGTCCGATGCTGAGAAGCGCCGCGCCCGGCTCGGAATGGACCGGAGCCTCGGCAGCCTGCGCGCCCAGGTCGCGCGCGGCATCAGGAGGATGCGCGAAGACTGACTGGGGCGACAGCGGAATGGGGACAGTTACTTTTCCGCGCGGCTACTTCGTATCGAAAAGGCCGGACGGAAAAGTAACTGTCCCCTCACACCCCCTCACATCCCCTCACATCGTCACCACCAGCTTGCCCACCGCCTTGCGCGCGGCCATGTGCGCGATCGCCTCGCCGGCTTGCTCGAGCGGCCAGGTCGCGCTGACCTTCGGCGCGATCTTCCCCTCGCTCCACAGCCGGAAGAGCGTGGCGATGTGCGCCGCATTGGCCTTGGGGTTGCGGGCGGCGAAGGCGCCCCAGAAGACTCCGCAGACGTCGCAGCTCTTGAGCAGGGTCAGGTTGAGCGGGAGTTTCGGGATGCCCGCCGGGAAGCCGACGACCAGATAGCGGCCCTCCCAGCCGATCGACCGGAGCGCCGGCTCGGCATAGTCGCCGCCGACCGGGTCGTAGATCAGGTCGGCGCCGTCCGGGCCCACCGCATCCTTGAACTGCTGCGCCAGCGCCTTGGACGCGTCCTTGTCGAACGGGCCGCGCGGATAGACGAGGGTCGCATCCGCCCCGGCGGCGCGCGCGGCCTCGGCCTTCTCTTCCGACGAGACGGCGGCAACGACGCGCGTGCCGAACGCCTTGCCGAGCTCCACCGCGGCGAGGCCGACGCCGCCCGCCGCGCCGAGCACGAGCAAAGTCTGACCTTCCTTCAGCCGGCCGCGGTCGAGCAGAGCGTGGATCGACGTCGCGTAAGTGAGGATCAAAGCGGAGCCTTCCTCGAAGCTGCGTTCCTCGGGCAGCCTCAGCGCCATCGCGGCCGGCACCAGCACTTTCTCCTGCAGCCCGCCATGGCCGATCATCGCGATGACGCGCTCGCCCGCGGACCAGCCGGAGACCCCCTCCCCCACCGCCTCGACGACCCCCGCAATCTCGCCCCCCGGCGCGAACGGCCGCGGCGGCTTGAACTGGTACTTGTCCTCGATGATCAGCACGTCGGGATAATTGATCGCGCACGCCCGCACGCGGACGAGCAGCTGCCCCGGGCCGGGCTCGGGATCCGGGATCTCGGCGAGCTCCAGCATCTCGGGGCCGCCCGGCGCGCGCGACAGCAAAGCCTTCATCGCGCCGCCTGCGGGAAGGCCGGGAGCTTGGCGATGTCCGCCGGCTCGTGCTGGATGATGATTCGTGCGCCGAGGTTGCGCGCGATGCGGTCGAAGCGGTCCATCGAGGCGAGGCTGTCGGCGCGGTTGTGGTTGAACGGGGGGACGCCGCGATTCTCGACCTGCTCGGTGAAATGATAGGTGTCGCCGGAGAGCAGTACCGGCCCGGACGCCAGCCGCACCAGAAGCGCATAATGGCCGGGCGTGTGTCCGGGCAGAGTCAGCATCGTCACGCTGCCGTCGCCGAACACGTCGTGATCGCCGCTGAGCGGCTCGATCCGGCCGCCGCCGGTCAGCCAATGGGCCAGCCCCCGCGCCGAATCCTCGTCGACCGGCGGCGTGGCGCGGAGCAGGTCGAGGTCGCCGCGGCCGATCAGCAGCCGCGCCTGCGGGAAGCGACCCGCCTGCCCGACATGATCGAAATGCCAGTGGCTGATGCCGATCACCTCGATCTGCTCGGGCCGGACGCCGATCTGGCGGAGCTGGTCGACGATGCTGCGCTCGAGGCGCAGCGACTGCGCGGCGTTCGAGAAGGGGCGGCCGATGAGGGCGTCGGTCAGGCCGGTGTCCCAGAGCATATAATGGTCGGCGTGGCGGATCAGGTAGCAGCTTCCGACCACGCGCTTCGGCCCGGGTGGATATTGGAAGGTGTCGGAGAAGAAGGCGCCGTACTGGTTGATGGTGAACTCGCCGCAGTCGAGCCGCCACAGCGACAGCGGGGCGGCCGCCGCGGCCTGCGGGGTCTGAGGGGTCGGAGGGGCCTGCGGGGCCTGCGCGGCCAGCGCAAGCCAGCCGAGCGCCGCCAAGAAAACTCCGCCCATCGTCGACTCCCTCGGATTGCCAATCGCCCATGCATAAGAGCGACCGGGGCGGTAGGGCAATTGCTGCCGCGGGCCTGACGGCGAGAATCGGACCCCGCCCTACATTGCCACGGCCGGATCGGCCTATGGGCGGGGCGTCGTCTCCTCGCTCTCGCCGTTTTCGCCTTCGTCACCGTTCGGGTCGGGTGAGGCGGCGCCCTCGCTCGGGTCCTGCCCGGGCTCCGAGGATTCCGCGTCATCGGCGGTCCCGCCGGCGTCCGGGTCCGGCTCGGCGGCACCGTCGGTCGCAGTCGCGGCGGTCCGGGAACCATCCGCCGCGCTGCCGTCCTGCGCCTGCCCGCCGGCGCCTGGCGAGTCGGCGGGTCCCAAGTCCATATTTCTGGCCCCGGAACCGTCGGGGCCGCCGTCGCGGCGGTCCGGACCGCCCGTCGGGCCTTGCTGCGCAGCGCGATCCTCGGTCTTTTCCTTGGTCCCCAGCGTCGTCTGAGCAAGAAAGTCGGGCACCAGCCTCTCCGAGAAGCCGCCGAGGAAACCGATGATGAAGATCATCAGCTCCGAATAATCGGGATGGTCGGGCTTCAGCAGCTCCACGTTGATCAGGCTGTTCGCGAGCAGGCCGGAGACCAGCAGGCACATCAGCACGCCGCCGGCCACCGCCCCGATGAGGATCCGCAGGATTGCATCGGCGGTATTGTCGCGGTTCTGCAGGTCGATGAGAACGGTCCGACCCTTGAGGCCGATGGCGATCGAGAAGAATGCGCCGACCGTCCCGCCCGATACGGCCGTCCAGACGGGCATGACCTCCGCGCGGAAATCGAGCGGCGGCGATGCCCATCTGGCGAGAAGGGTCATTGCGACGATGGCGGCGAGCACGAGGAAGGTCGCAAGCTTCAGATAGCTCCAGCGCGCCATCGACGTGCGCTCGCTGATGATGTCGTTCTTCACCTCGGCGAGGAGACGCAGGGCAGTCTTGCAGTCGCCCTCGAGGGCGGTGACCACCGCGTCCGCCACGCGCCGGTCGTAGCGTATCGCGCGCTTGTAGAGCTCTTCGCTCCGCGACGGCCCCCCGCCGAACAGCTTGCCGATGCTGAAGTGAGGCGAATCGGGTCCTTCGTCACCGGCCCGCGCCGTATGTCCGGGATCGTGCCAGCCGTCGATCAACCCGTTGATCTCCCCCCGCATGGACGTCAATTTGCTCAGATCCCGGCGCTGCTGGCGCGCCTGCTGCTTGCGATCCGCAAAGTGGACCATGACCCGCGCCTCGGTGCGGTACACGGCGTAATCGGGCGGATTGTAAGCAAAGACGCACAGAATCCTGTTGCCGGCATAATCGTTCTGCCCCGGCTGAATATCCTCGACGTTGATCGGCATCGACCTTCCCCACACTCTCCGTCGACGCATGCGCTACGGAACGCATCTCGCCGACAATATCACGGGCGAAATGGCCGGGAAAGTTCTATCGGTTACTGCGCGAGATAGTGCGCCGTGGTCTTCGCCCCCACTTCTTCTGCGGTCACACCCGGGGCAAGCTCGATCAGCCGGAACGGGCTCTGGTGATCCGGCCGGTGGAAGACGCAAAGATCGGTGACGATCATGTCGACGACGTTCTTGCCGGTGAGCGGCAGCGTGCACTCCGGGATGAACTTCGGATCGCCGTTCTTGGACGTGTGCTCCATCACGACGATGATCTTCTTGACGCCGGCGACGAGGTCCATGGCGCCGCCCATGCCCTTGATCATCTTGCCGGGGATCATCCAGTTGGCGATGTCGCCTTTCTCGGAGACCTCCATCGCGCCGAGCACGGTGAGGTCGATATGGCCGCCGCGAATCATCGCAAAACTGTCGGCCGAGCTGAAATAGCTCGAAGAGGGAAGCTGCGAGATGGTCTGCTTGCCCGCGTTGATCAGGTCCGGATCGACCTCGTCCTCATAAGGGAAGGGCCCGATACCGAGCATTCCGTTCTCGCTCTGCAGCGTCACTTCCATCCCCTCGGGGATGTTGTTGGCGACCAAGGTCGGGATGCCGATCCCGAGATTGACGTAGTATCCGTCGCGCAGCTCCTTGGCGGCGCGCGCCGCCATCTGATTGCGGTCCCAGGGCATCAAACTACTCCGTCAGCAGGTCATCCGGCCGTGGGCACCTGACTTGCGGCGAATGCGATGGCAAGGGCCAATAGCGCATCGGTGGGATTTCCTGGATCGAATCCGTTCATCCGCATCCTCTCCTGAAAATCACTATCCTCACCGACGGCCTGCATCGCGACGACAGGAAGCCTGCTCGCAGCGAATGATGTCGGCGGACGCATCGGTATCCGCTCTTGCTCGGCTATGCAGCGTTGCAGACACTCGTTGATGTCCATTGAGCCGCTCCTCTAGGTCCAACTAAAAATACAAAGCGCCGCTGCCCCCGCCAAGCCGGCGATCAGCGGCTTGCCCGTGGGCATGCAATAGCGAATTCTACCGACGTTTGACTCCATCGCTTCGAACGCTTGCATGACCTCGCTCGAGACGGCAGTCTTCAGCGGCGTGCCGCCGCTCGCGCCCTCATGTTGATACAATTGCGCCTGCAACGAATGCGCTCTGACCCATACTCGTTCCGCGGCGTAGAGATCGTGGTATATCAGCAGTGCGTAGGATAGGAAAAAGGTCACAAGGAAGATCGCCAGCCCCAAGAGGTTGCTATCAATGACCTGCTTTGTGAGAAGGGCCGCGAGAGTCAGCGCCGCCGGCAGCAAAGTCTTGATAAGATTGTCTTCTTGGCGGACCTTCTCGGCTGCATAAAATTCGGTCAAAAGATTTACGCGTTTTATGGCCTCAGCGAGGGATAAGTCGTCGCGCATGACACGCCCCGCATTAACACAATATCCAATTGCTGACCATTAAATATACCTTCGCCACAACGGCTGTTCGCTGGAACTTACTGGCAGCTACGCCGCCTCCCTCTGCCGGACGGTGCGGAACTCGATCTTCTTCTCGTAGGGCGCGCCGAGGATCATGCGCTTCACGTAGATCGAGGGGAGGTGGATGCAGTCGGGATCGAGGCTGCCGATGGGCACGATCTCCTCGACCTCGGCGACGCAGATCCGCCCCGCCGTCGCCATCGGCTGGTTGAAGTTGCGGGCGGTCTTGCGGAAGACGAGGTTCCCCGCCTCGTCCGCCTTCCAGCCCTTGATGATCGACAGGTCGGCGCGGATGCCGCGCTCGAGGATGTAGGTCTCGCCGTCGAACTCCTTATGCTCCTTGCCCTCGGCGACGACGGTGCCGACGCCGGTCTTCGTGTAAAAGCCGGGAATGCCCGCCCCTCCGGCGCGGCAGCGCTCGGCGAGCGTCCCCTGCGGACAGAACTCGACCTCGAGCTCGCCGGCCAGATATTGCCGCTCGAATTCCTTGTTCTCGCCGACATAGGAGGAGATCATCTTCTTGACCTGCCGCGAGCGCAGCAGCTTGCCGAGGCCCTCATTGTCGATGCCCGCATTATTCGAGGCGATGGTGATGTCCTTGACCCCGGCGCGCTGGATGGCGTCGATCAGGCGCTCGGGAATGCCGCACAGGCCGAAGCCGCCGGCGCAGATCGTCATGCCGTCGGTGAGCAGCCCCTCGAGCGCGGCGTCGGCGTCGGGATAGATTTTCTTCATCCATGGCTCCGCGGGGAAAGTGCGCCCTGCCGATAAGCGCTGGCGGCGAGCCCGGTCAAGCGAACCCGGTCGCGGCTTAACCGCCCTTCAACCGGGGGCTGCTAAGCCCCGCTCGCTGACGACGGGGACGAGACTTGCTCACGCTCAAGCACGAGACGAATGCGGCGGTGACGCCGTACCGGATCAATCCCGATCTCGACCGGGCGGCGCTTCGCCGCGCCTACGAGGAGGACGGCCGCGTGCGCGTCTACGGCCTGCTCGAGGACGGGGCGATGCAGCTCTACGAGCATTTCCTCGCGCGCACCGACTGGATCCACCTGATCTGCGTCGAAGACGGCATCCTCGAGCTCGATCCCGCCGCGAAGGCGGCGCTTTCGGCCGGGGAATGGGCGGCGATCGAGGCGGCCGCGCATGAACGGGTCCGCGATTGTTTCCAGTATCGCTACGAGGCGGTGCGGGTGGACGCGGAAGAGCAGGCGCGGATGACCGACCCGCTCGCGGATTTCGCGCGCTTCATGCAGAGCGCGGAGCTGCTCCAGTTCCTCCGGGACGTAACCGGGCACGACGAGCTCGCCTTCACCGACGGCCAGGCGACCGCCTACGGTCCCGGCGACTTTCTCACCGGCCATGACGACGACGTCGCCGGCAAGGACCGGCTCGCGGCCTATGTCTACGGGCTGACGCCCTACTGGCGGCTCGAATATGGCGGGCTCTTGCTCTTCCACGGCCCGCACGACCGCACCGCCGCGGGCAATGTCCCGCGCTTCAACACGCTCGACCTGTTCCGCGTGCCCCGGCAGCACAGCGTCTCGTACGTCACGCCGGCCGCGCCGCACCGCCGCTTCGCCGTCACCGGCTGGCTGCGCAGCGCCGCGCCCGCACCCTGATCGCCGCTTAACCCCGCAAGCACTCGCGTCCCATATCGGGACGCGGCTTTTTTCGCTGTTGTGCGAGGGAAAAAGGCGTGTCAGCCCGAATCTCACCGATGGCCGTTAGGGCCTGACGAGGTTCAGGAGTGTTCAAGATGCGCGATCTTCACGAATTCGAGCTCGGTTTCGTCAGCGGCGCCGGCAACTCGCCCCGCCCGCCGTCCTGCGGCTGCTCGTGCCCGGCCCCGACCGGCAAGCAGCGCAAGGGCAATAACGGCTTCGGCAACGGCGCCGACGCGAACCTCGCCGCGCCCGGCGGTTCCGGCAAGACCGGCGGCGGCAAAGAGGGCAGCGTCGGCGACGACCGCGGCCCCCGCTAAACCGATCGCCCCGCGCGGATACGTCAGCCCGCGCAAAGGCAAGGGAGCGCCCCGGCGAGCGATTCGCCGGGGCGTTTTGCCGTCTGCTAATCCGGTCTTGACGTGGCATCATTGCCAGAGTACTTTGCATCATAAAGTTCTCTGGAGGGACACATGAGCGAGATTGCGGCGCCGACGCGGGAGGACATCCAATATGTCCGCCAGCTCGCCGAGAGCGGGGCGCATGCTCCCCTGCTCGGCGGGCGCTTCATGGTCTGGTGGGGCCTGCTGCTCACCGGCGCCTACACCGCCCACCATTTCGCGCTCGAGGGCGCGTTCGGCGACGGCAAGACGATCTTCGCCGCGATCTGGGCCGCCTTCGCATTGCTGGGAATGGCCGGCCAGCTCGTCCTCGCGCGCTCGATGGGGCCGAAATCCGGTTCGGGCTCGGCCGGCAACCGCGCCTCGCGCAGCGTCTGGACCGCCGCGGCTTTCGCGATCGCCGCGATGGTCGTCGGCGTCGCCGTCGCGGCGCGGAGCGGGGCCGGCCCGGCGACGTTCGACTGGATCGTGCCCGTCGCCTTCGCCGTCTATGCCTGCGCGCTGACCGTCACCGGCTCGCTCGCCCGCAACACGATCACCATGGCCGCCGGGGCAGGCGCAGTCGTCATGGTCGGCCTGTACACGGCCCTGATCCTGGCGCCCGAACGCTATCTCCTCGCGGCCGCGGGGGTGTTCCTCACCGTGCTCGTGCCCGGGCTGCTTCTGCTGCGCGCCGAGCCGCGCTGAACCGATGGCCGACAGTCCGTTCGACGCCAGCGGCTTCGACGAGCTGATCCACGGCCGGCTGCGGATGGGCGTCGTCGCCTATCTCGCCGCGGTCGAGTCCGCGCTGTTCACGGAGCTGCGCGACAAGGTCGGGGCCAGCGACGGCAACTTGTCCGCCCAGCTCTCGAAGCTCGAGGAAGCGGGCTATGTAAGCATCGACAAGAGCTTTGCGGGCAAGAAGCCGCAGACCCGCGTGACGCTCAGCCATCGCGGCCGCCAGGCTTGGAACAACTGGCTCGACCGGATCGCGCGGCTGACCGAGGCCGCCGGAATGCAAAGGAGATGATCATGACCAACACCGCGCCCCTGTGCCTGCTTCTCGGCCTGCTCGCCGCAACGGCGGCTCCGGCCCAGACCGTGCCGCAGCCGACGCCCGAGCAGGCCGCCGCGGGACCCTGGGACCCGGCGAGGCGCATCGCCGAGCAGCGCCGGGCCATGGCCGCGCTCTCCTTCATGGACGGCGCCTGGCGGGGCGACGCGCAAGCCGCGCAGCGCAGCGGCGGTTTCGTGCAGACCGAGCGCGTCGGCGTGCTGCTCGACGGCACCGTGCGGGTGGTGGAGGGCCGCGGCTACGACGCGGCGGGCGCGACCGTGTTCAATGCCTTCGGGATCATCTCCTACGACCCAGTGCGCCGCGCTTATTCGATGCGCTCCTACGCGATGGGCTTCGCGGGCGATTTTCCCATGACGGTCCGGGCGGACGGCTTCAGCTGGAGCCACCCCGCGGAGCCGGGCGTGACGATGCGCTACAATGCGACGATCCGCGACGGCGAATGGCACGAGGTCGGTGAGCGGGTGGCCGACGGGGCGGCGCCCGTGCGAGCCTTCGAGATGCGATTGCGGCGGATCGGCCCGTCCGACTGGCCGCGGGCCGGAGCCGTGCCGCCGCGCTGAGGCCTCAGCCGCGCAGCTTGGCGAGGACGCCCTGCAGCTGCATCGCGTTCGACATGTCGCCCTCGACCTTCAACTTGCCCTGCATGAAGGCGGTCATGCCGTCGAGCTTGCCGTCGCGCATGGCCTCCCAATCCTCCCAGGCGACCTTGATCGTCGTGTCCGCGGCTGCGTCGTCTTCGGTGACGGCGTTGCCGACCCCGTCGAGCAGGATCACGCCCTGGTCGCCGTAATCGAGCTTCACGCGCTTGCCCGGAAGCCAGGCGCCCTTCTCGTTGAGGGTCGCCGCCATTTCGCTCTTCGTCATGTCCTAGTCGCTCCCGCGCTCCGAATGTAGATCGCCCTCCCCTAGTTTACGTAAACGTCAAGTCAAGCGGTCGCTCCTGCGAACAGGCTCGACGCCGAACCGGCCGCTCGGTAGTGGCGCGCGATGGACGCAGCGGAGGCAATCCACGAGAAATTCGTCGCGAAGGTGAGGGACGGGCGCCTCCCCCGGCGCACGAGCGATGTGCAGCCCGGCGAGCTCGGCCTGGCCGGCGAGACGCTGGTCGAGATGTTCTACAGCCAGTGCGTCAGCCGCCAGATGGATCGCATCTCCCGTCGGCTGCAGGCCCGCGGCGAGGGATTCTATACGATCGGAAGCTCCGGCCACGAAAACAATGCGGCCGTCGCCGAAGCCCTTCGCGTCGACGACATGGCCTTCCTCCATTACCGCTCGGCCGCGTTCCAGATCCACCGCGCGAAGAAGCTCCCGGGCCAGACGCCATGCTGGGACATGCTGCTCAGCTTCGCGGCCTCGGCGGAGGATCCGATCTCGGGCGGCCGCCACAAGGTGCTCGGATCGAAGCCGCTCTTCATTCCGCCGCAGACGAGCACGATCGCTTCGCATCTCCCCAAGGCCGTCGGCGCCGCGTTCAGCATCGGCATCGCGAAGATGCTTCGCCTGGAAGAGACGGCCCTGCCGCGCGATTCCATCATCTTGTGCAGCTTCGGCGACGCGTCGGCCAACCACTCGACCGCGCAGGGCGCGTTCAACACCGCGGCCTGGACCGCCTATCAGGGCTCGCCTCTGCCCCTCGTCTTCCTGTGCGAGGACAACGGCATCGGCATCTCGACCAGGACGCCGAAGGGCTGGATCGAGGCGACGTTCCGCAACCGGCCCGGCCTCGAATATGTTCGCTGCAGCGGCTTCGACATGGTCGACAGCTGGCGCGGCGCGAACGAGGCCAGTCGGATCGCGCGCATCCAGCGCAGGCCCGTATTCCTCCACATGGATTGCGTCCGGCTCTACGGCCATGCCGGCTCCGACGTGCAGGCCACCTATCTCAGCAAGCAGCAGATCGAGGAGGATGAGGAGCGCGATCCTCTGGTTTACAGCGCCGCCTTACTGGTCGAGCAGGGCCTGCTGACGGGAAAGCAGATCCTCGACATTTACGGCGAGACGGAGGCGACGCTGAGCCGCGTTGCCGAACAGGCCATCGCCCGTCCCAAACTGACCGACAGCTCTGCCGTGATGGCGAGCATCGTGCCGCCGAAGCGCCCACCCGCTCGCGCCAACACGCCGACGCCCGAGCAGCGCGAGGCGCTGTTCGCCCGCGACCGCAATATGATCGACAAGCCGCAGCATATGGCGCGGCTGCTGAGCTGGGCGCTTGCCGACCTGATGCTGGCCCATCCCGAGATCATCGTCGCGGGCGAGGATGTCGGACCCAAAGGCGGCGTCTACAATGTCACCGCCAAGCTCCACGAGCGCTTCGGCTCGTGCCGGGTGATCAACACCTTGCTCGACGAGCAGAGCATATTGGGGCTCGGGATCGGCGCCGCGCATAACGGCCTGCTCGCAATCACCGAGATCCAGTTCCTTGCCTACGTCCACAATGCCGAGGACCAGATACGGGGCGAGGCGGCGACTTTGAGCTTCTTCTCCAGCGGCCAATATACCAATCCGACGATCATCCGGATCGCGGGCCTCGGCTACCAGAAAGGCTTCGGCGGCCATTTCCACAACGACAACAGCCTGGCCGTCTTTCGCGACATTCCGGGGCTGATCCTGGCCTGCCCGAGCAACGGCGCCGACGCGGTCGGAATGCTGCGCGAATGCGTCCGCCTCGCGCTCGAGGAGCAGCGCGTCATCGTCTTCGTCGAGCCCATCGCACTCTACATGACCCGCGACCTCCACGAGGAAGGCGACGCCTTGTGGACGTCGACCTATGCGGCTCCCGGCGAGGCGAAACCGATCCGGCTCGGCGTGCTCGGGGTCCATGGCGGCGGCACCGACCTCGCCATAATCAGCTACGCCAACGGCTATTACCTCTCGCGCCAGGCCGAGAAGATCCTGCGCGAGCAAAATGGCCTCAACGCGCGGGTGGTCGACCTCCGGTGGCTCGCGCCGCTCAACGAGGAAGGGCTGCTCGCCGCGGTCGCGGGCTGCGAGCGGATCCTGATCGTCGACGAATGCCGCAAGACCGGTTCGCAGAGCGAGGCGATAATGGCCCTGCTCGCCGAGCGCGCGCCCGGCGTCCCGGTCCGCCGGGTCACGGCCGAGGACAGCTTCATCCCGCTCGGCCGGGCGGCCACCCTCACTTTGCCGAGCCGCGACTCGATCGTCGCCGCTGCCCTGGAGATGGCGCGTGGCTGAGGCGGCCCTGGTCGTCTGTCCGGGGCGGGGCACTTACGGCAAGGGGGAGCTCGGCTATCTGAAGCGCTACCATGCCGACAAAGGCGAGCTGATCGCATCGTTCGACCGGCTGCGCACGGAGCGCGCGCAGCCGACGATATCGGAGCTCGACGGCGCCGACCGCTTCAGCCCGGCGCTGCACACCCGCGGCGACATCGCCTCGCCGCTGATCTTCGCCGCTTCTTTTGCCGATTTCCTCGCCATCGACCGCTCCCGCTTCGACGTGGCGGCCGCCACCGGAAATTCGATGGGCTGGTACACGACCCTCGCCGTCGCCGGAGCGGTCGGGGCGAAGCACGGCTTCCGGATCATCGACGCGATGGGCGAGAACAGCCAGGCGGGGGAGGCCGGCGGACAGGTGCTGCTCACCCTCGTGGGCGAGGACTGGCGGGAGCTCCCCGGCCTTCGCGACGAGGTGCTGGCCGTCGCCGCGGCGATCGACGGGCGCGACGGCTGCAAGCTCCACGTCTCGATCGAGCTCGGCGGCATGATCGTCTTCGCCGGCAACGAAGCCGGCCTCGCCGCCTTGCTCGCCGAGGCTCCGCCGACGCCCGGACGCGAGCCGCTGCGGCTGGTCAATCACGGCCCCTTCCACACGCCGCTCATGCAGGGCTCGTCGGATCGGGCGATCGATCAGATTCCGGTCGACTGGTTCGGATCGCCCGTCATGCCGATGGTCGACGGCCGGGGCCATATCTGGCGGCCGTTCGCGAGCGCAGCGGACAAGCTGCATCGTTACACCTTCGCGACGCAGATTCTGGAAAGCTACGATTTCACCCGCGCCGTCCAGGTTGCGGTGATGGAATATTCGCCCGACCGGATCATCCTGCTCGGCCCGGGCGACACGCTCGGCGGGGCGATCGCCCAGGCGCTCATCTCGATCGAATGGCGCGGCCTGCGTTCGAAAGGCGATTTCCAGGAGATGCAGGCGTCGTCGGAGCCGGTCCTGCTCTCGATGGGCCGGGAGGACCAGAGGCGCCTGGTTACCGGGTGAGCCTCATCCCCCTTCCCCCGGGGAAAAAGGAGCGGACGCGGGGTCGAGCGCGGTCCGGCGACGGTGCCGTGCGGCCAGCAGCATCCGCCACAGCGGAATCGAGATCAACCCGATCTGGCCGATTATCGGCAGGACGAGGGCCAGCGCGGTGGCCGTGAGCGCCCCCAGGACGACGCTGAGGCCGCGCTGGCGGATCGCCATGCGCTGCTCGGGAGTCGTGTCCTCGGCCACCATCGGCGGGCTGGTCGCGGTGGCGTTCACCTTGAGGTTGAGGAGGGCCGCGAGCAGCAGCACCAGGCAATAGAGCAAAGTCGGCACGCGCTGGCCGACATGCGCGCTGAGGTAGGCGGTGACGAACGGCATGAAGGCGATCGTCGCGAGCAGCCCGAGGTTCCAGCCGAGCACGTGGGGATGATAATGCGCTGCGAGCGCGAACGAGCGGTGATGGCCCATCCAGAACAGGCCGATCACGCCGAAGCTGATCGCATAGCCGACGAAGCTGGGGATCAGCCCGGCCAAGGCACGCCAGTGCGCGGTATCAGGAGCGCTGCTCGGCAGGTGCGGCGGGTGGATCTCGATCACGAGCAGAGTGATCGCGATCGCGAACACCGCGTCCGAAAAGAAGACCAGCCGCTCGAGCGCGTGGTCGGTCGCCCTGCCCTCGGACATGTTCGAGACCCTCCCCGGCGGCTTCTAGGTCGACCCTGGGCCGGCTGCCAAGGCTCAGAGGCCGAAGAAGTGGGTATTGGCCAGGTGGACGGCCTGCGCCTGCATGCCCGCCGCGTCGCCCGTGAGGTGCGGGCGCGCATAATGGCGGATCATGTCCGCCTGCGCTTCGAGCCGCGTCTTCCAGAAATGCTCCGGACCCGCCGGATCGCCGGCCCGGCGATATTTGTACATCTTTCCCGAATTGAAGCCCGAAGCGGCGAACTCGCGAAGGTAGCGGGCGAGGAAGCCGGCCCGGCCCAGAACCGTCCACTGCCAGACGTGGGTCATTTCGTGGAACAGCAGGCATTTGGAGCCGATGTCCGCAGCGGAGAAATCCGCATGATAGTAACCGCCGAAATAGATGGTGTTGCCCAGCGTGATCGCGTCCGTGTTCGGCAGCTGCAGGGCGACGAGCGGGATCGGATGATTGCGATGCCCGTCGCTCAGCCGGACCTTGTCGTAATCGATACGCATGCCGAAGGCGGGCCGCAGCATCTCCTTCTCGCTGTCGAGCAGCGGCCTCGGCTTCTCGGACATATGCCCCTCCCTTTCGCCGCGACCGTTACCACAGCCCTCGCTTTCGGCGAAGAGCGACTGCCTTTCACAAGCCGAACGGGTAGGTTTCGTCCTCGCCCGGCTGGGTCTCCCCTCGAAGGGGAATCACCGCGCCCGTCTCGTCGAACCAGACCCAGGCGTCGAACTGGTTGGGAAGCACCGCCTGGGCATAGTGGCTCCAGCGCTCGGTCTCGGGGCGGTAGATGACGCCGATGAAGCGTTCGAGCCGGGGCTCGAGCAAGGCTTCGACCGCCTCCTCGTTCGTGCCGCGCCGCATGTCGAGCAGGAAGCGGGGCAGGCCGGCATCGTGGCAGACGCGCTCGTAGCTGCCCGCCAGCGACGGGCGCACCGTTTTGACTTCCATCTCCCCGTCCCAATCCGTCGCAGCGGCCACGGTGCCGCCGTGGGTGCCGAACCCGATCAGCCGCGCCTCCTCGCCGAACCTTTCCTTCGCCAGTTGCCCGATGTTGAGCTCCTCGCGCTCCTGCCCCATCTCGGTGTGGGCCGCGTTGCCGATATGGCTGTTGTGGGCCCAGACGATCGCCTTCGAATCCGGTCCCCTGGCGTCGAGGATCTGGCAGAGAGTCTCGAACATGTGCGTGTCGCGCAGATTCCAGCTCTCGGCCGAGCCTTCGTACATGGCGCGATAATAGCGTTCGGCATTCTTGACGAGCCGCGCATTGCCTGCGGCATCGAGCCACTCGTCGCAATCGCCGCCGGCGCAATCGATCCGTTTCCGGAGCAGATCGCGCAGCATCTGGACCGCCTGCGCCTCGCAACGGCCATAGCCCTCGCTGATCGCCATGCGCCCGTAGGCTTGCGGGTTCCGGCTCCAGGGCGTCAGGCAGCCGTAGCGCTCCCGAGCGACGGCGGCCGCCTCGGGATCGACGCCATCGAGATAGTCGATCACCGCGCGCATCGAGCCGCCCATATTGTAGAGGTCCAGACCGTAGAATCCGGCCATGTCCGCGGTTTCCCGGCCCTCATTGCGCCGCCGCAGCCAGCGGACGAAAGCGTCGACCTCGACGTTGCGCCACATCCAGGTCGGGAAGCGGGAAAAGGGGCTCTCCTCTCCCTCGCGCGGAGGGCGGTGGCGGAGATAGCGGTCGATCGCCGCGGCGTCCGGCCAGTCCGCCTCGACGGCCACGATGTCGAAGCCATGGCGCTCGATCAGGCGGCGCGAGATGGCGGCGCGCGCGCGATAATATTCGGAGGTGCCGTGGCTCGCCTCGCCGAGCATCACGACGCGGGCGTCGGCGAAGCGGTCGAAGAGCTCGGCGAAGCCCGCATCCTCTATGTTCGGCAGCGGCTCCGCGGCCTCGGCCACGATCTCCGGCACCGGCCGCGCCCGCCGCCCCTTCGCGTCCCAGGCGTGGGCGCCGATCAGCGGCACGAAGCGGACGGCGCCAAGTTCCTCCTGCTCGTAATCGTCCTCGCCGGTCCGGGTCAGCTTGACCAGCCGCTGCACCTCCTGCGGCTCGCCGATCGGCATCACCAGCCGGCCGCCGATCGCGAGCTGCTCGCGCAGCACGTCGGGGACGTGGCTGCCGCTCGCCGAGACCAGGATCGCGTCGAACGGCGCCTCGCCCGGAAGGCCTCCGGTGCCGTCGCCCTGGAAGATGGACACGTTCCCGTAGCCGAGCCGCTCGATCCGCGTGCCGGCGAGCTTCGCCAGCGCCTCGTGCCGCTCGATCGCGAACACCTCGCCGGCAAGCTGGACGACGACCGCCGCCGCATAGCCCGAGCCGGCGCCGACCTCCAGCACCCGGTCTTCCGGCGCGATCTCCGCCGCCTCGATCATCAGCGCGACGATATAAGGCTGGGAGATGGTCTGCTCGGCCTCGATCGGCAGCGGCGAATCCTCGTAGGCGGAGCCACGCGCAGCCTCGCCGACGAACTCCTCGCGCGGCACCGCGCGGAAGGCGGCGAGGATGCGCGGGTCCTTTATGCCCCGCGCGGCGATCTGCCGCTCGATCATCCGCTCGCGCTGCTCGGCGAATCCGGCCATTCCCAGCTTCCCGTCGCCGGGATAAACAATGGCCGGCTGCGGGCGTTCCAGGCGCCGCGCAGCCGGAGTGGGAGCCGAGGATGCATTATTGGAGGATCGCCCTGGCGAGCGCGGCGCTCGCGCTGTCCGGCGCCGCCTGCGCCCAGTCCCCGGGTCTTCCCGAGAGGCTGGAGCGGCTGGCCCAGGCCGGCAATGCCGAGGCCAGCTATCATCTCGGCATGCTCTACAATAACGGCCTCGGCGTGCCGCAGGACCCGCGGCGCGCTTTCGCCTTGTTCCGGGCCGCCGCGGAGGGGGGCGACCCGCTCGGCGCCTACAAGCTCGGCTGCTATTATGCCGGCCAGTTCGGCAGCGCGGCGGTCACGCCCGACGAGGCGCAGGCGCTGCGCTGGAAGCTGGTCGCCGCCCGCGCCGGCTATTCGCTCGCCCAGGTGGACGTCGCCATCCATTATGCGCGCCGCGATCTCTGGGCGGAAGCGTTTCCCTGGTTCACGGCGGCGGCGCGCCAGGGCGACGCGCAGTCGCTGTACAATTTGTCGGTGCTCTACACCGAAGGCCGCGGCACCGGCCGCTCCCGCCCCCATGCGTGGGCGACCTTTCGCCTTTCCCAGCTCCGTTCGCGCGGGCGACTGACTGCGAATGCCGAGCAGGCGCTCGCCGACATGTGGAACGCGATGAATGCAGCCGAGCGGACGCAGGCGCAGCGAATCGAAGCGGATTTCGTGACCGGCCCGACCGAGCTTACCCGCCGCGCCATGAGCGGGCTCGAACGCGCGGAACAGGTTGCGGCGGCGCGGTAGACGCACGGGTGGGGCGTGCGAGCGACGAGATCATCTGTCTCTATGAGCGCACCGCTTCCGCGTGGATGGAGGCGCGCGGCGCCCAGGCGGCAGAGCGATCGTGGATGGACAGGCTCACAGCGGGTCGCGTGCCCAATGCCGCGATCCTCGACATCGGCTGCGGCCACGGTCTGCCCCTCGCCGCGGAGCTGGTCCGCCGAGGGTTCCGCGTCACCGGCGTGGATGCCGCGCCGAGCCTGATCGCCGCGGCCCGCGCCAACGTGCCGGGCGCCGAGTTCCAGGTCGCCGACATGCGGCGCCTCGCTCTCGGCCGACGCTTCGATGCTTTGCTGGCCTGGCACAGCTTCTTCCACCTCGCCGCCGACGACCAGCGGGCGATGTTTCCTATCTTCGCCGCCCACGCCGCCCCCGGCGCGCGGCTGATGTTCACCTCGGGTGCCGAGGCCGGCGAAGCGATCGGCGAATGGCAAGGCGAGCCGCTCCACCATGCCAGCCTGTCGCCGGACGAATATCGCGACCTGCTCGGAGCGAACGGGTTCGAAGTGGAGAGCTTCAGCGGCCCGGGGCAGGAGGCGACCGTCTGGACCGCTCTCTATATGAGGCCCGCAAGCGGGCTCGACGGGTCGGCGTAGCGGCGCTTGCCCATGCGGCCGGCGAGATAGGCGAGGCGGCCGGCCTCGACCGCGGCCTTCATCGCCCGCGCCATCATGACCGGGTCCTTCGCCTCGGCGATGGCGGTGTTCATCAGCACGCCGTCGCAGCCCAGTTCCATCGCCACCGCCGCGTCCGAGGCGGTGCCGACGCCGGCGTCGACCAGCACCGGCACCTTCGCCCCCTCGACGATCAGCCGGATCGTCACCCGGTTCTGGATGCCGAGCCCCGAGCCGATCGGTGCGCCGAGCGGCATGATCGCCACGGCCCCCGCTTCCTCGAGCTGCTTCGCCGCGATCGGATCGTCGACGCAATAGACCATCGGCTCGAAGCCCTCACGGACCAGTATCTCGGTCGCCCGCAGCGTCTCGCGCATGTCCGGATAGAGCGTCTTCGCCTCGCCCAGCACTTCGAGCTTGACCAGGTTCCAGCCGCCCGCCTCGCGCGCGAGCCGCAGCGTCCGGATCGCGTCCTCGGCGGTGAAGCAGCCGGCCGTGTTGGGGAGGTAGGCGTAACGCTTGGGATCGATGAAATCGGTCAGCATCGGCTGGTTCGGGTCGGCGATGTTCACCCGCCGCACCGCGACCGTGACGATCTCCGCGCCCGAAGCCTCGACCGCCGCCGCATTCTGCTCGAACGACTTGTACTTGCCGGTGCCGACGATCAGCCGCGAGGCGAAGGTGCGGCCCGCGACCGTCCAGCGATCGTCCCCGACGGAGGGGGGCGCGGCGATGCGGCTTTCTGCGTTCAAGGCGGTGGTCCGATCGAAGGAGACTGAGCCCGCGATATAGGCTTCGCCGCGCCACGCGAAAGCCCACATTTACTTTCTCCGGGCGAGGCCTAGGCTCGCCTGCGAACCTGGGAGAGACGGACATGCGGATCCTGCGATCGATCGCCCCGGCCTTGCTGGCCCTTCTCGCAGTCCCGGCCGCTGCCGATCCGATCGCGGCGCTCGACGAACAGGAGAACAGGCGCGAGACCGGTCGGCAGGAGATCGCCCGCATCCTCGCCGCCGACAATGTCGACGCCAGCCGCCTCAGCGCGCGTGAGGTGGCGACGGCGATCCGCGCCATCCCGCGCGGCGCCGCGCCCGACGACTTCTGGAACGCCTACCAGGCCCATGTCCGTGCCTGGGAGCGCGCGGCCGCCGCGGAGGAACGCGCCCAGGGCCTCATCGGCGGCAAGCCCGCCGAGATGGAGCGCGCCGTCGCCGCCTTCGTCGCGGCCCAGGCCGAAATCTCCGCGACCTTCGAGCAGGTCCGGCAGATCGCCGGCCGTTACGGCGTCGAGATGCCGATCCCGCCCGCCGAGGCCGCGAACACGATCTGAGCCGATCAGCCGCCGCCGACGAAGGTCACGATCTCGAAATCGTCCCCGTCCTCGACGGCGACATCGGTCAGCGCCGAACGCGGCACGATCTCCAGATTCCGCTCCACCGCGACCCGCGCCGGATCGAGCCCCAGCTCGAGCGCGAGATCGGCGACACTGATCCCCGCCGGCACCCGCCGGTGCGCGCCGTTGACGCGGATGGAAAGCGTATCGTCGGCCAACCCTTGCTCCTTCGTGCGCCTCAGACGTCGCTGCCATATAGGCTCCGCGAAGGGGTGCGCTAGCCGCGTCGGCCGCTGAAATGGCTCCAATGTGAACCTTCCGCTGTCGCCCGTCCCAAAAGATGGAACAGCTCCCAGCCACTGAATCTTAGCGGAGCGGAAGATTGAATCGCCGATTCTTCAGCCGACAGTTTTTTATCGGAGCGGCCGTAGTCGCCTCGATGGCTGTTGCTGTCGTCGCATTACGTCGCGACGGTGACGAAACGGCATTGACGCCCAGCGCCGAGATCGCGGCTTTGGTAGATCGGCCCTGTTCCTACGAGCGTTATTCGATCCACATTTACAACACTTACTACGACCCCCGATTTTATCACGAGTGCGGAGCGCTGACGCATCGTGGCCTCAGGATCGAGAACTTTCTCCACCGGGGTCCGCATGGCCGCTATCGTGTGACCTACGTGAAGCGCGTGGACGAGGCGATCGAAAGATTCGTCGTCTACATTGTCGGGGGACCACGTCTCCCGACGACGATGTTGCCTCGACCCGATTTCGAGGGCGAGCCCACGGTGGCATTTGCAGCTCGTTCCGGCACCGCCGTGCTGGCGCCCGAATATCTCGGTACTCTGGCGCGATCCTTCTTTCCACGGGCGGACGTGCCATCCGCTGCGGACGAGATACTGGCGCTGATCGCGGACATTCGCGGCATTCATCCGCGCGCGGAAGTCCTGGTGGTGGCGTCCAGTGCCGGCTCGCTGGTCGCGCTGGAGATGCTACGGCGTCGCGCCGTTCCCGCCGTCCTCGTGACGCCGCTCGTGGATGACGTGGGATCGCTTGTGAGGCGAATAGCAGAGACCGACCTTTCCGCTGACGCCGCCACGCGGCCAGTACAATTCTTTCGCTATCGTCCTGGTTCGGAGCAAGTCGAGCAGGTCACGGCGACGGGCGCGGAGCAGATCATGGCTTTCGCCGGCGACGACGCCCGCCGCGACCTTTCCGAGCTGATCGCGCGAATCCCCCCAGAACGCCGTGCCTGCCTAGCCGTCGTTTACGGCGAGATAGACCGCCGCGTGCTGATCGCCCGCATGCCCGAAGTCGCGGCGCGCTTTCCCACGATCCGGATGGTCGCTGTCCCGGGCATGGGACACGGTCCAGCGGACGGCCGACAGGCGGCCACTCTCGCGCAGACGGTGGAACGCGTGACACCTCGCCACTGCCGCTGAGCCTTTGCTGCGCCAAGCCTTCAGCATATAGCCGCGCGTCATGGCGTCCTCCACCGTCTTCGTGCTCAACGGGCCGAACCTCAATCTGCTCGGGACGCGGGAGCCGGAGGTTTACGGGGCGGACACGCTCGACGACATTGCCGGGCGGCTCGAGGACAAGGCGCGCGCGCTCGGCCTCGCGATCGACGTGCGGCAGTCGAACCATGAGGGGCATCTGATCGACTGGCTGCACGAGGCGAACGCGCTCGGCGCCAAGGCGGTGATCCTCAATGCCGGGGGCTTTACCCACACGTCCGTGGCGCTCCACGACGCGATCAAGGCGGTGACGGTGCCGGTAATCGAGGTCCATCTCTCCAACCCGGCGGCGCGGGAAAGCTTCCGGCGGCGGAGCCTGATCGGGCGCGCGGCAAAGGGCTCGATCGCGGGCTTCGGCGCGCTCGGCTACGAGCTTGCTCTGGACGCGGCCGCCCGTCTCTGAGTAAGGCCCACCCCAAGTCAGGGGACAAGGAATGACCGAAGAAACACAGGGCTCGAACGGGGGCATGCGGGTCGACGCCGACCTCGTGCGCCAGCTCGCGGAATTATTGAACGAGAACGAGCTGACCGAGATCGAGGTCGCCGACGGCGAGCGCCGGATCGCGGTGAAGCGCCAGCTGACGGTGGCGCAGGCGATGCAGAGCGTCGCCGCGCCCGCGCCGGCGGCGACGCCCGCCCCCGCCGCCGCGCCTGCGCCCGCGGCGGACGTCGCTCCGGCGAACCATCCGGGCGCCGTCAAGTCGCCGATGGTCGGAACCGTCTATCTCTCCGGCGAGCCGGGCGCGCGTCCGTTCGTCTCGCCCGGCGGCGCGGTCGCCGAGGGCGACACTTTGGTTATCATCGAGGCGATGAAGGTGATGAACCCGATCGTCGCGCCCCGCTCGGGCACCGTCCGCCAGGTGCTCGTCCAGGACGGCCAGCCCGTCGAGTTCGACCAGCCGCTGGTGATCGTCGAATAATGAAGATCCAGAAGGTCCTGATCGCGAACCGCGGCGAGATCGCGCTGCGCATCCACCGCGCCTGCCACGAAATGGGGATCAAGACCGTCGCCGTCCATTCGACCGCCGACACGGAGGCGATGCACGTCCGCCTCGCCGACGAGGCGATCTGCATCGGCCCGCCGCCCGCCGCGGAGAGCTATCTCAACATCCCCAACATCATCTCGGCGGCCGAGCTCAGCCACGCCGACGCGATCCACCCCGGCTACGGCTTCCTCTCGGAGAATGCGCGCTTCGCCGAGATCGTCGAATTGCACAACATCGTCTGGATCGGACCCAAGCCCGAGCATATCCGGATCATGGGCGACAAGATCGAGGCCAAGCGGACCGCGGCGAAGCTCGGCCTGCCGCTGGTTCCGGGCTCCGACGGGCCGGTCGAGGGCTTCGACGAGGCCCGCGAGATCGCCGCGGAGGCCGGCTATCCGGTCATCATCAAGGCCGCGTCCGGCGGCGGCGGGCGCGGCATGAAGGTGGTCCGCTCCGAGGACGAGCTCGAGAGCCAGATGATGCAGGCGCGCTCGGAGGCGAAGAACGCGTTCGGCGACGAGACCGTCTATCTCGAGAAATATCTCGGCGACCCGCGCCACATCGAGTTCCAGGTGTTCGGCGACGGCGAGGGCAAGGCCGTCCATCTCGGCGAGCGCGACTGCTCGCTCCAGCGCCGCCACCAGAAGGTGCTCGAGGAAGCGCCTTCCCCGGTCATCTCAGCCGAGCAGCGCGACCATATGGGCGGTATCGTCGCCAAGGCGATGGCCGAGATGGGCTATCGCGGCGCCGGGACGATCGAGTTCCTCTACGAGAATGAGGAATTCTACTTCATTGAGATGAACACCCGGCTCCAGGTCGAGCATCCGGTGACCGAGATGATCAGCGGCATCGACCTGGTGCGCGAGCAGATCCGGATCGCCGCCGGCGAGGGCCTTTCCTGCGAGCAGGCCCAGATCAACCTGCGCGGCCACGCCATCGAGTGCCGGATCAACGCCGAGGACCCCAAGACCTTCGTCCCCTCGCCCGGCCTGGTGAAGAACTACGTCGCGCCCGGCGGCATGCACGTGCGCGTCGATTCCGGCCTCTACGCCGGCTATAAGGTGCCCCCTTATTACGATTCGATGATCGCCAAGCTGATCGTCTACGGCACCACCCGCGAGCGCTGCATCATGCGCCTCAGGCGCGCGCTCGAGGAGTTCGTGGTCGACGGCATGAAGACCACGATCCCCCTCCACCAGAAACTGGTCCGCGACCCTGAATTCCTGGAGGGGGAATATACGATCAAATGGCTGGAGGAATGGCTGAGCCGCGCGGAATAGAGCCGGCAGAGGAGGCGCGCGATGAAACCGAACTTCACCGTCTTCGCCCATGTCTCGCGTCCGCCCGAAGAAGTGTTCGAGGCGGTCGCCGATCCGGAGCAGCTGTCGCGCTACTTCACCACCGGCGGCGCCGAGGGACGGCTCGAGACCGGCGCGATCGTCAGCTGGGAGTTCCACGACTTTCCCGGCGCGTTCCCGGTCGAGGTCGTCGAAGCCGAGCCGGGCGAGCGCATCGTCCTGCGCTGGGCGGCCGCCGAGGACGGGTCCGACGGCTACAGCACCACCGTCACCTTCGCGTTCGAACCCACCGAAGACGGCCGCACCAAGGTGTCGGTCGCCGAGGAAGGCTGGCGCGAGACGGACGCGGGCCTCGCCGCCTCCTACGGCAATTGCATGGGCTGGTCGCAGATGCTGTGCGCGCTCAAGGTCTGGCTGGAGCACGGCATCAATCTCCGGGAAGCGATGTACCGCTGACCCGTCCACCCTGTACGCCAGCCGAGAAATTGTGTAAGAGCAAAGGCTTAGAGCGCCCGCGCGAGCGCGATCAGGATCCATGAATGAAGAAGATGTCTCACGCTTTTGCCGCGGCCCTTTCGATCTTGTCGGCTTCGGCAGCCGCCGCCCAGACGGCGCCGGCTCCCGCTCCCCAGCCGGCGCGCTGGCACCTCGACGGCGCGACCGACCGCTGCGTCCTTACCCGCCGCCTCGAAGGGACTCCCTCGGCGGCGACGTTCATCATGCGCACCATCCCCGGCTCCGGCCGCTACGACCTGATCCTCGCCGCGCCGGACCTCTCCAGGGACCTCCGCCGCCCCGGCCGAAACGTGACCCTGAGCTTCGCGCCGGGCGGGGAAGCGCGTGCGCTCCGAATCGCCGCGGTCGACCTGCCGGACAGGCTCGGCGACGGCGCCCTTTTCGGCCCCCTGCCCGCGCTTTCCACTCAAGAGCTCGCCCGCGCCTCGACGCTCCAGCTCGGCGACGAGCAGGGCCGGTCGCTCGGCAGCTGGACGATCCCGCTCGCCGCCCGCGCCGCCGAGGCGCTGGCTTATTGCGAGGCGGAGAAGCTGGTCGAATGGGGCGCCGATCCGGCCGGCTTCGAGCCGGGCGCGACGCGCCCTCAGCCGCGCGAGGACCCCGCCCGCTGGCTGACGCAGCGCGATTTCGGCCTCGCCACCGCCTTGACGTCCGCCGCTTATACCGCCGTGTTCCGGCTGGCGCTCGACCGCGAAGGCCGCGTGACCGGATGCACGCTGGTCGAATCGGCGGGCAATGTCGACCTCACCGGCGCCTGCCGCGCCCTGCGCAGCCGCGCCCGCTATGAGCCGGCGCGCGATCCGAGCGGGAATGCCATCGCCTCCGTCGCGATCCACATCATCGGATTCCGCATGGAGACCGAGCTGCGCGTCTCCCCGGGCTGAAACATTCGAAACCGATTCGCCCGGCGCGCGACATCGCGCTGATGCAGACCGCACCTAACGCCGCCCGTGACACAGATCGAACGGGAGACGAAAGATGCGGCGCAGCCAGGAGGAAAAAGAGCGGTTCCGGATCGAGGCCGGCATGGGCGGCATCGTCATGGTGACCCTGATCCTGCTCTTCGCGCAGCTCCAGATCGACACCGCGGCCCTGCTGCTGCGCTGAACCGTCTCGCTGCCGCTGGAACCCCGGGCGCGGCTCGGCTAGGAGCCGGCGCATGAAGGCGACCATCTATCACAACCCCAATTGCGGGACCTCGCGCAAGACGCTCGAGATCCTCGAGGCCGAAGGCGCCGAGCTGAGGGTGATCGAGTATCTGAAGGAGCCGCCGCCCAAGGACGAGCTCCGCCGTCTCTACGCCCGCGCCGGCATCACCGCGCGCCAGGGGCTGAGGGCGAAGGAGAGCCTGGCCCAGGACCTCGATCTGGTCGACGGCGCGGTCAGCGACGAAGCGATTCTCGATGCGATGGCCGCCAACCCGATCCTGATCGAGCGGCCGCTGGTCGAGACCGAAAAGGGCGTCCGCGTCTGCCGCCCGCAGGAGGTGGTGCGCGAGATCCTCTGAGCGGTTGACCGCGCGCCGCCGTGGCAGCATCGGCGGTGCGTGATCGACCCCGAGCTATTGCTTCGCGCTTATGCGATCGGCGTGTTTCCGATGGCGGACAGCCGCTCCGCAGGCGAAGTGTTCTGGGTCGAGCCGCGCCGACGGGCGATCATCCCGATCGACCGGTTCCGCCTCTCCCGCTCGCTCAGGAAGACGCTGCGCGCCGGCGCCTTCGCCGTCACCCGGGACACCGCCTTCGCCGAGGTCGTCCGCAATTGCGCCGAGCGGGAGGAAACCTGGATCAACGCCGAGATCGAGGCGAGCTACAACCAGCTCCACGCGCTGGGGCACGCCCATTCGATCGAATGCTGGCAGAAGGGGCGCCTCGCCGGCGGCCTCTACGGCGTCCGGCTCGGCGCCGCCTTTTTCGGCGAGAGCATGTTCTCGGCCGCCCGCGACGCGTCCAAGGTCGCGCTCGCCTGGCTCGTCGCCCGTCTCAAGGTAGGCGGCTTCACCCTGCTCGATTGCCAGTTCATGACCGAGCATTTGCGCAGCCTCGGCGCGGTCGAGATCGACCAGGCGGACTACCTCTCGTCGCTCTCCGCCGCCTTGGGCGATGGCTGGTCGGGCCGGGCCGCTTCCGGCGACGGCGCGGCGCGCGCGGCCGGACGCCCGGTCGCGGGCGAGTTCGGCGCGCTCGACCGGCTGCTTTCCGCCGATCCTGCCCGCACGGTCGACGCTCCCGCTTCCGGATGCGTCATCGCACAGCTCCTCGGCCACACGTCGTAGACCGGGTGCTCGACGACGTTGAGGGACGGGCTCTCCTTGTAGACCCAGCCCGAAAAGACCCGCTGGAACTGCCCTTGGGCATTGCGCACGTCGACCTGCACGAAGGCGCCGGTCAGCCTCTGCTCCTCCCACGGCGCGGTCGTCTCGCAGGCGCGCAGCCGCACGACCACGTCGTCGACCCGCAGCGCCTGGCCGGGACGCAGGGTGAGGTTGCGCGAGATGCCGTTGCGTTTGTTGAGCAGCCCGATCACCGCGACCCGCTCGGCCATCGGCGTGGTGCCGGGAGCGACCTCGGTCACCGTCTGCGGAATGTCGACCACCTGCGGCTCGGGCTCGGCCTGCTTCTGCTTGGCGTCGCGCTCGGGCGCGCCGGGAGGGCTGCAGGCGGAAGCGCCGGCAATGGCCGCCGCGGCGCCGATGACCACGAGCCGCCGCATCGTTCAGTCGGGGGTCCAGGCTTCGTAGTCGCCGCTCGCGGCCGCGCGCCGGCCGCCTTTCTCGAGCGCCCCCGCCGGCCGGTAGGCGAGCGGCGTGCCTGTCATGTTCGCGGTCGCCGGCTTCAGGAACTTGGGCGGCGGCGGCAGCGCCTCGTCCGGCACATCGTCTATCATCCGGTGCATCCAGGCATACCAATCCGGCGGAATCCGGCTGGCATCGTTGGAGCCGTTGTAGATCACCCAGCGCCGGTCGCCCTTCTTCGAGCGATAATAGACATTGCCGAGCGGATCCGTCCCGACCTTGACCCCGGTCAGCCGCGTCGAAAGCGCGGTCGTCAGGCTCGCGCCTTCCCACCAGGTGAAGAGGTTCTTGAACATGCCCATGGCGGCCCCGCCTAGCGCCCTTGCCCGGCGGGACGCAAGTGCGCCCTCGGACGCGCGGCTACCAGGTGCCTCGTGCCATCCTGTCGCGGCGTTCGAGCTCGGCGGCGGTCGGCCCGATGGTCTGGAAGCTGCCGGGCTCGACCGCGCCGGCCGGTTCATATTCGGCGATGACGTTGCCGCCCGGAGTGACCCGATGCTCGACCATGCGCATCGACCTTGGCGGCGTGCCTTCGCCGAACAGGCGCTTTCCCGTGCCGAGCACGGCCGGAAAGGTCATCAGCACCAGCCGGTCGATCAGGCCGGCGGCGAGAAGCTGCGGGTAAAGCGTGCTGCTCCCCTGGATGACGAGGTTCGGGCCGTCGCGCTGCTTCAGCGCGGCGAGCGCGTCCAGGCCGGTCAGGCGATGGCTGTTCTGCCAGTCGAGCCGTCGATGGCCGCCGGTGACGACATATTTGGCGGCGCGATCGAAGCGTGCGCCGATGCCGCTGTCGTCATCCGCGACGAACGGCCAGTAGGCCGCGAAAATATCGTAGGTGCGCCGCCCCAGCAGCAGGTCGAAGGGCTCGCAGAACAAAGCGTCGATGCGCTCTCCGACCGCTTCATCGAAATAGGGCGCGAGCCAGCCGCCGAGAGCGAAGCCGCCGGTCGGGTCCTCGTCCGGCCCTCCCGGAGCCTGCATCACCCCGTCGAGCGAAACGAAAACCGCACCGATCACCTTGCGCACCGATCTTCTCCCGTAATTCGAGCACTAGCGCCGGACGTCTGGCCGGTCGCCACGAGGGGCAACCCCCACGATGCCCAGGACTGCGTAGAGCATTAAAAGCGCCGCTAAGGTGAGATCGATGGCAAACAGGAGGTTGCGATCGATCGCAGCCTCGACCTCCAAGAACAAGAAGGGGGTCGCCAGCGCTATGAGCGCCAGCCCAAAGATGCCTCGCCATTTCGAGGGCCACTTGAGCAGGAAGACGGACCAGCACGAGACCACGAGAAGGAGGAAGAAGATCGTCTGAGACACGTCGCGCATGGAGGCCTCACAAGTTCATCCAGTCACGGTCGCATCTTATTCCAACGTCCGCAACGCGTCGAAAGCCGACATCCGCGCGCGGCGACCGCCGCAGCGCCCTCAGGCCGGCGCGACCTCCACCGCGAGCGGGCCCTTCTTGCCGTCGGCGATGCGGGCACGCAGCGGCTGCTCGGGCGCGAGGTCGGTGAGACCGCCGCGGCGGATCGTCTCCATGTGGACGAAGATGTCCTGGCCGTCGGCCCCCTCCCGGACCAGGAAGCCGTAGCCCTTCAGGCGGTTGAACCACTTCACCCGCACCGGCTCGAAATCGCCGGCCTCGTCGAGCAGGTCGGACGGGTCGGTGCGGTCGCCCGAGGGGGCGCTGCGCGCAAATTCGGGGACCACCGCCTTGCTGAGGTCGATCGAGATCACCTTGCGCGCCTGGAGCCCCCTTTCCTGTTCCGCGACGAGGCATTCGACGATCGCGCCCTCGGGGAGGCTGCGCCGGTCATGCTCCTTGAGGACGCTGAAATGAACCAGGACGTCCCCCTTCGCCTGCTCGCTCACCAGGAAGCCGAAGCCCCGCGTGGCGTCGAACCATTTCATCGTGCCGGTGATCCTGGTGAGCGCCTCGTCCGGGAACGCGCCCTCGGCACGCGCGGCGACATCGCCCTCCTCCTCGGGGGCGGCGTCGTCGGCAGCCATTTTTCGGCCTTCGCTCATCGGCAAGGCGTCCACAGCAAAAACGGCGACAGGACTAACATGCTTTGCGGCTTTGTGAACTGTCCCGCATTGTTTTTTCAGGGATCGTCCGGTTCCGGGATGGTCCCGGGGGGCGCCTTCGCCAGCCGCCGGGCGATGTCGAGCGGGTGTCCGGCGCGCAGCATCGCCGCCATCGCCTTCTCGCGCCCCGCCCGATCCGGCTCCTCGGCGGCGAACGGACCGATCCGCCGCCGCTCGGCGAAACGCAGCGCCGCCTCCCAGGCGCCGTCGTGCGCCTTCGCCCGGGCCTCTGCCCCGTCCTCCTCGCCGATGCCGGCCGCGGCGAGGGCGTCGCGCACGCGCCGCTCGCCGTAACCGCGCCGGCCGAGCGATGCGGCGCGGCTCGCCGCATAAACCTTGTCGTCGACATAGCCGAGCCCGGCAAGGCGCTCGACCAGCCGCTCGAGAGGCGGCTCGCCTTCGCCGGTCCAGCCACGGTCGCGGAGCTTGCGAGCGAGATAGGATCTCAGCCTGGCGCGGGTGGTGGCGTAGCGGCCCGCATAGAAGAGGGCCAGCCGCTCGAGCGCCTCGCCGTCGAGCGGCGGGCGGGGCCTTCGCTTGCGTTGATCTGCCACGCGCCATGATTGTGCCACAGTCGAGCCGGAAAATGAACGCGGCCGGGGGCCCTAAGCGATCGGCGCATTCCCGCGGCGGCATAGGCGTTGAAGGATCGAGACGGACGTGGCTGAACGAGACGGCGAGGCGAAGCACAGGCTGGCGCCGACCCCTACCGAGGACACGCTGCCGCGCCGTCTCGCCGATTTCGAGACCGTCGGCGAGGCGCTGGACTATGCCGCGCGCGGCGTTCGCGGCCTCAACTTCCACGATCCGCGCGGCGAACTGGTGCGCGCCTACCCGTTCGCCGAGCTCCGCGGGGACGCGCTTGCCAACGCCAGCCGGCTGGTGGCCCGCGGCGTGAGGCCCAAAGACCGCATCGCAATCCTCGCGGAGACCGGCCCCGAATTCGCGGCCTTGTTCTTCGGCGCGATCTATGCCGGGGCGTGGCCTGTGCCTTTGCCCTTGCCGACCTCTTTCGGCGGCCGCGACGCCTATATCGACCAGCTCAAGGTGCAGCTCACCAGCGCCGATCCGATCTGCCTGTTCTACCCGGCGGAGCTGAGCGGCCTCGCCGCCGCCGCCGCCGAGGCGGTCCGGATCGACGGAATCGCCTGGGAGGACTTCGCGTCGGCACCCGCCCCCGATGCGCCGCTTCCCCCCGCGAAAGCGGACGACATTGCCTATCTCCAATATTCGAGCGGCTCGACCCGCTTCCCACACGGCGTCGTCATCAGCCACCGCGCCCTGCTCAACAATCTCGCGGCCCACAGCCACGGCATGCGGGTGATCGACAGCGACCGCTGCATTTCCTGGCTCCCCTGGTATCACGACATGGGGCTCGTCGGCTGCCTGCTCTCGCCTATGGCCAACCAGATCTCGGCCGACTATCTCAAGACCGAGGATTTCGCGCGCCGTCCGCTCGCCTGGCTGGACCTCATCAGCCGCAACGAGGGCACCACCGGCAGCTATTCCCCGACCTTCGGCTACGACATCTGCGCCCGCCGCGTCTCGAGCCAGACCAACGTCGCAGAGCGGTTCGATCTGTCGCGCTGGCGGATCGCCGGCAACGGCGCCGACATGATCCGCCCCGACGTGATGCAGGCCTTCGTCGACGCCTTCGCGCCCGCCGGCTTCGACGCCAAGGCGTTCCTGCCCAGCTACGGCCTCGCGGAGGCGACTCTCGCCGTCTCGATCATGCCGCCGGGCGAGGGCATCGTCGTCGAGCTGGTCGAGGAGACCCTGCTCGCGGGCGGCACGCCGGGCGAGCGCGACCGCCCGCAGCGCTACCGGTCGATCGTCAATTGCGGCAAGCCGGTCCGCGACATGGAGATCGCCATCCGCGGCGACAGCGGCGAGACCCTGGGCGAGCGCGAGATCGGCAAGATCTTCTGCCGCGGCCCCTCCGTGATGGTCGGCTATTTCCGCGACGAGGCGGCGACTCGTCTCTGCCTCGACGCCGACAATTGGCTCGACACCGGCGACATGGGCTATCTTTCGGACGGCTATGTCTACGTCGTCGGCCGCGAGAAGGACATGATCATCATCAACGGCAAGAACCACTGGCCGCAGGACATCGAATGGGCGGTGGAGCAGCTGCCGGGCTTCAAGGCCGGCGACATCGCCGCCTTCGCCATCACCACCCCCGGCGGCGAGGAGACGCCCGCCGTCCTCGTCCAGTGCCGCACCTCCGACGCCGAGGAGCGCGGGCGCCTGCGCGACTCGATCCGCGAGCGGGTCCGCGCCATCACCGGCATCAACTGCGTCGTGGAGCTCGTCCCGCCGCGCACCCTCCCCCGCACCAGCTCGGGCAAGCTCAGCCGCGCCAAGGCGAGAAGCCTCTACCTCAGCGGCGAAATCGAGACCTACGACATCGCCGCCTAGCGCCACCCGATCTCAGAGCTCGCCGAAATCGCGCGGGAAACGGCTGGCCCTGCGCGTCTTCGCGTCTTCGCGTGAAACAAGCGGACACCTTTTCCGGGCCACTAGGCCCGAAGGATCTCACGCGAAGGCGCGAAGCCGCGAAGAGAAGGGATTGGCAGGAGTGGAGGGACTCGAACCCACGGCCCTCGGTTTTGGAGACCGATGCTCTACCAGCTGAGCTACACTCCTGCGGAGCGAGCCAGATAGCGTCGCTATCTGGCGCCCGCAAGTGCGGCGCGAACGCCGGCCGGCCTGCGCGCCAGCGACAGGACCGACGTCACGGGATTTACTCCCGTGACGGCCCGCACCCGGGGGAGGCGCTCCAGCCCCGCCCCGACCCTTGCGCTAAGCGGCGGCGGGCGCTATCTCGCATCGCTCGCACCCATCGGCAGCATGGACGACCGGCCCTCCGGTCCCCGGCGGCTGCCCAGCCAAGGACGAAGAGACGTGGCGAGAGTCAATCCCGGCGAGTTCCTGCGGCAGGTCCGCACCGAGACCGGGAAGGTGGTCTGGCCGACCCGGCGCGAGACTTTGATGACCGGCCTGATGGTCGTCATCATGACCACCATCCTCGGCCTGTTCTTCTTCGGCGTCGATTCCGCGTTCAGCGCGATCGTCCAGCTACTCCTCCGCCTCGTCGCCTAGCCGCTCAGCACCAGGAACCCACAGAAACCATGTCCCGCTGGTACATCATCCACGCTTATTCCGGCTTCGAGAACAAGGTCCGCGACGCGATCATGGCCGAAGCCACCCGATTGGGGCTCGACCGGCTGGTCGAGGCGGTCGAGGTCCCGACCGAGAAGGTCACCGAGGTCCGCCGCGGCAAGAAGGTCACTTCCGACCGCAAGTTCTTCCCCGGCTACGTGCTCGCCAAGCTGGCGATGAACGACGACGTCTACCACTTGGTCAAGAACACCCCCAAGGTCACCGGCTTCCTCGGCGCGAGCGGCAAGCCGCAGCCGATCAGCGACGCCGAGGCCGCCCGCATCCTCAACACCAAGGACGAGGCCGCCGCCGCCGCGCCCAAGCAGAAGATCAGCGTCGACTACGAGATCGGCGACCAGGTCAAGGTGCTCGACGGCCCGTTCGCGAGCTTCAACGGCCTCGTCGAGGAGCTCGATTTCGACCGCGGCCGCGTCAAGGTCGGCGTCTCCATCTTCGGCCGCGCGACGCCCGTCGAGCTCGAGTTCGAGCAGGTCGAGCGGGTGAAGTAAGGGACAGCCTATCTGGCTGTCCCCTCTGTGCGGGGAAGGTGGGGACAGCCAGATAGGCTGTCCCCCTTCTGCCTCAGCTGCGGCCGCGCTCGTAATCCTGCAGGCAGTGGTCGGTGACCGTCGCCGAGCAGGCCGGGTACACCACGGCCGCGACCGGCGCGCCGGTGTCGGCGTCGAGCAGGGGGCCGCCCATCGCGGCGGCGGGGACGCCGTTATAGCCCGGCGGGACCACCGCGGGCGCCGAGATCACGGCGATGCCGCGCGCGTCGCGCTCGGGGGTCGCATTGCTTGGCTGGACCAGCGACCCGGTCGCGGCGACCGGCACCGCGCCCATCGCGCTTGCTCCGGCCTCGGTCTCGACTGCGGTCTCGAACGGGGCGGTGACGCCGTCGCCGGCATAGGCGCCCTCGTAGGCCGTACCGCCGGGGGCGGCGCTCTGGGCGAAAGCGGCGCTTCCGGCCAGCAGGGCGATCGCAAAAGCGGCTGTCTTCATGGCACGCACTCCTCGTCTTGTACCCCTTGCAGCGGCGCCGATGCGCACGCTCGCGGCCGCGGCCGCTCGAGGGGAGAGACGGGATAACGCGCCGGGCCGCGCTTCTTTCCCGGGGACAGTCACTAGTGACTGTCCCCTTTCCCTTATTGCGGGAAGCCGTTCGCGTAATAGACGACGACGTAGCGCCCGCCGCGCTGCTCGCAGCGCGTGGTAGCGCGGCTCGCCTGGTTGAATTCCGAGCCGGTGAGGTCCTGATAGCCCTGGCCGCGCTGGTCGGGGTTGGCGCGCTGGCGGTTGCGCTCGTGGGCGAGCGCGCTCCCGCACTGGCCGCGATTGGCGTAGGTCGAGAATTGCGGCGCGCCGAGCACGGTGCCGCCGGCCTGGGCGAAGGCCGGGGCGGCGATCGAGCCGGCCAGGAAGGCCGCGATGGCGAATGTCTTCATCGTCTCTCTCCTTGTTCGGTCCGCGCGCAGGGAAGGAAGGCGCAGCGCGCGGACCGTCAGCGGCGGACTCAACGCACGGCGCGGCCGAATCGAAGCGCGAACCGACGCCCGCACGGCGCGACTCGTCGCACCAACCCGCTGACTTCATAGACTTATGTTAGAGTGCCGGCGCCGGCGGATCGCCGAGACAGTTGCTTAACGCTCCCCATTCTCGCGCGGCGGCAGCGCGTGGAGCGCTTGGGTCTCGCCGGCGGCGGCGCCGGGCGCGAGCAGGAAGGGCAGGCAGGCCGCCGCCTTGACGCTGTAACGGCCGGCGAGATCGTAATGGATGAGCCGCGCCTCGGACGAGGTCGCCCGCCGCGCCATCGCCATGGCCGCGCGCTTGCGGCCGATCCAGTAATTCTTTTCCATGAGTGTCGCCCATGTTTGTGCAAGCGGGAGCGCGATCGTCTCCCCGTCACAGGGCGCTTGCGGAAAGGTGCAGGTGATGGATCGCATATGGGGACGATGGGGCCCTTGCGCCATGGGGGCACACAGATGGGGACAGTCTATCTGACTGTCCCCCTCCGGCGCCCAGGGGGACAGTCAGATAGACTGTCCCCTCGCGATCTTGCGCTTCATGTCCGGAATCCGCCAGCCGCCGAACAAAGCGACGCCCTCGTGGTAGGGCGGCTTCCCGCTCGCCCGGCTCCAGCCCGTCACGAGGTGCAGCGGCGGCAGCGGCGGCGGCGGCGCCTCGTCCGGGTGGCGCCAGCTTCCGGTCTCCTCGTAACGCAGGGCGCGCGCGACCGCCTCGTCCTCGGCGACGCGGTTCTGCTCGACCGTCCACATCGCGCGCAGCCGCTCGGTATAGGTCTCCCAGGGCTCGCCTCGGCGCCTCCTGCGGTGCGGCAGGTCCCAGCCCTGCTGCACCGATTTCTCGTGCAGCCACAGCAATTGCAGCGCCTGGTCGGCGGTGAGCGGCGGGATCGGCGGCGGATCGTACTGCCGCCAGCCATCGTCGGCGTGGCTCTCGGGCATGCCGGCGGCGAGCGCGGCGCATTCGAGCCGCTCCCAGCCCATCTTGAGCGCGAGGCGGAACTCGCGGGCGAAAGCCGGATCGCGCCGCCGCCGCCGGTAGAAAGCGGCCGGCGAGGCTCCCGCCGCCGCCGCCGACAGCCGCACGTTGGCCGTCGCCGAAAGCGCCGCGAGGAAGGCCTGCTCCGCCGCCTTGGTGAGCTTGTTCCGATGGGCGAAGCGCAGCTGCAGCCTGCCGTTCTGCGACCGGACCACCACCGGCTCCCCGCCCCTGGTGCGCAAGGGACAGTTACTTGTAACTGTCCCCATCTTCTTCAAGGGACAGTTACTTGTAACTGTCCCCATCTTCTTCTCACGGGGACAGTTACGAGTAACTGTCCCCCCCTCGGGCCCCCTCTTCCCCCCCGCGAGATGAAAGGCCGCGTTCGCCGCCGCCGCCGCCGCGTCCCAGTCCTGCGCGAAGGCGGCATGCGTGGCGCGCCGCGTCTGCATGGTGCTGTTGCGCCGTCCGATCTCCCGCGCCGCGAACCGCGCATTGCCGGTCTGCCGCAGGATGGCGAGGAAACGCTCGTTCTCGCGCGCCTGGGCGAAGGTGAAGGGACGTGGCATGGGTACGACTCGCTGCGGCTGATGTTCCGGCGAGGTTAATAGGAGGATTCCTATTTGTCAAGCCCGCCGCTGAAAACGGGGACAGTCTATCTGACTGTCCCCCTCCGGCGCCGTGGGGACAGTCGGATAGACTGTCCCCTCCTCAGCCGACCATCCGGACCAGCAAAGCCGTGTCGACGAACTGGATCAGCTCGGTCACCCGCCCCTCTTCGTCGAAGGTCCACAGGTCGCACAGCTCGGTGGTGCCGACCGGGCCGCCGTCGATCGAGAAGTCGATGCGCCAGCGGCAGGCGGCGCGATTGCCCTCGACGATCGCGTCGATGCGCTCGTGATCGTGGAAGCGGACCCGGTCGATCAGCTCGGAGACGGCGGTCCGCGCCTCGTCGGGACCGGCCGGGAAGGCGCCGTAGAGGCTCGAATTGCCGGCGATCCGGAAGACGGCGCCGGGCGCCAGGAAGCGCGCGACCTCGCCTTTGTCGCCGCGGCTGCGGGCGGCGAGGGCGGCGTCGATCGTCGCCAGCATCCGCTCCCGCCCCGGGCCGCCGTCCGGTCGCGGCGCCGCGGCAGCGGCGATGTCGGGACCCTGATTCTGTCCGTCGGGCATGTCGGCCCTCCTCCCGTTGGCGAGGGCCGGAGGATAGCATGAAGCGGCGGCGGCGGACAGGCGCGCCGGCGGCCGCCGGGGCTCCCCGTCGCGCGCCGCCCTTGCCTTCGCGCGCCTTTGCGGCGAGCATCGCGGGCGAAGGAGGGGCTCCATGTCCGGACTGACCGCACTGCTGCCGCTCGTTCTCGCCGCCGCCGCCCCGGCGCCGGCGCCATCGGTGGAGGCCGCGCCCGGGCGCGGCCTCTGGATCGGCGCCATCGAGCTCTGCCGCGAGACGGTCGCGGCCGCGCGCCTCACCCCGGACCCGATCGACGGCGCCCCCGCGCTCTACGTGCTGCTCCGCCCCGAGGTCCATCCCCTGCTCGAGCGCGAGACCGCCGCGCGGGTCGGCCGCACCCTCGCCCTCCGCCTCGACGGCCGCACCCTCTCCGAGCCGGTCGTCCGCGAGCCGATCGCCGGCGGCCACGCCCAGCTCACCGGCCTCGGCCCCGAAGCCGCCGCCGCCCGCCGCGCGGCGCTGGGGCCGTGCAGGCGGGGCTGAATCGGGGACGGTTACTCGTAACTGTCCCCATCTTCCGCCTGGACCTCTGGGGCGGACGGGGACAGTTACTTGTAACTGTCCCCAACTTGCGGCGGACCGGCCCACCCGCTCATCCCGAGCAGGCCGAGCCTCGTCGAGGCCGCCCGTCGAGGGACGTCTGCCCCGATCATGCCGGCCGCGGCATCGGCGCCTGGATGTACGGCGAGGCGCTGGCTCGGATGAAAGCCGCCGGCGCCCGCCTCGCCACCGTCGGCACCGGCGGCGACGCCAGCCACGAAGCGGCGCGGCGCGCTTATGCGAAAGCGGGGTTCGGGCCGGGGATACCGTCGGTGCACTTGTCCCGGATGCTTTAGGGCGGGGCGGCCGTTGGCCCGCTCTCCACGATGGGGTGCTCCCACACTCTCATGCTGAGCAGGCCGAGCTTGTCGAGGCCGTCCGTGGAGGGACGTCGCTTACGGGATTCCGCGAACCGCTACATTGATCCAATCCGCGCGCCGTAAGGTGTGCCGCACAGCGTTCCGCTGCCGTACTTCTACTCGAGTTGCGGGGTCTTGAAGGACGTATATAATAGGCGCGGTTTCAGCGCAGTTCTCGACAACAACAAGCAAGAAGTTTAAGCGATGTTGCCGAGCCGCCTGAAGTTCTAGATCGGTGAGGACTATCACGCCTGCTTGTCCAACGGAGCTCTTGACTTCAATAACGTAAGCGCGAGCCCCTTTCCTAGCCCATATATCAAAACCAAAGCCACGCCTCTGATTATAATAGATCACTTCCCAGCCTGCTGCAGTAAGCATCTTGCCGATCAAGAGTTCGGCTTCGGCGCCATCATTCACTTGGCCTGGAGTGGGAGGCGTCCTCAGTTCGGCAGGTGCGTCGTCGAGAGGCATCTGAAGCACTGTAGCGGGCCGAGCGCGCGAGGCGGGTCCCTGTGGCGCAGCGGATTGCTGCTGCCTTCCGCCGGTCCCACCCGTAGTTGCTGTAACCAAAGGGTCAGCAGCGAGCCTCTTAGTCAGCCACAGTTCGTTACCAGCACGATACGCGCTGGTGCCGAGAGAAAATAGGGAGAATGTATGGCGAGCCATGTCCCGCCAATTATGGTACGGCTTTCGTTCGTCACTACCTTCGCCGGGAGGTACCCGGAGCTCAACTTCCCGACGGAGCTGAATCTTCTCGTTCTCGGACAGGCGCCGGAAACGGGTCACCTGCGCGCTGGCAGAGTCAATCTCGCTCTCGTCACGAATGCGCGAAATAAATAAATCAAATTCATCAAGGTCAACGTATCCGCCGTTTGCCTCCATAATCGGAAGAATTGCTCGATACGGCCGAACATCGAACTCGTCGTATTCAGCTACTCTTGTGCTGGAATACCAAGGTTCCCTGCAAAAGCGAATCTGGCGCAGAATACGTTCGAAGATCGTCACTGGATCTGCACCAATGGCGAGTGCCTTACCGTCAGTGGTGAGTCGGACTGAGGTCCATCTGCCCGGCACTGGACGCTCAAGCAAACCCAGCGGCGTCTCCATAGCGAGGAAATAGTGGCGCCGAATATTCAATCCGGGATTAGCGCCGATGCCGAGCAGTCGTCCCAGAGCACGATAATGTGGCTCGCCGAGCACGAGCGCGCCAGAACTAGCCCCTGCGTCTGCTAGGTACCTCGCAATCAGCTGAATACGTGCCGCCGTTATCGTGACACGCGTTATCAACCACCACCCACGGTCGCCGCGGTCCCCCTCATCTAAGCGAGCTCTGAGGTCGCTGATTGCATCATCAAAGTTCGACACATATGCCTCCAGCTAGCCATGCATAGCCTAACGGCGTCCGATCCCAAAGCAACCCTCTACTCTAAGGTGGATTCGCTTCGCTCAGTTGCGGCGAAAGATAACGTACTGATGGTGGGTAACCGTTCCTTTGTCCCGTATTCCGTGGCTCTCACAGTGTCCTACGCTCTCATCGAGGACGTCTACGACTTGCAAGTAGCGCCTACCTATCAGCGCCAACTCGGAGGCCATGTCGCACTTCGAGCTCTTCCCTAAGTGGAGAGCCAGATATCCCCCGGCTTTTAGACGGCTGGCGGCTTGCTCCAAAACAGGCTCATAAACAGCAAATGTTTCCTTTTGTCGTTCCTCGACAAACCTACGAGGCTCCTGTCGAAACTGTTGGGCGCCCCATCCGCAAAACCACAGACGCATCCAGTTGGCGGCGTAGAAGCGCGTGCTGTCGTAGAAGGGGGGGGACGTGATAATGGCATCTAGCTCAGACACTGCCTCCGGCCACTGCGCCGTCGCGTCCTGATCGTAAACAAACCCCGCAGGGGCGGAAGCATCAGGGGCGGCCTCGAGGAGCCGCCGGATCTTATTCGTGAGGCGTGGGACTAGCGAGCGATATTCGATCGCACCTGTTGGCGCAAAAGGGGTGATTGGATGCGAGCGTCTGCTCAACGCATAGGGCCGATTTCCGTGCAGAATATGGAGCAACGCGGCAAGAACCAGCGACCTTGCTCCGGACTTTTCCATGGGCTGAAGAAAGTAGGCGCGCGCAGCGAGGATCTCGGCCAATGTCTCGGGGTGAAAATAGGAGGCGAGACTGCCGTTGAACCGAGCAAAGCCGATTGCCTCGTGGTCGATCGCCACCGTGCGATGTAGGTCAATCCACCGCTCCAGCGCTCGGACCTCCGCCCAAACTTCGCCGGCACCCGTCTTAAGAAGTTTGCCTCGGGAGATTTCCAGCGCAGCTGGACTAATATCAAACGCAAACGTTGTGTGGCCGGCAAGGCGGGCCTCAAAAGGTATAGTACCGACACCGGAAAAAGGATCGAGTATCCGGCCGCCGGTGACAGGCATAAGAGCTCCTACGAGGTGATGCGCAATGGAAGGTTTCAGCTTTCCCTGATAAGAACACATCGAGTGCCATGGGTGACCCCAATTACGCTTCGCGAACTCGCCACGCTGATGGGGCAATCCGCTTGCGAAGGCCCGCCAGGCTGCGAGCTGTCGCGGGCACGCGGACGGATAGACCCGCGGCTTCGCGTCAAGTACCTCGAATACCTGTAGCGTCTGGCGGAGCTTCCGCCCATTCCTCGACTGGCGTTCGCGCAGGATGACCTCGTCCACGGGATGAAAGCCTGCGTCGACCATCATCTCGCCGATAATTCGGTCGGTGGGAATCCAGACGCTGCCGTAGCACGAATCTCCGAGATCAATCGCGACACGGCTCGATGAGCCACTGATCGCGCGAAAATTACGGATCACCTTTGACATTTCGTTAAAGTAGGCGGCGGCCATCATCGGAATACGTAAGTCGTAGGCGTCGTCTATCAGCTCCTCCAAAACTCGACGGAGCTTTGCCGAAGCGCCGAGAGCCGCGTCCGCTCCAACCTTCGCGGCAGTGACGTCGTTGATGCCGGCAGTTATTGCCTCATCACGGTACCTTCGCAAGTCGGACCTCGTTCCCAAACAACGCAAAAACCATAGCTCTATCTTGGTGTTTCTGAAGTAGTTAGTCCCATTCAGATAAGGAGGACTGGTGACTATAATGTCGGGCGCGATTCCCAATGCATCTCCGATCTGACGCGCATTCTCGCATAGTAAGGCAACCGACCCCCGTTGAGGGCCTATATCAGCGAGGTCACTTGCCATCATATGAAGAGAATTACGGACCTCATTGCGCAGTGCTGGGATCGGCTCGCGAACCTCTCGGGCATTGCGAAACCGTAGGTCGCCGCGCCTGATGAGGTTTGACGCCGGGACAAGCGAGCGCAACACGGCGACGGCAAACAGTTGCGCAAGCCTTGGCTGTTCGCGGTGCATCAAGTCTAATACACTTCGCAGACGAAGTGCCTCCTCCCAATTCGCGGCCGAAAAGAACGCGCGCTTTCCAAATATTTGCAGCGCCGTTTCGCTTAGATCCTTCGCTGGCGGAACTCGATCTAGTTTAGCTTCAAGGCCGTCGGCAATTTGGTGGAGAGTCTCGGCCGCGGCAGCGCGCTCATTCTTGCTCAGGCTTTGGGCGATGACCTTCGAATCGATGATGGCTCGGCATACGGGGTTTACCTCGCAGTAATATGCGTCGAGCCCAAGCGCTGCGCCGACGAGCGCCGTTGTTCCCGAGCCACAAAAGGGGTCGAGTATGACTCCAGCATCCGGAGCATAGGTCCGGAGGATCGATTTCACGAAATCTGGCGAATATCCCTCCAGGTAGGGGAACCACTCGTGCAGCGGACTACCTTTCCCCCCGCTGAAAGTCGCCTGAAGCCCGGAGGCCGCTGGCTTGACGCAGATGCTTTCGCTTAGACGGGTGCGGACGAAAAGTGAGGTGGGGAGCTCAGCCTTATCAGCTGCAGCCACCACGTCGGCGTAGCTATCGGTTCCCAGGAGCTGCCGGATTGTGTAACTGCTCAGGGGAGCAACGGCGTCAAACAGCTCTTGATCTCGCCCAAATGGCACCGTGAGGCCTGACCGGGGTGCCAGCGGGTGGTCGGGAAAATAGACGGTCTTGCTCAGCTGCACGGCCGCTGCTCCCAGAAGAGTGTACCTACCACATCTGCGATAAAACCGGTGACGGTCAAGCGAAAGTTGAGAGTTTGGTCAGATGCTCATTTCGCTGGTGTAAACCTCCCGGGAGATTGAAGGAGGGGGTTTCCGCGATCCGGTGGTGGGCGAGCCGCTCCCTGCCGGCAATGTTCATCTCAGCGGTCTCGACAACGTGGCCGCGGTGCGCCGCGCCGCGCTGGCGCCATGCGCGGGGAGGGCGAGGCTCAGGCGCGCGGGAAGGGGGCTGAAGTTTCGCGTTCACCTAGCGGCCTCTGCAAAGCCGCCGCAGGCGACGCCCGAGGATAGGGCCGGCGCTCGATTTGGCTAATCGCAGCAGGAAGCCTAATCCCTCCGAATGGCGGAGCGCATCCGAGCGGAACTGGAGCCGATCTATGGCTGGGGCTGGACCGGCGACAAGATTGTCGGGCCGATCCGCGAGACTCCCGCGCCCTTCGCCGCCGAGCTCGACGCGCCCCTCCCCGGCCCCTGCACCGGCATCGTCGTCACCGAGGGTCACGAATTTGTCGGGATGACCGTCGACCTCGCCAGGCGTCACGAGGAATGGGACGGCACGCTGAATGTGTCGGTGCTCAGCGACGGCCGCATCGTCACGGAAGGCTGGGCGCTCGCCGATCCGGCCGGCTTCTCCAACGCCTGGCCGGGCCGATCTACCGCCGCAGGCTCGGATGATTCCCCTCCCGGTCCCTTTCGGTGACCGTGCAGCTCGGGGAATATCCCCCCTCTTCGCGCCTTCGCGTGAGACCCTCTCCTGCCCCTCCGCGCCTACGCGTCTCCGCGTGAACCCCCTTCTGTCCACGCGGAAGCGCCGAGCCGCGGGCGGACGAAGCATTTGCCCTTCGGGCGGTTTTGCGCTAGGGGCCGCGGCTTCCAACGCTATCGCTGGAAATTGCGGGAGACGGGCCTCAGCTCGTCGTTCGGACCGCTAAGCTCAACCCGGCCGAAAGTACCACTTTCGGACGAACCTACAGAGTGAGACACATGGCAAAGAAGATTACGGGCTATATCAAGCTCCAGGTGCCCGCCGGCGCCGCCAATCCGTCGCCGCCGATCGGCCCGGCATTGGGCCAGCGCGGCGTCAACATCATGGAATTCTGCAAGGCGTTCAACGCCCAGACCGGCGACATGGAGAAGGGGATGCCGATCCCGACGGTGATCACCGTCTATGCGGACCGCAGCTTCTCGTTCGAGATGAAAACTCCGCCGGCGACCTACTTTTTGAAGAAGGCGGCGAAGATCGCGTCCGGGGCCAAGGAGCCGGGCAAGCAGAGCGCCGGGCGGGTCAAGCGCTCGCAGCTGCGCGAGATCGCCGAGATGAAGATGAAGGATCTGAACGCCAACGATCTCGACGCCGCGGCGAAGATCATCGAAGGCAGCGCCCGCGCGATGGGCCTCGACGTGGTGGAGGGCTGATCCGATGGCGAAGCTGACCAAGAAGCAGAAGGCGATCGCCGCCGCGGTCGATACCGGCCGGCTCTACGGGGTCGACGAGGCGATCGAGGCGCTCAAGGCGAACGCCACCGCCAGGTTCGACGAGACGATCGAGGTCGCGCTCAATCTCGGCGTCGATCCGCGCCACGCCGACCAGATGGTCCGCGGAGTCGTCACCCTCCCCGCCGGCACCGGCAAGGACGTCCGCGTCGCCGTGTTCGCGCGCGGCGGCAAGGCCGACGAGGCGACCGCGGCGGGCGCCGACGTGGTCGGGGCCGAGGATCTGATGGAGACGATCCAGAGCGGCAATATCGATTTCGACCGCGTGATCGCCACTCCCGACATGATGGGCGTGGTCGGCCGGCTCGGCAAGATCCTCGGCCCGAAGGGCCTGATGCCGAACCCGAAGCTCGGCACGGTCACGCCGAACGTCACCGAGGCGGTCAAGGCGGCCAAGGGCGGCCAGGTCGAGTTCCGCGTCGAGAAGGCCGGCATCATCCATTCGGGCATCGGCAAGGCGAGCTTCTCGAAGGAGGATCTGCGCCGCAACTTCGACGCCTTCGTCGACGCGATCGTCAAGGCGAAGCCGACCGGCGCCAAGGGCAAGTACGTCAAGAAGGTTGCCCTGGCCTCGACCATGGGCCCCGGCCTCAAGATCGACGTCGCCGAGGTAGCGTCGGCCTAGGACCGGCCGTCTCGAAGAATGAGGGGCCGCGGCGCGAGCTGCGGCCCTTTCTTCATCTGGCGGCGACGCTCAGAGCTCCATCACTCCGGGCTGGGGATCGACGAAGCCGCGGATGATCTTGATCAGCCCTTCGGTGCCGAACAATTGGTAGAGGGCGTGGAGGCCGTTGGCGAGCTTGCCCTCGAACTGGAACGAGATCCCGTCGAACTCGCAGTCGGTCATGTGAAGATCGCCGCCGCCGAAGCGCAGGACGGTGTTGCGGAAGGTGCAGCCGGTATATCGGTTTCCGTCGAGGTTGACCGTGCCGCCCTCGAAATTCCTGTTCTCAAATTGCATCCTGGCCTCGTTCGCAATGGCGCTTCGCGCCGTCTGTAGCCGAAGCTCGCGGGCGCGCAAACGGCGGCGCAGCGGGTGCACAGGACCGTCCCGGCCTCTATACCGACCGAATGACCCGCGCCCAGCGACGCCGACAGCTGAAGGAGGACGAGCGGACGCTCGCGCGCGGGCTCGATGCCGAGCGGCCGGACGGGCCGCAGATCATGGTGCTGATGCGCCTCCTCCACGCGCGGCTCGAGGAGGCGCGCGATGCCGGGGCGCTGGCGCCGCTCGCGGCGTTCCTGCGCGAGAATCTCCGTGCGGCCTGGCGCGCGGAACCGAGGCAGGCGCTCGCCTGCCGCAGAGGCTGCGCCCATTGCTGCCACGCCTTCGTCTCCGCCAAGGCGCCCGAGGTGCTGATCGCCGGGGCGGCGATCCGGGCGGGCGAGCGCGAAGCGGTGCGCGCCGCGGTCGACGCGGCCTATGCCGTGACGGGGACGCTGGGACCCGAACAACGCGCGCGCCTCGCAGCGCCCTGCCCAATGCTGGCGGCGGGCCAGTGCCGAATCTACGAAGCGCGGCCGGCGAGCTGCCGCACCGCGGTCTCGCTCGACGTCGCGGCCTGTGCCGCCGCGTTCCGCCCGGGCGCCGCCCCGGTCGACATCCCGACGCCGGATTTCCACATCGTCATGCGCCGCGGCTATTCGATCGCGCTCGCCGGAGCCTTGCAGCGCGCAGGCTATCGGGCCGCTTCCTACGAGTTCGTGGCGGCGATGCGCGCCGCGCTGGGGCGGGACGATGCGGAGAGCGCCTGGCTCGCCGGCGAGGACGTGTTCGCCGGCGTTCCTGTCGATCCCGGCAGCGATCCGTTCGACCATCCGAAGAACCGTCAGGTCTACGAGCTCGCCTTTGCGGGCCGATGAGGCGGCGGCGAAAGGGTTGATCGCGCGCGCAAATCCTGTATAGGCGCCGCTTCGCCGGTTCGGGCTCGTCCCGCGCCTGCGTCCGTCCGAGACAGCCGGTGGAGCTTCGGCTCCTTAATCGTCCGGCCTAGACGGGGAAGAGTTTTTCCGGATGCACGCGTGCGATGCGGCGCCGGGTCTGCCGAAGCTCCAGGCTTCAGGCCGTCGACCACTCCCCTTCGGACATTCAGCCGCTCGTCGCGGGACGTTCCCGTACGTGCGGTTTCGTCGGCTCTGCGGATGGTCCGCAGGGCCCAAGGAGTGCAAGGCAATATGGATCGAGCTCAAAAAGCCGAGCAGGTCGCCGCGCTGAAGCAGACGTTCTCCGAGGCGAATGTGGTGGTCGTCACCCGCAACCTCGGCCTGACGGTGGCCCAGTCCACCGCCTTGAGGAACCGAATGCGCGACGCCGGCGCCCGCTTCAAGGTGACCAAGAACACGCTCACTCTGATTGCGCTCGAGGGCACGCCCTACGCCCCGATCAGCGACCTGCTGACCGGGCCGACCGCGCTCGCCACGTCCGACGATCCCGTCGCCGCGGCGAAGGTGGCCGTCGATTTCGCCAAGACGACCGATCGTTTCGAGATCGTCGGCGGCGCGATGGGCGACACCGTCCTCGATCTCGCGGGCGTTCGCGCGCTCGCCGAGCTTCCGTCTCTCGATGAGCTGCGTGCTCGGATCGTCGGCCTCATCCAGGCCCCGGCGACCAAGATCGCGCGGACCATCAACGAGCCGGGCGCGATGCTGGCGCGCGTCATCGGCGCCTATGCGGCGAAGGAGGCGGCTTAGGGGATTGGGGACAGTTAGCTGTCGCCGAAGCCCAAGCAAAAGAATCGAACGATCATGGGACCGGTAACTGTCCCCCTGAACCAACTGGAGACTTAAAATGGCAGACATCAATTCCCTCGTCGATCAGCTCAGCGAGCTGACCGTCCTTCAGGCGGCGGACCTCGCCAAGGCGCTCGAAGAGCGCTGGGGCGTCTCCGCGGCGGCGGCCGTCGCAGTCGCCGGCCCGGGCGGCGGCGGCGGCGCCGCGGCTCCCGCCGAGGAAGAGAAGACCGAGTTCGACGTCATCCTCGTCAACGACGGCGGCAAGAAGATCAACGTGATCAAGGAAGTGCGCGCGATCACCCAGCTCGGCCTCGGCGAGGCCAAGGCGCTGGTCGAGAGCGCTCCGAAGCCGATCAAGGAAGGTATTCCGAAGGCCGAGGCGGAAGAGCTCCGCAAGCGGCTCGAGGAAGCCGGCGCGACCGTCGAGGTCAAGTAAGGCTTCTGGGCACGTCCCGGACAAAAGAAGGGCGGCTCCCTCGCGGGGGCCGCCCTTTTCGTATTTGCGCTCCTCGCGACGCTAGAGGATGAAGTCGGCCACCGTGAGGTCGTAGCCGGGCGCCGTGTTCACGCCCAGCGTCCAGTCCGCCAGAGCGTCGCCGTTGACGTCCGCCTCGACCAGCCAGAAGTCGGGCAGCAGTTCGTAGGCGCGAAGCCGGCCCGCCTGGCCGAGGGTGAAGGCGTCGTCCTCGATATAGACGAAGGCCTGGTTGCCCGCGGCGCCGCTATTGGCGTCGATCACCGACAGGTCGATGCGGTCCCCGCCCGCAAAGTCCGCGATGGAGTCGCGGTAGAGCGAGGTCGAATCGGTCGTTGCCTGGTAGCGAAAGATGTCGTTGCCGCCCCCGCCGGTGAGGCCGTCGCCGGCGCCGCCGCCGTAGAGCAGGTCGTTCCCCGCGCCCCCGATCAGCGTGTCGCCGGCGGCCCCGCCCCACAGTCGGAAGGCCGCGGTCGCCTCCTCGCTGCCGTCGAAGCTCATCGTCTCCGCCGCGCTGAGGCCGCTGCCGTTGAAGGTGATTGTGCCGCCATCAAGCAGATCGTCGTTCCAGACGATCGCGTAATCGAACTCGCCGTCGCCCCCACCGATGAACTGGGTGTCGGCCGCGCCCGCCAGGGTCACGCTCTCAACGCCCTCGATCGCGCCGACAAAGAAGGAATCGTTGAAGTCGATCACATAGTCGCCGCGCAGATAGACCGAATCGTAGCCTCCACCGCCGTCGACGCTGTCGTCCGCCGCGAAACGTCCGTCGTGGCCGAAGATGAAGATGTCGTTCTGCTCGCCGCCGGTGAGCGTGTCGATGCAGCCGCCGGCGAGCAGGATGAACTTGCCGTTCTGCTCGGCCGAGCCGTCGAAGGTGAAGCTCTCGCCGAGCCGGAGGTAGAAGCCGTTGACCTTGAGGATCCCGCCCGCGGCAACGTTGGAGTCCAGCGTGGTGAGGTCGTAGCTGTAGAAATCGCCTGCAGTGTCGCCGTAATCGGTGAAGTCGCCCGGCACGAGCGAGATCGTCTCGATGCCGACGATGTTGCTGGCGGTGCCGGTACCGAGCGTCACGCCCGCGCTGTAATCGCCCTGGAGAAGGATCGAATCGATTCCGCCGTCGCCGTCGACATAGTCGTTCTCGTCGAACTCGGCGCCGAAATAGAAGCTGTCGTTCCCGGCGAGGCCGTAGACCTCGTCGTTTCCGCCCTGCTCGAGCCGGAAGATGTCGCGGTTCGGCGTGCCGTAGAGAATCTCCGACAGGCTGCGGAAGTTGAACGAAGCCACCGCGGGATCGTGGTCGGAGAGCGACAGATTGGCGTCCGCCCCCGTGCCGAGCGGACTGTAGCCGGTGTTGACGTGGACGAAGTCGAACGTTGCGACGTCCGCCAGCAGCGCGTTGGCGACGACGTGATCGAGGGTCTGGCTGCGCCCGTCGAACGTGTAGGAATAACGCTCGGCCTCGGGAAGGGTGAGGACGAGGTTCTCGAGCCGCGAGCCGCCCACGCGGGCGGTCCCGTCGGCGAGGACATGGCCGGTCAGCGCCTCGATCGGCCGGAAGAAATAGAGTTCGTTGAAGTCGCCGCCGGCGATCGTGCCCGCATCCGGTGCGTTGCTCTGGATGTGGTCGAGCATCGCGTAGACGTCGAGCGCCTGCTCGGTGCGCTTCGCCCAGCCGGCGTTGGCCGGCTCGCCGGCCTCCAAGTCCTGGTTGAACTGCCAGAAGTCGCCGCTGCCGAGCTTGGCGGTGAAGTGGTTGGCGACGAGGAAGACCGAATTGCCGCTGAACGTGAACTGGGCGAGCAAAGGCAGGCGGGTGCTCGACCAGTCGGACGAGTTGATCTGGCCGGCGATCATGTCGTCCGAGAAGGCGATGCGGTCGCCGGCGTCGCGCACGCCGTCGCCGATCCGGTCGGTGAACTCGCGGCGCTCGGCGAGGGTCGCGTCGGCGGCGAGGTCGCCAAGCTGCACGCGGTCGGTATTGTAGAGGAAGCCGACGCGGATGTTGGCGCCGCCGGCGCCGCCTTCGTCGCCGTCGACGGGGGCTTGGTCGACCCATTGATAGTTCGCGCCGGGGACGGCCGCGTTGAGCGCGTCGACGAGCATCTGCCAGGTCAGCGACGCGTCGGTCGTGCCCCCCGCGGTGCCGTTATTGTCCTGGATCTCCTCTATGATGACGATGTCGGGCGCCTTGAGATTGTCGGCGATGATCCCGGCGAGCTCGGGGAAGCGGTCGGGATCGCCGGCGGCGGTCAGATTCTCGACGTTGAAGGTGGCGACCGTGAGGCTGCGGTCGTCGCCGGTGAGGGCTGTCGCCTCGCGGGTCGGCTGGGTGTTGACGAAGGCGCCCCCGTCGATCTGGGTGACGAACAGCTTGAGGTCGGTGAAGTCGAAATCGACGATGCCGGTCACGTTGCCGAGGCCGTCGCCCATCGACAGCGACTGGGTCATGCCGGCGGGGGCGTCGATCGCGAAGCCGGTGAAATCCAACTCGATGATGTCGGGGTTGACGTCGCCGTCGTGGAGATGGCGGCCGCCGAAGATCGTGTCGTCGTCGGCGTCGGCGGTGTCCGGCGGCGACAGAGGCGGATCGCCGGCGACCGTGTAGCCGCCGCGCGAGTTGACCTGGTCCGCGTCGGCGTGGACGCGCGAATAGGCCTTGAAGAAAGGCTGGCCGCCCGACGTGTCGATGAAGCCGTCGGCGACGACCATGTCCGGAACCGTGACCAGCATGCCCTCGACCGTCTCCCAGAAGGAGAGCGCGTAGCGGCTGGCATCGAAGGTCGTGCTGCCAGGATCGGTGAAGTCGGGCGTCACCAGGGTCATGATCGAGTTCGGGATCGGCCGGCTTGCGTCCAGCAGCAGCACCGTGGGCGTGTTCCCGCTCGTCTCGATGATGGGCGCCAGCGGATTGACCAGCATCGTCCGCGGCAGCGTGTCGAACGCCTGATATTCCATGACCTGGGCGCTGATGGTGACGAGATCGCCGACCTGGAGCGTCGGCGCGTAGTCCGCCATGTTCACGCCGCCCGTCGCGCCCGCTACGTCGGTGTGGGTCATCACGAAGATGCCCTCAGAGGTCAGCGAGTCCGAATCCCAGTCGCCTAGCTCTTCGGTGACGTAGAAGCCCTGACGGTTGCCCTCGGCGTCGATCGCGGTGACCACCGCCTGGATGGTCACCACTGCCGTCGAGGCGACGTTGAAGCTGTTTTTCCCCTCCGCCGCGAGGATCGGGCTGTAATAGCCCGAGCCCTGGATCTGGTGGATGTAGAGCGGGTCGTCGTTGAGGATCGTCCCGACCGCGACGGGATCCGCGATCACGGCGAAGTTGGTGGCGCTGATGAGATTGACCGAGAAGGTCTCGTCGAACTCGCCCTCGCCGTCGCCGAAGACCAGGATGTCGATCGTCTTCGACATCTCGCCGGCTGCGAAGTTCAAGGTGCCGCTGGTGATCACATAGTCGCTTCCGCCTGTCGCGGTGCCGTCGGCGGTCTGGAAGTTGAGGTCGAACGCGCCGGTCGCGCCGGTGCGGGTCACGGTAAAGACGAACGCCGGATTACCGCCGTCCGTCTCGACCTGGGTGACGTCCGAGATCGTCACGACCGGCGTCGGGCCGTCGTCGTTGACGATGGTACCGATCGCCGTGGAATCGCCGAGCCCCGATCCCGGCGAGGGATTGGAAAGCGTGACGGTGAAGCCCTCGTCGGCCTCCGGGTCGCTGTCCGGATTGAGGCCGACGACGATGGTCGTCGTCGCCTCCCCGGGGGCGAAGCTGATCGGGCCGGTAAGCAGCTGTCCGCCGGCGAGATCGGCAGCCGACGCGGCGAAGCTGCCGGTGCCGAACGAGATCGTCCAGTCGGCGGTGCCGGCGGCGCTGATGTCGCCCGACCGCGTTACGGTGAACACCATGTCCGACGTCCCGCCGGTCCCTTCGAAGGTCGCGGCGTCCGAGATCGACAATGCCGGCGGCGACGCCTGACTCGAAACGACGATGTCGTCGATCCCCACCCATTCGTCGGTCGAGCCGGCGTTGACCGTCATGATCCGGATCTCGAGCGTCGGCGCGTTGTTGGCGCCGGCCGGGAGGAGCAGGTCGACCGCGGTGGTCTGGGTCGCGCTGCCGCCGGTGGTGACGTCGGTGAAGTGGCCGCCGGTGACATTGGTCCAGTTGCCGGTCGGATCGGTGCGGTACTGGACGTTGATCTGCTGGGCGGCGTTGTCGGCATTGTAGTCGATGTCGCGCAGCGTGGCCTGGAGGCGAACGTCGCTGCGGCCGGTCGAATCCATGTAGAGGACGATGCTCGGCGCGTCGGCCGTGCCGGAGCCCTGGAGCGCGATGGTGGGGTTGGCGACGAAAGTCGTCTCCGGAGTCGCGCCGGGCTGGAACTCGGCGACGCCGCCTGAGCCGGCGCTGGACGGGTTGGTCTGGTTGGCGAGGACGTCGACCTGTCCGAGCGCGGGTCCGAACAGGCCCGTCGGGTTGACGTCGGCGGTCTGGGTCGACGGGGCGATGTCGCCGAGATAGCCGATGATGTAATCGACATCGCTCCAGTCGTCGTTGGTGTCGATCCGGCTTGTGTCGGTCCAGTCCTCCTCGAAATTGCCGGTGACGAGCGGGAAGTAGCTGCCGGCCGCCGCTTCGTCGTTGGTGATCGTGCCGATCGCGGCGCCGTCGCCGATGGTCGCGCCCGAGGGATTGGACAGAGTGAGGTTGATGGTCTCGCTGGCCTCCGGAATCGTGTCGCCGACGATCGGGACGGCAATCGTCTTGACGGTCTCGCCCATTGCGAAGCTGAGCTGACCGCCGACTGCGAGATAGTCGTTGCCGGCGATCGCGGTGCCGTTCGATGTCGCATAGTCGATCGTGACCGGGCTCGCCGGCGCGAAGCTCAGCGTGACGGTGAAGGTGAGATAGCTGACGCCGCTATTGCCCTCGGCGACGGCGACGTCGGCGACGTTGGCGACGGGGATAGGCGGGAGGTCCTCGTTCTGGATGGTGCCGGTCGCCTGCCCGTCGGAGACGCTCGCGCCGGTGACGTTGGTGACGTTGACGAGGAAGCTCTCGTCGGGCTCGACCGCGGCGTCGCCGTTGACGGTCACGTCGAACGTGTAGCTGGTCTGGCCCTCGAGAATGGTCTGCGTGGTCAGCGCTTGCGGCTCGTAGTCGTTGTCGGCGTCGGTGGCGGTGTTGTCGGCGGTGGCGATGTCGAAGGTGACGCCGCCGAAGGGCGCGGGCTGGCTGAGGCTGACGGTGAAGGTGAAGATCGACGTCCCGGCATTGCCCTCCGCCTGGGTGACGTCGGCGATCGACAGGGCCGGCGTGTCGTCGTCCTGGATCGTCCCCTGGCCCTGCGTGTCGCCCGGGGTCGCGCCGGTCACGTTGGTGAGGTTGACGAAGAACGTCTCGTTGCCTTCCCGGATGTTGTCGGTGTTGACGGTGACGCTGAAATTGAAGGGCCCGCTCGAGCCCATTGGGATGGTCTGGCCGGTCAGCGACTGTGCGACATAATCATTGTCCTCGGCCGCCGGATCGTCGTCCTGGGCGGTGCCGTCGGCGGTGGCGATGTCGAAGGTCACTCCGCCCGGGCCGGCGGGTGCGGTCAAGGTGACGGCGAAGGTGAAGATGGTCGTCCCCGGCACGGTCCCTTCGGCCATGCTGACGTCGCTGATGTTGATCGTCGGCGTAACGGGGCCGGAGATGGTGAAGGGCGTGGTCGAGAACGGCACCTCCGGCTGGGTGCCATTGATGGACTGATCTCCGGTCCCCTCCTCGGCGATCCAGTTCGCAACGTTGTTTATCATCGCGCGATAATCGGCGAGCGTGGCCTGCCCGCTCCTCGCGCCGTTATACGCGGCCACGTCGTAGTCGTTGAAGGTCGAGGAGATATCGAGCGCGTTGCTCCCCGCCGTCAGGCCGGTGTTGGTAAGGACCCCGTTGGTGGCCGAGAAGCCTCCGCTAGCCATCGCGGTGAGGAAGGCAGTCGGGACCGTATTCGTCGCCGAATTCGCGAGGTAGACATACACCACCTCGTCACTGGCGTTGAAGTTTACGGTGTTGGCGGCAAGGTTGACGACCGTCCCCACATTGCTCGTGGGGCTCGCGCTCGACAAACTGGAAAGCCGCACTATCGTCCCCGCAGTCACAGTCGAGGTCACTGTGAGACGGAGCAATCCCTCGCCTGTGTTGAATGCGCTGCCGCTCCACTCATTATCCGTTACGTAGATCTCGGTTCCGGCCGGGATGTCCTCGAGCGCGACGAATGAAAGATCGTCGGTGCCGTCGGCGTTGAAGCCCGTGATGGCGATCGAACCGGGACCGAGAGCCATGTGCGTTCCTTTCCATAGGCGCCGAATCCTCTGCAGGAGGGCAAGCGGGCCTTTGCTCTAGAGGATTGGGCGCCGGCGGCGCCATGGCTCGGGCTCGCTGTGAGAACCCGAATCTCCCCCGTAATTTCCTCACGATGTCAGGCTATTGGGGCAGTGGCAAGATGCCACGCGCTCAGCTGCGGCTCGGCGCGTGGCACGAAGGTGGCGCATGCGCAAAGATGTTCGCACCGCGTCGCAAGGCGGGTGCGGACCGGGTTGAATCGGCGGTAAGAAGACCGGCGGCGCGGACGGGCCGCGCCGCCGGGTCGAAGCTTAGTGGGCGGCGTTGCTCGCGTTGTCGGCCGCGTTCGAAGCGTTGTCGCGGACCTGGTCGGCCTCGTTGCGCAGCGCCTCGGCGGCGTTGTCGACGCTGGCCGCCTGGTTGTCGAGCGCGCTCGCTTCGTTCTCCAGCGCCGCGGCGCCGTTGTCGGAAGCGTTGGCGCCGTTGTCGGCGTTGCCGGCGGCGTCGTTGCCGCCGCAGGCGGCGAGCGCGAGCGAGCCGGCGACCGCCGCGGCGGTGAGGATGATCTTCATGAGGAGCCCCTTTTCTGTCCGTCTTCAAAAGCGACGCTTCGGCCGCGACCGCGGCCGAAGCGCCCAGGGAACTGCGTGACGTCAGAACCCGCGCCAATGATAACATAGGTGGGAATAGGGGCAAGCGGCGGACGCCGGCGGCCAAGTCGTGAGAATGAAACGGGAAACGTCCGGACGGCGCGATCAGGGCTAGCGCTCGGTCCAAGCGGGGTCGTCGGTAATGGGAACGCCTCCGGGGGCCGATTCGCGCCTGCCTGCACCGGCGGCGGCAGCGGCGCGTTGGGGCTTTATGGCGATCACGGGCACGGCTGGCTGGAGCATCGCATCGGCGGCGGCCGGGTCCTTCCCCGCCGAGGGCAGCGCGCTCGAGCGCTACGCATCGATCTTCGCCGGAACGGAGATCAACTCCTCCTTCCATCGCTCGCACCGCGCCGCAACCTGGGCCCGCTGGGAAGCGAGCGTGCCCGAACGCTTCCGCTTCGCCGTCAAGATGCCCAAGGCGATCAGCCACGAGCGCAAGCTCAGGGACTGCGAGGATCTTGCCGCCGCATTCGTCGAGGAGACGGCGGCGCTCGGAGCGAAGCTTTCGGTGCTGCTGCTCCAGCTTCCGCCGAAGCTGGCGTTCGACGCCGTCCTCGCGGAGGAATTCCTGACCATGCTCGCCGCGATGACCCCCGTCCGCATCGCCTGCGAACCGCGCCATCCGAGCTGGTTCGAAGCCGAGGCCGAGGCTCTGCTCGCCCGCCTCCAGGTCGCCCGAGTCGCCGCCGATCCCGCCGTCGTCCCCGCGGCCGCCGCACCGGGCGGGTGGCGCGGCCTCGCTTACTGGCGCCTCCACGGCACGCCGGTCATGTACCGCTCCGCCTACGGCCCGGAGCGGCTGGCGCCTTATGCGGAGGCGATCGAAGCGGCACAGGCCGACGGCGCCGAAGCGTGGTGCATGTTCGACAATACCGCCTCGTCGGCCGCGACCGGCGACGCCCTGGAAATGATGCGGCTGCTCAGCGGCGGCCGTTGACGGCCTCGGCCTGCGCATCGGCATAAGCGACGGCGGCCTCGACCTGTTCGGCGGTGGGCATCGGCGCCTGCGGCTCGGGCGCAGCGGCGGGAGACGCGACCGCGTGCGCCGTCAAAGTCACGGCGAAGGCGATCAGCGCGAATTCCGTGACCTGGCTCAGCTTGCCTCTCATCTCTTCTTGCCTCCCGCGGCCTTCCGCCGCCGTCCGTCGATGGGTGAGGGCTACCCCATTCGTGGTTCAGCTCAATGTCTCGGGAGGCGGTTTATCGTTTCGATTGTAACAGTGCGCCCGGCCCCCGCCGATCAGGCCGCAGCGCTGCTCGTGCCGGGCGCTGCGGAGCCGCGGTCGATCAGGACCGGGTCGAACTGGGCGATCGGCCCGGGCCGGCTGATCAGATAGCCCTGGACCTGATCGCAGCCTTCCGCGCGGAGCGCGTCGAGCTGGGCCGAGGTCTCGACGCCTTCGGCGACGATCGGCACGCCGAGGCCGCGGCCGAGGCCGATCACCGAGCGGACGATCGCGCGCGCCTGCGGGCTCTCCATCATGTCGTGGACGAAGCTGCGATCGATCTTGACCTTGTCGAACGGGAAGATGCGGAAATAGCTCAAGGAGGAATAGCCGGTCCCGAAATCGTCCATCGAGATCTGCACGCCGAGCGCCTTGAGCTCGCGCAGCACCTTCAGCGCCTGTTCCGGCTCCTTGATGAACAGGCCTTCGGTCACCTCGAAATCGAGCCGGGTCGGGTCGAGGCCGGTCTCTGCCAGGATCCGCTCGACCGATGCGGTGAAGCCGTCATGCGCGAACTGCGCGGGCGACAGATTGACCGAGAGCTTGAGCGGCGGCTGCCATTGAACCGCCTCGGCGCAGGCCTCACGCATCACCCATTCACCGAGGGGCACGATGAAGCCGCATTCCTCGGCGAGCGGGATGAAGGCGTCGGGGCCGACCGCGCCGCGCTCGGCATGGGTCCAGCGCAGCAGCGCCTCGAAGCCGACGATGCCGCCGGTCTCGAGGTCGGCGATCGGCTGATAATGGATTGCGAGCTCGCGATTGTCGATCGCGCCCTTGAGGTCCGCTTCGAGCCGGCGGCGCTGGCGCAGCTCCTCGTCCATCGCCGCCTCGTAGAAGCGGACCTGGCCGCGGCCTGCGGCCTTGGCGCGGTAAAGCGCGAGGTCGGCATTCTTGATCAGGTCCATCGGCAGGGAGGCGTCGGCCGGATAGAGCGCGACGCCGACGCTGCAGCTCACCCGCACGGTCCGGTCGGCAAGCGCGAACGGCGCCTCGAGCGCGGCGACCAGCCGCTCGGCGAGGAGGCCGGCATGGTGCGGCTGGGCCGAGCCGTGCTGGACGACCGCGAACTCGTCTCCGCCCAGCCGCGCGACCAGCTCGTTGCCCCGCACGGCGGCGCGCAGCCGCTGCGCCGCTTCGACCAGCAGCTCGTCGCCGATCGGGTGGCCGAACACGTCGTTCACCGCCTTGAACCCGTCAAGATCGACGCACAGCACCGCCAGCGGCTCGCCGGCCGCGGAGGCCGCCGCGACGACACGTGCGAGATGATCCGCGAAGACGGCGCGGTTGGGAAGGCCGGTCAGAGCGTCGTGATAAGCGAGATGGGCGATCCGCGCCGCCGCCTCCTTGCGCTCGCTGATGTCGCGCAGTGCAAGGACGTGGAGCGCGGCGCCGCGCCAGCTCAAGGGCCTGAGCAGCACCTCGACGTCGCAGGCCTCGCCGCCCGCCGTGACCAAAGCCGTCTCGGTGGCGGTGGCGTCCGCGGCGGTGGAAAGGCCGCCGAGATCGAGCGCCGGCAGCAATGCGCCGGCGCTCGCCGGGGCCGCCGCGAGGCTCGTGTACCCGGCGAGCCGGAGGAAGCTGCGATTGGCGTCGACGATGCGGTCGCCGTCGATCACCACCAGCCCCTCGATCGCCGCGTCGGCGAAGGCGCGCAGGCGCTGCGCCTCTTCGACGACGCCCCGCGCCAGCCTGCGGTCGAACAAGACCATCGCGAAGCTGATCGAGAGGATGATGAGCGCGACAAGAGCGACGCCGACGGTGAGCGTGCCGCTGTCGATCGCCTCTGGCGGAACGGCGATGCGCGGGTCGGGAAGGATGGAAGCCGCGGCCATGGCGGTGAAGTGGAGGCTGCAGATCGCGACCGTGAACAGCAAGGCCGGCCGCCACGGCACCGCCTGGGGCCGACGGCGATGCTCGGCGAGCGCGGCGGCGCTCAGCGCGATGCCGAGCAGCATCGAGAGCGCCACCAGACGCTCGTCCCAGAAGACGTGGCCGGCGACGTTGACCGCGGCCATGCCGACATAGTGCATGGTGCCGATTCCGATGCCGATCGTCGCGCCCGCCGCGAAGGGCGCCCAGCGCGGCCGGGCGAGCGCGGCGCGCCACCCAAGGCCCGTGACGGCGATCGCCAGCGCGATCGACAGCGAGGTGAGCGGCGCATCGTAGCCGATCGGCAGGTCCGGCTGGTAGGCTAGCATGGCGATGAAGTGGGTCGACCAGATGCCGGTCCCGGAGACGAACGCCGCCAGCGCGAGCCATGCGCCGCGCCGCCGGCCCGCCGCGCGCGCCCGCTCGAAGATGCAAAAAGCCGTGAAAGCCGCCAGCAGGCAGATCAGCCCGGCCAGCAGCACCAGTCGCAGATCGTGGTCCTGCACGATGCAGGTATAAACGCGCAGCATGTTCGGCCCCCCCCGGGCGGATGGGCCCTGCTACGCGGCGATGGTGAAGAGACGGTTAAGAGAGGGTGAAGCGCGACCTGCGGTAGACCCGCAACGGCGCCGAGCCTCCCGCACGGGTCTTTACATCCCCCTCCCTCCTCCCTAAATAGCGCGCACACCCCATCGCATCGGAACAGGACGCGCCGTCGCGCAGCGCGTTCAACGCATGGATCGGTGAGGGTTCCAGGACGCTGAGGCTGCGGTTTCCCCGAGGGAGACTCGCGGCTTTTTGCGTCTTTCGGCGCGCCGAATCGAGGCCGGCTCCCCGCTCTTCGCGGACGTGTCGGCGCAGAAAAGTCCCGGTCCAGCGCCGGGGCGCGAGAGAAGGCGAGACAGACACCACATGGCGACCATCGCTCCGCAGGCCGGGGAAACCCGTTCGACCGCATCCAAGCGCATCCGCAAGATCTTCGGCAACATCCACGAGGTCAGCGAAATGCCGAACCTCATCGAGGTTCAGCGCGAAAGCTACGAGCAGTTCCTGCGCTCGCGGCCCCAGGACGGCTACGTCTCCGGCCTCGAGAAGACGCTGCGCTCGGTCTTCCCGATCCGCGATTTCGCCGGCACTGCGGAGCTCGATTTCGTCCATTACGAGCTCGAGGAGCCCAAATACGACACTGACGAGTGCCGCCAGCGGGGCATGACCTACGCGGCGCCGATGCGCGTCACCCTTCGCCTGATCGTGTTCGAGGTCGACCCGGACACCGAGACCCGCTCCGTCTTGGATATCAAGGAGCAGGACGTCTACATGGGCGACATGCCGTTGATGACGCATAACGGCACCTTCATCATCAACGGCACCGAGCGCGTCATCGTCTCGCAGATGCACCGTAGCCCGGGCGTGCTGTTCGACCACGACCGCGGCAAGACCCACGCTTCGGGCAAGTATCTCTTCGCCGCCCGCGTCATCCCCTATCGCGGCTCGTGGCTCGATTTCGAGTTCGACGCCAAGGACATCGTCAACGTCCGCATCGACAGGAAGCGCAAGCTGCCCGTCACGGCTTTGCTCCACGCGCTCGACATGTCGAGCGAGGAGATCCTAAACACCTTCTACGACCGCGTCGTCTTCATGCGCGGCGAGGGCGGCTGGCGGATCCCCTACGTCTCCGAGAACTGGCGCGGCCAGAAGCCGGCCTTCGACGTCGCGAATGCCGAGACCGGCGAGGTCGCCTTCCCCGCCGGGACGAAGATCACGCCGCGCGCCGCCAACAAGGCCGGCAAGGACGGCCTCAAGGAGCTGCTGATCCCGACCGAGGAGATTTTCGGCCGCTATTCCGCTTTCGACCTCGTCAACGACAAGACAGGCGAGATCTATGTCGAGGCCGGCGACGAGATCAGCGCCGAGAATCTGGAGAAGCTCGACAAGGCCGGGGTCGACCGGATCGAGCTGCTCGACATCGACCATGTCAACACCGGCCCCTGGATCCGCAACACCTTGAAGGCCGACAAGGCCGAGGACCGCGACCACGCGCTGGCCGACATCTACCGCGTCATGCGCCCCGGCGAGCCGCCGACCCGCGAGACCGCCGACGCCTTGTTCGCCGGCCTGTTCTTCGACCCCGAGCGCTACGACCTCTCCGCGGTCGGCCGGGTCAAGCTCAACATGCGCCTCGAGCTCGACGCGGAGGACACGGTGACGACGCTCCGCAGGGAGGACATCGTCGCGGTGGTGAAGACCCTCGTCGACCTCAAGGACGGCAAGGGCGAGATCGACGACATCGACAATCTCGGCAACCGGCGCGTGCGATCGGTCGGCGAGCTGCTCGAGAACCAGTATCGCGTCGGCCTGCTCCGCATGGAGCGCGCCGTGAAGGAGCGGATGAGCTCGGTCGATGTCTCGACCGTGATGCCCAACGACCTCATCAATGCCAAGCCGGCGGTGGCCGCGGTCCGCGAATTCTTCGGCTCCTCGCAGCTGTCGCAGTTCATGGACCAGACCAACCCCTTGAGCGAAGTCACCCATAAGCGCCGCGTCTCTGCCCTGGGCCCCGGCGGTCTCACCCGCGAACGCGCCGGCTTCGAGGTCCGCGACGTCCACCCGACCCATTATGGCCGGATCTGTCCGATCGAGACTCCCGAAGGTCCGAACATCGGCCTGATCAACTCGCTCGCCAGCTTCAGCCGGGTCAACAAATACGGCTTCATCGAGACGCCCTATCGCAAGGTGATCGACAACAAGGTGACCAACGACGTCGTCTATCTGTCGGCGATGGAGGAAGCGAAGCACACGATCGCGCAGGCGAACGCCGAGCTCGACGCCAAGGGCGGCTTCACCGAGGAGCTGATCTCTGCCCGCCGCAACGGCGACTTCCTGATGGCGCCGCGCGACCAGATCACGTTGATGGACGTGTCGCCCAAGCAGCTCGTCTCGGTCGCCGCCTCGCTCATTCCGTTCCTCGAGAATGACGACGCCAACCGCGCCTTGATGGGTTCGAACATGCAGCGCCAGGCGGTGCCGCTGGTCCGCGCCGAGGCGCCGCTGGTCGGCACCGGCATGGAAGAGACGGTGGCGCGCGATTCCGGCGCCGCCATCGCCGCGCGCCGTTCGGGCATCGTCGACCAGGTCGATGCGATGCGCATCGTCGTCCGCGCGACCGACGAGGTCGAGGCCGGGCGCTCGGGCGTCGACATCTACACCCTGATGAAGTTCCAGCGCTCGAACCAGAACACCTGCATCAACCAGCGTCCGCTGGTGAAGGTGGGCGACTATGTCCGCAAGGGCGACGTCATCGCCGACGGCCCCTCGACCGAGCTCGGCGAGCTGGCGCTCGGCCGCAACGTGCTGGTCGCCTTCATGCCGTGGAACGGGTACAATTTCGAGGACTCGATCCTGATCTCCGAGCGGATCGTGAAGGACGACGTCTTCACCTCGATCCACATCGAAGAGTTCGAGGTGATGGCCCGCGACACCAAGCTGGGGCCGGAGGACATCACCCGCGACATCCCGAACGTCGGCGAGGAGGCCCTGCGCAACCTCGACGAGGCGGGCATCGTCTATATCGGCGCCGAGGTGGAGCCGGGCGACATCCTGGTCGGCAAGATCACGCCGAAGGGCGAAAGCCCGATGACTCCGGAAGAGAAGCTGCTGCGCGCCATCTTCGGCGAGAAGGCGTCCGACGTGCGCGACACGTCGCTGCGCCTGCCGCCCGGCGTCCAGGGGACCGTGGTCGAGGTCCGGGTGTTCAACCGCCACGGCATCGACATCGACGACCGGACCCGCGCGATCCAGACCGAGGAGAAGGACCGGCTCCGCAAGGACGCCGAGGACGAGCGCGCCATCCTGAAGCGCTCCTCCTACACCCGTCTTCGCGAGATGCTGCTCGGCCAGACGGCCACCGCGGCGCCCAAAGGCGTCAAGAAAGGCGGCACGATCGACGCCGAGGCGATGGACGCGGTCGAGCCGCACGAATGGTGGAAGTTCGCGGTCAAGGACGATTCCGTCCAGGCGGACCTCGAGGCGGTCCGCGCCCAGTATGAGGAAGCGGAAGGCGCGATCAAGCGCCGGCTCGAGGACCGGATCGAGAAGCTCGAGCGCGGCGACGAGCTGCCGCCGGGCGTCCTCAAGATGGTCAAGGTGTTCGTCGCGGTTAAGCGCAAGCTTCAGCCGGGCGACAAGATGGCGGGCCGCCACGGCAACAAGGGCGTCATCTCCCGGATCCTTCCGGAAGAGGACATGCCGTTCCTCGAGGACGGCACCCCGGCCGACATCGTCCTGAACCCGCTGGGCGTGCCTTCGCGCATGAACGTCGGGCAGATTTTCGAGACCCATCTCGGCTGGGCCGCACGCGGCCTCGGCCGGCAGGTCGCGGCCCTGCTCGAAGAGATCAGCCACAAGAACGAAGCGCTGAGCAGCAAGGACGTCGGCAGGGTCCGCAGCACGCTGAAGGACATTTACGGCGAGAATTACGACGCCGACATTGAGGCCCGCACCGACGAGGACCTGATGGAGCTCGCCTCGAACTTGAGGGGCGGCATCCCGATGGGCACGCCGGTGTTCGACGGCGCCCGCGAGGCGGACGTGTCGGCGATGCTCGCCAAGGCCGGGCTCGACGAGAGCGGCCAGGTGACGCTCTACGACGGCCGCACCGGCGAGGCGTTCGACCGCAAGGTGACGGTGGGCTACATCTACATGCTGAAGCTCCACCACCTCGTCGACGACAAGATCCACGCGCGTTCGATCGGGCCGTATAGCCTGGTCACCCAACAGCCGCTGGGCGGCAAGGCGCAGTTCGGCGGGCAGAGGTTCGGCGAGATGGAGGTCTGGGCGCTCCAGGCCTACGGCGCCGCCTACACGCTGCAGGAGATGCTGACGGTCAAGTCGGACGACGTGATCGGCCGGACCAAGGTCTACGAGGCGATCGTCAAGGGCGACGACACGTTCGAGGCCGGCATCCCCGAGAGCTTCAACGTGCTCGTCAAGGAGATGCGCTCGCTCGGCCTCAACGTCGAGTTGAACAGCCACGAGGTGGACGACGACGGCGTCGCGCTGGCTGCCGAATAGGAGTTTCGCCGGGGCGCCCGATGCGCCCTGGCGTGACCTTCACGTGACCTTTGCGACGCCCAGACAGATTTTCCCCTGAAGGGACAATGAGATGAACGAACTGACCAATTTCGCCAACCCGGTCGTCAAGCCGGAGACCTTCGACATGATCAAGATCGGAATCGCTTCCCCCGAGCGCATCCGGTCCTGGTCGTTCGGCGAGATCAAGAAGCCCGAGACGATCAACTACCGCACGTTCAAGCCGGA
>Ga0196965_1000078_pt1 | contig 76297 bp, 79 predicted proteins | sample S1_20metaG_FD_148668 | JGI IMG/M metagenome (GOLD analysis project Ga0196965, IMG submission 148668) | Soil microbial communities from Anza Borrego desert, Southern California, United States - S1_20 | ecosystem: Environmental > Terrestrial > Soil > Desert | place: USA: California | collected...
ACGAGGTCGATCTCCGGATCGAGCCTGGCGAGGATCGGCAGCAGGTCGCCGGCCACCCCGCCGCAGCTTTGGTCGTTATAACCGGTCTCGGTGGAGAGGCCCTGGTGGATGAGGACGACGATCGCGTCGGCGCCCTCGGCGCGGAGGCGAGGCACCAGCGCATTGATCGTTTCAGCCTCGTCCTCGAAGCGCAGGCCTTCGATTCCCGCGGGCGTAACGAGGGTGGGCGTCTCGCGCAACGTGAGGCCGATGAAGCCGATCTGGACGGCGTTCTGCCCGGTCCCGAAGGTACGCAGCGCATAAGCGGGAAACAGAGTCTCGCCGTTCTGGGTACGGACATTGGCGGCCAGGAATCGGAAGCGCGCGCCGGTGAACGGCTCGAGCCGGCAGGGCTCGCGCGTCGAATGGCGTTCGCATCCGCCATTCTGCATCCGCAGCAGCTCGCGGCTGCCGCGGTCGAACTCGTGATTGCCGACGGCATTGAAATCAACCCGGATCATGTTCATCGCGTGGATGGTCGGCTCGTCCAGAAACATCGACGAGACGAGGGGGGAAGCGCCGATCATGTCGCCGGCCGAGACCACGACATTGTTCGGATTGCCCTCGCGCAGCCGGCGGATGGCACTGGCGAGATAGGCGCCGCCTCCTGCCGGAACGCGGACCGGCTCGGCGCTTCCTTCGACGGCTGCCGAGACAGCCTGGCGCGGCGGCTCGAGGTTGCCGTGGAAGTCGTTGAAGGCGATGATCCTCACCTCCGTCGGAGCGGGCGCGGGTCGGGGGGCGGTGGCGCATCCGGCCAGGGCGATCGCCGCCACGCCTGCGAGAAGCCTGTTGATCATCGTCCTGTCTCCATCGCGGCCGCTGTTGGCACGAGCCGCGCGCGCTGTCACTATGGCCGCGACATGACCCGAAACGGCTCCCCCGATCCCCTCGTCGAGCGCGCGCGCGAGGCCGCGCTCGGCGCCTACGCGCCTTATTCCCGTTTCAGCGTCGGCTGCGCGATCGAGTCGGTCGACGGCGAGATTGCCCTCGGGTCGAACATGGAGAATGCCTGCTATCGGCTCGGGGTCTGCGCCGAGCTCGCCGCGCTGAGCGCGGCGAAGCAGGCCTTCGGGCTTGAGCGGATCGCGCGCATCGCGGTCGCCGGCGGCCATGTCGAAGCGGGGGCGCTCGGCGGCGGCGCCGTGGTGACCCCCTGCGGGGGGTGCCGCCAGTCGATCCTGGAGGCGGCGCATGTCTCCGGCCGCGACCTCGAGATCGTCTCGTCCAACGGCGACGGGACGAACCTGACCGCGCGGCGCATCTCGGAGCTGATCCCGGAAGGCTTCGGTCCGGCAAACCTCGCCGACGCCGGCTAGGCCCGGGCCGCGAAGATCATCAGCGTGGAAGTGCCATGCGCGAGGAGCGTGCCGTCGGCGCTCGTCAGCCGGGCCTCGGCCGTGCCGATCTGTCTCCCGAGGCTGATGACCGTCCCTTCGCAGCGCACGCGGGCGCCGTCCGGCTTGATCGCTCGCACGAAGTTCACCTTGGTCTCCAGCGTCGTGTAGAAGGTCCCGGCGGCGAGGCGACTGTGGACCGCGCAGCCGGCGGCGCTGTCGATCAGGGTCAAGGCATAGCCGCCGTGGACCGTTCCCAGCGGGTTGAGCAGCCCCGCGTCCGCCACGCCTTCGAACGCCACGCGGCCCTCCTCGACTTCGGCCAGCAGAAAGCCGAGGCGTTCGGCCATCGGCGGGGCGGGGAGCTCGCCGGCGACCATGGCGCGCAGCAGTTCGAGGCCGGTGAGCCGCTGCAGGGTATCGCGGTCGGTCAAACCGTAGCTGATCTCCACCATCCACTCCTCGACTAAGTTTCAAACAGAAACTATTCTGCGCTCGGTCCCTCGTCAACTATGCCGGGATCGTGCAGCCCGGCCGTTTCCTCCTTCGCGCCGTGCTGACCGGGCTGAACCAGATCCGTCGCGCGTTCTGGTCGCTGACCGGCCGGCGCGGCCGCGGTGTCCTGGCGGTGGCCCTGACGCCGGAAAGGCGCGTGGTGCTTGTGCGGCTGACTTATGCGCCCGGCTGGCACCTTCCGGGCGGCGGCGTCGGGCGCGGGGAGGAGTTGGAAGCGGCTGCGTTGAGGGAGCTCACCGAGGAGATCGGAATGACCGATCACGGGGAAGTCGGCCTCCTCGGCGAGGCCGGTGCATCACCCGTCTTTCTGGTGCGAGACGTCGTCTACGCGCCGCGGCGCACTTGCGAGATCGAGGAGGTCGGCGAATTCGCGCCCGAGGCGCTGCCGCCGGACGCGATCCGCTCGGCCCGCCGCGGCGTCGCGGCAGCCATGGCCGCGATCAGGCGAGCTTGATCTCGCGCAGCCGCTCCTGGAGGAATTCGTGCGCCGTGATCGGCTCCGGATAGAGGTCCGGCCGGCCCTGCGAGACACAGTCGGGCAGGGTCCGAATCAGGAAGTCGGGGCGGAAGTGGAGGAAGAACGGCATCGAGTAGCGCGATTTGCCGCGGCGCTCGGGCGGCGGATTGACGACCCGGTGGGTGGTCGAGCGCAGCACGTTGTTGGTGAGCCGCTGGAGCATGTCGCCGATATTGACCGCGAGCTCGCCCGGCTTGGGACTGACCGGAAGCCAGTTGCCGTCGCGGTCGAGCAGCTGCAGCCCGGCTTCCTCGGCGCCGAGCAGCAGGGTGATGGTGTTGATGTCCTCGTGCGCGCCGGCGCGGACGTTGGGGCCGTCGCCGGGAATCGGCGGGTAATGGAGCAGGCGCAGGACCGAATTGCCGTCCTTCACCGTGTCCTCGAAATAATCGGGATCGAGCCCGAGATGGCGGGCGATCGCCTGCAGGATCCTGAGGCCGGCCTTGTCGAAGGCAGCGAACAGCTCGAGGAACGTGTCGCGAAAGGACTGCACCTCGTCGGGCCAGACGTTGGGCGCCATCGAATCGCTGTATTTGTGGCCGGGCGGAAGCTCCCGTCCGACATGCCAGAACTCCTTGAGGTCGTAGGCGGTCGCCCCCTTGGCGGTCTCGATCCCGAACGGCGTGTAGCCGCGCGCGCCGCCGCCGCCGGCGACGTGATAGCGGCGCTTCACCTCCTCGGGGAGCGCGAAGAAGGCCTTGGCCTTCTCCTCGGCGCGGTGGATGAGGTCGGCCGGGATGCCGTGATCGGCGATGATCGCGAAGCCGAAGCGCTCGAACGATTCGCCGAGCTCTTTCGCGAAGCCCTCGGGGTCGGTGTCGGACGCGGTGAGCGAGACCGAGGCGACTGCGGGGCGCGGTTCTGCAAGCGTGCTCATGCCGCTACCCTTAGCCCAAGTTCCAGGAAGCTGCCACTGCGACGCTTCAGCCAAGGCGCTATAGAGCGCGTCAGGAGGAGGGCGGAGTGAGCGACGAGAAGACAGGCCGGCCGGGGCTGAAGCTGGCGCTGCTGGTCGCTGCTACGGTCCTCGGGCTGCTCGGCACCGATCTCGTGCTGCCGGCCGTGCCTTCTCTGCCGGAGTCGCTCGGCGGCGACGCGGCGGCGGCGCAGCTCGTGCTCGCCGCCTATGTCGGCGGCACCAGCATCGGGCTTCTCGCCTTCGGCGCGCTCGGCGACCGCTTCACGACGCGGGGGTTGATTGTCGCTTCCTTGCTCCTCACGGCAGCGACTTCCTTCGCCTGCGCCGCCTCGCCGACGATCGAGGCGCTGATCGCGCTCCGGGCGGTGCAGGGAGCGGCGGCGGCCGGGCCGGCGGTGTTCGCGCCTGCGGTCGTGCGCGCGATGTTCGACGAGCGGCGGGCCGTTCGCGCCCTGGGCGCGCTCGGCAGCATCGAGTCGCTGGCGCCTGCGCTGGCGCCGATTCTGGGTGTCTGGCTGCTGGGCATCGGCGGCTGGACCCTGTCCTTCGAGCTGATGGGCACTCTCGCGCTCGCTCTCGCCGCCCTCAACCTGGCGTTTCCGCTCGTGCCCCAGGCGATTCGCCGTCCGAGCGGGCGCTATATGAGACTGGCGACCGACCCTATCTACCTGCGCTATGCGCTGAGCCAGGCCTTCGTGCTCGGGGGGGTTCTGGTCTTCGTCTTCGGCGCGCCGGCTGTGCTGGTGAGGAGCTTCGGAGGCACGCTCACGGATTTCATCGTGATGCAGGTCGCGGGCATCGCGACCTTCATCGCGGCCGCAAATTTCGCAGGCGGCCTTGCTGCCCGCTTCGGCGCCGAGCGGATGATCGTGACCGGGACCGGCGCCGCGGCGGCCGGTGCGGGCGCGATGCTGGCTTACGCCCTGGCCGGCGGGAGCTCGGCCTTGTGGGTGACGGCATTGTTCGTGCCGGTGAACACCGGGCTCGGCCTGCGTGGACCGCCGGGCTTCTACCGCGCGGTGATCGCCGCGCGGGGCGACGACGCGCGCGGCAGCGCCCTCGTCATTCTCGCGATCATGGCCGCTACCGCGCTCGGGACGGCTGCCGTGGCGCCGTTCATCGACCGCGGCCTGGCGCCGCTGGCTTTGGCAGCGTTGCTCCTCCAGCTCGCCGCAATGGCGTGCCTCGTCGCGCTGCCGAAGCTCCCCGAGCCCGGCTGAGCCTCAGGCGGGAAGCAGCAGGCCCGCGAGCGCAGCGCTCATCAGGTTGGCGAGCGAGCCGGCGATCAGCGCCTTGATGCCGAGGCGGGCGATCACCGGCCGCTGGTTGGGCGCGAGGCCGCCGGTCACCGCCATCTGGATCGCGATCGACGAGAAGTTCGCGAAGCCGCACAGCGCGAAGGTGACGATCGCCACCGAGCGCGGGGTCAGCGTGCTCCCCGTCATGTTGCCGAGATCGATGAACGCGACGAATTCGTTGAGCACGATCTTGGTGCCGAAAAGCCCGCCCGCTTCCCCGGCTTGGTCCCAGGGTATGCCGATCAGGAACATGACGGGCTGGAAGATGTAGCCGACGAGGCGCTGGAAGGTGAGGTCGTTGAGGGCGGCGACGACGTTGGGGTGGAGCCCGAGCCCCGCGGCGGCCGAGCGCTCGGCGAGCCAGTCGCCGACGCCGCCGAGCAGGCCGTTGGCAAGCGCCACGAGGGCCACGAAGGCGAGTACCATCGCGCCGACCGCCACGGCGAGCTTCACGCCGGTGGCCGCGCCCTGCGCCGCGGCCATGATGATGTTGGCGGGCTGCTCGCCTTCCTCGAAGGTCTCTGCGAGCTCGATCTTCTGCTCCTCCGGCTCGTCCTCGAGCGGGAGCTCGTCCGGCTGGCGCGGAACGTCGGGCATCATGATCTTGGCCATCAGGATCCCGCCCGGCGCAGACATGAAGGCGGCGGCGAGGAGGAAGGGAATCTTGTCCTGGCCGAGCATCGTCGCATAAGCGGCAAGGATCGTCCCGGCGACGCCCGCCATGCCCACGGTCATCAGCGTGAACAGCTGCGCGGGCGGCAGCGCTGCCAGATAGGGGCGCACCACCAAGGGCGATTCGGACTGGCCGACGAAGATGTTCGCCGCCGAACCCAGCGATTCGACGCGGCTGATTCCGGTCACCCAGCCGATCGCGCCGCCAACCCAGCGCACGATGCGCTGCATGATGCCGAGATAATAGAGGATCGCCACCAGGGCCGCGAAGAACACGATCACCGGCAGCGCCCCGATGGCGAAGGTTTGCGCGAGCGGATTGTTGGCCGCCGGGCCGAACAGGAATTCGGTTCCGGCATTGGCATAGCCGAGCAGGTTCGAGACTCCCTGCGACATCGCTTCGATGGTCGCGCGCCCCCAGACCGTGCGCAGGACGAGAATGGCGATCCCGGCCTGGAGCGCGAAGGCGGCGGCGATGACGCGGAGGCGGATCGCCCTTCGGTTCGACGACAGGAGGAACGCGATCGCGAGGATCACGACGATCCCCGCCAAGCTCATCAAATAGCTCATTCCGTCCCCCGTCCCGCCCTTTACCAGACCATGCGAGTTTCGGCGGCTTTCGTCGCCGCGTCCAGCTTTTCGATGGCCTCCCCGATATCGTCCGCGACCAGCAGCTGCGCGCGGCGCGCCGGCGACATGAAGCCGCTCTCCGTCACATGGTCGACGAAGCCGATCAGCCCGTCCCAGAAGCCGGCGACGTTCAACAGGCAGAAGGGCTTGGAATGGTAGCCGAGCGCGTTCCAGGTCCAGGCCTCGAACAGTTCGTCGAGCGTGCCGATGCCGCCGGGGATGGCGATGAAGGCGTCGGTGAGCTCGGTCATCTTCGCCTTGCGCTCGTGCATCGAGGTGACGGTGTGGAGCTCGGTGAGGCCGGTATGCGCCACTTCGAGATCGACCAATGCCTTGGGAATGACGCCATAGACCCTGCCGCCTTGGGCGAGCACCGCATCCGCGACGACACCCATCAGGCCGCGGTGGCCGCCGCCGTAGACGAGGTCTATTCCGCGGCGGGCCATCTCGGTCCCGAGGTCGCGCGCCGTGTCCGCGAACAGGGGATCGGCGCCCATCGAGGCGCCGCAATAGACGGCGAGCTTGTTCACAGCAGCCTGTCCACCAGCGCCCTGAGGTCGGCTTCCGGACGCGCCCCGAAGTGGGAGATCACCTCGGCCGCCGAGATCGAGCCGATGCGCAGGCTCTCCTCGATCGACCGGCCCTCGGCCTGTCCCACGAGGAAGCCGGCGGCGAACAGGTCTCCGGCGCCGGTCGTGTCGACGATGTCCCCGCCGATGCGGGCCACCGGCACCGCGACATGCCGCCCGCCCTCGACCGCGAGCGCTCCGTCGGCGCCGCAGGTGACGACGACGAGGGGCACCTTGTCCCGGATCGCCGCGATCGCAGCGTCGCGGTCCGCGAGGCCCGCCAGCTCGCATATCTCGTTCTCGTTCGCGAACAGCAGGTCGATCGCGCCCGCGTCGAGCATCGCGATCATCTCGGTGCGGTGCGGGGCGATGCAGGCGATGTCGGAAAGGGTGAAGGCGACCTTGCGTCCGGCCTCGTGGGCGATCCTCATCGCCTGTTCCATCGCCGCCCGCGGTCCCTGCGAGCGCCACAGATAGGCTTCCAGATAGAGGATCGCCGCGCCACGGATCTGCTCCGCATCGAGCGCGTCGGCGGACAGCTCGTGCGCCGCGCCGCGGAAGGTGTTCATCGTCCGCTGCGCATCCGGAGTGACGAGGATCAGGCAGCGGCCGGTCGGCAGGCCGTCCGCCTTGGCCGGGGTCTCGAATTCGACGCCCAGCGCGCGGATGTCGTGGGTGAAGATGTCGCCGAGCTGGTCGGCAGCGACCTGGCCGACGAAGCCGGCGCGCCCGCCGAGCGCCGCGACTCCCGCCACGGTGTTCGCGGCCGAACCGCCGCTCGTCTCGCGGGCGTTGCCCATCTTGGCGTAGAGCCGGGTCGCGCCCGCGGCGTCGAGCACCTGCATCGATCCCTTGACCAGCCCCTCCTCCGCGAGGAAGGCGTCGTCGGCGCGCGCGATGACGTCGACCACGGCGTCGCCGATGGCAAGCACGTCGAGACGGGTCTCGGGCAAATCGCGGCCTTCCGAACGGTGGCGGATGCGGCTTGATGGCCGCAGAAAGGCCCGACGGAAAGTCCTTTTTGTGTGAGGCGAAAGCCGTTACGCATCGGTCATGACGACACCAGCCGCCCCCGCATTCCCGCGCTCGCTCTTCGTATATTCGATCTTCTACGGCGGCATGGTCTGCGTCGCCGGGGTGCTCGCCAACAAGCAGGTGGCGCTCGGGCCGCTCGGCGTCGAGGCCGGAATCTTCGCTTTCCTGATGCTGGTCGCGAGCTCGAGCGCGGTCGCCGAGCTGTTCGGGCGGGAGACCGCGAACAAGCTGGTGCTGTTCGGCTTCATCCCGCTCGTCTTTTCGATCCTGCTGGCGATATTGGTCCTCGCCCTCCCGGCGGCGCACGACATGCCTGCGGACCGCCTCGGCGCGTTCAACACGGTGATGGGCGGGACGCCGCGTATCTGGGCTGCCGGAATCGTCGCCTACGGCATCTCCCAGTACCTCAACGTCACCATCTTCAGCGCGCTCCGCGGCAAGGGCGAGGGGCGGATGATCTGGCTTCGCGCCGGCATCGCGGCGATTCTGTCGCAGGTCGTCGACACCCTGCTGTTCATCACCATCTCCTTTTACGGCGAGTTCCCGATCACCGACCTGCTGATCGGCCAGATGGTCGCCAAGATCGTGCTGTCCGCGGTGCTGGTCCCGGTGCTGGTGCAGCTGTTCGTCTCGCTGGGGCGACGTCTGGACGGCACGCCGCGCTGAGCTTCACGCTGCGAGGCGCTGGCCCAGCTCCTGGTTGCAGCTGCGCTGGCGGCGCACCGAGACCACCAGAAGCAAGTTCATCAGCGTGGTTTCGACCAGGAAATAGAAAAGCGGCGAGCCCAGCGCCATGCTGAGGCCGAGCAGCAAGGTGCGCGGGTTGGCGCCGAGCAGCGCCTGCAGGAACAAGGGCTGGCGCGATGCGCAGCGGCAAAGCCGGGTGAGGCGGCGCCGCGCCGACGGATCGCGCGCCGCTTCTTCCGCGGCACGGTCGAGCTCGGTGGAGGACGGAGTCAGAAGGCCGGCAAGCCACAGATAGGCGCGGGTCAGACCCGTCAGCAGGCGGACGCCGCCCTTGCCGCGGAACAGCGCTTCGTCCGACTCGTGCGCCTGTTGCATCCACGGGACGCCGTAGGCCCGCCACAGATAGATGCGTCGCTGGCTCTCGGCGTGATTGGCCTGGGCGACGCGCGAGAGGCCCGCGGCGAGGCCGAGCGGGTAAGCCCACAGGCCGATCTGGTCGTCGAGATAGGTCGCGAGCAGGAGATAGACGATCGCGTGGCTGATATAATCGCAGGCCCCGTCGATCATCTCGCCGAGAGGCGACGCACGGCCCGTCAGGCGCGCCAGCGCGCCGTCCGCGCCGTCGACGACGTGCCAAAGCATGTGGAGGGTGAAGCCGATGGCGACCGCGGCGGGAAGGGTGAGCCCGAAATAACCTGAATATGCCAGCCCCGCTGCCAGGACCAAGGCGGCCCCGGTCAGCGACAGCATGTTCGGCGTCACGAAGGTCCGCGCCAGCGCCCTCGCCAGCAGCCCCGACAGCGGATGGAACAGCCGGCGGTTGAAAAAGTCCTCGAGCTCGCGGGGCCTGATCCCTCCGCGCCCAGAATCCTCTCTGCAGGCCGTCGTCGCCACCTTTCCTCCTTATCGCGATTCGGGGCGCTTCTGCACTGCAATATCGACGCGACGCAACAACCTGGGCTGGGAACCGGGGACTCCCGCCCTTGCCCCGGCCCCGCTCGGGCGCTAGCGCCGCTCGCTTCATGCAGTGCCTCATCATCGCCGCGGGCCAGGGCAGCCGGCTGCGCTCGAAAGCGCCCTCGAAGCCGCTGGTGGAGATCGCCGACCGGCCGCTGATCGAGCATGTCGTCCGGCGGGCCCGCGCCGGTGGCGCGAGCTCGTTCCTGATCGTCACCGGCTATGCCGGGGAGGGGGTCGAAGCCTTCCTGTCCGGGCTCGCCTCCAGGGAGGGGCTGGCGATCGAGTGCGTCCGAAACGAGGAGTGGCAGCGGCCCAACGGAGTCTCCGTCGCTGCCGCAGCGGGACGGCTCGAGGCGCACTTCCTGCTGCTGATGTCGGACCATCTGTTCGACCCCGAGATGGTCGCCGCGACGATCGCCGCCGAGGACGGGGGGGACATAGTGCTCGCAGTCGACCGGCGGCTGGACAACGGGTTGGTCGACATCGACGACGTCACCAAGGTCGAGACGGAACCCGGCGGGCGCATTGTCCGGCTGGGCAAGGCGATCGAGCGCTACGACGCGTTCGACACCGGCGTCTTTCGCTGCACTCCCGCCCTCGTCGCCGCCATCGAGGAGAGCGTCTCCTGCGGCGGCCAGGGCAGCCTCTCGGAGGGTGTCCAGCGCCTCGCCGACCAGCGCCGCGCCTTCGCCCTCGACATCGGCGCGCGCTGGTGGCTCGACGTCGACGATCCGCGGGCTCTGGCCCTGGCCCAGGCCGAGCTTGGCGGCGCCAAGAAGCTGATTTCATGATGAAATGCGCCGCAAAAGACGGCGATCTGCGATTTCGTGGCTGGTCTTCGCCGCGGCGGGACGCTAGGCGAAGCCGGGTGGGGAGGCTGTTTCAGGGAACGTGCGCGGTCGCGCTCGTGCTGGGCGCTGGCGCTGGTGCGCTCGCGCAGCCGACGGCGCGCGCCTTGCCCGAGCCGTCGCGCGATCCGATGCGCCTCGATCCCGCGTCCGATCCCATCCTCCAGCTCGGCGCCAGCCGCGCGAGCTTCGATCAGTTCCGCGACGTGATCGCCGCGGCGGTCCGCCGCCACCCCGCGACTCGCGAGCAGGAGGCCACCACCGACGAGGCCCGCGCCGTCCTCGCCGAGGCCCGCGAGCGCCGGCTGCCGTCGGTCGACGCCACCGTCACCTCCTACCGCGTCATCTCGCGGGAATTCTCGAACGACCAGGACAATATCATCGAGCGCTCGCGGCCCGATCAGCGCACCGACGCCACGCTTTCGGTCCAGCAGACGCTGTTCGATTTCGGTGCCAATAACAGCCGCGTCCGCGCCGCGGGCGCCCGCCTGCGCGCCGCCGCGCTGGACGCGGAAGCGACCAGCGACCGGGTCGCTCTGTCCGCGATCGCCGCCTGGTACGACATGTTCGCCTATCGCGCGCTGACCGCGCTCACCGAGAGCTTCGCCGAGAGCCAGCGCGAGCTTCGCGCCTCGGTCGAGGAGAGGGTGCGCCAGGGCGTCTCGGCGCCGGGCGACGTCGCCCGGGTCGAGAGCTACATCGCCTCGGCCGAGACGCGGCTCGCCCGCTTCCGCCGCCAGCTCGCCAATGCCGAGGCGCGCTTCGAGGAACTTGCCGGCGCGGCGCCGCCGGCCGCGGTCGAGCGCGCGCCGGCTCCCGCCGCGCCGGTCGCGAACCGCGACGACGCTGCGCTCGCTTCGGCCCGATCGCCCGCCGTCCAGTCCGCCGAGCGGCTCGCCGAGGCCGCGCGCCAGGAGGCGCGCGCCGCCCGCGCCGACCGCCTGCCGCAGGTCGCAGCGGGCATCGACGCGGGCCGCTACGGCGTGTTCGAGAACGAGCGCGACTACGACATTCGCGGCCGCGTCTCTGTCCGCCAGCGCCTGTTCGGCGGCGTCGACGCCCGCGCCGACCAACTCGGCGCCCGGGCGCGCGCGGTCGAGGCCCGCGCCGACCGCGTGCGCGAGGAGGCGGCGCGCGATGCGGCGATCGCCTGGTCGGACGTCCAGGCGCTGGAGGCGCAGTTGCGCGCGCTCGAGGCGAGCTACATCGCCGCGCGCCGCTCGCGCGACGTCATCGTCGAGCGCTTCCGCGTCGCGCGGGGCTCGCTGTTCGACGTGGTCGCCGCCGAAGACACCTATTTCTCCGCCGCCGCAGCCTATATCGAGGCGATCGCGGAGCTCGACGCGGCGCGCTACGTATTGCTGTCGCGCACGGGGCGGCTGCTCGACGCCCTCGCCATCGACGAGGCGGCCGGGGAGGAGGCAAGGTGAGGACCGCGAGCAGCAACAATCCGATTCCGGCACCGAAGCCGCGCTTCGCGCCGTGGCTGTTCGAGCCGATGATCGCCAACCGGCGCATCTACTACAAGGTCGCCGTCGCGGCCGCTTTGATCAACATTTTCGGCCTGGTGACCGCCTTATTCACGATGACGGTCTACGACCGCGTCGTCCCGAACAACGCCACCTCCTCGCTGGTGGCGCTGTCGATCGGCCTCGGCATCATCATCGTCTTCGATTTCGCGCTGAGGCTGCTGCGCGCCTATTTCGTCGACATCGCCGGCGCGCAGATCGACCGCGAGGTCGGCGAGACTTTGTTCGAGCGGCTGCTCGCCATCCGCCTCAACCTCAAGAAGGGCAGCACCGGAGCGCTGACCGGGATCATGCGCGAGCTCGAGGCGCTGCGCGACTTCTTCGCGTCGGCGACGATGACCGCGATGGTCGACGTGCCCTTCATCCTCGTCACCCTGCTCGTCGTCTGGATCATCGGCGGCGCCGTCGTGCTGGTCCCGTTGGTGATGATCCCGGTCGTGATCGGCGTCGCTTTGGCGACCCAGCCCGCGCTGCAGCGGCTGACCAACGAATCGATGGGCGAAGGGCTGATCAAGCAATCGGTCCTGGTCGAGACGATCGGCGGGCTCGAGACGGTGAAGGCGGTCGGTGCAGGGCCGCTGCTCGCCAGCCGGTGGACGCGCTCGGTGGAGAATCACAGCGACGTGTCGCTGCGCCAGCGGCTGATCGCGACGATCGGGATCACCACCGCGACCAGCGCCGGCATGATCTCCTATGCCGGCGTCGTCATCGTCGGCGTCGGCATGATCGCCGACCGGACCCTGACCATGGGCGGGCTCATCGCCTGCTCGATCCTCGCCGGCCGCGTCGTCGCGCCGCTGGCGCAGATCTCGCAGCTTCTGTCGCGGATCACCGCCACCCGCACCGCCTACAAGCAGCTCAACGACATCATGGATTTGCCGCCCGAAGGGCCGAGTGGCGAGCCGCTCCAGCTCGGCAAGGCCGAGGGGCGGATCGAGTTCCGCAACGTCAGCTTCCGTTATCCGAACGCGCCCGAGAAGGCGCTCGACGAGATCAGCTTCACGATCCAGCCCGGCGAGCATGTCGCTTTGCTCGGCCGCGTGGGCTCGGGCAAGTCGACCATCGCCCGCCTCATTCTCGGGCTCTACGAGCCGGAGGAAGGGCTGGTCATGATCGACGGCACCGACATCCGGCAGCTCGATCCCGCCAGCGTGCGCCGCAATGTCGGAGCAGCGCTGCAGGAGAGCGTGCTGCTGACCGGATCGGTGCGCGAGAATATCGGCCTCGGCCGTCCCGAGGTCGACGACCAAGAGCTGGTCCGCGCCGCCGAGCTTAGCGGCACCCATCAGTTCATGGGCGCGATCGCGAACGGCTACGACCTCCGCCTCGCCGACCGCGGCGAGGGCCTGTCCGGCGGACAGCGCCAGTCGATCGCGATCGCCCGCGCGCTCGCGCTGAGCCCGCCGGTGGTCGTGTTCGACGAGCCGTCGAGCGCGATGGATGCGCAGACCGAGACCGGTCTCATCCAGCGCCTGCAGGTCGAGCTCAAGGGCCGCACGTTCATCCTGATCACGCACCGGCCGCCTCTGCTGCAGCTGGTCGACCGAATCATGCTGGTCGACAAGGGGCGCGTCGTCGCAGACGGACCCCGCGACCAGATCCTGAAGCAGCTGACGAGGCCACAGGCGGCATGACCAGACCCGAAGGAAGCCTCGAGGATTTCGCCGGCCGCATCCGGCCGAAGCTGGCGTCGAGCGTGCTGCTCTGGGCGGTCGCCGCCTTCTTCGTCATCTTCGTCGTCTGGGCCGCGCTGACCGAGCTCGACCGCACCGTGCGAGCCCAGGGACGGGTCATCGCCAGCTCGCAGCTCCAGATCGTCTCCAACCTCGAGGGCGGCGTCATCGAGGCGATCTTGGTCCAGCCGGGCCAGATGGTCCAGGAGAATGCCGAGCTGGTGCGCCTCGATCCGACCTCGACCAGCTCCGAGCTCGGCAGCGGCGAGGCGTCGATCGTCGCGCTCGCGGCCAAGATCGCCCGCCTCGAGGCCGAGGTCGCAGGCCGCGAGCCGGTCTACCCGAACGCGGCCGATGCCGCCGCGGCGGCGCAGATCGCGATCGAGCGGTCGCTCCATGCCAGCCGCATGTCCGAGCTCGCCCAGCTGACCAGCGCCGCCCAGGCGCGGATCCTTCAGGCGCAGCGCGCGATCGCCGAAGCGGACGCCGCCTATCAGGCGCGTGTCACCGCCCGCGACGCGCGCCGCCAGGAAGCGGCGATGATCCGCCCGCTCGTCGAGCGCGGCATCGAGCCCCGCATGTCGCTGACCCAGGCGGAGAGCGCCGCGGCGGTCGCCGCCAGCGAGGCCGCCGCCGCCGCCGCCGCCGCCTCCCGCGCCCGCGCCAGCCTCTCCGAGGCGCAGGCGACGTTCGGCCAGCAGCAGGGCGACTGGCGCTCGCGCGCCGCCACCGAGCTGGCGACCGCGCAGGCCGAATTCGCCGCCCGCCGCCGCGCAATGCCCGCCCTCTCCGAGCGGGTCGCGCGGACGGTGGTCCGCTCGCCGGTCCGCGGCCGGGTCAATCGCGTGCTGGTCACGACGGTCGGGGGCAGCGTCGCCCCGGGCGCGCCCCTGGTGGAGGTCGTGGCCTCGGAGGACAGCCTGGTCGTGGAGGCGATGGTGCGTCCTCAGGATATCGGCTCGGTGCGGATGAACCAGGCGGCGCGCGTCAACATCACCGCCTACGACCCCACCGTCTACGGCCATCTCGACGGGCGGGTGGTGTCGATCTCGCCCGATGCGGTCGCCGACGAGCGGACCGGCGAGACCTTCTACATGGTTCGGGTTCGGACCACCGCCAACGCGCTGCGCGGGCACCGCGGCGAGCCGCTTCAGATCGGTCCGGGCATGCAGGCGGAAGTGAACCTGCTCGGCGACAAGCGTTCCGTGCTCAGCTACCTCCTCTCCCCGATCACGCGCCTGCGCGAGACCGCCTTCCGCGAGTAACGCAGTCGCTCGCCACTGATTACGCACACGGAACGGCCTTCGGGGGATAATCGATCGTGTCCTAGGGCAATTATCTACCGACTGTAAGCTTGACGTTTACATCAGGCCGCAGCCTCCACTTCCCGCCTCAGCTTCCGATCGACGTCGCCGAAGTGCCGTCCACGGCGGTTCGTCGCATCTGCGTCGGCATTCGTCTCGCTCCAGGGGAATCTAATCTTCTCGGCCGCGGATACGAATGGCCGCTGCATCGTTCTCAACGCATCTGGCACATCATCGTGGAGCAAGGGGGCACTTGCAACCGGCGCCGCGCCGCGGCTGCCGAACGAGAAGATTATGGAGGCCAAGATGAAGAAATATGTGGTGACAGCCGCCGCGCTGATGCTCGGCACGTCGGCCCTCGCCTGGGCGCCCGCCGAGGAGGCCCATATCGGCGCGATGCAGGCCGGAACGTGGATCAGCGAGATGAGCGCGGGCAAGACCCCGCAAACCTTCGCCGCGTTCGACGACAAGGGCGCGATGAAGGCGCAGACCGCTGCCTATGACGCTTCGCCGGCGGCAACGAGCGACGGCGGCAAGAAGGCGTTCGCCGGCCTCGACGAGTCTCTGGTCGAGACCGCGGCGGCGGAGGGATTCAAGGATACGGCCGACGCCGCAGCGGGCAAGCCGGCGGTCGAGACCGCTTCGCTGGACGGCAAGACCGAGACCGCGACGGCCGGCACCGAGGCCGGTATGGGCGGCCCGATCGAGGACGCGCAGGGCTATCCGGCCTGCCGCCCTGGCCCGGGCGACGACAATTGCATCCAGCTCTACGAACGCGGCGTCACCCAGGCGCTCGCCGGCTGGAAGGGCAGCGACTCCGGAGTCGCGATGGGCGGCCCGTTCGAGCCGGTCGCCGACGGCACCAAGGATACGCCGCCTGCGAGCGACGATCATGCCGCGATGGGCCATGGCAGCGCCATGCCTGCCGACACCGCCGACACGGCCGCGAAGCCCGCGGCGACGGCCGAGATGACCGGCGATGCCGAAACCGCGGCTGCGGTCAAGCCGGTTGCGACCGAAACCCCCGCCACCCCCGGCGTCGGCGGCCCGGTCGAAGCCCGCACCCACTACCCGCCCTGCCGCCCCGGCCGCGGCGACGACAATTGCATCCAGCTCTACGAGCGGGGCGTGAGCGCCCGTAAGGACTAAGGCCGGACTTTCCGTCTTTCCGCTCGCGCGAAAGAGGCCGGGCCCGGGCGAGGCGGCTGATCAGCCGGCTTCGTCCGGGCCTTCGCTCTGCGTGGCGAGCCACGCGTCGAGCTTGGCGACGGTGCGCTCCAGCGCCCGCGCCGCCTCGCGCACCCGCGCCGGATCGGCCCCGGCGAGGACCAGGTCCGAAAGCCACCAGGTCTCGGCCAGCCATTCATGACCGTCGTCCTGGTCGGCGATCGACAGGCTGACATAGGCTTCCTCGGCCTCGACCCAGGCTTCGCCATCGGCTGCGACGCCGTGGATTCGGACGCTGCCGGTGCGGCGGAAGTCGCCGACGCAGACCTCGCGTGCGGCGTGGAGGAAGGGCTCGATCAGCGCCCAGTGCATCTTGGTCTCGACCAGGGTCTCGTAGGTCGCGTTGAGGACCTGCTTCTGGACGACGTTGTGGAAGTCGGACGTCGTGTATCCCTCCGCATCATATTCGGGCGGGACGCCGTGATCCTCTTCGCCTTCGAAATCGTGTTCGCCGGGCGGCGGCTCCTGGGCCTGCTCGTCGACAGTCGGCTCCTGCGGCTGGTCCTCTTGCATCATTTCCTCCGGGCGGCTGACGCTGCGAAGCAGCTTCTCCGCCGCCCGTCCACCCGGAAATCGCGGGGCGGCTCAGCGCGGAAGCCACCCCGGAAAGGCCTCGATGAGGTCCAGCGGCCCGTCGTAGATCGCCGCCGCGCCGTCCAGCTCGCGGTCGGGGAAGCCGCCGCAACGGACCGCGACGGCAGGGACGCCGAGCTTGGCGGCCGCCGCGATGTCCCAAGGGGTGTCGCCGACCACCACCGCGAGCCCGCCGTTGAGCGGCCGCGCCTTGCCCAGCGCGGCTTCGAAGATGTCGGGGCACGGCTTGCTGTGCTCGACGTCGTCGCGCGAGGTGGTTGCCGTCAGCAGCTCGCGGCAGCCGAGCCTGTCGATGTGGAAATCGAGCTCCTCCTGCCCGGACGATGTGGCCAGCACCAGCTTGGCGTCTTCGTCGTGCAGCCGCCGGAGCAGGTCCGCGGCGCCGGGGAAGGGCCGCGACCTGGCCAGATAGTCGCGCCTGAAAAGCTCGCTGCGAAAAGTCTCGATTTCCTCGTGCAGGCGGTCGGCGATATCGTCGGGCAGCAGCGACGGGATGAGATTGTCGCCGCCTTTGCCGATCTGGCCGCGGACGCGCTCGTAGGGGATGACGAGTCCGAAATGGCGGAAGGCCTCGAGCCATGCGGTGGCATGAAGGTCGTTGGAGTCGACAAGGGTGCCGTCGACGTCGAACAGGACAGCGTCGATCATGCGGCGCTCCTGACGCGGCGATGCCGGCCGAGCACGGTCAGCGCGACGCCGTAGACCGCCGATTTCCACGCGACCTCGCCGAGTGCGGGAGCCGCGGGGGCGGCAGGGCGGATCTCTCGCGGAGGCGGCGCCGGATCGCTCGTCGCCGGCTGCGCCGCCGCCGCACGCTGCTCGAGCTCCGAGTTGAGCTCCGCGCCGAGCAGGACGATGTAGGCCGAGAGATAGAGCCAGGTCAGGAACACGATGACCGCGCCGAGCGAGCCGTAGGTCGCATTGTAATTGCCGAAATTGGAGACGTAGAGGCCGAAGCCCGCGGTGGCGGCGAGCCAGCCTAAGGCGGCGAAGGCCGAGCCCGGCGTGATCCAGCGCCAGGGCGCGTCGGGCCGGTCGGGCCCGTAGCGGTATATGACCGCCAGCAGCAGCACCACCGCCGCGGCCGCGAGCAGCCAGAAGATCGCCTTGATCGCGAAATGCGTCACTCCGGAGAGCGAGGGCAGCAGATCCTCCGCCGCGTTGCTCGCAGACACCGCAACGATGGCGAGGAACAAGGTGAGCAACGCGCCGCCCGTCATCGCGAAGGACAGGATGGTCTTGCGGACGAAGCCGCGCGTTTCGTCGACGTCGTAGGCGATGTTGAGCGCCGTCATGATCGAGGTCGCGCCCTTGGTCGCTCCGTAGAGGGCGATGAGGATTGCGAGGGCCAAAGCGAAACCTTTTTGTCCGCCGTTTGTCTCGGTCATGCTCGTCAGCTGATCGCCGACGATCTCGGCGGCGTTCTGCGGCATCACGCTGGTCAAGGCCTGCATGTGGTGGACGACGGAGGACGGCTCGGCGACGATGCCGTAGGTCAGCACGAAAGCGCTGAGCAACGGGACGAAGGCAAGAAAGGCATAGAAGGCGACGCCCGCCGCGACCAGGGCGAGATTGTCTTCGCCCGACTCTTTCCAAGTAGCGACCGCCACCTCTTTCCATGCGCGCGGCGGGAGATCGGTCGGACTATCCTCGCCGGCGGGCCGCGCCATGGCGCCCTGTCGTTGCATTCACTCGCCCCTGTCGATGCAATTCGCCGGGATTCGGCCGAACCCCGTTACAATTACTTTCCTCGATTCAAGTTCCAGCGCAAGCCTCGCCAAGCGCCAAACCGCCGCCATTCCGGAGCAATCGGCCAGCGGAGTCCTGCCGCGGCGGATCGTCGGCATGGTTTACAAATCCTTTCCGCTTAACCATCGCACCCGCGCTTTTCCGTGGCTGGCCCGCTTCTTGCTGCTTGCCCGGCATGTGGAAGCGCATCGGCCGCCTGTTCGTGATCAAGACCCGCCTCGAGGCTTGCTGCGTGATCTACGCGCTCGGCCTCGGCGCGATCGAGCGCGGGCTCCATTATCTCGATCTCTATCCCGGCTTCGGCGGGTGGCTGCTGTTCGCCGCCTGCACCGGCGCGGTGTTCATGGCCGGCGCCAAGCTGCTCGAAATCACCCGCCCCGACAAAGGCCAGCGCCGCCGCCGCACCGACCTCGCCGCCTGAGCGGAACCAGCCGGCGCGCAAATCGCCAAGTCGCGGCGGAAAATCCCAACTCGCAGCGCTGGCATTTCGGCCGTGATTGGCGGCATGGCCCAGAAAAGCGCGGATTTCCGCCATTTCCTCCACTTGGCACGGCCTTTGTAGTCCTAACTGGCATACCGCCCCGCATCGAGGCGGAGCGAGACACCAGAGGGAGCAAAGCCATGTTGAACATCGAGATCCGCCGCATCGCCACCGCCGCCATCGGCGCCCTGATCCTCTCCACCGCCTGCGTCGGCGCCGCCGTCGGCCCGGCCACGGCCGCCCCGGCCCAGACCCAGACCGCCGCCTGAAGCGACACTTTCGGGGCGCTTGGGAGGGCGCCCCACGGCAGGCGGCCGGAGAGTCACCCCCTAGCCTCTCCGGCCGCCGCCATCAGACAGACCTTCCAGGAGCAATTCCAGATGGGCATCTTTTCCCGCACCCGCGACATCGTCGCCGCCAACGTCACCGATCTCCTCTCGAAGTCGGAGGACCCGTCGCAGACGATCCGGGTGATCATTCTCGAAATGGAGGAGACGCTCGTCGAGGTCCGCGCTTCCGCCGCGCGGTCGATCGCCGACCAGAAGGAGATCAACCGGCAGATTGGCCGGCTCGAGGATCTCCAGGCGAGCTGGACCGAGAAGGCCGAGCTCGCTCTCTCGAAGGGCCGCGAGGACCTCGCCCGCGCGGCGTTGATCGAGCGCGAGAAGGTCGCCGACATGGCGCGGCGCCTCGCCGACGAGGCCGCTGTCATCGAGGAGGCGCTGCGCGCGTCCGAGGCCGACATCTTCAAGCTGCAGAGCAAGCTGCGCGAGGCCCGCGCCCGCCAAAGCTCGATCGCGACCCGGCTCGAGAGCGCCCACAACCGCACCCGGATGCGCGAAATGTATGCGGGCACCCGCGTCGACGGCGCCTTTGCCAAGTTCGAGCTGCTCGAGCGCGACGCCGATCATGCCGAGGGCGAGGCCGAGGCCTTGCTGCTCGCCGCGCCGCCCAAGACGCTCGCCGAGGAAATCGCCGATTTGCGCAACGCCGAGAAGGTCGATGCCGAGCTCGCGCGCATGAAGGCCGCCCGAGCGGCCGTCTGAGCCAGGGATTCGAAGGAGGAATGAAATGAACGGGATGAAGTTCGCGGTGGACCGGAGCCAGGCCAAATTGATGGGAGTCTGTGCCGGCCTCGGGCGGGCGATGGGGATCGACCCGACGATCGTCAGGATCGGCTTCGTCGTCGCCACCCTGGTCGGCGGCTGGCCGTGGACGGTGGTCGCTTATGTCGCGCTCGGCTTCCTCGGCCAGCCGCGGCGCGGGAGGGTGCGGCCGCGGCGCGCGGCGAGCCTAGCAGGCTCGGCCTACGAGGCGCGCGACTTCGACCGGCGGCTCGCCGAGATCGATTCCTATGTGGCGAGCCCCAACAGCCGCCTCGCACGCGAGATCGAGAACCTGCGCTGAGGCGCGGTTCCGTGAATGAATAAAGAGAATGGGAGGACGAGATGAGCGAAGAGTTGACGACGATGATCCTGGCGACTTTCGGCTTCGCCGCGATGGGAATGGCGGTCTTCGCCGCTCTCAAGGGCTGGCAGGGCTGGCTCGAGCTGAAGCGGATGGAGCTGGCCGGTCACGTCCGCCAGGACGGCCGCGGCGAGGCGATGGAGCGGATCGAGATGGCCGATCTCAAGGAGCGCATCCGCAAGCTCGAGGCGATCGCCTCGTGCGTGGATCTGTGAGCGGGGACACGTACTTTTTCAACGCGTTGTTATTGGGGACACGTACTTTTTCGACAAAAAGTACGAGTCCCCTCAGACTCCAAGAAGTTTCCGCCGCCTGCGCGACGCGGCCTCAGACCCCGCCGAGATATTCCAGCAGGCTGCGCCCCGGCATGAAGAAATAGCCCCCGCCCAGCGTCTTCACGAACTGGGGAAGAGGCTTCAGCCGGATCGGCCCGTCATGGGTCGGCACGACATAGCCCGAGCCTTCGCAATTGCTGGTGAGCGGATCCTGCTCGCCGACCAGCCCGTGGAAGGAGGGGCTGATCAGCCAGGTCTGCTGGATGAACTCGAACTGCCGCTCAATGTCGCCGTTGAGGCACATGAACATGAGGCCCGGATTCTCGCCGGGCTCCGGGCGGTAGAGGCGGCCCACGCGCAGCATCCGGTGGCGGTTGGAGATCGAGACCTGCTCCATCGAGCCCGGCATCAGCGAATCGCGCGGGTTGGCGCGGCGGATATGCGCTCCGAACGGGCAGCGCGTCGCCTGCGGATCCTCGACGCCGAACAGGAAGTCGTTGTCGCTGAGGCGGACCGGCGCCGCCTCCTCGGGCGGCGGACGGCTCTCGGCCTCGGCCTTCTTGTCCTCCGCATCGGTCGCCGTGCGCGTGCGCGCGCCCGTCGCCCACTGCGCCGCTGCGGTCGCGCCGGCTCCCACCACTGCGGCGGTGGTTGTGGCCGGCGCCGCCGGGGCGACGCTGGTGCCCTGCTCGGGATTGCTCTCCGGCCGCACCGTCTCGGAGCCGAGCGGCTCGCCGGACGCCGCGATCGCGGTGCGCTCGTCATAGCCCTTGGCGTTCTCGCGGTTGCCGCGCCGCTCGATCCGCTCCTTATGCTCGATCGGGAACGGGTAATAAGGGTTGCGGACCAGGGACGAGCCGTCGCGCCAGCGTCCGACCAGCTTGGCGGCGATATAGTCCGGCCGCATCTCGTACGGGGCGGGCAGGCGGTCCTTCAGCCGTCGATACTCGCCCCAGCAATAGTCCCAGAAGCCGGTGACGTCCTGTTCGAGCTGACGGATGACGAGGTAAGTGCCGTTGCGCCCGACCGCCCGCGGCGCCTCGACGATGGTGTTGCCGAACTCGCGGCTACTGGCGGCGACCGGGAGGCGGTTGTCCGGATCGGCAAGCGGCGACAGCTCGGGCTCGGGCGGGAAGTTGCCGCGATTGTCCGGGTAGCCGATGATGAACTCGCCCGGCTCGACCAGATGGATGGGATCGTTCTTGCGGTAGCTCTGGTAGCTGCCGCGGATCACCGGCTGCGAGATTCCGTCGACGAACCCGAACGGCTCGATCGCCGGCTTCTTGGTACGCTCCAGCGCGACCCGGTGCGGCTCGCCGATCCCGTTCTCCTCGGCAAGCGTGCGTATGCGCCCGCACAGGGCGGCGACCGCATCCTCGTCCTTGCCGTAGACGAGCAGGGCGACGTCGTAAGGGTCGCGGCCCCAGCGCCAGTTGCCGGGCGCGTTCTTGTCGATGTCGCCGAGGATGCGGTTGCGCCCCTCGGTCGCCATGCCTTCGAGGAATGCGGGGGCGAAGCCCTTCAGACACTCGTCGGGCAGGCCGAGCTTTTCGAGCGCTTTGGGTCCGAGCGCGACCGTCGCCACCGCATCGCGGCGGAGCTTGCGGCCGTCCCCGAAGCCGACGTCGGGATAGAGGCCGGCGAGGAAGGCACGGGCTTTGTCGCGGTCGTCGGGAAGGTGGTAGAGGACGACCGAGCCATCCTTCATGAAGCCGAGGCCGCCGAAGACGAGCGACTGGATCTGGCTGGTCTCGAGCTTCGAATCGGGCCGCGGCCCGGAACCCAGCAGCTGAAGCCACTGCCCCGCCTCGTCGTTGGTGAGCGCCGCGGCCAGGCCCCGGCGGAGCGACGCATTGGCACGGACGTGGTCGGTCACCAGCTTGGGATAGGCGCTGTACCAGAAGCGGGTCGGCAGCATCGAGTGGCGCGCATAGCGTTTGAAGCGCTCGCCGTCGGTGGCGCCGTCCTGGAAGAGGTTCTTGGCGCGCGGAAACCCGATCGAGTTCGACCACACCCCGGTGAGGCCGTCATGGGCGCGGGTGATGAAATCCTCGAGATAGCTTTCCCAGCTTCCGCCGAAATTGGAGAAGAAGACGAGGTTGCGCGTCCCCGGCACGGTGATCCACCGCGCCGCGTGGATGGTGGAAATGCCGCCAAGGAAGCCCGGCCTGTAGACCCTGGCCGCGAGCAGGGCGATCACCGAGAAGATCAGCCGGATCGTCACCCAGCGCACGAAGCCCGGCTTGCGGCAGGTGACCGAGACCATGTGGTTCTGCGCATAATGGTTCTCGCGCTTGCGGATCTCGGCGAGGATGCTCGCGTCGAGCGAGCGCGGGTCGCACCAGTCGCTATTCTCCTGCTTCCTCAGCTTCGCGTAGAACAGGCCCGCGGCGGCCACGGTCAGGGCGATCAGGATGACCGTGGCCCAGAGCGCCGCCTCCACCCCGTCCATGACATCGCCGCTGGCCAGCCAGGCGACCATGAACGTCGCCAGGATCAGCGCGCCGAGCAGGGAGAGGAGCGCGCGCATGAATGGGTGGGCGAGCGCGAGCGTGACGAAATTGAGCTTCACGGCGTCGCGTCCCGGCGGCGGCGGCGGCTCCAGCGCCCATGCGAAGCGGGGGTTCGCCTTCACCGCGCGCCGCACCGCCTCCAGCCGATCGATCGGCCGGACGTCGCAACCGCCGAGATCGACCTGGTTGGCGACAAAGGCCGCCAACTCGGCTTCCTTTTTGATGCGCTCGACGCTCATCCCGGGCGTGCCGGCGAAGCAAAGGCCGGGCGGATCGAAGAGTCCGTAGCCGACCTTGATGCGGTGCGACTTGAGGTAGGGCGCCAGCGCGACATTGCCGCGCCAATCCCGGGCCCGTTCGAAGATGCGGGTCAGCTCGGGCCCGATCGCCGCCGCGATGCGCTCGACGGCGCGGTCGGACGTGCCGTCGGCAGTGAACTCCATGACAATGCTGGCGGTGCCGTCATGGCCGTCCGGGATGGCGTGGAGGCTCATGAAATGGGTTCCGCCGCCGTCGGGGTCGGTGACGTCGAGCCGCGCCTGGATCGACTCGTTCGCCGGATTCTCCATCGCGTCGAGCATCGCTTCGATCGCGCCGATGTCGCTTTCGTGGATCGGCGCGACGATGGTGACCATCGAATCCATCAGTTCGGCTCCTTCCTGAGGCATGCGGCGAGGCGGCCCGGGAACGGCCCGGTCCATTCCACCGCGCTCGTCCGCCCGAGCCCCCGCGCCATGATGCCCGCCACCAGCAAGGGGATCTGGAAGCGGTTGACCGGACGGCCCGAGCAGGGGTGCAGGCCCCAGCCCAGGTGGAGATAGGCGGCGCGGTCGCGGTCCGGGTCCATCCGCTTCGGGTCCGGGAACGCGGCGGGGTCCTGCATCGCGGCCTGGGTCCAGGCGATCACCGTGTCGCCTTTCTTGACCTTCGTGCCGGCGAGATCCGCGTCGTTCAGCGCATGGCGCATGACGATCGGATTGTGCGGCCAACGCCTCAGCGCCTCGTTGCACCAGCCGTCCATCCGGTCGAGGTCGGCGGCGTCGCGCTCCATCGCCCAGCGCAGGTCACCGTCCCCGGACGCGACCTTGACGATCTTGGCGACGCAGGTGGCGGTGGTGTCGATGCTGCCGACGAGCATGCCGCCGAGCGTCCGCCGCGCGCCTTCGTCGTCCACGATCCCCTGACCCAGCAGGTGCCCCATCATGTCGTCGCCGAGGTCCCCGGACGCGCGCCGGCGGGCGATCTCGTTGCGGAACCAGCCGCACATATAATGGCCGGCCTTCATCGCCCGCGCGCGTATCTTCTCGTCGTTGGAGAGATTGAGGAAGGTGTGGGCGAAGACCGAACGGACGGCTTCCATGAACATCCTGGGGCTCGGGCCGGTGATCCCGAACAGGCGCTGGGCGGTGCGCGCCGCGATCGGGCGGGCATATTCGCCGACGACGTCGATCGAGCCGCCGGCCGGGACGGCGCGCAAGGCCGCCTCGATCTCGCGCTCCACGCTGTCCCGCAGCGCGTCCATGTCGACGGCGCGGAGCGCCTCGTAAAGGGCCCGTCGCTCGACTTCGAGCACAGCAGAGCGGTCCTCGCCGAGCACGAACGGTCCTTCGTTGACCTCCTCGATCTTCTTCGCGTTGATCTCGGCGATTCCGAAATCGAGGTCGCGGCAGAGCAATTCGCGGACCTGGTCGTGGCGCGCGGCGATGACTCGCTTGCCGATGCGGAGCGGCTTGGCTGCGAAGCGGATGCCGAGGCGCGCCGCGAGCGCCGGTAGACCGGGCGCCCGCCCGAGCCGCTCCGTCAGACCCGCACGCCGCTTCGGCGTCACTATCGATTGGTCGAATTCCGCCCCGGCCATGGCCGTCCCCCCCGAAACGCCGCCAAAACCGGATGCTGAACCAGCGCCGCGCGCCTGTCCAGCGCCGCTGCGCGATGGGTCCAAATCGGACTAGATTAGCAGGCGATGCGCCGGACCGTCGTCGCCCCGGAAGGCCGGGCCACCCGCCACACCTCGCCGTAGCTGGTTTCGCCGAGGTCGCCCGGCCGGGTGCCGCCGAGCCCCTCGACGATGTCGGGCACGGTGTTCGAATGCCCGACGATCAGGACGCTGCCTGCCGTCGCGCGGACCCGGGCGACCAGCCCCGCTATGTCGCGGGCGTCGTAAGGCTGCGGCACCGTGTCGGCGCGCTCCGCGACGTACACGCCGGTCTCGAGCGCGCGCTGGGTGACCGTGGCATAGACCGCGCGGATGCCCGCGTCCGCCAGCTCCTCCCCAAGGCGCTGGGCGCAGCGCCATCCCTGCGCGCTAAGTGGAGGGTCCGCTCCTGCCTCTTTGTGCAGGTGGCGCATCACGTAGAAGGCCGGCTCGGACGCCGGCCCCCGGGAGGCCACGCAGGCGGAAAGCGCAAGAGCGATGAGTGCCGCGCAGCGATTCGTCATCCTATCGAGTGCCGTCTGGGTCGCGAAGCCCCGAGGTCGAAGCGGTAGACGTCGCTTCCGATCGCGAAGGCGCGGCGCTCGGCGCCCCAGCCGACGAAGCGGATCTTGTTCACTGCCCGGCCCATCTCGACGCGCGACCAGGTGGCCCCGCCGTCCCTGGTCTCCAGGCCGCCTTGATTGCCGCCGACCCAGCCCAGCCGCTCGTCGGCGAAGCCGATGCCGAAGCTCCGCCAGCCATGATCGTCGATGAGCGGCAGCTCGCGCCAGGTCCGCGCGCCGTCGTCCGTCCTGACGATGAAGCGCCGGCTCGCCGCGGGGTCGGGATCGTAGCTCTGGACGCTGGCATAGCCGATTCGGCGCGTCGGGAAGTGGATCTTCCAGACCGGCTCCAAGCCGCGCGCCCCCCGATAGACCGGCCGCCAGCTCGCGCCGCCGTCCTCCGTCCGTAGGATCAGCGCGTTCATCGCGGCCCTGTCGCCGGGACTGCTCGCCGCCAGGAAGCCGGTGCGCCGTTCGATGAACCTGACGCCGTAGATGGCGCCGGCGAGGGACGACAGGTCGCGGCTGGTCCAGGTCGCGCCGTAATCGTCCGAGCGGAGATAATGCGCCGGCCCGCCGACCCGACCGGCGGCGTGCATGGTCGCCTCGTTGAGGATCGTGTCGCCGCGGCTCGTGCTCCGCCAATCGACGTCGATGCCGCAGATGCCGCGCGGGGCGGGGCCTTCGATTCGTGCGGCGGCCCAGCTTCTGCCGCCATCGGTCGTCCGGTAAAGGGGCACTTCGTCGGTAACGTTCGGGAACGAGCCGGGGCCGACATTGCCGAGCACGCCGACATCGTCACCGAAAAAGCCGAGGGCGCGGATGAAGGTGCCCGGCTTATGCCAGACCTCCTCCCAGGAATCGCCGCCGTTGGTCGTCCTGAAAAGCCGTCCTTCGCCGTTTCCGTACCACCCCGTCCGTGCGGAGCCGGGCGATTCGAAGGCGATGTCGTCCTGCTTCCCGCGATAGGGGACCGTTGGCAGCTTCTGCCAGGCGAGCGGGCCGCGGATGGCCTCGCGCCCGGCGACGCAGCCGGGCAGGATGAGCGTGGACGCGCCCCCGGCGAGGAAGTGCCGCCGATCGATCATCTTGCGCTCCGTGCCGCAGCCGCGGCCGCGTCGAGCATCCGGTTGAGCGCAGCCCGATCGTGGACGCGGCCGGCGGCGATGACCGTCTCGGGGCGGCGCAGCACCGACAGGTCGCGGGTCGGGTCGCCGCGGAGCAGGATGAGGTCGGCCCGCGCCCCGGGCTCCACCGTCCCGAAATCGGCTCGCCAGCCGAGGCTCGAGCCGCGGTTCGGGAGCGAGCGGAAATAATCGCGCGGCACCACCGTCGCGCTCCTCAGCGCGTCGAGCCGGCTGAGGCCGGCGGCGTGGAGCGCCTCGATCTCGTCGATCAGGCCGGGGCCCCAGAGGTGGAAGCGCTGGGCGGTGTCGGAGCCGGCCATCAGCGGCACCCGCGCCGCGTGGAACGCGCGGACGATGCGCCGGCGAAGGTCGCGGAAGACGCGGCCCTGCTCGGCGGTGAATCCGGCGTCGCGAAGCCCCGTCGCCTGCTGCGCCCATTGGGCGAGCACCGCCTCGGGAACGTAACGCATCTCCGGCCGGGCGCGCAGCGCCGCCACGTCGGCGTCGATGTCCGCGATCCTCTCGAACAGGGCGAGGGTCGGCACGTGCCAGCTTCGCGCCGCTCGCGCCTGCCGCGCGAGCGCGGCGATGTCGTCGTCGCCGATGCGGGCGAGGGCGGCGAGGACCTCGAGAGGGGGAATCTGCGCGAAGTCGATCTGCCGCTCCGGGGCGCCCGCCGGAAGAAGCGCGAGCAGGGTGCCGTCGAGATGCTCGATCTGCTGGCCGGCTTCCATCGCCCGCGCCAGGCCGACCTGGTTGGCGACATGGCCCGCGACCGGCAGGCCCAGCGTCCGCGCCTCGTCCTGCACGGCCTGCCAGATCGCGGCGTCCGGCAGATGATGCGACTTGATGAGGTCGTAGCCCGCGGCGCGTGCCGCCCGCACCGCCTGGCGCGCCGCGTCCGCGCTGGCGGTGTTGTTGACGTGCAGGCCCGGCGAGGCGGCGTAGAGGCGCGGGCCGATAAGCTCGCCGCGCTCGATCCGGCCGCGCACCGCGAGGTTGTTTGGCGAGCCGGCCATTCCGCGCGCCGTGGTCGTGCCGTGGGCGAGCATCACCGCCAGCGCGCGCTGTGCCGCGTCGCCCGGCTCGCCCGGTGCCGGGGCGAGGTGGACGTGCATGTCGACCAGCCCGGGCATCAGCATCATCCCGCGCGCCTCGATGCGCCTGGTGCCGGGAGGGATGCGGATTCGGGCGCGCGGCCCGACCGCCTCGATCCGGTCGCCGCGCAGGATGACGGTCTGGTCGCGCAGCCGCTCGGTTGCGGTCATCGGAAGCACGTCCGCTCCGACGATGGCCGTGACCGGCCCCTGCGCCGCCGCGGGGCCGGAAGCGAAGAGCAAGGCGAGCGCGACGAAGAATCGACTGAGCATGCGGTGCTTCCCTCCGCGGCCAGCTTAGCCCCCAATCGCACTTTTCCCAGCCCCCGCCCGCAGCTTCACATATAGGACGTTCGCCGCTACGGGGCTGCAGGGGCCGACAGGAGCCAGGGTAGAGGATGAACAAAGAGACCGAGCGCCCTAACCGACCGGCGCTCTCGCTCCACGTGCCGGAGCCGGACGCGCGGCCCGGCGACGAAATCGACTTCAGCCATATCGAGATTCCCGCCGCCGGCAGCCTGCGCCGCCCCGACGTCGCCGCGCCCGCTTCCGATACCCGAGAGCTGGTCTATTCCCTGGTCCGCGTCCTCGACCACGACGGCGCCGCGGTCGGCCCGTGGGACCCGCGGCTCGATCCCGACACTTTGCGGCGGATGCTGCGCGACATGATGCTGGTCCGCGTCTACGACGACCGGATGTACCGCGCCCAGCGGCAGGGCAAGACCAGCTTCTACATGAAGTGCACGGGCGAGGAGGCGATCGCGGTCGCGGCCGCGCATGCCATGGACCGCGACGACATCTTCTTCCCCACCTACCGGCAGCAGGGCCTGCTCGTCGCCCGCGACTACCCGCTCGTGAAGATGATGTGCCAGGTCTATTCGAACAAAGGCGACCCGCTCAAAGGGCGGCAGCTGCCGATCATGTATTCCGACCGCGGCCACGGCTTCTTCTCGATCTCGGGCAATCTCGCGACGCAGGTTCCGCAGGCGGTGGGCTGGGCGATGGCCTCGGCGATCAAGGGCGACAGCCGCATCGCCGCGGCCTGGATCGGCGACGGCGCGACGGCCGAGGGAGACTTCCACAACGCTGTCACCTTCGCGGGGGTCTATCGCGCGCCGGTCATTCTCAACGTCGTCAACAATCAGTGGGCGATCTCGACCTTCTCGGGCATCGCCGGCGGAAATCTCACGACCTTCGCCGCCCGCGCCGTCGGCTACGGCATTGCCGGGCTCAGGGTCGACGGAAACGATGCCCTCGCGGTCTACGCGGCCACCGCCTGGGCCGCGGACCGTGCCCGCTCCAATCTCGGCCCCACCCTGATCGAGCATTTCACCTATCGCGTCGAAGGTCATTCGACCTCGGACGATCCGACCGCCTACCGGCCGCAGGGCGCGGGCGCCAAATGGCCGCTCGGCGATCCTGTGGAGCGGCTCAGAAGGCACCTCGTCTCGATCGGCGAATGGGACGACGAGCGCCATCAGGCCCAGCAGGAGGCGCTCGCCGCCGAGGTCCGCGCGGCGCAGCGCGAGGCGGAGGCGCAGGGGACGCTCGGCAGCGGCCATTATGAGGATATCGGCTCCCTGTTCGAGGACGTGTTCGAGGACCAGCCCTGGCACCTTCGCGAGCAGCGCGACGAGGCGCTCGCCGAGGCCCGCCGCAAATGACCGTCCGGAACATGATCGAGGCGCTGAACGACGCCCATGACGTGATGATGGAGCGCGACGGCGACATCGTCGTGCTCGGCGAGGATGTCGGCTATTTCGGCGGCGTCTTCCGGGTCACCGCCGGCCTCCAGAAGAAATACGGGACGAGCCGCGTGTTCGACGCGCCGATCGCGGAACTGGGCATCGTCGCCACCGCGATCGGCATGGCCGCCTACGGCCTGCGCCCGGTCGCGGAGATCCAGTTCGCCGACTACATCTATCCGGGCTTCGACCAGATCATCTCCGAGGCCGGCCGGATGCGCTACCGGACGGCCGGAGAATGGCCGCTGCCGATGGTGATCCGCACGCCTTATGGCGGCGGCATCTTCGGCGGGCAGACGCACAGCCAGTCGCCGGAGGCGTTCTTCGCCCACATGCCCGGGATCAAGACGGTGATCCCGTCCAACCCCTACGACGCCAAGGGCCTGCTCATCGCCGCGATCGAGGACAACGACCCCGTCCTCTTCTTCGAGCCCAAGCGCATCTATAACGGCCCGTTCGAAGGCTATCACGACCGTCCCGTCACGCCCTGGGCCAAGCATCCGGCGGCGGAAGTGCCCGACGGCCATTATTCCGTGCCGATCGGCAAGGCGGCGATCGCGCGGGAAGGGGAGGCGGTCACGATCCTCGCTTACGGGACGATGGTCCACGTCGCCCTCGCCACTGCCGAGGCGGAGGGGATCGACGCCGAGGTAATCGATCTTCGGACCATCGTCCCGGTCGACATCGAGGCGATCGAGGCGTCGGTGAAGAAGACCGGCCGCTGCGTCGTCATTCACGAGGCGACCCGCACCGCCGGCTTCGGCGCCGAGCTCGCCGCTTTGGTCCAGGAACGCTGCTTCTATCATCTCGAGGCGCCGGTGATCCGGGTGACCGGCTACGACGTGCCCTATCCGCATTCGATGGAATGGACCTATTTCCCCGGCCCCGCCCGCTTGGGCCCGGCGCTCAGAAAAGCCCTGGAGGACTGACGTGGCCCGCTTCGAATTCAAGCTTCCCGACATCGGCGAAGGCATCGCCGAAGCCGAGATCGTCGCCTGGCACGTCAAGATCGGCGACCGCGTCGAGGAGGACCAGCAGCTCGCCGACATGATGACCGACAAGGCGACGGTCGAGATGGAAAGCCCGGTCGCCGGCACCGTCCTCGAAGTGGCGGGCGAGGTCGGCGACCAGATTCCGATCGGATCGGTGCTGGTGGTGATCGAGACCGAGGGCGCCGCGAGCCAGGAGGGCGACCAGACCGATGCCGCCGGCGCCCGCACCGACGACGTGCCGCTCGCCGACGGCATGGTCGACGCGACCGAGGGCCTCGAGGCGGCGGTCCCCTCGGCCGACGTCGAGAGCGGCGAGCGCCGCGAGACGGGCGAGCGCCGCAGGGGCGACCGCCGCCAGGCTCCCCGCGACGACGACGACCGGCGCCAGGGCGAATGGCGCGCGGAGACAAAAGGCGGCGCAGTCGCATCTGCGGGGGAGGCCGTCGGCTTCAACCCACAGCCCGATCCGCCGCGCGACAAGGCGGTCCTGGCGTCACCCGCGGTCCGCGCCCGCGCCCGGGACCTCGGCATCGACCTCTCGCAGGTGAAGAGCTCGGGCGACCGCATCCGCCATTCCGACCTCGACGCTTTCCTTCTCTACAGCGGCGGCGGAGTCTCGCGCGGCGCCGGGGCGCGCCGCCAGGACGAGACGGTCAAGGTCGTCGGCCTGCGCCGCAAGATCGCCGAGAACATGCAGGAGGCCAAGCGCCGCATCCCGCATTTCACCCTCGTCGAGGAGTTCGACGTCACCGCGCTCGAGCAGACCCGCGCGATGATGAACGCCGATCGCGGCTCCAATCCCAAGCTCACTTTGCTGCCCTATCTGATCACGGCGATGGCGCGGACGCTCGGCGACTATCCGCAGCTCAACACGCTGTACGACGACGACGCCAACGTCCTCACCCGCTCGGGCGCCGTCCACATGGGCATGGCGACGCAGACTCCGAACGGGCTGATGGTGCCGGTCATCCGCAATGCCGACCGGCTCGGAATCTGGGACATCGCGCGCGAGATCCTGCGCCTCTCCGAAGCCGCCCGCAGCGGCAAGGCTGCGCGCGACGAGCTATCCGGCTCGACCATCACCATATCCAGCCTCGGCCCGATGGGCGGGATCGCCTCGACGCCGGTCATCAACCGGCCCGAAGTCGCGATCGTCGCGGTCAACAAGGTCGAGGAAAAGGTCGTGCCGGTCGAAGGCGAGCTTGAGATCCGCAAGCGGATGAACCTCTCGCTCAGCTGCGACCACCGCGTCGTCGACGGCTGGGACGCGGCGAACTTCCTTCAGGACCTCAAGAAGCTGCTCGAGAAGCCGCTGAAGCTTCTCTCGGCCTGAGGTCGGGCCTCAGGCCTGCGCCTCCGGCTCGCCCTGCTCGCCTTCGCGCTCGGCCTTCTTCGCCTTTTTCTTCGAGGCCTTGGGTGGCGCCGCGATGATCTCGAACGTGGGGGCGCCGTCTTTGATGCGGACCTTGACCTCGCCGCCGTGGATCAGCTTGCCGAACAGCAGCTCCTCGGCGAGCGGCTGCTTGATCTTCTCCTGGACCAGCCGGCCCATCGGCCGCGCGCCGTACATCTTGTCATAGCCCTTTTCGACGAGCCACTTCCGTGCCTCCTCGTCCAGCTCGATATGGACGTTGCGGTCGGCGAGCTGCAGCTCGAGCTGCAGGATGAACTTGTCGACGACGCGGCTGACCACCTCGGGCGGCAGGTAGCCGAATGGCACGATAGCATCCAGGCGGTTGCGGAACTCCGGCGTGAACATCCGCTTGATCGCTTCCTCGTCCTCGCCCTCGCGGGTCATCGCGCCGAAGCCGACCGCCTCGCGGGCCATGTCGCTGGCGCCCGCATTGGTGGTCATGATCAGGATGACGTTGCGGAAATCGACGCTCTTGCCGTGGTGGTCGGTGAGCCGTCCGTTGTCCATGATCTGGAGGAGGATGTTGAACAGGTCCGGATGCGCCTTCTCGATCTCGTCGAGGAGGAGGACGCAGTGCGGATTCTGGTCGACGGCGTCGGTGAGCAGCCCGCCCTGGTCGAAGCCGACATAGCCCGGCGGCGCGCCGATCAGCCGGCTGACCGAATGCCGCTCCATATATTCGGACATGTCGAAGCGCTGCAGCGGCACGCCCAGGATCGAGGAGAGCTGGCGCGCGACCTCGGTCTTGCCGACGCCGGTCGGGCCGGAGAACAGATAGTTGCCGATCGGCTTGTCGGGGTCGCGCAGGCCGGCGCGGCTCAACTTGATCGCCGAGGCGAGCACCGAGATCGCAGCGTCCTGGCCGAACACGACCCGCTTCAGGTCGCGGTCGAGATGCTCCAGCGTCTTCTTGTCGTCGGCGCTGACGCTCTTGGGCGGGATGCGCGCGATGGTCGCGATGACCGCCTCGATCTCCTTGACCGTGATCGTCTTCTTCCGCTTCGACGGCGGCACCAGCATCTGCATCGCGCCGACCTCGTCGATCACGTCGATCGCCTTGTCGGGCAGCTTCCTGTCGTTGATGTAGCGCGCCGACAGCTCGACCGCGGTCTTGATCGCGTCGGGCGTGTACTTGACGCTGTGATGCTCCTCGAAGGCCGAGCGTAGGCCGGTAAGGATCTTGATCGTGTCCTCGACGGTCGGCTCGTTGACGTCGATCTTCTGGAACCGGCGCAGCAAGGCGCGGTCCTTCTCGAAATGGTTGCGGAACTCCTTGTAGGTGGTCGATCCGATGCAGCGGATCGCGCCGTTGGAGAGCGCCGGCTTCAGCAGGTTGGAAGCGTCCATCGCGCCTCCCGAGGTGGCGCCGGCACCGATCACGGTGTGGATCTCGTCGATGAACAGGATCGCGTGCGGCAGCTTCTCGAGCTCGTTGACGACCGCCTTCAGCCTTTCCTCGAAGTCGCCGCGATAGCGGGTCCCCGCGAGCAGCGCGCCCATGTCGAGCGAGTAGATCACCGCCGGCTTCAGCACGTCCGGCACGTCGCCCTCGACGATCTTGCGGGCGAGACCTTCCGCGATCGCCGTCTTGCCGACGCCGGGATCGCCCACATAGAGCGGATTGTTCTTCGAGCGGCGGCAGAGGATTTGGACGGTGCGATCGACTTCGGGGCCGCGGCCGATCAGCGGATCGACCCGCCCTTCCTGGGCCTTCTCGTTCAGATTGACGGTGAACTGCTTGAGCGCGCTCTCGGGCTTCTTCTTGCCTTCCTCGCTCTTCGCCTCCTCGGCGCCCTTGACTTCGGCGGGCTCGGCGGCCGCCTGGCCCTTGCCGACGCCGTGGCTGATATAGCTCACCGCATCCAGCCGGCTCATGTCCTGCTGCTGGAGGAAATAGACCGCATAGCTCTCGCGCTCGGAGAAGAGCGCGACGAGCACGTTGGCGCCGGTCACCTCGTCGCGGCCCGAGGACTGGACGTGGAGGATCGCGCGCTGGACGACGCGCTGGAAGCCGCTGGTCGGCGAGGGATCGGTCTCCGCCTCGACCTTCAGCGCCTCGAGCTCGTTGTCGAGATAGGAGCGGACCGCGTCGCTGAGCTCCTTGATATCGACCCCGCAGGCCGCCATCACCTTGGAGGCGTGCGCGTCTTCGATCAGGGCAAGGAGGAGGTGCTCGAGCGTCGCATATTCGTGCCGGCGGCCGCTCGCCTCGGCGAGTGCGTTGTGCAGCGTCTGTTCGAGTTCGCGGGCGAAGGACGGCATGGTCTAATCTACTCCTGCGTGCCCGCGCCGATTCACGGACTGCTTCTTCGCCTCAATGTCGGGACGCGCCTTCGGTTCATCAAGCGCGTCGCCGAAACGGTCGCATGGCGGCCGCGGCAACTCATTTGCGGAATATCTCGTCTGCGCTTGCGCGAAACTTAACCGAAGCGTCCATCTTTGCCTCGGCGCGCGCGATCTCGGCGCGGAGCGCGGCGATCCGCGCCTCCAGTTCCTCCACCGAGAGCGGATCGAGGTCCTGCTTCGCCAGCTGGGTCAGCGGATCGTCGGGCTTGCTGGGGAAGAGCTCGTCCAGGTCCATGCCGGCAGACTCCTCCGGAACGCCGCCTTGTGTCAACCCGCCGCCCGCGGCTAGGAAACGGCGGGGAGCATCGCGCGCGAATGGGGACGGTTCCGGATCGGATGCTTGCGATCGACCCGGACCAGCCGGGCGAAGCCGCCGTGCTTCAGCCGGTCGAGCGGGCAGTGCCGTCGCCCGGGCCGGGCGAGGTGCTCATCGCCGTCGCGGCCGCCGGCGTGAATCGCCCCGACATTCTCCAGCGGCGCGGTCTCTATCCGCCGCCGCCCGGCGCGCCGACCATCCCCGGCCTCGAGGTCGCAGGCGCCGTCGCCGCGGTCGGTGACGGCGTCGCTGAGCTCCAGCAGGGGCAGCCGGTGTGCGCCCTCGTCTCAGGTGGCGGCTATGCCGAATATGCGGTCGCTCCCGCCGGCCAGTGTCTTCCGGTGCCCGATGCGCTGACCATGATCGAGGCCGCGGCGATGCCCGAGACGCTCTTCACGGTGTGGACCAACCTGTTCGAGCGCGCCTTTGCCCGCGACGGGGAGTGGGTGCTGGTTCACGGAGGAACGAGCGGCATCGGCACGATGGCGATCGCTCTGGGCAAGCTGTTCGGCCTCAGGGTGATCGTCACTTGCGGCTCCGACGAGAAATGCCGCCGCGCCGAAGCGCTCGGCGCCGATCATGCCGTGAACTACCGGGGCGCCGACTTCGTCGAGGAAACGAAGCGGATCACCGGCGGCCGCGGCGTCGACGTGGTGCTCGACATGGTCGGCGGCGATTATCTCCCGCGCAACCTCGATTGCCTCGCGGAGGAGGGGCGCCACGTCTCGATCGCGGTCCAACGCGGCGCCGCGGCCGAAATCAACATCGCGAAGGTCATGATGCGGCGGCTTTGCCTCACCGGCTCGACCCTCCGCGCCCGCTCGATCGAGTTCAAGTCTCTCGTCGCGGACGAACTCGCCCGGACGGTATGGCCGCACGTTGCCGAGGGGCAGCTGAAGCCGGTGATCGACTCGACATTCCCGCTCGGCGAGGCGGCCGCCGCCCACCGCCGGATGGAAAGCGGCGAGCATGTCGGAAAGATCGTGCTGACGACCGGCTGAACGAGCCTAGTCGCCTTCGTTGCTGTTCATCTCGTGGGTGAGCCAGATCGCATAGCCCGCGACCCCGACGACGACCACGCCCACGCCGATCGCGACCCAGCCGAGGGTCGAGACGTTCTGCCGCCGGCCGTCCGGGCCGCGCGGTCCTTCCGCCAGTTCGCTGATCGTCCGTCCGTTCAGGGACAGTGCCGGTCCGCGGCGCTCTGAGAGGCCGAACTCGACGCCCTCGCCGATCCTGAGCCGGGTCGCGCCGTCGGCGCGCACTGCCAGCGCGGTCGGGGCGAGTGTCAGCCCCGCGCGGACCCGTTCCCGCGGCTCCCGGTCGAGCGAGATGCGAAGCCGCGCGCCCGCAAAGCTGCCCATGCGCGTGCTGTCCTGAGCGGCAGAGTCGATCAAGTCGGCGGCGCTCGCGGGCGCGGCGGCGGCCAGCTGCGACGCGACCAGCGCGATTATCGTGAGTTTCTTCATGTCAGGAACCCCTTCACCCCTATGTGACGGAGGCTACACGGTTTTTCGCTCAGAGCCAACCGGGGAGCCGACGCTCGGGATTTCCCTGGGAAACGAGGGCGCGCGGAATGCTATGGATTTCCCCCCGTCCCCCGATAGGATCGGATGGAGGGCAGGGGGATTTTCGAATGATCGTGCCGCGCATCGCGCTGGGCTTGCTGGCGGCAGCCTTTGCGCTCGCCTTCTTTCTGTCGGAGCGGGAATGGGGACTGACCAGCATGCCTCGCGTCGAGGAGATTGACACGCTTCCCGCGACTCCGGAGCTTGCGGCCGTGCGACGCTACACGGAGATCGGCTCCGGCCTGCTTCCCTATCTCCCCCGCGAACATGCTCGCAAGGCAGCAGCGCTGCGCGCGGAGCGGCAGCCGCTCCGGGTCGGCTTCTCATACCGCGAGATCAGCATCCTGCGGCTGCCGATCTGGGCCACCGAGGACAACGGCCTCGTCACCTATATCGAGCTCCCGTCCTGGTATCAGATCGCCTTGATCAACGACGATCAGGTGCGGCTGCTGGAGCGGATAAGCGGCCGCAGCTATTCGGGTTACAGCTTCCCGAGGTGGAAGCACATGTGGGGATGGCTGTTCCTGCTGGGCCTGATCGGCTGGTATCTGCTCCACCGCCGGGCGGTGGCGAAATGGCGCGAGGAGACCGGGATCATTTGAGCGCCGCGGCCCGCACTACGCGCGCCGGTTCGGCTTGCCCTTCCGCCGCACAGGGGTTACATGGCATGCAACACACCGGCCGCTCCGTGAAGGGGCGGCCCTTTCTTTGTCCGGAGACTCCAGTGGCCCAGCCGCTCATGCCCCATGCGACCGCCTCGTGGCTGGTCGACCAGACGTCGCTCACCTTCGAACAGATCGCGGAATTCTGCGGCCTGCACATCCTCGAAGTGCAGGCCATCGCCGACGACACGGCCGCGACCAAGCTCACCGGGCGCGACCCGCTACGGGCGGGTGAACTCACCCAGGAAGAGATCGAGCGCGGCCAGGCGGATCCGGAATATCGCCTCCGCATGCACAAGGAGCCGGACAAGATCACGCGCACGAGGGGCCCCCGCTACACGCCGGTCTCCAAGCGCCAGGACAAGCCGGACGGCATCGCCTGGATCATCCGCAACCATCCCGAAGTGACCGACGGCCAGATCTCGAAGCTCATCGGCACGACGCGCTCGACGATCGCGGCGATCCGCGACCGCAGCCACTGGAACATCGCCAACATCCAGCCCAAGGACCCGGTGACCCTGGGCCTCTGCTCGCAGCGCGAGCTCGACGCCGTCGTCGCCAAGGCGGCGAAGGCAGCCGGCATCGAGCCGGGCGCGAACGACGGCCGGATGGAGCAGGATCGCGAGGCGCTCATCGAGGAGCTTCGCGCCGAGCGCGACACGGCCGCGCGCGCAGCTGAGGCAGCCCACGCCGCCGAACTAGCCGGAGAGAGCGGCCAGGCGTCGAGTGCCGACGACCTCTTCCGCAGCTGACCCCGCGTCTCCGGACGCGGCGCTTGCCCAGATCCCCTATAGCCACAAGGGACTGACCTACCCGCTCGGCCGGCGCGGGCCGGAACCGGGCGAGACGATCCCGATCGCCGACGGCATCGGCTGGGCCCGGCTGCCGGTGCCGGGCTCCCTCAAGCACATCAACGTCTGGGCGCTGGACGATGGCGAAGGGGTCGCCCTGGTCGACACCGGGCTCGACATCGCCGCCTCACGGGAAGCCTGGGACCAGCTTTTCGCGGGCCCGCTTCTGGGCCGCGCCGCGACCCGAATCATCGTCACGCATTTCCACCCCGACCATATCGGGCTCGCGGGGTGGCTGACCGCGCGGTTCGGGGCGCCGCTTTGGATGACCCGCGAGGAATGGCTGTTCGCGCGGATGCTGACCAGCGACGTACGAGACACGCCGCCTTCGGAGGCCGTGACCTATTGGCGCGCGGCGGGCTGGAGCGAGAACCGGATCGACGCGGAGCGGGCGAAGGGCTGGGGGCGCTTCGCCTCGGTCGTGAGCCCGGTTCCGCTCAGCTTCGTGCGGATGCGCGACGGCGACCCGATCGAAATCGGCGGGCGGTCCTGGCGCGTCGTCGTCGGCAGCGGCCATTGCCCGGAACATGCCTGCCTGGTCGACGAGGCGGGCGGCGTCATGATCGCCGGCGACCAGGTGTTGCCGCGCATCACTTCGAACGTCTCCCTGAGCCTCAGCGAGCCGCTGGCCGATCCGCTCGGCGACTGGCTCGCCTCGATCGCGAAGCTCCGCACGCTCCCGGCCGACCTGCTCGTCCTTCCGTCGCACGGCGAGCCGTTCACCGGGCTCCACGCCCGGCTCGACTCCCTGCGCGACGGCCATCTCGGCCGCCTGGACGCACTGCACGACCACCTCTCGGATCCCCGCCGCCCCGTCGACTGCTTTCCGATCCTGTTCGGCCGCGCGATCGACGATTCGATCCTCGGCCTCGCCACCGGCGAAGCGATGGCCCATCTCCGCCGCCTGGAGGTCGAGGGCAGGGCGGTTCGCGAGACGCGGGACGGCGTGGCCTGGTTCAGCGCCGCCTAGCTTGTCGCGGTAGCCACCGGTGGCTATATTCGCCGCATGAAGCATGTCTCGATCAAGCAGGCCAAGGACACCCTCCCGGCCCTCGTGCGTGAGGTCGAGGGCGGCGCACGCATCGTCATAACCCGCAACGGCAAGCCCGTCGCGGAGGTCGTACCGCTTCAGCAACGCTGCGGGATCGACTGGCAGGCGATCGAGGATTGGAAGAAGGAGCTGGGGGTCGACAAGCTGGTCACCTACATAGCTCCCGACTTCGACGATCCCCTGCCCGAAGACTTCTTGAGCACGCCCGGCCCCTACTGACCGTGGCGGTATTGCTCGACAGCCATTTCGTTCTTGCGATCCTGGAACCGAAATCGCTCGTCGGCGCGCGATGGGCGTCCGAACCAGTTTCCGTCAGCATCGCCAGCTTGTGGGAGATTGCCATCAAGGCCAGGCAGGGGAAGCTCGATCTGGTGGTGCCTCCAGCCACGCTCGAGGAGCGGCTAAGCGGATTCGGCTGCGAGCTTCTCCCGGTTACGGGTCGTCACGTCACCGCCGAGGTCGATCCCTGGCCGGAGACCCGGGATCCCTTCGATCGCCTTCTCCTGGCCGTCTGTCAGGTTGAGGGGTTGCGGCTGGTGACGCATGATCGCAAGCTCGTCGACCACCCGCTCGCCTGGCGCTCCTCCCGCGCTTGACCCGTCGCGCAGGCGCGATCAAAGCTGCCGCAATGTCCGAAGCGCCAGAGCCGATCGCCGAGCTTTCGTTCGAGGCCGCGCTGAAGCGGCTCGAGGAGATCGTCCGCAAGCTCGAAAGCGGCGAGGCGTCGCTCGACGAGGCGATCGAGCTGTACGGCGAGGGCGATCGCCTCCGCCAGCAATGCGAGGCGCGGCTGCAGGCGGCGCAGGCGCGGATCGAGAAGATCCAGCTCGGCCGCAGCGGCGAGCCGACGGGCACCGCGCCTTTCGACGCCGACTGAAGGTGGCGCCCGCGCCGGTCAGCCTCGACGCCGCGCTCGAGCAGGTTGGGGCCGAGATCGACCGCGCCTTCGAGGCTCTGCTCGCTGCCCCCCAGGACGCGCGCAGCCGTCTTTACGAGGCGATGCGCTATGCCGCGATCGGCGGCGGGAAGCGGCTCCGCCCGCTGCTTGTGGTCGCGGCGTGCAGCCTTTTCCACGTCGCACGCGAGCGGGCGATCCGGGTCGCCCTCGCCGTCGAATGCGTCCACGTATATTCCCTGATCCACGACGACCTGCCGAGCATGGACGACGACGATCTGCGGCGCGGCAAGCCGACCCTGCACCGCGCCTTCGACGAATCGACCGCGATCCTCGCCGGCGATTCGCTGCACGCGCTCGCCTTTCAGGTCCTGGCGGAGGAAGAGACCCACGAAGACCCCTTCGTTCGCGCCGATCTGGTGCTCGAGCTTGCCCGCGCCGCCGGCCCGGCCGGGATGGCCGGCGGGCAGATGATGGACCTTGCTCCCGCCAGCCCGCTCGATCTGGCCGCGGTCACCCGGCTGCAGCAGCTCAAGACCGGCGCGCTGATCGGCTGGTGCCTGGAGGCGGCGGCGATCATGGGCCGGGTGCCGCCGGAGGGGCGGATCGGCCTTCGCGGCTATGCCCGCGACGTCGGCCTCGCCTTCCAGATTGCCGACGACCTGCTCGATATCGAAGGCGAGGAGGCGAAGACCGGGAAGCGCGTCGGAAAGGACGTCGCCGCCGGCAAGGAGACTTTCGTGTCGCTGCTCGGGCCGGAGCGGGCCCGGCAGCAGGCCGATTTGCTCGTCGGCCAGGCGATCGAGCATCTCCACGGCTACGGGTCCGAGGCCGGCCTGCTCCGCGCCATCGCCCGCTTCGCGGTGGAGCGCGACCACTGACTCGTCTAGGAAAGGAATCATGAGGACAGGGGTCTATCCAGGCACGTTCGATCCGATCACGCTCGGCCACATGGACATCATCCGCCGCGGCGTGAACCTGGTCGACCGGCTGGTGATCGGCGTCACCACAAATCCGTCCAAGTCGCCCATGTTCAGCGTCGAGGAACGGATCGCGACGGTCGGGCGCGAGGTCGCCGGCATCGCCGACGGCGCGATCTCGGTCGTCTCGTTCGATTCGCTGCTGATGGACTTCGCCGAGCGCGAGGGCGCGACCCTGATCGTGCGCGGTCTTCGCGCAGTCGCCGACTTCGAATACGAATATCAGATGGCTGGCATGAACCAGCAACTGAACGACCGCGTCGAGACCGTCTTCCTGATGGCCGACGTGTCGCTCCAGCCGATCGCCTCGCGGCTGGTCAAGGAGATCGCCCTCTATGGCGGCGACGTCTCCAAGTTCGTCACCCCTACGGTGGCGGCGCAGGTTCGCGAGCGGGTCGAGCGGATCGGCCGGCGCGGCGGCTGAGCTTGTCGCGGCCGCCCGCGGCACCTATTATGTGCGTGATTTGCAACGGATTCGGGCGGGGAGCCGGTATATGTTCCTGAAGAAGATCGCCGCCGCGGCGGCGGCTCTGCTGTTTGCGGCCGCGGCCGCCGCCCAGGTGACGCCGGGCTTCGCGCCGCCGCCCGTTATGCCCGAATATGTCTGGCACCTCGACCTCTCCACCGGCGGACGCGTCTCGATCCAGCTTCGCCCGGACGTCGCCCCCAACCATGTCGAGCGCATCCGCACCCTGACCCGCCAGGGCTTTTATGACGGCCTCACCTTCCACCGCGTGATCGAGGGCTTCATGGCCCAGGGCGGGGACCCGACCGGCACCGGGGGCGGACAGTCGCAGCTTCCGGATCTCGAGCCCGAGTTCAATCCGCTGCCCCATCTGCGCGGCGCCGTCGCGATGGCCCGCGCGCAGGAGCCGAACAGCGCCAACAGCCAGTTCTACATCATGCTGGCCCCGCGCTTCAGCCTCGACCGCCGCTACACCGTGTTCGGCCGCGTCATCGGCGGGATGAACTTCGTCGACGCCATCGAGCGCGGCGAGCCGCCGGCCAACCCGACCCGGATCGTGCGCGCGTCGATCGGCTCGGACAATGTGCCGCCGCTCTCCCCCGAGCAGCTCCGCGCCGCCGCAGCCCCCCGCCCGGTGGCCCCGCCGCCGACCCCGATCGCGCCGCCGCCGAGCGTTCCGCCGCGGCGCTAGGTGCGCGTCGACCTCTTCGATTTCGAGCTTCCGCCCGACCGGATCGCGCTTCGCCCGGCGAGTCCGCGCGATTCCGCTCGCCTGCTCCGGGTCGGCCCCGGCGCCGCGCTCTCCGACCACATCGTCTCCGATTTACCGCGCCTGCTGCGCCCCGGCGACCTGCTCGTGTTCAACGACACCCGCGTCATACCCGCCCAACTCGAAGGCCGCCGCGGGGAAGCACGGATCGGCGCCACCCTCCACCGGCGCGAAGGGCCCCGCGCCTGGCGCGCCTTCCTGCGCAATGCCCGCCGCGTCCGCGACGGCGACCGGATCGACTTCGGCGCCGGCGTCGCCGCCTTCGCGTCGGACAAGGCCGAGGACGGCTCGATGCGCCTCGCCTTCGAGGGTGACGCGCCGGTCGAGTCGCTGCTGGAACGCGCCGGCCGGATGCCGCTGCCGCCCTACATAGCCGGCCGCCGCCAGGCCGACGCGCGCGACGCCGAGGATTACCAGACCCTGTTCGCGCGGGAGGCGGGCGCGGTCGCCGCCCCCACCGCTGCGCTCCATTTCACCCCGCGCCTGATGGCGGCCCTCGCCGCCGCCGGCATCGGCCACGAGACGCTCACTCTCCATGTCGGCGCCGGCACCTTCCTTCCGGTCAAGGCCGACGACACCGCTGGACATCGGATGCACGGCGAATGGGGCCGAATCGGCGCCGCCGCGGCCACGCGCGTGAACGCCGCCCGCGCGGCCGGCGGCCGCATCGTGGCGGTCGGCACCACCTCGCTCCGCCTCCTCGAAAGCGCCGCCGCCAAGGACGGCGCGATCCGCCCGTTCGAAGGCGAAACCGATATCTTCATCACCCCCGGCCACCACTTCCGCGTCGCCCAAGGCCTCGTCACCAACTTCCATCTGCCGCGCTCGACCCTGTTCATGCTGGTCAGCGCGCTGATGGGGCTCGAGACGATGCACGCCGCCTACGCCCACGCCATCGCGAGCGGCTACCGCTTCTACTCCTACGGCGATTCCAGCCTGCTCCTCCCCGCCTAGCGACAGCCTCCGGGGGACAATATGGGGACAGTTACGTGACTGTCCCCTTACCGTCCCGCCTTTGTCGCACGGGGCGCATTGCCCGTGCCGTGGCGCGCACCTAAAGGGGCGGCGGAGGACCGATGGCCAAGCCGATTCAGCTGACTCTCACGCCCGACGAAGCCGAGATCATCGTCGATGCGCTCGACACCGACCTCGAAGGCTATGTCGACGCCGCCGCCGACGCGCGCGCCAACGGCAACCGCGCCGACGTCGCCACCTTCACCGAAGCCGCCGACCGCATCCGCGCCGTCCGCGCCAAGCTCCAGAAATTGGTGGAATAGGGGGTGCATCCGCCTCCCAAGGGAGGTGCCGAGGAACGGGGCAGTTACCTCACTGCCCCCTTGCTGCCCAATTTGTCGGAAAACTTCGCGCCTGAATATTCGAATGGGGAGAGAAGCGAACGCTAGGCTGGACGATCGTCATCCGCGAAACGGCGGACAAACCCGATACGCATCGAGAGGCGGAGCGCCCCATATCCGCCGAGGCCCGCGGCACCGAGAATGAAAATCCCGACAAAGGCGTTCAGCGTATCTTCGGGACGAAGCGCGCGCGCGCGGACAATGATATTCTCGCATTCATCGGTTTTCGGGTCAGGGCCATGTCCAGCATCGTCGGCGCAGTCGAACGGCGCGGAGTGGACCTGCCATGCGCGGCATGAAGCCGAAAGCAGGACCAGCACGGCATAGATGAACAGCCCTTTTGCCGCTCGGCGCGTCATCCGACTCCTTTGCCGCATCATGTTGGCGCACCGCGCCAATGTCCGCAACGGGTCGAAAACGGATAGTGCCCGCGGCACGGCATGGGGTCACTCGGGGCCGGAACCGCATCGTCGAAAGCTGTGATGCCCGCTCGATCTCGGCAACGCGTGACGGCGCCGACGAGCTGGACGCGCCTTTCGCGCGCAGCGAACCCATTTCACTCGAACGGCTTCGCCGCGCTCCGGCAGGCGGAAAAAGCCGCGCCTGACCCGGCCGCAAGTCTCACTTGCCGACGATCACAATCGTCCGTGCTGGTCCTCGGTCTGGAACAGGCGGTCGACCTCGGCGACCAGATCCTTCAGATGGAAGGGCTTCGAGAGCACCTTCGCGTCCGGCGTCTTCTTGCCGGCCTTGAGCGCGACCGCGGCGAAGCCGGTGATGAACATCACCCGCATTTCCGGTGCGACCGCGCCCGCTTTCTGCGCCAGCTCGATCCCGTCCATCTCGGGCATGACGATGTCGGTCAGCAGAAGGTCGAAGCGCTCGTTCTCGATCAGTGGCACGGCGGCCGTACCGCGGTCGACGGCGGTCACGTGATAGCCCACCCGCTCGAGCGCGCGGGCGAGGTAGAGCCGCATCGACTCGTCGTCTTCGGCGAGAAGGATCCTGATCATCCGCACGTCCCGTTCGCCGCGAGCGCCGCGGCGGAATGCCTCTCTATGCGCGAACGGCTTAACATTTTCCAGCCGGACGAAGGGAAAAGGGACAGCCTATCTAGCTTTCCCCGTCCGGCGCTCGAAAGGGAACAGTCAGATAGATTGTCCCCCATCCCCCTCCGGCGCCTCAAAGGGCACAGCCAAATAGGCTGTCCCCCCACCCGCCCTCGCATTCCCTTGCACCCATCGCGCCGTCCGTTAGTTTAGCGCTCGTCCCATGACTTCGCTTCCCCCAGGTCCCCGCCCCGCCGGCGACGATTGTGCGCCCTTCTACCGGATCGGCCCGGAGCAGCCGGCCTGGCCGGTGGTGCTCTCGGTTCCCCATGCGGGGCGCGATTATTCGGCCGCCTTGCTGAAGGGGGCGCGGGTGTCGCGCGAGGTACTGGAGACGCTCGAGGACCGGCTGGTCGACCGCCTCGTCTGGCGCGCCGTCCAGGACGGCACCGCCGCCTTCGTCGCCCGCACGCCGCGCGCCGAGATCGACCTCAATCGCGACGAGCGCGAGATCGACCCGGCTTTGGTCGCGCCGCCGCCGCCGGCCTCGGCTTTGCTCCAGTCTGCGCGCACTCGCGGCGGGCTCGGCCTGGTCCCCTCGCGGATCGCAGGCTCCGGCGCAATCTGGCTCCACCGCTTGGGCCGCGACGAGCTGAGGCGCCGCATCGAGGCCATCCACCGCCCCTATCATTGCGCCCTCGCCGCCGCTCTCGCTGCCGCCCGCGACCGCTTCGGAGTCGCAATCCTGCTCGATTGCCATTCGATGCCGCCGCGCCTGCCCGCCGGCGGCGTCAGGCCGGCCACTTTGGTTTTCGGAGACCGCCACGGCGCCTCGACCGCCCCCGCTTTTCTCGAAGCCGCCCTGGCCGCGGCCCGCCGCCTTGGTTTCGCCGCCAGCTGTAACGCGCCTTATGCCGGCGGCTACATCGTCGCCCGCCACGGCGCCCCGGGGGAGGGCATCCACGCCCTCCAGCTCGAAATCGACCGCTCCGCCTATCTGGATGCGGCGCTGCGGGAGCCGGGCCCGGGCTTCGACCGCACCGCCCAGCTCATCGCCGCCGTGGCGGCCGCGCTCGCCGACGAGGCGCTGCGCGGAACGCCGGAGGCGATTGCGGCGGAATAGCTCTCCTCTCGGATCGAAGTACCACGCTCCGCCAAAAAAAGAGCCGCCTCGCGGGTGGGCGAGGCGGCCTAGGTTCAGGGAGGAGCGCCCTGACGGGGCGCGGCGCGGCGCGGCAAAGGGGGGTGTCGCGGCGCGCTGATCCGCAGATGGGGAGCGCCGCGGCCGGTTCAAGGCAAATGCGGCTGGCGGCCGCACGCCTTGCCCGGTTCGTCGCGCGCTTATCTGATCAGGCGCCCACGTTGGCGCCTTCGAGCGCCTGCTGGGGCTGCTGCGGAGGGACCTTGCCCTGCTGCATCTGGCGGCCGAAAATGTCGCGGACCATCGGCAGCGAGAACATGTGGGCGATGATCAGCGGCAGGGCACCGTTCTGGTTGAGCTTGCGCAATTTGTCGCCGTGGAGTTCGCGGAGCTTCTCCTCGGAGACCATCTGGAAGCCCCGATAGACGAAGGGCTGCTGGCCGTCGGTCGGCTGGATGGTGACCTCGCCGTCGATCAGCAGCTCCGATTCCTTCAGCTCCTTGACGAAGGCGTTGGTGCGCTGGGCGGCGATCTCGAACTCCTCGCAGAATTTGAGGATGGCGTTGAGATTGTCGCTCGGCTTCTGGTCGTCGAACAGGGCGTTACCGTCGTCGAAGGCGCCGATCAGCTCGCTCGAGGGATCGAAGCAGAGCGAAAGCTCCTCGGCCTGCGGCTGCAGGCGGGCGAGCATGAAGGGATAGCGGCGGACATAAGCGGGGATGTAGCTCTGGCCGAGCAGCTTGCCTTCCTCGTCGACGAAGACATTTACGTTTTCATTCAAACCCATGAGCGCAAGAGGAACGGGCTCGTCCCCGACCGAGAAGACGATCGGGTAGAAACGCTGGGCGGTGATGAACTCGTCGACTGTAATCGGGATGGCGTGCGCGCCGGAGAGGAACGGCGCGGTCTCCGAGGTGCGCACCTTGAAGTCGGCGTGCATCGAGCTCGAGAGCGGGATCAGGTCCTTGTAGAAAAGCGGCAGATTGGCCGGCGGCTGGCTCGCCATTGGATGCGTCTCCGTAAAGATTAGGGCGCGGCCCGTCGGGCCGCCGAATGCCGGGCGAGGTCTATTGGGGAAAGCCGGATTCCGCAAGGCTCCCCGAAAGGGGCAGGTCCTCCGGGGGCACCAGCTTGCCGGGATTCATGATGCCTTTCGGGTCGAGCGCCTGCTTGATCGCCCGCATCGCCCCCAGCCGCGCCGGATCGCCGAGCCGGGCGAATTCGGCGCGCTTCATCTGGCCGATGCCGTGCTCGGCCGAGATCGATCCCTCGGCGGCGGTGACGAGATCGTGGACGAACGCCGTGACCGCGCCGCCGGTCTCTTCCAGCCAGGAATCGCCTGCGCTTTCGGGCGCGCGCACGTTGAAGTGGATGTTTCCGTCGCCGAGATGGCCGAACGCGTTGACCCGCGTGCCCGGGAACCGCGCCTCCACGGCGGCGGCGGCTTCGGTCATGAAACGCGGCATCGCCGCGACCGCCACCGAAATGTCGTGCTTGGCCGCGGGTCCGTCCTTGCGCTCGGCCTCGGAGATGCTGTCGCGCAGCCGCCACAAGGCTTCCGCCTGCGCCTCGCTGGCCGCGACAGCGGCGTCGGCGGCGAGCCCGCGCTCGAGCGCCTGCGCCAGCGCGGCGGAGAGCTTCGGCTCCGGATCCTCCCCGGCCGCCTCGACGAGGACGTTCCAGGGCTGCGCGTCGGCGAGAGGCGCACGCGCGCCGGGAATGTGGCGGAGCACGAGGTCGAGCGCGCTCCTCGGCACCAGCTCGAATCCTTCGACGGCGTCGCTGAGGCCGGTCTCGCAATGGCGGAGCAGCGCAAGCGCGGCCGCCGGGCTCTCGACGCCGACCCAGGCGACCGCCCGGCCGGCGGCGGCGGGGACCAGCTTCAGGCTCGCCGCGGTGATGATGCCGAGCGTCCCTTCGGCGCCGATCAGCAGATGTTTCGGATCGTAGCCGCGATTGTCCTTCTTGAGCGCGGCTAGCCCGTCCAGGACCGAGCCGTCGGGCAGCACCGCCTCGATCCCGGCGACGAGGCCGCGCATGGTTCCGAAGCGCAGCACCTGCGTGCCGCCGGCATTGGTCGAGACGAGGCCGCCGATCGTGGCACTGCCTTTGGCACCGAGCGTGAGCGGGAACCGCCGCCCTCGGGCGAGCGCGGCGTCCTGCAGCGTCTCCAGCACCACCCCCGCCTCGCAGACCGCGATATTGGCGTCCGGGTCGAGGCTCCGGATCCGGTTCATCCGCCGCAGCGAGAGCAGCAAGGCGCTCCCGGTGGCATCCGGCGTCGCGCCGCCGACCATCGAGCTGTTGCCGCCCTGGGGTACGATCGCCACGCCCTCGTCGGCGCAGAGGCCGACGATCTCGCTCACCTCCGCTGGCACGGACGGCGACAGCAAAGCCGCCGCGGCGCCGCGATAGCGCCCGCGCCAATCGGTCAGCCAGGGCGCCATCTCGGCCGGGTCGGCGGTGAAGCCCTTCGGCCCGAGCAGGGCCTCGAGCCGGTCGAGCACGGCCTGGGACGGAGGGCTTGGCATGTCGCGCTGCGGATATCCGCCGCTGGCGTGCGGCGCAAATTAATCGCATGTTCAAGCCTGGAGGAAGAAGCGCGCCCGATGGAGCCAGTTGCATGATCTTCGCCAATGCGGCGGCATGGCTGCTGCTCGTCCTCGCCGGGGCGACCGGCGCCGAGCCGGAAGATTCGACGGAGGGCCGCACGGTCTACGCCCAGCTTCGCGTGCGCCAGCAGATCATCCTGCGCGTGCCGCAGCATCTCCGGCCGGTCCATCCCGCGGGGTCGCCGGCCGTGCGGTGGCGCGAGGGGCGGGGCCCGCGCTGCGTCTCGGCTCGGTCGGTGATCGGCGCGACCGCTCTCGGCCGCAACAGCGTCGACCTCGTCATGCGTGACAACAGCCTCATCCGGGTCCGTTTCGAGAGCAGCTGCCCGGGCCTCGATTTTTATCGCGGATTCTACGTGAACGGCACGCCGGACGGGCGGATTTGCGCCGATCGCGACTCGATCCGCTCGCGGATGGGCGGCCAGTGCGGGATCGACCGGTTCAGCACGCTGACCGCCGAGCGGCCCTGATCCGCTTGACAAGCGCGCCCCGCACGTCACAAGCGCGCGCGGGACGTGGTAGCGGCCGATCGCAACCACGCTGTTTTTTCCGGATTTATCAATGACTTTTGCCGATCTCGGCCTCTCAGACGAATTGCTCCGCGCGGTCGGCGAGTCCGGCTATGACGAGCCCACGCCGATCCAGCGCCAGGCAATCCCCTCGGTGCTGATGAACCGCGACCTGATCGGCATCGCCCAGACCGGGACCGGCAAGACCGCCGCCTTCGTGCTGCCGATGATTGACATTCTCGGCGAAGGGCGCAGCCGCGCCCGAATGCCCCGCTCCCTGATCCTCGAGCCGACGCGGGAGCTGGCGATGCAGGTGGCGGAAAATTTCGAAAAATACGGAAAATATCACAAATTGAACATGGCGCTGCTGATCGGCGGCACCAACATGGCCGACCAGATCAAGAAGCTCGAAAAAGGCGTCGACGTCCTGATCGCGACGCCTGGCAGGCTGATGGACCTGTTCGGCCGCGGCAAGATCCTGCTGACCGGCTGCAACCTGCTCGTCATCGACGAGGCGGACAGGATGCTCGACATGGGATTCATCCCGGACATCGAGGCGATCTGCACCAAGCTGCCCACCATCCGGCAGACTTTGCTCTTCTCCGCGACCATGCCGGGGCCGATCAAGAAGCTGGCCGACAGGTTCCTCAGCAATCCCAAGACGATTGAGGTCTCCCGCCCCGCTTCGTCGAACCTGCTGATCGACCAGCGTATGCTCAGGGTCGATTCCCGCCGCAAGCGCGATGCCCTCGGCGATTTGCTCCGCCGCGAGGAGGTCTCAACCGCGATCGTCTTCTGCAACCGCAAGACCACGGTGCGCGAGCTGACCACCAGCCTGCAGCGCGGCGGCTTCAAGGCCGGGCCGATCCACGGCGACATGGAGCAGCCGGAGCGCATCCGCGAGCTCGAGCGCTTCAAGGCCGGCGAGATCAACATCCTCGTCGCCTCGGACGTCGCTGCCCGCGGCCTCGACATCAAGGGCGTCAGCCACGTCTTCAACTATGACGTGCCCTGGCAGCCGGACGATTATATCCATCGCATCGGCCGCACCGGACGCGCCGGAAAAACGGGGACTGCGATCACGCTCGTCACCAGTGCCGACGCCGACGCGATCGAATCAATCGAGAAGTTGACCGGTACGAAGCTCGCTCCGATGGACGGTGCGCCAGCGCCGGCGCCGCGGAGCGAAGACCCCGAGCCTGCGCCTCGCGCCGAGCAGCCGCAGCGTCGCGAGCGGCGGCCCCGCGACGACAGGCCGCGCCGGGACGAGCCGCAGGGGGACCGCGCGCCGCGCGAGACGCCGCGCCGCCGCGAGGAGGCTCGGCCCGCGGAGTCGCGCCGTGCGGAACCGCGCCCCGAGAAGCAGCAGCGCCAGCGCGAGCCGGAGGAAGCGGAGGAGGGCTGGAACGGTCCTGTCCCAAGCTTCCTCGGTCACGGCTTCGAAAGCTGACCTAGCGCGGCGCCGGCCCGTAAACCCAGCGCTCGAAAATCACGGTCAGGTCTCGCCCGGTCGCTTCCTCGTAGGCGCGCTGAAAATCGCGGCTGACGACGGTGCCGCCCGCATGGCGGATCGTGTATCGCCGTAAGCCCCGCCAGAAAGCCGCCTCGCCGATCTCCGTCCGGAGCGCGTCGAGGAAGAGGGCGCCCTTGCTGTAGGTGATCGCCCTGCGCAGCGCGAGCGAGGGATAGGTCCCTGAATAGGTCAGCGGGACGTCCAGCCCTGCTTCCACGGCACGCTGCCAGCGACGCCGCGCGATCTCCATCTCGCGGTCGTAGGCCGCGCGACCCCAGCGCTCTTCTTTCCATGCCGCCACGAGAAATGTGACCACCCCCTCGTTGAGCCAGAAATGGCTCCAGTCCGCGCAGGTGATCAGATTGCCCCAATATTGATGGGCAAGTTCGTGCGCGATCGCCCAATCCTCCGCGGGCGCCTCTTCGATGGGTCGGATCACCTCCTCGCCGATCAGGGAGAAGCTGACCGTCTCCTGCGCAGCCGCGCCCGGCACGTGCAATTGCGTGTAACTGGGGTGGGGAAAGGGCACGCCCGCCCGGCGCTCGAAGAAGCGCAGCATCCGCGCGGTCGGCGCGAACAACCGTCCGAGGCGCTCGGGCGAGGCCGTTTCGCTCAACGCGCGCAGCCGGACGCGGCCGTCGCGTCCGGACCATTCATGGTAGGAGCCGGCGGCGAAGGAGTACAGGAAGCTGGAATAGGGGCGGGTGCTGCGCCAGCGATGAACCTCGTTCCCGCCCGGTGCCGGTCCGCGCGATACCAGGACGCCCGGACCGAGCGTGGTCTGGCCGGAAGGGACGTTGAGCCTCAAGTCGATGGTCGCTTTGTCCGCGGGCCGATCCAGCAGGCAGATCATCCAGTCGCAGGCGAACCAATTGCTGTGAACCGACCGGGGGCCGAAGGCGAGGCCGCGAACCGATGTCCCGGAATAAGCGACGTTCAGCCTCACGCGCGCGCCCCTCCGGAGGGGACGCGACGGCAGGAAGGCGAGTGCGTCTTCTCGCTGAACGGCCCGTATCGGACGGCCGTCCAACGTGGCCGACGCGATCTGCAAGCCGTTCGGCGTGAAGGCCAATTCGCGGAGCTCGGCGGCCGTCACCTGCAGTTCAATCTGCGTTCTCCCGACAATGCTTCGATCGCGATGCACCGGGGTCACGGCCACGGCATAATGGCGCACGTCGAACCCCTCGCCCGGCGCTGCCGAAGCCGCGCTCGCGCCAAGGGCCAGCGCGTTCGGAAGCCCGAAGAGGCGCTTCATCTGGCGCGGTAGCTGTTGCGGAACGCTTCGGCGAAGGGCTTCAGCCGCCCTTCGCCGATCGCCCCTCTCAGCCCTGCCATCAGCTGCTGGTAGAACCACAGATTGTGCTCGGTCATCAGCATCGCGCCCAGGATTTCCCCTGAGCGCACCAGATGGTGGAGGTAGGCCCGGGTCCAGGTCGCGCAGACCGGACAGGGGCAGCCGGGATCGATCGGCTCCCGGTCCTCGGCGAAGCGGGCGTTGCGGATGTTGATCGGGCCGGAGGAGGTGAAGGCCTGCCCGGTGCGGCCTGAGCGGGTCGGCAGCACGCAATCAAACATGTCGATGCCGCGCTCGACCGCGCCGACGATGTCGTCGGGCTTGCCGACACCCATCAGATAGCGCGGCTTGTCGGCCGGGAGCTGGCCGCCAGCGAAATCGAGGCAGCCGAACATCGCCTCCTGCCCCTCGCCGACCGCCAGCCCGCCGACCGCGTAGCCGTCGAAGCCGATATCGATCAGCGCTTCCGCAGAAGCCTTGCGCAGCCCTTCGTCGAGCGCCCCCTGCTGGATTCCGAACAGAGCGGCGCCCTCGGCATGGTCCCCGTCCGCGTCGAAGGCCGCGCGCGATCGCCGCGCCCAGCGCATCGACCGCTCCATCGCCGCCGCCTGCTGGTCGCGGGTCGAGGTCGTCGGCACGAGCTGATCGAACGCCATGACGATGTCGGAGCCTAGAAGGCGCTGGATCTCAATCGAGCGTTCAGGGCTGAGCATATGCCGGCTGCCGTCGAGATGGCTTGCGAAGGCCACGCCTTCTTCGGTCACTTTCGTGAGCTCGGAAAGGCTCATGACCTGGTAGCCGCCGCTGTCGGTCAGGATCGGCCTTTCCCAGCCCATCAAGGCGTGCAGGCCGCCGAGCCTGGCCACCCGCTCGGCGCCGGGGCGGAGCATGAGGTGATAGGTGTTGCCGAGAATGATGTCGGCGCCGGAAGCGCGCACGTCAGCGGGCTTGACCGCCTTCACCGTCGCCGCGGTTCCCACGGGCATGAAGGCCGGAGTCCTGATTTCGCCGCGCCGCATCGAGATGGCGCCGGTGCGCGCGGCGCGGTCGGTAGCGGTGACGGAAAAGGAGAAGGACGACACCGCCGAGCCTTAGCGGCGGCAGGCGCGGACCGGCAAGGCTGGCTGGAAAGACGAAGAGGCGGCCGGTTCTGCGCCGGCCGCCTCCGCGAGTTCCGCCTTAGAAAGCGAAGTTGAAGCCCACCGTCGGGCGCACCGAATCGAACGTGATCGTGTCGACGGCGACGCGGATGCGGGCGCGGCCGCCGGTCGCGATGTCCACTCCGGCGCCGACGAGCCAATCGTCGACCGTGTCGTCGATGCCGGCCGGCGGGTTGGCGACCCCGGTGAGGCCCTCGAGATCGAGATTGACCCACTGATAGCCGGCGCGCGCGAAGATGATCGTGCCGTTGTCGGCACGCATGCCGATGCGGGCGGCGACGCCATATTCGGAATCGATCGGACCATTGCCGAGATTGTAATTGCCCTCGACGCCGAAGACGATGTTCGAGCCGAAGTCGACGCCGGCATAGCCGCCGTAAATCAAAGCGCTGTCGTCGATCTCGAGAGGCGGAGCGGCGTCGCTGGGAACGCCGAGGTCATGATAGCCGACCTGAAGGCCGACATAGGGCTGGGCGCCGGTGGGCGCCTCCGCGCCCTCTTGCGCATGCGCCGCAGCCGGAATCATGACAAAGGCTGCCGCAGCCGCGGCAGCCAACAATTTCTTATTCATTCTGCTGAGTCCTTTACTTGGTCCCCCCGGGCAGACATTCCTCCCAGGACGGAGGGAAGATGCCGCGGCCGATCGCTTCTCACAAGACTGCCTGCGCGCGATTTTCAGCCTGTGTCGCTTCGGAGACACAATATTTGCAGCAACTTGGTTCAGCTCCGTTACAATCTGCCCCTGAGGGGCGGTCGCGGCCGCCGGCTGAGACCGCCCGCAAACTCTGCCGCGAGCGAAGAGCCGGTCCCGCCGCGAAAGCGGCCGGGGCGGGAGGCCCCTCACCGCACGCGCCCTGAGGGTTGCGTGGCACGGGGGCGGTCGCTACATGGCCGCGCAGTGGGCGTGTAGCTCAGTGGTAGAGCACTGTGTTGACATCGCAGGGGTCGCAAGTTCAATCCTTGCCACGCCCACCATTTTCCCCTTCCCGTCAGAGGCTTAAGCCAGGCGCTCCGCATGCCAGCGGAGGTGCTCGGGCATGAAGGTCGAGATGAAATAATAGCTGTGGTCGTAGCCCGGCTGCATCCTCAACGTTAGCGGGACGCCCGCCCCGCGACAGGCTTCCTCGAGGAGCTCGGGGCGCAGCTGTTCCTCCAGGAAGCTGTCGGCCGTTCCCTGGTCGACGAGCAGCTCGGGCACGCGGGCGCCGTCCTCGATCAGTGCCACGGCATCATGTGCGCGCCAGAGCGCGCGGTCGGGTCCCAGATAGCCGCCGAGCGCCTTTTCGCCCCACGGGACCTGGGACGGCGCCACGATCGGCGCGAAGGCCGAGACGCTGCCGTAGCGGTCCGGATTCTTGAGCGCGAGAGTGAGCGCGCCGTGGCCGCCCATCGAATGGCCCATGATCCCCTGACGCGCGAGGTCGATCGGGAATGCGGAGGCGACGAGCTCCGGCAACTCGCCAACGACGTAGCTCTCCATCCTGTAGTGCCGGTCGTAGGGCGGTGCGGTCGCGTCGACGTAGAAGCCGGCGCCCTGGCCGAAATCGTAGGCCGCATCGTCGGGGACGCCGGAGCCGCGCGGGCTGGTGTCCGGGGCGACGAAGATCAGGCCGAGCTCAGCGCAGGCGGCGCGATACTCCCCCTTCTCGGTAACGTTGGCGTGGCTGCAGGTGAGGCCGGAGAGATACCAGACCACCGGGCAGCCGGCGCCTCCGTCCGCCTGCGGCGGAACGAAGACCGAGAAGGTCATGTCGGTGCCGGTGGCGCGGCTGGGATGCTTCACGACGTGCTGGATGCCGCGATGTGCGCGCGTGACGGAAATCGTATCGATGGCCATTTAACCCGCTCCGTTCGGCCTGAGCCTGTCGAAGGCCTGATTCCTGGAAGGGGAGGGCCGCGACAAGCTCAGCCCGAACGGTTGTACCTGCTCCCGCCTTCGGGCTTAATAGACGACCACTGAGCGAATGCTCTCGCCGGCGTGCATCAGGTCGAAGGCCTGGTTGATGTCTTCGAGCTTCATTGTGTGCGTGATCAGCGGGTCGATCTCGATCTTCCCGTCCATGTACCAGTCGACGATCCGCGGCACGTCGGTGCGGCCGCGGGCGCCGCCGAAGGCCGAGCCTTTCCAGACCCTGCCGGTGACGAGCTGGAACGGGCGGGTGGCGATCTCGCGGCCGGCCTCGGCGACCCCGATGATGGTCGAGACGCCCCAGCCGCGGTGGCAGCATTCGAGCGCCTGGCGCATGACCTCGGTATTGCCGGTGCAGTCGAAGCTGTAGTCGGCGCCGCCGTCGGTGAGATCGAGGACGGCCTGGACGACCTTGTCGGCGCCAATCTCGGCGGGGTTGACGAAATCGGTCATCCCGAAGGCCTCGGCCATCATGCGTTTGGCGGGATTGACGTCGATGCCGACGATCTTCGCCGCGCCGACCAGACGCGCGCCCTGGATGACGTTCAGCCCGATGCCGCCCAGGCCGAAGACGACGACGTTCGAGCCCGGCTCCACGCCCGCCGTCCAGATCACCGCGCCGACCCCGGTGGTGACTCCGCAGCCGACGTAGCAGATCTTGTCGAACGGCGCGTCCTCCCGGACTTTCGCCACCGCGATCTCCGGCATCACCGTGAAGTTCGAGAAGGTCGAGCAGCCCATATAATGGTGGATCGTCTCGCCCCGGAGGCGGAAGCGGCTGGTGCCGTCGGGCATGACGCCTTTGCCCTGGGTGGCGCGGATTGCGGTGCAGAGATTGGTCTTGCGGGAAAGGCAGCTTTTGCACTGCCGGCATTCGGGCGTGTAGAGCGGGATGACGTGGTCGCCGGGGCGCACGGCGGTCACGCCGTCGCCGACCTCGCGGACGATCCCGGCACCTTCGTGGCCGAGGATCGAGGGGAACAGGCCTTCGCTGTCCTTGCCTTCGAGCGTGTAGGCGTCGGTGTGGCAGACGCCCGTCGCCATGATCTCGACCAACACCTCGCCGGCGCGTGGGCCTTCGAGGTCGACCTCGTGGACCTCGAGCGGGCGGTTCGGAGCAACGGCGATTGCGGCACGAGTCTTCATGCCGCCGCTGCTGGACAGTCCTCGGCGCAAAATCAACAGGCTTCGCCCGCGCCGGTTTGTCGCGGGGGGTGCCGCCGCCGGTTTGACCTCGCTCCGAAAGTCGGGCACCTTCCCATTTCTTCTGGGGGGGGAGCGAGCGATGTCGAACGTCGCCGGTAAAGCCTATGCAATGAACGTGGTGACGCCGGTTCCGCCCGGCCGCACGTGGCTTTCGAATCTGATCTTCATGTTCACTCGGTCGCGCACCGACACGCTACTCGGGCTGCTCGGCCTCGAATTCATTCATTTCGCGCGTTGGGTGCTGATCCGCCGCGATCAATGGCCCGATTTCGGCCAGCCGAAAGAGCAGCTCCAGCACGATTACATGCTGTTCTGCTCCAACTTCAACGGCACCTGGGACCAATATATCGACGCGTTTTCCGACGCATTGCCGAGCGGGCTCGACATACTCTGGTATACCAGCGTCAAATATCCGCATTCCATCCCGATCACGCCGTTCAAGAATTACATCCGAGCGAACCAGATCGACACCGATTATTATTACAACGCCACGCCGGGAGCGGCGCAGAAAGACATCAAGGCTGCGCTGCGGCTGCGGAGCGCGGTCATTGCGCTCGCAGAGCAGCACGGCTCGATGACGCCGGCGGCTTTCGCGGCCGCCTACCGCAAGATGCTGGTCGCGGTGCAGAACGAGCTGCGCGGGCAGGGCGAGGCGCCGGTCGCCTCGAACGACACCGCCGCGGCCGACCTCCACCGGCTGCCTTTCGTGCAGCGCGCCTGGGGAGCCCGCTGATGCCCAATTTCGACACCGGCAGCTATTTCTATACCGGCCTGTTCCCGGTCGATCTGCGTCCGACCCGGCGGGCAGACGGGAGCATCACCTCGCACAGCCACCTGCTTCGCGAGGTGCTCGCCGAACTTCCAAACTTCAGCGCCGAGGAAGCCGCGGCCCTTCCGAGCCCGTTCGCGCGCTGCCGACGAACCCATTTCGCGCGCTTCGCTATCATCGACGATCCCGCCTTCAACGGGCGCGTCCAGGGGGACACGATCGTCGCGGCGATCAAGGGCGTCGACCTCCTCGTGCATCAGAGGGTGGATCATCTGTCGCGCTCCTGGCTGATCTTCGCCGCCGACGCCGACGCGGCCGACGCGAGCGACGCCTCCCGCGACGCCTGGGCGCGCGGACTGTGGCAGGTGATGGAGCCCGAGCTGAGGGCGATTTTCCGGCACTGCCTCGGCTTTCGCAGGGTCGAGTCCGCCGACGATTTCGCGGCCTATGTCGCCAAGGCGCAGGTCGAGACGACGATGAGCTTCCACGATTACTGGCCGACGACGCCCAACCTGCCGACGCTGACCAACAAAAGGATTGCCGCGCTCGCACTGGTTCCCGCGGCGCTGTTCGCGCTCGGGACGGCCTATTTGCGCTGGCGGCCCTGGCACTGGCCGCACGGCCTGGACTGGGGTGGCATCTTCCTCGTCCTCGGCGCCTTCCTGCTCGGCCTCGCGCTCGGCATCTGGCTGGTCTACCGGACGATTCTCAAGCGCGGAGCCAAGCCATGGCCTCCGGGCGCCGGCGCCGAGCTTCCCGGCGTGCTGAAGAGCCTCTACGTCCAGCAGCATCTCGCCCGCTTCGCGATCGACCATCAGGGCGCGGCGCCGGACGACCTCTATGCCGCCTTCGGCCGCTTCATCGGGGAAGTGAAGCCCGGCAATGCCGACGGGCCGACCCAGAGACCCGGCTGCGTTCCCGATCCGCTTCCCGGAGCCAGGCCATGAGCAAGCGTCCCTATCCCGTCGACGTCGAGTTCGCCGACATCCAGGGCGGCATCCTGACCGCTTACGGCCGGCTCGGCTTCCCCTTCGGCCGGTTCGGCGTGCTGTGCGTGCACGAGCCCGCCAAAGGCCGCGAATTCGTCGAACGGCTGCGCACCCGGGTGACCACCGCGGTGCGGTGGCCGTCGCGCAAACAGGACATCGCGCCGGGGCGGCTGATGGTCGAGCGCCCCGACGTCACCTGGAACCTCGCTTTCACCTATCTCGGCCTCAAACGGCTCGGCATTCCGACCCGCACCCTCCGGGCGCTGCCCGACGAGTTCATCGACGGCATGGCCAGCCGCTGCAACATCCTCGGCGACGACACGCCGCAAAATCCGATCTCGGCTTGGGACGATGTGTGGAACCCGAAGATGCGGGGAAACGACGTCCACATCCTGGTCATGCTGAACGGCCAGATGAATCTGGTCGACGGACAGCCGCTGCCGGCGCTGGAGGAGGCGCAGCGGCAGGTCGAGGCGCTGTGCGACGAGCTCGGCGGCGGGGTCGAGCTGCTCGCCGGCCACAAGGGTCCGGATACGCGCTGGCAGCATCTGGAGGCGCTGCGCGATTCGAAGGGTTTGCCCTGCAGCAAGGAGCATTTCGGTTATACCGACGCGATCAGCGATCCCGTGTTCGAAGGGCAATATCCCAAGCTGGAGGAGAAACAGCGCGCGGTCGGCTCCGGCGCGACCGACGGCGCCGGCAATTGGCGGCCGCTCGCCGCCGGCGAGTTCCTGCTCGGCTGGCCGGACGAAGCGCAGGAGATTCCGGGCGCGGCATTGCCGCTGGACTTCAGCCGCAACGGGACCTTCGTCGCCTACCGCAAGCTCCATCAGGATGTGGCCGCCTTTCACGGCTGGATCGACCGCACCGCCGCCAAGCTCCAGCAGATCTGGCGGCTGGCAAGCTTCGAGATTGCGCGAGAGACCCTGCTGGCGAAAGTCGCCGGACGCTGGAGCGACGGCGTACCGCTCGACGTCGCGCCCACCTACGAGGAATGGGTGGCGTTCAACGAACGCTGCCCGCCGGCGAACGCCCATGTCGTGCGCGAGGACAATGGGCGGCAGAGAGCGCTCGTGGATTTCGGTTATCGGACCGATCCCGCGGGCGTCAAATGCCCGATGGGCGCGCACATTCGCAGGGTCAATACGCGCGACATGCTCGATCCGAAGGCGAGCAGCCCCGATCCGAAGGTATGGATGGGATCGGCGCTCAACAACCGGCGTCGGATCCTGCGTCGCGGCTTGCCCTACGGCCATGCGAGCAACGAGGACGGCGAGCACGGCATCATCATGCTCGTCACCTGCGCAAGCCTGCAGCGGCAGTACGAGTTCGTGCAGCAGCAGTGGATCAACTACGGCCTCGACGCGAGTTCGGGCAACGACACCGACCCGCTGGTCGGCAACCACGGTCCGGACGACAAGTTCGTCATACCGGCCGACCCCGACGGCGAGGATCCGCCGTTCATCGCCACCGAGCTACAGCAGTTCGTCCAGACCCGCGGCGGCGCCTATTTCTTCGTTCCGTCGATGACCGCGCTGCGGATGATCGGCATGGGGGTGGTCGATCCGACCTGAAGGCGGGGTTCAGCCCCTGAGCGCGAAGCGCTGGAGCTTGCCGGTCGCGGTCTTGGGAAGCGAGTCGACGAACTCGACGTCGCGCGGATATTTGTACGGCGCGATCACTGCCTTGACGTGGTCCTGGAGAGTCGCGGCGACGCCGGCATCCGGCGCGTAACCGGGGGCCAGCACCACGAACGCCTTCACGCGCTGGCCGCGCTCCTCGCAGGGAGCGCCGATCACCGCGCATTCCTGCACCGCCGGGTGAGAATACAGCGCGTTCTCCACTTCGGGCGCGGCGATATTGTAGCCGGAGGAAATGATCATGTCGTCGGACCGGGCGACGTACCAGAAATAGCCTTCCTCATCGGCACGGTAGGTGTCGCCGGTGACGTTCCAGCCGTCCCGCACATAGTCGGCCTGGCGCTCGTCGTCGAAATAGCGGCAGCCGGTCGGGCCCTTGACCGCTAGGCGCCCGGTCCCGGTCTCCATCGGCCGTCCTTCGTCGTCGAGCACTGTCGCGAAATAGCCGGGGACGGCCTTGCCGGTCGCGCCGGGACGGATGTCCCCGCCGCTCGCCGAAATGAAGATGTGCATCATCTCGGTGGCGCCGATCCCGTCGACGATCCGGAGGCCCGTCGCGTCGTGCCAGGCGTGCCAGGTGGCGGCCGGCAGGTGCTCGCCGGCGGAGACGCAGGTGCAAAGGGATGAGATGTCGCATTCGGCGAGGAGGGGGAGCATCGCCTTGTAGGCCGTGGGCGCCGTCGCGAGATTCGTGACGCGATGCTTCTGCACAGCCTCGAGCAACGGCTTCGGCCCCGGCTGCTCGATCGTCACCGCAGCGCCGCCGAAGCGCCACGGGAAAATCAGCAGCATGCCGAGCCCGAACGTGAAGGCGATCGGCGCCGAGCAGGCCCAGCGGCTGCCGGCCTCAGGCTTCAGGACGTGGCGGGCGAAGCTGTCGGCAGAGGCGAGGACGTCGCGGTGATAATGGATGCAGCCCTTGGGCCTGCCGGTGGTGCCTGACGTGAAGGCGATCAGCGCCACGTCGTCGCGGTGGGTCTCGACGGGGGCGAAGCCCGGCGCAATGGAGCGGAGCCGCGTCTCGAGCTCGCCATTGCCGTAATCGCCATCATATTTGACGAGCGAGCGGACGGTGCCCGCCTGCCCCGCGCCCAGGCGGAAGTCGCCGATGAAGCGGCTGTCGACGATGGCGTGGCTGACCTCGGCCCGCGCGAGGACGGTCGCAATCTCACCCGGCCGAAGCACCGGCATCGTCGCGACGACGATCCCTCCGGCCTTGAGGATGCCGAGCCATGCGGCGAACATCGTCGCCGTGTTCGGTCCGCGCAGGAAAACGCGGTTGCCCGGGACCAGCCCTTCCTGCTCGACCAGCAGGCGTGCGATCCGGCCCGACAGATCGCGCATCTCGCCGAAGGTCCAGCTGCCCTGGTCGTTGACCACCGCGAGGGCGCCGGGGTCGCCTTTGTCGATCAGCTCGACCGCGGCGTTGAGGCGATCGGGATATTGCAGCTCGGGAAGATCGAACAGGAATTCGGGCTGCAGCTCGGGCGGCGGCAGGCGGTCGCGCACGAAGCCGTCGACATGCGCGCTGCTCACCATTCCGGCACCACCGCGATCGTCTCGATCTCGATCCGAGCGCCCGGTTCGACGAGGGCTCCGACCTCGACCACCGCCATGGCCGGGAAATTGCGGCCCATGACCTCCTTATAAGCCGCTCCAATTTCGGCGAGGCCCAGCCGATATTCATCGATGTCGACGACATACCACGTCATCCGCACCACATGCTCCGCGCCGGCGCCGTCCTCGGCGAGAATGGCGAGCGTGTTCAGCAGGATCTGGCGAAGCTGCCCAGGGAGATCGCTGGTGACGATCCGGCCTTTTTCGTCCCAGCCGATGATTCCTGCCGTGAACAGCATTCGGCCCTTCGCGGAAATACCGTTGGAAAAGCCGCTGGGCCGCGGCCAACCGGGAGGCAGCAGGGTTTTCATGGGCGGTGCTCCGCGAGATGGGCGCGCGCGATCACGACCTTCTGCACTTCCGAAGCGCCTTCGTAGATGCGCAGCGCCCGGATCTCGCGATAGAGGCGCTCGACCGGCACGCCGCGGGTGACGCCGAGCCCGCCGAAAATCTGCACCGCCTTGTCGATCACGCTCTGCGCGCTGTCGGTCGCGTGAAGCTTGGCGAGAGCCGCCTCGCGGCTGTTGCGGCGGCCTGCAACGTCGCGAACCCAGGCGGCGCGGTAGACGAGCAAAGCCGAGGTCTCGATGTCGAGCACCATTTCGGCGAGCTTCGACTGGGTGATCGGATTGTCGGCCAGCGTGCCGGCGCCGAGCTTTCGGTCCAGAGCCCGCTTCGTCGCCTCGTCGAGCGCGCGACGAGCAAAGCCGAGCGCCGCTGCGCCGACGGTGGTTCGAAACACGTCGAGCGTTGCCATAGCCTGTGCGAAGCCGCGGCCGCGCTCCCCCAGCAAGGCCGAGGCCGGGAGGCGCATGTCGGCGAAGCGCAGGGTCGCGAGAGGATGCGGGGCGATCACCTCGATGCGCTCGCTGTCGTCGAGTCCGGGCGCGTCGCGGTCGACGAGAAAGGCGGAAATGCCCTTCGCGCCTGGCGCCTCGCCGGTGCGGGCGAACAGCAGATAGAAGTCCGCGATGCCGCCGTTGGAGATGTAGGTCTTCGCGCCGTTGACGACGAAGCCGTCGCCGTCTTCGACAGCTGTCGTTTCCATCGACGCGACGTCGGAGCCGGAGATCGGCTCCGTAAGCGCGAAAGCGGCGATCTTCTCGCCGCGGGCGACCGGGGGGAGATAGGCGGCCTTCTGCGCGCCGCTGCCGAACAGGGAGATCGCGCCTGAGCCCAATCCCTGCATGGCGAAGGCGAAGTCGGCGAGGCCCGAATGGCGCGACAGGGTTTCGCGGATCAGCGCCAGCGATCGGACATCGAGACGGCCCCGGTCATCGGGGACGCAATGGTGCAGCCAGCCATCCTCGCCGAGCTTTCGCACGAGCGAGCGGCAGGCGGCGTCGACGTCGTCGGGCTCCTCATCGCTCAGCTTGGTTCCGCACCAGCGCTCCAACTCGTCGGCAAGCGCGCGGTGGCTGTCGTCGAAGAACGGCCATTCGAGGAACGCGCGGTCCGCCATCAATCGCCCTTGAACTCCGGAGTCCGCTTGGCGGCAAAGGCTTCGAAGGCGCGGCGGAAATCGTTTGTGGCCATGCAGATCGCCTGGGCCTGCGCTTCCATCTCGATCGCGGTCTCGAGGCTGACGCTCCATTCCTGATTGAGCTGGGTCTTGGTGATTCCGTGCGCGAAGGTCGGCCCCGCGGCGAGCGACCGGGCGAGCGCCCGCGCCTCTTCGAGGAGGCTGTCGCGCGCGACGATCCGGTTGTGGAAGCCCCAGCGCTCGCCCTCCTCGGCGCTCATCGCGCGTCCGGTGAACAGCAGCTCGGCGGCGCGGCCCTGGCCGACGATCCGGGGGAGGATCGCGCAGGCGCCCATGTCGCAGCCGGCGAGGCCGACGCGGGTGAACAGGAAGGCGGTCCTGGCCTCGGGCGTGGCGAGGCGCAGGTCCGACGCCATGGCGACGATCGCGCCTGCGCCGACGCAGACGCCGTCGATCGCCGCGACGATCGGCTGCGGGCAGGCGCGCATCGCCTTGACGAGGTCGCCGGTCATCCGGGTGAAGTCGAGCAGGCCCGGCATCCCCATCTCGGTCAGCGGCCCGATGATCTCGTGGACGTCGCCGCCTGAGCTGAAATTGCCGCCGGCCCCCGCGACCACCACCGCCTTTACGTCGCGCGCGTAGACCAGGGCGCGGAAGGCGTCGCGAAGCTCGGCATAGCTTTCGAAGGTCAGCGGATTCTTCCGCTCCGGCCGGTTCAGCGTCACGATGGCGACACCGTCCGCATAATCCCACAGGAAGTGTTCGGGCGCGTAGCTCTCAGGATTCATGCGATCTCCACCGCCTCACCGTTCCGTTCGGAGAGGATGAGGTCAAGGGCAGTCGCGGCGACTTCCTCCGGCGAGATCAGTCGGCCGGATGGGTTGAGCCGCGCCAGCTCGGCCCGGGCCTCCTCCTCGGACCGGCCCGTCTTGTCCCGGATGTTCGCGATCGCTTGCACCGTCATGTCGCTGTCCACGAAGCCGGGGCAGACCGCGTTGGCCCTCAGCTTCGTCCCGGCAAATTCGGCCGCGAGCGCGCGAGTGAGGCCCACCGCGCCGTGCTTCGCGGCGATATAGGGCGCCGCATAGGCGAAGCCGTGGAGCCCCGCCATCGAGGCGACGGTCACGATCCGCCCGGCCTCGGCTGCGAGCAGATCCGGAAGCGCCGCCTGGCAGCAGTGAAACATTCCGTCGAGGTTGACCGCGAGCATCTCGCGCCAAAGCTGCCCGGTTACCTTGGCGAACGGCACGCCCGCCGCCGCCCCGGCATTGTTGACGAGGATGGCGATCGGTCCCTGCGTCTTCCGCGCCAGCGCGAAAGCGCGGTCGACGTCCCCGCGGTCTGTCACGTCGCCCGGACAGACCAAAGCAGACCCGATCCGCGCGGCGGTTTCCTGCAAGGGTTCGCGGCGCCGTCCCACCAGCGTCACCTTTGCCCCCTCGGCCGCCAGCGCACGTCCGATTGCCGCGCCGATGCCTGTGCCGCCGCCCGTGATGAGCGCGTGGCGGCCGGCGAGTCTCATGCCTTGAGCTCCGCTTCACGGGCGAGGTTGCGGGCGAGCTGCGCCATTCCGCCGAGATATTGGGGCGGGACGTGGACGCCGCGATAATCGTGGCCGGCTGCGGCGCGCAGCGTCCACATCGGGTCGACGAGGTGGGGACGCGCCAGCGCGACGAGGTCGGCGCGGCCGGCTGCGAGGATCGAGTTGACGTGGTCCGGCTCGTAGATGTTGCCGACCGCCATGGTGGCGACCCGCCCTTCGTTGCGGATCCGGTCGGCGAAGGGGGTCTGAAACATGCGGCCGTAGACCGGGGCGCAGTCCGCCCAGGTCTGCCCGGCGGAGACGTCGATCAGGTCCGCCCCCGCTTCGGCGAAGGCGCGGCCGATCTCGACCGCCTCGGCCGGGGTGACGCCGTCCTCGCCCATCCAGTCGTTGGCGGAGATGCGCACCGACATGGGCCGGTCCGCAGGCCAGGCGGCGCGCATCGCGCGGAACAGCTCGAGCGGGAAGCGGAGCCGGTTCTCCAGCCTGCCGCCATATTCGTCGGTGCGCTTGTTGGTGAGCGGGGTGATGAAGCTCGAGAGCAGGTATCCGTGGGCAGCGTGAAGCTCCACCATGTCGAAGCCGGCGTTCTCGCCCATCCGCACCGCCTCGACGAACTGCGCGACCACTTCGTCCATATCGGCGCGGGTCATCGGCCGCGGCACCTGGTTCCGGGGCGACCAGGGCACGTCCGAGGCCGCCATCACCGGCCAGTTGCCGCTGTCCAGCGGGACGTCATAGCCCTCCCAGCCGACGCGGGTGCTTCCCTTGGGTCCCGAATGACCCAGCTGGAGGCAGAATTTGGCTTTGCTGTTGGCGTGGACGAAATCGACGATCCGCCGCCAGGCCGGGACATGCTCCGGCGCATACATGCCCGTGCAGCCGGGGGTGATCCGTCCCTCGGCCGAGACGCAGGTCATCTCCGTATAGACCAGGCCGGCGCCGCCCTGCGCCCGGGTTCCGTAATGGACGAGGTGGAAGTCGTTCGGCGTGCCGTCCCGGGCCGAATACATGGCCATCGGCGAGACGACGACCCGATTGGCGAGCGAGAGCCCGCGGAGGCGGTAGGGCGCGAACATCGGCGGGGCGGGATCGTTGACCGCCTCGCCCCGGGCTTTCGACTGGAACCAGCGCTCGACGCCTTCGAGCCAGCGCCTGTCGCGCAGTCGCAGATTCTCGTGGCTGACGCGCTGCGACCGGGTCAGCAGGGAATAAGCGAACTGGATCGGCTCGAAATGGAGGTAGCGCTCGAGCGTCTCGAACCATTCGGTCGAGTTGCGCGCCGAGTTCTGCAGCTTGAGGACTTCGAGGTTCCGCTCCGCCTGATATTCGGCGAGGGCGTGGTCGCGGCCGAGACCGGGACGATTCAGCACCTCGGCGAGCTTGATCGCATCCTCGAGCGCCAGCTTCGTCCCCGATCCGATCGAGAAATGCGCGGTATGCGCCGCGTCGCCGAGCAGGATCAGATTCCGGTGGGACCAGCGCTCGCACAGGATGCGACGAAACTGGAGCCACGCTTCCGGCCCCTTGAGATGGGCCGCATTGGACATCAAGGCGTGGCCGCCCAGATATCCGGCGAAGATCCGCTCGCAGACGGCGATCGCCTCTTTTTGCTCCATCCGGTCGAAGCCGATCCGCTCCCACGTTTCGGGGGCCATCTCGACGATGAAGGTGGAGAGGTTATTGTCGAACCGGTAGGCGTGGGCCCAGACCCATCCGGCGTCCGTCTCCTCGAAAGCGAAGGTGAAGGCTTCGAACACCTTGTTGGTGCCGAACCAGAAGAAGCGGTTGAGCCGCGTCTGGATGTCGACCCCGAAATGCTCCTGATAGGCCGAGCGGATGCGGCTGTTCGCCCCGTCGGCGGCGATCACCAGGTCGTAGCCGGCCCAATCCTCGAGCCGCGCGCTCGCCTCTTGCTCGAAATGGAGCCTGACGCCGAGTTCGCGCGCCCGATGCTGCAGGATTTTGAGCAGCCGCTTGCGGCCGATGCCGATGAAGCCGTGCCCGGACGAGCGGATCGTCTGCCCGTGGACGTGAACGTCGATGTCGTCCCAATGCGCGAACTCGTCGCGGATCACGGCGCCCGAGACGGGATCGTTCGCCATCAGATTTTCGACCGTCTGGTCGGAGAAGACGACGCCCCAGCCGAACGTGTCGTCGGCACGGTTGCGCTCGTAGAGGTCGATCTCGTGGGCCGGCTCGCGCAGCTTCATCGAGATGGCGAAATAGAGCCCGGCCGGTCCCCCGCCGAGGCACGCGATCCGCATCGGCCTCTCCATCGAGCGCCTCTATAGGCGAGAAACGGCTTTGCGGAACAGGGCGGGTTGGGCAGGGACGCGGGATGAGGCATTTCGACGTCGCGATCGTGGGCACGGGCCATGGCGGCGCGCAGGCGGCGATCCAGCTCCGGCAGCTCGGCTTCGCCGGCACCATCGCGCTGATCGGCCGCGAGCCGGACCTGCCTTATGAGCGGCCGCCGCTCTCGAAGGACTATCTGGCGGGGGAGAGGAACTATGATCGCCTGCTGATGCGGCCGCCCGGCTTCTGGGGCGAGCGCGGGATCGAGCTTCTGACCGGGCGCGAGGTCGTTCGGGTCGATCCGGAGGCGCGGCGGCTCGGCTGCCTGGACGGCGAGGACGTCGGCTATGGACACCTGATCTGGGCCGCGGGCGGGGAGCCGAAGCGGCTCGCTTGTCCCGGCGCCGAGCTCGCCCATGCGATCAGGAGCCGCGCGGACGTGGACCGGCTGCGGGAGTCGCTCCGGACGGCGCGACGGGTGGCGGTGATCGGCGGAGGCTATATCGGGCTGGAGACGGCGGCGGTTTTGAGGAAGCTCGGGAAGGAGGTCGTCCTGCTCGAAGCGCTCGACCGGGTCCTCGCACGCGTCGCCGGTGAGCCGCTGTCTCGCTTCGTCGAGGCGCGTCACCGTGCGGAGGGCGTGGACGTGCGGCTCGCCGCGACCGTCGCGGCGATCGAGAAGGGCGCGGTGACCCTGGCGAGCGGAGAGGCGCTCGCCTGCGACCTCGCGGTTGCGGGGATCGGCATCGACGCCGCTGCGGCGCCTCTGCTCGCCGCGGGCGCCGATGGCGGGAACGGCGTCACCGTCGACGCTTTCTGCCGAACGAGCCTTGGCGGCATCTCCGCCGTCGGAGATTGCGCGCTCCACGCGAGCCGCTGGGCGGGCGGCGCGGCGATCCGGCTGGAATCCGTGCAGAATGCACATGACATGGCCGCGGTCGCGGCGCGCGACCTCATCGGCCGGCCCCGGCCCTACGAGGCAGTGCCATGGTTCTGGTCGAACCAGTACGACCTGCGCCTCCAAAGCGTCGGCCTCTGGCTGGGCCATGACGAAATCGTCACCCGCGGAGACCCGGCGACCGGTGGTTTTTCCCTCGTCTATCTCGCGGGGGGACGGGTGATCGCGCTCGATTGCGTCAATTCGACCCGCGACTATGCGCAGGGTCGCAAGCTGGTCGAGCAGGGCGAGCGGCTCGCAGCCGCCGATCTCGCCGACGCTTCACGTCAGCTCAAGCAGCTGGTCCCGTGACGCGAGTCAGTACCCGCCGCCCGTCTCGCCCGGCGGATAGGTCCCCTCGGGGATCTTGTCGCTCATCGAATCGGCATAGTCGCGCATGCGCTCTTCGGAGCCCTCGGGCGCGTTGCTGAGGGCATATTCCATGCCGCCGCCGTACATCGCGGCAAGGCCCCAGAAGGCGAACATGCAGAATCCGAACACTCTCATCGCGGCGCGCAGCATCTTCCTCTCCCGCCTGACGCGCGGGAACATGCCACGGCGCGGGTTACGCGCCCGTAAATGCCGACCGCCCTATTCGGCGGCTTGCAGCATCTGCGGCTCGTAGAGGAGGTGGAAGGCGTCCGGGTAGAGGCCGTATTCGGCGACCGGTCGCCGCGGCTCCGGTCGCGGCGGCACCCGCGGGCGTTGGGCGGGCGTCGCCGCGAACAGCGGCCGTGCCGAGCCGGCGCGGCGCGCGACCACCATCTGGTGGAACCACTCGCCGACATAGGAGCCGTCGAGCCTGTGGACCCGCGATCCGAACAGGCGGCCGAGCGGCACGCCGCCAAAATCGAACAGGAAGCTCTCGAACAGGAATCCGACGGCCTCGCCCTCGGTCGCGTACACGTACATCGGCATGAAACCGCCCTCCCCAGGCAGCCGCATTGTGGCGGCCGCGATACGCTTACTTCGCACGCCCCCGCGCCGGCCATGCACGGTCAAGCTAGAGCGCTTTCTAAGTCAATGTCAAATAAAAACGCTGCAAAGCAGACGTTTACACTAGTATTACAATGTAAATATCCGGCTTATGCTTGCCGCCGCGCCCGCGCCGCGGCGATCCTGAGGCGAAGCGCGTTGAGCCGTATGAAACCGGCCGCGTCGCGCTGGTCGTAGCTCGACGACCCCTCCTCGAACGTGACCAGATCCTGGTCGTACAGAGCGAGCGCGCTCTCGCGGCCGATCACCGTCGTATTCCCCTTGTAGAGTTTCATGCGGACGGTGCCCGATACGTGCTCCTGGCTCTTGTCGATCAGCGCCTGGAGCATTTCCCGCTCGGGTGAGAACCAGAAGCCGTTGTAGATGAGCTGCGCATAGCGCGGCATGATATCGTCTTTGAGATGCATCGCGCCGGGGTCGAGCGTGATCGATTCGATGCCGCGATGGGCCGCGAGCAGGATGGTGCCGCCGGGAGTCTCGTAGACTCCGCGCGACTTCATCCCGACGAAACGGTTCTCGACCAGGTCGAGGCGGCCGATTCCGTTGTCGCGGCCGAGTTCGTTGAGGCGTGTGAGGAGCGCCGCCGGCGACAGCGCTTCCCCGTCGATCGAGACCGCGTCGCCGCGTTCGAAGCCGATCTCGATCACGGTCGGCCGGTCGGGCGCGTCCTCGGGCGAAATGGTGCGCTGGTGGACATATTCGGGCGCCTCGACCGAAGGGTCCTCGAGCACCTTGCCTTCCGAGGAGGAGTGGAGGAGGTTGGCGTCGATCGAGAAGGGCGCCTCGCCGCGTTTGTCCTTGGCGATCGGAATCTGATGCTGCTCGGCGAAGGCGAGCAATTGCTCGCGGCTGGCGAACTGCCATTCGCGCCACGGCGCGATCACGCGGATGTCGGGCTCCAGCGCGTAATAGCCGAGCTCGAAGCGGACCTGGTCGTTGCCCTTGCCGGTCGCGCCGTGACAGACCGCGTCGGCGCCCACCGCGCGGGCGATCTCGATCTGGCGCTTGGCGATCAGCGGGCGGGCGATCGATGTGCCGAGCAGATACTGGCCCTCGTAGACCGTGTTGGCGCGGAACATCGGGAAGACGTAGTCGCGGACGAACTCTTCCCTCAGGTCCTCGATATAGATGTTCTCCGGGCGGATGCCGTGCAATTCCGCCTTGCGCCGCGCCGGCTCGACCTCCTCGCCCTGGCCGAGATCGGCGGTGAAGGTGACGACCTCCGCGCCATATTCGCTGGCGAGCCATTTGAGGATGATCGAGGTGTCGAGGCCGCCCGAATATGCGAGCACCACCTTCTTGGGCGGATTCATTGTCCGGACTCCTGGGAAAGCTTCCTGAAGCGGTTTTCGATCATGCCGGGGACCACGCCGTCGCGCAGCGCGACGAACAACGTGTCGTCGCCGCAGATCGTCCCGGCGACCTCGGGGAGCTTCGCCTGGTCGAGCGCGAGGCCGACGAGATGGGCCGAGCCCGGCGGCGTCCGCAGTACGACGAGGTTGCCCGCCGCTTCGACCGACTGCACCCAGTCTGCGAAGATGCGGCGAAGCCGCGCGGCCGCCCAGTCGCTGTCGGCGAGCTGGTCCGGAAGAGCGTAGGAGAGAGCGCCGCCGCGCTTCACCTTGATTGCCCCGATCTGCTCGAGGTCGCGCGAAACCGTGGCCTGGGTGACTGCGAAGCCGAGGCCGGCGAGCCGCGCGGTCACTTCTTCCTGGCTGGAGAGCGGTTCGCCGCGGATCAGCTCCGCGATCGCCTTCTGGCGCCGCTGGCGCGCGTCGGTCATTGCTGCACAATCCACGCCAGCGCGGCGCGGGCGGTGTGCATGCGATTCGCCGCCTGGAGCCACACCGCGCTGCGCGGACCGTCGATGACGCCGTCGGTGACCTCTTCACCGCGACGCGCCGGGAGGCAGTGGAGGAAGCGGGCTGAGGGCGCACGCGCCATCAGGGCCTCGTCAACCTGGTAGGGGCGCAGGGTCGCCATGCGGGTCTCGGTCTCGTCATCCTGACCCATCGAGACCCAGACGTCGGTGTAGACGATGTCGGCGCCGGCGACCGCTTCGGCCGGGTCGGCGGTCTGCGTCACGCCCGCCGGAGCGCCGGCGAGACCGTAGCCCTCGGGGCTCGCGATGCTGAGCTCGGCGCCGAGCAGGACGCAGGCCTCGGCGAGCGAGCGTGCGACATTGTTGTCGCCGTCCCCGACATAAGCGATGCGCGCGCCCTCGATCCGGCCGAGCAGCTGCTTCACGGTCAGCATGTCGGCGAGTGCCTGGAGGGGGTGCGCCGTGTCGGACAGCAGGTTCAGAACCGGCTTGTCGGTCGCGGCCGCCATGGCGGAGAGGTCCTTATGGTCCATGACGCGGGCAGCGATCACCGCGTGATAGCAGGCAAGGGTGCGTGCGACGTCCTCGGCCGTCTCCCGGGTTCCGAGGCCGACCTCGTCCCGCTGGATGTAGACCGGATGGCCGCCTAGCTGGACGACTGCCATCTCCATCGAGTTGCGAGTGCGCGCGCTAGGCTTCTGGAAGACCAGAGCGACGCCCTTGCCGGCGAGCGGGTCGCCGAGGTCGCGCTCGCTGTCCGCCAGGATCCGCTCGATGTCTGTGCGCCTGAGGTCGGCGACGGAGAGCAGGTCCTTCACCAACTCCGCTCCCGCTTGACCATCGTTCCGATCCCCTCGTCGGTGAGGATCTCGATCAGCAGCGAATGGGGCACCCGGCCGTCGATGATGTGCGCCGAGCCGACGCCGCCGTCCACCGCGTCGGCGCAGGCGCGCAGCTTGGGGATCATGCCCGCGGATACGCTGTCGTGCTCGATTCGCTCGCGAAGCTCCCTCGAGGTCAGCCGCGGGATCAGCGACCCCTCGTCGTCCACGTTTTCGAGCAGCCCGGGGGCGGCGGTGAGGTAGACGATTTTCTCGGCGGCCATCGCGACGGCGATCGCACGGGCCGCTTCGTCGGCATTGATGTTGTAGGGCTGGCCCGATTCGTCGGCGCCGATCGTCGAGACGACAGGGCTGAGGCCCTCGTCCAGCAGCCGGTGGAGCACCGAGGCGCGGACGTGGCTGACGTCGCCGACATAGCCGAGCGAGGATTCGCGCGGCGTCGCCGTCAGCAGCCCGCCGTCCTCGCCGGAGACCCCGACCGCCACCGGCTCCTCGGCGGTCTCGCGGTTGATCGTGCCGACGAGGTCGCGGTTGATCTTGCCGACCAGCACCATGCGGACGATGTCGAGGGTGTCGGCATCGGTGACCCGCAGGCCATCGCGGAATTTCGGCTCCTTGCCGACGCGCCGCATCATCGCATCGACCTGAGGCCCGCCGCCATGGACGAGGACGCAGCGCACCCCGACCGAGCGCAGGAGGAGCACGTCCTGGGCGAGCGCGCGGTCGAGCTCGGCGTCGATCGCCGCGCCGCCGAGCTTCACCACGACCGCCTTTCCTGCGAAGCGCTGGATGTACGGTAGCGCCTGGACGAGGACTCCCGCGACGTCGGCGGCGCCGAACTTGGGCTGGACGGCGTTCATGAGGTTTTGCTGTTTTCCTTAATGTAGCCCGGGCCAAGGTCGATGCCGATCACTTGGGCGGCGCCGTCGCCGAGGCCGAGGGCGACCTCGATCTCGATCCGCTCCTCCTTCATGTGCCGCGACACCGCGTCATGGTCGTGCTCGGCGTTGGTGCCGCCGCGCGAGACGGCGATCCCGCCGTAAGAGACGCTGGTCTTCTCCGCTTCGAACGCGATGCCCGCCGAGCCCGCCGCCGCGAGCAGCCGCCCCCAATAGGGGTCGCCGCCGTACCAGCTGCATTTGACGAGGTTGTTCTCGGCGATGTTCTTGGCTGCGATGCGCGCCTCGGTGTCCGAGGCGGCGCCGCTGACTCGGAGCGCGACCATTCGGGTCATGCCCTCGGCGTCGCGCGCCATCTGGAAGGTGAGGTCCTCGCAGACCTTGTGCACGGCGTCGGCGAACTCGCCCATCTCGGGGCGTCCCCGACGGCCGGAGGCGAGCAGAATGACGGTGTCGTTGGTCGAGGTCGCTCCGTCGACGTTGAGGGTGTTGAAGGTCCGGTCGGCGGCGTCGCGCAGGATAGCCGTCATCTCGCCCGCGGACACGTCCGCGTCGGTGGTGAGGAAGGCGAGCATCGTCGCCATGTCGGGCGCGATCATTCCGCAGCCCTTGGCCATGCCCCCCAAAGTGAAGGTCGAGCCGCGGACGAGAGCTTCCTTCTCCTTGTGGTCGGTGGTGAGGATGCCGCGCGCGGCGTCCCTGGCACCGTCCACCGAGAGCTTCTTCGCCAGCTTGGGGGTCGCGGCGAGGATCCTGTCCATCGGCAGCGGCGCGCCGATGATGCCGGTCGAGCAGACCAGCACGTCGCGTGGCTCGACGCCGAGCGCCCCGGCCGCGGCTGCGCACATCGCCTCCGCATCGGCGCGGCCGGCGGCGCCGGTCCCGGCGTTCGCGTTGCCGGAATTGACGATCACCGCGACAGCCCGACCGCCGTTCGCGGCCAGCCGCTCGCGCGATGCCGCGACAGGGGGCGCGAAGAACTTGTTCTGGGTGAAGACGGCCGCCGCGGCGATCGGCCGCCGGTCGTCGGTTGCGATCATCGCCATATCGAACCGGCGGCGCTTCACCCCGGCATGGCAGCCGGCCGCGACGAACCCCTCTGCCGCGGTGACGGTCACGGCCAGAGCCCCGCGCGGGGGAGGCCGGCCGCCTCGTCGAGGCCGAGCATCAGATTGGCGCACTGGATCATCTGGCCGGCGGCGCCTTTGACGAGATTGTCGAGCGCGGCGATCGCGAGGATCCGGCCGGTCCGTTCGTCGTACCGGGCGGTGAGGTGCACGACGTTGGATCCCAAGGCCCACTTGGTCGAAGGCGGACGCTCCGAGACGTGGACGAACGGCTCCGCGGCATATGCGTCGCGGAGGATTGCGAGCGGGTCGCAGGGTCCCTTGGCCCTCGCGTAGCAGGTGGCAAGGATGCCGCGGTTCATCGGCACCAAGTGCGGCGTGAACAGGATGCCACCGCCCAGAGCCATCTCCATCTCCGCCGTATGCCGATGGGTCAGGAGGCCGTAGGCGGTGAAATTCTCGTCGACGCTGTTGAAATGGGTCTCGTTTTTCAAACCTTTGCCCGCGCCGGACACCCCCGAGGCGGCGTCGACGACGATGCTGCAGGGCTCGACCAGATCGAGCAGCGGGTTCAGCGCGAGGATCGCCGCGGTCGGATAGCAGCCGGCCGCCGCCACCGCTTTGGAGTTTGCGATCCGGTCACGATTGAGCTCCGGGATCCCGTAGACGAAGCTGGAGAGGAGCTCGGGCGCCTGGTGCGGCTCGTGGTACCAGGTCGCGTAATCCTCGGCGCTGTCGAGCCGAAAATCGGCGCCCAAGTCGACGAAGGCCAAGCCACGGTCGAGGATTTGCGGCGCCAGCCTTTGGCTGTGACCGTGCGGAAGCGTCGCAAAGACAAGGTCGATGCCCTCGATAGCCTCGGGATCGAACTTCTCAACGATGGCGCCGGGTTGGGCGGCGGCGAGATGGGGGTGCACATCGCAGAGCGGTTGCCCAGCCTGACTGTCGCCGAACAAGCGGCGCGCCCTCAGGCTGGGATGGCCATCGAGCAGGCGGAGCAGCTCCGCCCCCACATATCCCGAGGCGCCAAGAATCGCTGCACTGAACATCGTCGGCGTCTCATGAGGTATAACGCATAATTATGCAATAACCTGCATTAAATGAAAACCGCCTTGAGCCCCCAAGCGGGAATTCACCCGCCGACCGCCACCCCGGGGACCATGAATTCTCTTGCAACCGCGCGAACAATGCCGGTCGGCTCCGCCGGGCCGTGGTTGGCGTTGATCAAGGCGATGACCGTCAGGTCGTGGTCGGGATAGCGTGCATAATAGGCCCGGAAGCCCGGCAGGCTGCCTGCGTGCCCTATCTCCGACACACCGTCCACTTGCTCGAGACGCCAGCCGAAGCCGTAAGGGGCGAGCTGACCGTTATTCAGGCGGGCCTTGGTCCACATCTGCGCGAGGCTCTGCCTCGACAGCAAAGTGCGGCGGACCAGCGATCGCTCCCATTTCGCCATGTCCGACGCAGTGGAAACGAACGCGCCGCTCGGCCGCAGCGCAAGGTAGGGCGTCACATTCTCGAACCGGCCGTCCTTCCACTCATAACCCTGGGCCCGCCGCGGGATGAGGTCGGCGCGGCTGGTGGCCCGAGTCGCGGTCATTCCGAGCGGCCTGAAGAAACGCTCGTGGAAGAAGCGCGGCCAAGGCATGCCGGACGTGCGCGCGATCAGCTCCGCGAGGATGAAATAGCCGGTATTGCTATATTCGAACTGCTCGCCGGGGCTGAACAGGAGCGGCAGGGGATAAGCGGTCCGGACGACGTCCATCACCGGCTGATCGCTTTCCGGGGCAAAGCCCGGCGCCTCGCGCACCAGGCCCGAGGTGTGCGTGAGCAGGTGCCGGACAGTGATCGGGCGCCAGTGCTCCGGCACATCCTCGATGTAGCGGGAGATGCTCGTGTCGAGCTCGACCCGCCCCTCCTCAACGAGTAGCATCACGCCCGCTGCAATGATCTGTTTGCTGGCCGAGCCGATATTGAACGCGGTCTGGGCGTCGACCGGGAGCCGGTGTTCCAGATTGGCCCAACCGTAGTTCGATTGCCTGACGATTTCGCCGCCACGCAGCACCGTCAGCGAAAGGCCGGGGATATGCGCCGCTTCCATGCCCGAGCGAACGATCGCGTCGACTGCATCTGAAGACCGAGCGGCGGCGGACTGCGGCGCGGCGGTCTGGGTGCCCGCCGGGACCGCGACCACGCTCCACACCGCAGCTGCCAGCGTCGCCAACACGGCTCGGGCCCTGACCAAGCGCGTCCTCCAATTCGATCGACGGGTTGATGAGTTTCGATCGTTCGCATGTCAATCGCACGATATCGGCGTGCCGAGCGGTACCTCGCTCCAAGGCTTAGTTGCGCTAAAAGAAAGCCCCGGCGCAATTGGCGCCGAGGCTTGCTCGTTGTCGTTACTGTCGAACGTCAGACCTTGGTCGCCTGCATCCCGTGCTTGAGGGCGCTGGCGCGGTCGTGGCCGGCGCGGACCGACTGATAGGCCTCGCGGATCACGGACAGGGTCTCCGGGGAAAGCTGCGTGTCCTCGAGGGCGGTGTCATATTTGCCCTTGAGATAGTCCTCGCCGCGCTCGACCTCCTCGATGATCTCCTGATCACCGCCTTTGGAAATGGCGTCGCGCAGGTCGACCCAGCGGCGATGAAGGTCCGCCTTCAGGGAGCCGTCGTCGTTCGGCTCGCCGCCGAGCTTGCGGACATGCTCCTGGAGCATGCCGACCACTTGGCGGCGCTCGCCGGCGAAGCTGCGGAACAGGTCGACGAACTGCGGCAAGTCGGCGTCCTCGGCGGAGCGCTCGAAGCCGCGGGCACTGTCGATGGTGGTGGTGATCAGGGAATTGACGACGCTGATGTCGTGCTCGCTGCTCTGCATCATGGGTGATACGCTCCGTTGAACTTGAAGGGATGCGCGAAGAACGAGCCGCGCCGCCAAAGGTTCAGGCGGAACGCATCCTGTTGCGCCCCGTTCGTCGAAAGTTGGAGTCCGGGAGCTGTTCGATGAAGTGGAAGCCTCTCAACGCTTTAGCGCTGGTCGCCGCGCTCGCGGGCGCTCTCGTGGCCGCTGCCGGTTTGCTGTCGGGGCTTCGGCGCGGCAAGGCCGAGCCGCACGAGAGCGGCGAGGACGAAGTGGAGGCGCACCCCTCCTAAAGGTCGAAATAGAGCTTTAGCTCTTGGAGCGTGGCGTCCGCGTCCTGGTGATGGACGAAAATTCCCCCGGCTTCCTCCCAGAGACGGCGGTGCTTCAACTGGTCATCGACTAGCACGTCGCCCTCCTTTGCGTGATCGCGCTTGTCGCGGGCCATGGTGGTGATGATGCGCATTCCGGGGAAATGCTGCGCCGCCCAGCGCACTTTCTGCTCGGCCGCCCAGTTTCCGCGGGGAAGGCCGGTGAGGATGACCGGATCGAGGTGCCTCACCGCCTCATAGAGCCGCATCGCGTCGGGAAGCAAAGGCAGCGAGAAATAGAAATCAGGCGCGCTCGCCAGCTTCGCCCAGAAGCGCCCCGGGCCGTGGCGTTTCTCGAAGGCGCGCGGCGCCATGCCGAGCAAGGCGGTCGCGCCCTTGTCGAAATCGGCGAGGACGCCGTCGCAATCGAGATAGAGCTGGCGCGTCATCCGCCGTGGGGCCAGCGCTCCGGGCGCAACAGGACGGGCATCGGCAGGTCCAGCGCGGTCCATTCGAGCTCCCGCAGGACGTCGTTCGATTGATGCGCTTTGCGGCCATCCTCGAGCGACCAGGTGATGTGATAGGTGCTCCCGTCCGGGCGGTCGGTGGTTCCGTCGATCCGCACCACCATCGCCTCCAGCCCGCGCCCGTCGTCGACGCGGCCGACGATCTCGCCGTTCGTTTCCTCGGGAAGCGGCGCGTCCGGCGAGGAGCGGGTGGTAAGGGTGACGTGATCGGCATCGACATTGCGGTATCTGGGCGCGAATTGCTGGAGAAGCTCGGTCCGCTGCGCGCGGTCGAGCTTCCAGCCGATCACGCCGTCGCCCTTACCCGCCTGCTGGTGCGCAATCCTGGCCGAAGGTGCCATGCCGCTCCAACCCGCA
>Ga0196965_1000079_pt1 | contig 75562 bp, 55 predicted proteins | sample S1_20metaG_FD_148668 | JGI IMG/M metagenome (GOLD analysis project Ga0196965, IMG submission 148668) | Soil microbial communities from Anza Borrego desert, Southern California, United States - S1_20 | ecosystem: Environmental > Terrestrial > Soil > Desert | place: USA: California | collected...
GTATACCGTTAATGGTAATTATTATCTCAACAATAATAATTTCAGACCATTCGTCGGTGCCGGTTTAGGGATATACTCTTTAGCCGCAGTAGAATTAAAAGATAGTGATAACGGCGGCGATGCTGAACTATCGGAATCAGAATCAAAATTCGGTTTCTATCCAAGGATAGGTTTTGACGCTGGCCATTTCACACTTGCGCTTGAGTATAACTTAATTCCGGCGACTAAAGTTGATGGACTTGGTGGTGAGTTCAAAAACAGCTACCTGGGTATCCGCATTGGTGGGTTCTTCGGTGGTGGACGAAAATAATTTTTAATAAGTTTTGAATAAGAAAGGTTGGCTTTTGCTGGCCTTTTTTTTTGCCCTTGGTGACGTGTAAGAAGATGGATTATTTGATCTTATCAAGAAACAACTCTGACGCACGACAAAATGTACCAGAGAGCAAAGGCTTTTTGACTCTTCGTAGTCGTCTTTCCTCGCTCAACGACGAGTTGGACTTACGACAACGAAACGATTATTCCTCTGAAAAAAAAATTTCGTCAGCGAAGCGTCTGGTCAAGATCCTTCACTCGCCGCTGGCAGCCTCACCGGCCTTGCTCAGGATGCGATAACTGAGGGGAGGAGTTTTCATATACAATAGAACAATCATCATCGGTCGCAGAACTACGAATATATTTACTGCGACGTTTAGCTTTTTACACGCAAGTTCGCCATGAACACCCTTCATACGAACATAGAACAAGCATCATTAGTCGCAGTAACACAAAGATGAACCTACGTGCGGCGTTTTGCGCGACTGCGTTCAAGTTCCGTTAGAAACGCCATATTGGTCGAAGAAAATACCTTTTGGTTTGAGAAGTGCTGTCAGGTACAACAGTGGGCTTCTCTGCTGCGGATCGCACCCCTACGCCCGTTTGATTGAAAAGCCGTCTGATGCAAACAACACGTCTTTGCGGCCCCCCTTCCTACTTCACGAATATTTGGTCCTTTTGAGCTATCCCAGCACCAAAGAAAAACCAAGTCCATTTACATCCAAATAACCTTCTCCCAAACCTATTTCCGCCTAATAATATTCTAGACATACCCCCATTTTTTGAAAATTTTATAATTTTTTGGGGTATGTGGCTAAAATTATACCCTTACTACAACGTTTTCGTAGATTTTTTTCGAAAAGTGGTTCGTTTTTAATCCAAGAAGTTAAAAATTTGATGAAAAGTTAACAAAAGACACCAAAACCTAATCCTTTATTAACAACAACTACAATTATGAAAAAATCCTTAATCTTTCTGGTACTGCTAATCGCGATAAGCGTATTGGCAGTCTTTCTGCCAGCCGTGCCGGTATCCATTAACACAGAAGGCATCAACTCCGGAGATGTTGCCTGGATGCTGGCAGCTACAGCCCTTGTCATGTTAATGACCCCGGGACTTGCCTTCTTTTACGGTGGTATGATCGATATGAAGAATATCATTTCAACCATGCTCCAGAGCTTTATTGCCATGGGCGTAATCAGCGTACTCTGGATCGTTGTAGGTTTTAGCCTCGCTTTTGGTGATTCCGTCGGCGGACTTATCGGCGACCCACGGACGTTCTTCATGTTCAACAATGTGCTTGATGCTCCAGCCTGGGGTACTATTCCTCTCGTGTTATTTGCATTCTTCCAATTGAAATTCGCCATCATAACCCCCGCACTCATCACCGGTACATTTGCAGAGCGCATCCGATTCAAGTCTTACATATTCTTCATTGTTCTTTTTTCACTTTTCATTTACGCACCGCTTGCACACTGGACCTGGCATTCAGAAGGTTTCCTTTTCCAAATGGGCGTACTTGATTTCGCAGGTGGAACAGTAGTACACATGTCAGCAGGTTTTGCCGCCCTTGCAGCCTCTATGTACCTGAGAAATAAATCGGAAAATAAAGCACCGATTCAACCCGCAAATATTCCTTTTGTATTGCTAGGTACAGGCTTACTGTGGTTTGGATGGTTCGGTTTCAATGCTGGTAGTGCCTTAAGCGCAGGTCCTTTAGCTGCTTCTGCTTTTGCAACAACAAACACTGCCTCTGCTGCAGCCGGTCTCGCCTGGATTTTATTCGACGCGGTGCGTGGTAAAAAACCTTCTGCACTTGGATTCTGTATCGGTGCTGTTGTTGGACTCGTCGCCATTACACCTGCGGCAGGTTTCGTAACCATCCCTTCGAGCTTGTTCATCGGAACGTTTGCCAGTATCATCAGCAATGTTGTAGTACACTGGAAGTCTAAAACAAAACTCGAAGATACACTTGACGTATTTCCTTGCCACGGCGTAGGTGGAGCAGTTGGTATGGTCATGACTGCCTTATTAGCTAACACTGCTGTTAACGGCGCAAACACAACAGGTAATGGTTTGTTCTTCGGTGAAACTGCTTTGTTCATCGCACACATGAAAGCCCTTGTGATTGTAGTCTCTTATACTTTCCTGGGTTCACTGGCCATCCTGAAAATCACAGATCTGATTTTCCCGTTGGGTGTAACGCCGGAAGAAAAGAAAGTAGGTTCCGACTACAGTCAACATGGTGAAAATCTTTACCCAAGAGACTACAGCGCTTTAGAAGAAAAAATGGTTTAAAAACAACAGTTGGGCGACACTAAATAAGTCGCCCAACTAAATAACACAACCCGTAACCCTGACCTTCAAATGACATACAAGCAAGTAAATGCAAAGGCAGGTCCTTGACCCTGACCGAGCTCAGATCCCTTATGCTTATTGATTTGAGTGTGATAACAGAGCTTCCAGGATACTCTGATTACCAAAGCGCCCCAAGAGGGAAAATTAGCTTACCATTTTATCAAATGAAATTACAAATGAAAAAATTCAACTTAATCATAGTTCTTTTCACAGCACTGGTTATCTCCTCCACCGCTGCTTATAGCCAGGACACTACAAGAACATTTACGTTATCTGGCTCACTCGACACTTATGCACGCACTGCTTTTGGTTATAAATCTATTGCCCCAGAAACAGCCTTTGCAAAAGGAAAAGGGTTCGGTATCGGAATGGCTAACCTGATCGCATCTTATGAGGGAGAAAAAGTAGGTTTTGTTGCCGACCTTGTATTTGGTCCCCGCGGAAGAGAAGCGGTTTTTAATTCAGAGCAAGGTATCGTAAATCAATTGTTCGCTTATGTGAAAGTGTCTGATGCCTTGACCGTGAACATGGGTCAGTTTAACACCTTCGTCGGATATGAAGTAATTTCTCCTGCGGTTAATTTTCATTATTCAACTTCATACATGTTCTCATACGGACCATTTAGTCATACAGGTGTACGTGCAGACTTTTCTTTTGGTGATGGCATGGTAGCCAAACTCGCCGTGCTTAATCCAACTGACTTTTTAGAAATGAATCCTTACAACACCTATACAATCGGTGGACAAATCGGAAAGACAAGTGATGCCGGTGGTGTATGGTTGAATTTACTTTATGGTGATCAGGATGGTAAACTTGACGAAGATGATGACTTTGACGGTGACACAGGTTCACAAGGTTCTTTGTTCCAGGTTGATCTTACCGCAGGTTATACCTTAAGCGAAACGTTTTATTTGGGTATAAATACTTCTTATCAGACTGTAGCCCCAGGCCAGTTTTATGACGCTGACGCGGATGAACTTGAAGATTTGGATGGTGATGCAGGTTCCTTCTTTGGTATTGCATTATATCCAAAGCTTACACTTTCTGAAACTTTCTCACTCGGAGCAAGGGTGGAACATCTCATGGTTAAGAATGGCCACCTTGGAGGTGTTGTTAGCCTGGATGAAGAGGGTGAAGGCAGCGTTACAACGTTCACGCTATCCGGCAATTTCATTCTGGACAACTTAACCATTATCCCTGAAATCCGGGTTGATAAGATGTCGGAAGACTCCTTCGATGATAAAGATGGTGAAGGAACTGACATACTTCCGTCATTGACCCTTGCCGCTGTATACAGATTTTAAGAATTGAAAGATTGAAGAATTGAAAGATTGAAGAATTGAAAGATTGAAGAATTGAAAGATTGAAGAATTGAAAGATTGAAAGATTAATTGCTGATTAAGGCTCCTACGTAATTTTTAATCTTCCAACTTTCAAATCTTCCAATAAAAGAAGAACTACAAACCATAACAATTATAACTACAAACCCTATGTCAAAAACAAAACTTGAGTACATCTGGCTGGACGGATATGTACCCACCCAGAGTTTAAGGAGTAAAACAAAAATTGTAAAAGACTTCGATGGTAAACTGGAAAGCTGCCCTGAGTGGTGCTTTGACGGAAGTTCTACAGAACAAGCCCCCGGGGGCTCTTCCGACTGCCTGTTAAAACCCGTGGCAATCTTTAAAGATCCGGCCCGCAAAAATGCTTACCTCGTAATGAACGAAGTGCTCAGTCCTGACGGCACTCCCCACCCTTCCAACGGTAGGGCTACTATCGAAGACGATGATAATGATTTCTGGTTTGGTTTCGAACAGGAATACTTTCTGTGGAACCCGGACACCAACAAACCGATTGGTTTTCCTACCAGCGGATACCCTGCACCACAGGGACCATACTATTGCTCTGTAGGTGCTAAGAACGCCTTCGGTCGTCACATTGTTGAAGAACACCTCGACTACGTGATTGATGCTGGTATCAATATCGAAGGTATCAACTCGGAAGTAGCAACAGGACAGTGGGAATTCCAAATTTTTGCAAAGGGTGCTAAAAATGCCGGGGACCAGGTATGGGTAGCGCGTTACCTACTCGAAAGAACGGCGGAGAAATATGGTGTGGCCATTAACTGGCATTGTAAGCCATTGGGTGCCACAGACTGGAATGGTTCTGGTATGCATGCCAACTTCTCAAACTCCGTGTTGCGCACTTGCGGCAGCAAAGATGTTTACGATACAATCTGCCAGGCTTTTGCTCCTTACATTAAGGAACACATCGCGGTATACGGTGCCGACAATCACATGCGCCTTACCGGAAAACATGAAACACAGTCCATTGATAAGTTTTCCTACGGTGTATCCGATCGCGGCGCTTCAATACGCATTCCAATTGCCACAGTAGAGAATGGCTGGAAAGGATGGCTGGAGGATAGAAGACCAAACTCTGCGGCAGATCCTTACAAGGTAGCTGCAAGAATTATTAAAACTGTAAAGACTGTTCCGGCTTACGCCACCGCGAACTGATCCAAAATTTAGGCGTCTGGTTGTAGTTTGAAGTCGGGCAGAAATGTCCGGCTTCTTTTTTTATCAGTTCAATTCCAGCATCTACGCGTGTACACTTCATGCTTCGTCCCCCGCACTACCCGCTTTCAACAACGTTCCCCTGGTGTAAAAAAATAATTTCGCGGTCCCTGTTTTTTGTATGAATAATTTCTGTGAACTTTATTTTATTAAATAATATTTTTACGATATCCACCGTTACTGTTTCCTCAATTCACCGATGCCGAAGTATTATTAAAAACAAAAATGAGCACCCCAACCGCTTAATTACAACCATTTATATGATCCACCCTGATACCGAACTTCGTTTCATTAGCGATGCCATTGGCTATGGCGTTGTCGCCACTAAATTTATTCCGAAGGGAACCATTACCTGGGCCCTTGACAAGCTGGACCGAACGTTTACGCCACAGCAGATTGCCGAACTGGATCCGCTTTACCAACAGGTCCTTGATAAATACACTTACCGTACACCACAGGGAAATCACATTCTTTGCTGGGACAATGCCCGGTTTGTGAACCACAGTTCACGATCGAATTGTATTACTACGGCTTATGAATTTGAAATTGCTGTGCGCGATATTCACCCTGGTGAAGAACTAACCGATGACTATGGATATCTTAATGTAGAACAGCCTTTTGAAGTACTGCCGGAGGAAGGTACCGACCGTTTAGTGATCTACCCGGATGATTTACTCCGATATTATCATCAATGGGATGAACAGCTCCTTCAGGCATTTCCTCAGCTCCTCAACGTTGAACAACCGTTGTTTCATGTGCTCACCCAGTCCGTCAAAAATAAAATACAACGGGTCGCCCGTGAACAGGAGCGATTTGATTCAATCCTCCATTGTTATTACCCATCGCATAATGGCAAATTAAACGGAGAAGCGAAGGTCATTAAGTACAGGTCACCAAAAATCAATTATCCGTTTTAATATCAGACCTGGGTTCCGACAAAAGTCATCAGGGTGTTTTCCACAGCATCGGTATCTTTCCAAAACTGTCTGCTGTAAACCATCCTGTGATTCCAATTTTTCTTTTGAAGCAAAGCGGGGGTGTAGGCAAAAGTATCTTTTACAGAAAGGCTTTTATGAAAACGTTCATCATCGGTTAGTATCACGCCGAGGTATCTATCGTCCTTTCGTACATTGAGATCGACATAGGGCAGAATGTTTTCTTCAAAGTTAAATTCAGAAAGACGATTGTTGCCCCAGCTTTTTAAACGAGAACTCAGGTACCAGGTGGAATTATAATCACCTTTAGGATAGAGCACGGGCTTGTAGGTGCCGTCAGAAACCGCACGTGCAAACTCCAGGTAATCACGAAACAATCTGGGTCCTGCATTTTTTGCTTCCTGTGTTTTAAGTTGCTCCGGCCAGATGCTGGTAATCAGAATAATTTTTTCCCTGGCACGGGTTACGGCAACATTCAACCGGTTTTCACCGCCCACAGCATTTAAACTTCCGAACTGCATCGAGAGGTTGCCTTTCTTATCCGGCGCATAGCCTACTGAAAAAATGATAATGTCTTTCTCATCACCCTGCACATTTTCGATGTTCTTCACAAGCAATGATGCCGGCAGAATCATAGCCTGCTTTTGGGCTTCAGCCTCCAGAATATCGAGAATGAGATTTTGCTGCGGAGCGTTGAAAGTAACAATACCAATTTCCTTATCAGGATCTTCCCTTAATAAATCAAACACAGTCGCCACTACCGCCTTCGCTTCGGGTTCATTCGTCTGGTTTTCCCACACACCTTCCACTTTATGATAAACGATGGGTGCGTTTTCCATGTTCATTATTTTTCTGTCAGGTAAAAGGCGCAACCGCTGCTCATAAAAATGCCTGTTGGAGAATTCCATTAGCTCGAGCGACTTGCTTCGGTAGTGCCCTTGTAAATGAACTGTGGGTAGATAACGTGCGGCCAGATCCAGCAGTGATTCTACTTCCGCATCCGGGTTTTCATTCTCTTCATCAACCCATCGAACCTGGTATAACTCACTGGGACGCAGTTGCTGTGCATCGCCTGCTATAAGCACTTGCTTGCCGCGATACATGGCAGGAATTCCGCGCTCAGCAAAACACTGTGAAGCTTCATCAAAAATAACCAGGTCGAATAACGGCTCCATCGGAAAAATTGCAGACACGGATTCAGGTGACGCCATCCACACGGGGAGCAATTGAAAAATTTCTTCATGGTACGTGGAGATAACTTTCCGCAAAGGCCAGATTTTTTTCTTCTTCATAACCTGGTGATGCAGGTCACGGTACGTAACACGGTTGTTCAATCGATTATACGTAATTCCTTCGTAGGCTTTTTCACGCGCCCGCAGCAGTAATATATCCTGACTTAATTTTTGTTTCTCTTCTACCAATCGCTGCAGTTCAGTTTGAAGTTCTTCCATCTTTAAACTGGAAACCGAACGCAATACCGGATACTTCACTTCGATATGATCGATCCATGCCAGGCGTAAACTATTTTGAAGCAACGTATCCATAGCCTGGCCGTCCCAGTCGTTTACCGTTTCATGTAATTTCTTCAACACCTCTTGTTCGGCAGGGCGCATGTTCTCTTTTAACAGATCAAAATCACACAGGTTATCGAAGTGTTGACGGAGGGATTGCTTTAAGCTTTCTTCCGTTAACGGATCAAGGATGAGCTGCCGGATATGAAATGGTGACAAATACCGCTGCCATTGTGATTTGTGTTCCGGAATGTTTTTCACCATATCCAATAATGACCGGAATAATGTATGGAATTGATCGCGTGACAATGTCGAAGGGTTGATACCATCTTTCACCTCACGAAGCGTAACAAATATCGCCTTGGCTCGGATCGCCAGTTTTTGCAGGCGGAACCACTTCATCAGGCTCTCTTTCTTATAATCCGAAGGGATATCCAGGAGCCATGATTTACTCCGCAATGCCGTTAAATGATGTTCAAGATTCAACCGGTTATCAATGCGTTGCTCCAATACCTTTAACCCAAATTTATTATAGGCCAGATCGTTGGCAACAAGCACACGTTTGATTACAAACTTGTTGGCCGAAAACATTTCCCAGCGCATTAAACTGAAAACATTCCGCCGGGTTCTCATGCGCTCATACAATGCCTCCTGAAATTTACCCAGCCTGTCCGTTGGAATGGTTGTCTCCGGTATATCGTTATCATAACAATTTAGCGTAACACGTTCCATGTTGGAAAGCCACAGGAGACTTGTTTCATCTTCAGTTTCAGCACAGATTCTTTGAAAATAACGATATGTTTCATTATCGGCGAGCACACTCAGCATACCCAATACCTCTTCCTTACGAAACCAGAACGACTCTGCTTCTTCGAGGTTGAGTGAAACACCGATCGCACGAAATGCCTGTGTTTCTATGTCTTTCTGATAAGCAATGACATCGGAAATAGTATCCTCCAATACCTGTTCATCCGACGCCTGTAAATTGGCGAATGACTTTCTTTCGCGCCATGGAAAACTTTCGGTTTCGTATCGCCTGGCGTATTGTGCGTATCGTTTCATTGCCCGCACAAAATCCACCAGCTCGGGAAATTTAAAATAATGATATTCCTGCTTAATGTTTAACGACGGCTCTGAAAGACTGGAAGTGAGGTACAACTCTTTAATTGAAAGACCACATTCATTTTCGTCGTATAAGGCATTCTTAAATTCCTGCAGTTCCTCAGCGATCTGATCGATGCTTCTGCATACCTGGAAAAACTTCCGTTCCGTATGGATCACATCAACGCCGCGGTTTTTATTTTTATATTCTTCCAACAGATCGATCTGCCGCGACATCTTTTCAAAGATTGCTTTGCGGTCATTTCTGAAATCGTGAACCAAACCAAGAAACCCGGAAAGCTCAACTGCTTTCATTCTTTCATAAACAACATCCAGGGCGGCTCTCTTTTGACAAACAAGTAGCGCGCGCTTACCGGAGGCAATGGCATCCGCAAGAAGGTTACAAATTAATTGTGATTTACCTGTGCCCGGCGGGCCCTGCACCACAACGGAGTTTCCTTTTTTAATGGCATGAATAGCATTCTCCTGATAGGCGTCAATCGGAAACGGCGTAAATAATTTTTCTTCTTTTACCGGACCAGTAAACCCCGGTGCATGTTTGGTATTAAAAAATTCTTCAAGGTCGTTAACAGATTCCTTTTCTAATAGGTGAAGATAATCCGGAACCAGTTGCGATCCCGCCTGCGGAAAAATTCCCAACACTGCTTCGGGAAATAATTTCATTTCACCATCACGGTGAAGTTCTTCAAATTCAGTCCGTGAATACTTTATGAAATCATGGAGGTTATCCTGAAAATTTTCCGTATTGAAATTGATTTCAATTTTGTCCTGTAAAAGCTGATATAGCTGGGTTCGAAAAACAGTACTGTCTGAATCAAAATCATCAAATGAAAATTCGAGGAGATCTTCCTCCACTTTTACTTTGTGATAAAATGAATAAGCCAAAAGAAACGCTTTATTAAACGTAATGCCTGCGTCCCTTCTGGGTTCAAGCACCCAGTATTGTCCTTGCTGGGTAATGCGCACAGGAAAATACATCAACGGGCAACGAACCGGGGTTCCATCTGCAAATTTACCGCGCACAAAAGGCCATCCTACATGCAGGTCGTTGGTACCGCGTTCTTCAAAAACCAATCTGTCGATACGCTGCAGCATCTTTAATTTTTCACTTGCCTTATTGTTTGATTCAAGCCGGCTATCATGAACCTGACAAACTTTCTTTTCCGTTCCGCGAATAAGACTTTCAATAATACCAAAGGATTTTTCCTGGTTAAGAAAACTCAATTCATGCAGATCGAGAAACTGGTCTCCGGAAAGACGAAGCAACACCAGTCCGCGGTTTTGCGAGGAAAGGTTTGTAAGTCTGCGAAGAAATGATGTTAAGATGTTCTTTGCTTGTTCAGGCATGTTTGGGTGAAATAATATAAGCCTTCATGATTTTGCAAGAAGTAATACTACGGGTGTACTTCCAGGTAAGCTTTCATTTTGTTAAGGGAAAGGGAATCAAGCACTTTAATTGCCCGAAGATCGTCTATTGTCCTGAATTGTCCGTGCTGAAATCGATAAGCAACAATAGCATCGGCTGCACGGCGCGATAAATACGGGTGGGCCCCTAATATTTCCCGATCAACTGTATTCAGGTTAATTTTTTTGGGGGTAAACGTTGCTTCAATAAAGCACACTTTTTTCAGGTTTTTAATTACTACGGTATCCAGACGATAAATTTCGGCCAGCTGATCCAGGGAAATAAACCCGCCCAATGCTTCACGGTATTTAATGATCCGAAGAGAAAGTTTTTCGCCGATTCCGTAAACTTTTTTCAACTGCGACGTATCTGCAAGATTGATATCAAAGCGGAGGGCTTCCTTCACGCTTTTGCCCGGAGTATAAAGTTTCTTCGGTTTCTCCGGATACCGCTTAACAACCCGGTCCGGCAAGGCGATGTACGACTGGATAGAACTGAATAGTATTGAATCCATTCCGTATATTTTTCTTAGATCTGATACGATTTTAAACGTCCCTCCTTTTTTCCGGTAAGAAATTATCCTGCCAGCCAACCTTTCGGGCAACCCCATTGACAAAAAATCCGTCATTGATGCAGTATTAGGGTCTATAGATTGGGGCGTAATGGCTGAAATGGTTTGCCGGGCAGTGTCAATGTGGGGGGAAGTCATGGGCCATAATGCCAGCAAACTATCCAGTTTGCGCTGGTCCTCGGCATAATCGTGATGAACATATGCCCACTTACGATAGATTACTGGTGAAAAGACCATCGCAGCCAACAAGGGAAGTAAAACAAGGAACCCATTGGTTTGGGAAGTAGAAAACCCAACCAGGTTATACATCCAACGGTAAAAATGAAACATAACGGTTTAGTCAATACAATTGTTGAATATAGCGGCTTCTCCTGAAATGATCAATTCCGTAAGAATCAATGTCGTTTACTTAAGCTTGTTTGTTTTTTGCCTCACGCTGCCCTCTCCGAAGGAGAAGGTTGACGGAAGCTTAAGTAAACGACATTGCCATAAGAATCGTGATTAAATTCAGTTGATTTCCTGAGTTTTGCCGGCCCTGAATTCGACTGGTTTGTATTTTTTTGTTTTTACCTGGAACCAGAATATGGCTAAAGGTGGTTTGGTAAGAAAAGAATCGACAATTATTTAAACTGATTCTAAATTACCTCTCCGGCTTAAAAATTAATGATTGGTTTTCATTCCCAGTTTACCTTTGCAACGGAATCATGACAAAGAACTTTAAAGCGCTCGTTCTCACGTACAAGAATGCTCCAGTGGCCATCCGGGAGCAAGTTTCACTAAACGAAAGTGCTGGAAAACAACTGCTTCAATTCGTCAAGGAATATACGTCGGCTACGGATGTGTTGGTCATTTCAACATGTAACCGCACCGAGATCTATTATAATGCAGAAAATGATTTTACCGCCGAAATTTTTTCGGGACTTGGGCTGATAAAACAACTGAAGTCAGGATTTGAAAGTCATTTCCGGTCTCTTCAGGGCGTGGATGCGATCCGTCATTTATTTGAGGTAGCCATAGGGTTGGATGCACAGGTGATTGGTGACCTTCAGATTTCCGGACAGGTAAAAAACGCATATCAATGGAGCGCTGATGAGAACATGGCAGGACCGTTCTTACACCGGTTGATGCATACCATTTTCTTTGTCAACAAACGCGTGGTCCAGGAAACTTCTTTCCGTGATGGCGCTGCTTCTATTTCGTACGCCGCCAAAGAACTTGCTGAAGATCTTACTGCAGGTATACGCAATCCAAAAGTGCTCGTAGTAGGTGTTGGCGAAATTGGTCAGGATGTATGCCTGAATTTACAAAATTCCCGGATTGAGGATGTAACCATATTAAACCGTACAATCGATAAGGCGGAAAAGCTGGCACAGCAGTGTGGTTTTAAGTTCGGGGGAATTGATCAACTCGATACAGAAATCGCTAAGGCGGATGTGGTCATCAGTTCTGTTTCAGGTTTCGAACCTTTGATTAGCTACGACCTAATAAAAGAAACTAAAATCCTTTCTCATAAATTCCTCATTGACCTTTCCATTCCACGCAGTGTTGATGCACGGATTGAAGAGATCCCTGGCGCCCTTGTATATAATTTGGATGACATCCAGGAAAAAACCAATGAAGCCGTAGAAAAAAGGAAAGCTTCCATTCCGCATGTTCAGCACATCATTGAAGAAGCTATTGCTGATTTTGAAGACTGGTCAAAAGAGATGATCGTATCTCCTACGATACAGAAATTAAAAAACACACTAGAGCAGATTCGAAAAGAAGAATTAGCCCGGTTCCTTAAAAATGCCAATGCAGACGAAGCGCAAAAGCTGGAGGAGATGAGTCGCTCTTTGATGCAGAAAATTCTAAAATATCCCGTACTTCAACTCAAGGCAGCCTGCAAACGCGGTGATGCCGAAAATCTCTCCGAGGTTCTGAACGATCTCTTCAACCTGGAAAACTCCAAGTTTAAGGTTTAAGGTTTAAGGTTTAAGGTTCAAAGTTCAAGGTTCATAGTTCAAGGTTCATAGGTTAAGATTGGGCTGGTGCATTTGGATGTGTTCGTAGATTGTTTGAGGTTTGACGTTTGAGGTTAGTCTACCATTTCTCATCTCATACTTACAACCTGAAGCTTACATCAAATCGAATCAGTTACAACCAAAACAAACTCACAGCTCGAAGCTCTTTCGCAATCACCCTTGCAGCTTACAGCCTGAAGCCTGAAGCTTACACAAAACCCAAACAACCCACAAAATCACCAAGTCCTATGTAATTTTCTTTCTTTATCTTCGACCTATACAACAAAGCCCCATTTCCCTTGGCGATCGAGGAAGAAAAGAATTTTATTAACCTGATTAACGAACACCAGGGACTTATACATAAAGTCTGCATGATGTATGAGCATGACCCGGAGGTTCGCAATGATCTTTTCCAGGAAATTGTTCTTCAGTTATGGAAGTCCTTTCATTCGTTTCGGGGAGAAGCAAAGATCACCACGTGGATGTATCGGATTGCGCTCAATACAGCGATCTCCGGGTTTAGGAAAGAAACCAGGAAAGTAAAAACAGAAGATCTTAAAGACGAGCATTTTAACCTATCCGAAAACAAAAACGATTACAAAGAAGAAAATTTCCAAAAGCTGCAATGGGCAATTCGTCAACTCTCGGAAATAGATCGCGCGATGATCATGATGGCGTTAGAAGAAGTACCCTATGAAGAAATTGCTGAAACGATTGGTATCTCTCAAAACAATGTACGGGTGCGTATGAATAGGATCCGTGAAAAACTAAGGAAAATGATTTGCTGACATGGAACTAGAAGACTTAAAAAGCATATGGAAAAATAACCGCGCATCTTTTCAGCAAAAGGGTGAAGCGGAAATTGCTGCTATGCTGAAGGGAACAAGCAAGTCAATCATTGATAAGCTCAAAAGAAATGTATGGATCGAGCTGAGCATTACTTTTATTGCAGGCATCGGTTTACTGATCTACGCCCTCACGTTAACCACCGGCGCGGTGAAATGGACTTCAATTGCTATCCTTGCCATCTTTGTAGCGTACACTGTTTATTACATCAAAAAATTAATCCTGCTCAGCCGCTTTTCAGCTTCCAATGAAAACATCCGTGTTAACCTGGAGCAACTTACTTATAAGCTTTCCAGCTATCTTAAATTTTACAAGAGAAGTTACACCATAATGTATCCGGTTTATTTCTCGCTGGGCATTTTGTTTAGCGGAATGGAAAACGGCACGGATAGATTTTTCGAAGTTTTAAGTGAGACGAAAACCATTGTGATCGTGTTGACTATTGGAATAGCCTATTACATATGTAGCACATGGCTTGCCACGTGGTTATTAAAAAAGCTATATGGCAATCACCTTGAGCGACTGAAGAATTTACTTCGGGATTTAAGTCCGGAAGAGCCCGTACAATAAGGAAACATGCTGACTTAACAAGCAGATTATTGACGCACCAATTTCCTCCTAACTAGAATGCCAGGATCTTTGTGATCAGCAGATCAAAAACCTCAACAAGAATGAGGATGATAATGATAAATTCGAGAATCGTACTTTCACGTTGATGAATGATATCACGAAACACAGACAAATTCGCTTCAATGATCCGCAAGGTATATTCAATTTCATTATAGCGTGTACGCAAATCGAAGTACTTCATTAACCCCTTCTGCAATTTGTCCAGGTTTTCATCATCCCAGACCAGCTCAGGAGAATCGAATATGTAAATATTTTCCGCGATTTCATTTTGCGTGCTTAATGCCTTGCCGATAAAACGCATCATATTCTTTCGGCTGATTTTCAACCTACCCGTGACTTCAAGCTGGTTAGCAAATCCTTTAACTTCATTCAACAGCCCATCACTTACCCCATGGTAATAATCGAGCGCCACCGACTGAGCAACACTAAACATGGCAATGCGGATAACCTTATCATCAAGCCGATCGAGAATTACTTCATCAAATTCAAAGAGCATGGGGCTTCCCTCCTGGAAACGGATTTGATGGTCGTCGCGTAACCAATTCACCAGGGGATTCTTCTGGTAAGAACTGACTGCCTTCACCGCCCATTTCATTTCATCTTCGGTATATCCTGCAAAAACAATCACACCATAATTAAAATAGTATTGAAACTTGCCTCCTGTAAAACTATAGAATATCTCAGAAGAAGAATCCGCCAGTGGTTTAATGTCGAGAAAGTTTTTAATTCCCTTAATATCCAACTGACTGGCAATCAAAAAGGCTGTAACTTTTACGTTGTCCGGCATAAAATCGCTTTTACTAAAGGTATAAATTTATCGTAATTGCATTTGCTTTAAATTCAAAGTTCATGATGCGAAGTTCGAAACTGAGTGGCTGAGTCTGATGGGTTTCTACTCACGCAAAATGGATTGTTTGAATTCAAGACATACCGCACCCAACCAGTTATATCAATGTTAATAATTTAATAACCGACGGTGTAGCGTACAAAAAAAACGATTTAATAATTTAATAACATGATAAGAGCATTGGTTTTTTCGGTCACATTTTCTTTTATGATGACCGCTGTTTTCGGATGGGGTCAAACCGGGCACCGGGTTACGGGATGGGTTGCCGACAAGCATCTCAATAAAAAAGCAAAAAAGGAAATTGAACGCATCCTTGGTGGCCAGTCGATGGCTATAGCGAGCACGTGGATGGATGAAGTGCGTTCAGATAGCTTGTATGATTATTTGGCTGACTGGCATTGGGTTACGATACGTGACGGAGAAACGTATGAGGAGAGTGTCAAAAACAAAAACGGTGATATCATTCAGGCAATTGAACGGATCGTCGCTGAATTAAAATCAAAAAAACTTTCAGCGAAACAAGAAACAGAATGGGTGAAAATATTGATCCACCTCATCGGCGACATCCATCAACCCTTGCATGTAGGTGGTGGTAACGACCGTGGGGGTAATGACGTTAAAGTGATGTGGTTCCGTGTAGATTCAAACCTCCATCGCATCTGGGATAGTGACATGATCGATGACACAAAACTAAGTTATACAGAGCTGGCCGAATCGCTGGAAAAACCCTCGGATAAAAAACTTAAGCAATGGAGCGCTTCTTCAGTTCGCGACTGGGCAATGGAAAGTGTCGATTACAGAAAATCTGTATACGCGTATGACAAAGGCAGGCTTGGTTATGAATACGCCTATAAGCAATTACCACTTTTGCGTACGCGGCTACTTCAGGCCGGAGTTCGTATTGCCGCGGTATTAAATGATATCTATGGTAAGTGATTGCTGTTGCAGCACAGGAGAGTACAGAGAAAGGCACAGCGTATACAAAGATTGTTTCTTTAGACGCTAAAAGCCTTACTCGCTATGACAAATGCGCGTGACTATGAAGAATGTTAGTGTTGTAACACAACGCTGTTTAAGCCACGTAGGCCGAAGACATAAAGAATATCAGCTTTCTTTGTAACACTTCTGCATTTTCTTTGTGCCACTTTGTGAAATAACCACCCCGTCAAAAGCCTTCATCCTCGGGAGCAATCTCTTCGTCCTTTGGAGGTTCCTGGTTTTCATCGGTCACCGGGATTTTTTCCTGTGGTTCTTCACTACGTTTCTTTCTCCTTCTTCCCTTTTCTTTCTCCACCGGTTTATCTGTACCCACCGCAGGCTGTTCATCAGATGCATCCGGTGTCGCTTCTACCGGAGGGCCATCTGTCACCGGCGGTTGATATGGCATTTCAGAAGGCGCGCTTACACCCTCATGCAAGTCGTAAGGAAAATCAATGCCATAATATGTTTTACGGAAACGATTAATAAAAGACAAGGTTTCTTCTTCCGTTCCAGGAATAAAAGCAACTTCACCGATCTTTGCTTTTCCTGCATTGGATCGTTTCGAAATCATGGTATTGAATTCACTATTGTAGGCATACACCAGGAGCCGGTTATCTTCAAATCCGAAGTAGTACCACGCTTCAGGTGAGGCCTTAAAGAATAAATGAAATACAGGACTTCCATCTTCGTTCTTTTTAATTTCTAAAAAGCCATCAAACCCTCCATTAATGTCGTATTTCATGATGTTAGAAACGCCAATCTTACCTTCACTATAAAATGCTTTATGTTGCGGTGACCATTTCAAATTAACATTCGATAATACCAGTGGTTTTATAAGTTGCGGAATGGTGGTTAAGGAAGCATATTGCTGCAAGCTTCGTTGTTCGTAATCCTTCACGACTTCTTCACCAACAATATCTGCAATCTTATACAGCAATTCTGTCTGGTCGCCAAGCCCTTCATCAGCGCCTTCGTTTTTGATCACCTCCTGAAGTTCATTTGCCATAATATCGAAGGCCGAAGTAGGAACATTGGTATCCAGCATTAAAAAGGAATTTAACCTGATCTCATTTGTTTCCATGTTACCCTGACCTATCGCAGTCGCGGTAACATTAAAATCCTTGCTACCCCGGAAAATTTTTACAGGACCTTCAAAACGAACTTTTCTGTCAATATCATGGTAAGCAAAGACTTTTCCGGCCAACGTTTTTCCGCTTGCCTTCTCCATATCTTCGATCTTAAACTCCTGTGTTGCTGTGTCATAATGAAGCATACCTCCAGGCGTAAAAAAGTCGTCGTCATCTTCCGATCGCTTCTCATTTAGAAAGGTGATATAAAGCTCATTATCAACATTACTAAAATGCAAACCCGCGTTTACAGGTTCACCTTCTTCATCAACCGCCTTAGCAAAATCGATCTGCACTTCTGTTTCATCACCAGTCTGATCATATTTTATCCAGCTATTATAATTCTTAATATTCTTGATGTCGAGTTTCACGTAGCCTGTAAGTTGTAACGCGGGCCTCGTGGCGAACATTTTCATATCGCCTTTGTAAAACATGGCCGCACCCAACACCATCAGATCTTTTTCAGTAACTGCCCCGGTAGCTACAGTCTGAAGCGACGCCGCTGAAGTTTTCCTGCGGTTACCCCGTTCCTTTCCATCCTCCGGAACTTCTATTGGCTCCAGGTGAAAGTCTGTCATTTTAATAGCGAATGTATCCGCCAGAAAATTCACATACTGGTAGGTAGCATACCCGGAGAACTCTTTTCGCGAGATAATATCAACTACGCCCTCTGTAAGCAGGTGATAACCATTTAATGTATCCAGTACGATAGTTGTATTCGTTAACGTTCCAATCTTTGCATTTTCCAGGATCAAAACTTCGTTGTTCTCCGGCGTAATGCGCGCATCGGCTACAGTAATGTATGGAATACCACTTACCTTTAACTCCTGTGTCTTCAGGTCATAGACTGCCTTTTCTGCATTAAAATGTAGTGAATCAAGGTCCTTGCGTGTCGTGTAGAAATAAGAATCTTCCAGCGGTTGATCCGGCTCTTTGTTCATTGTGATTTTCTGCTCATTCAGATCCCAACGCATTTTTGGTATCGATGTCTTGAATTGTGCATATGGAAAATCCATTGCTGCAACACCAGCAACTTCAGGACTTAACTCTGCATAGTTCTCCTCCAGGTTAAAACGCATCCTTACGTCTGTACCGGTGAGAAGTGGCTTATTCGGGTCTTCTGATTTAACCTTGAACCTTGCATGCCTTGCTCGGAATTCATTACTCGTAAAATTCATGTAACGCGAAATAAGCTCCGTTCCACGCGTTTCAAATTTACCGGCACCACCAACGCCTTCTTTTGAAATTGTTACTGTACCACGCATCTGTGCAGTGGCATTATAAAACTCAAAAGGGGCATTAAGATTTTTTAACTTCATGTTATCCTCTTTCGGATACCACTTCATATCATAGTTGGTAAGCTTGGCCTCGGGGAACATCACATCGCCGAATTGTTTTTCCTCGATGATCGCCTGGTCACCCCGTGCTATAACCGAATCGGGATAAAAAATAAAATCCTGCGATGAAACTGTGCTGGCGAGAAACTTGATTGATCCGCTTCCACGAAGACCGCGGTTATCCATCGACAATGACCCGGTCATGTTTGCGTCTCCTTCGTAAAGCGGATAACCCTCGGATGGAATATTGTGGGTAAAGCCAAGCGATTTATCAGGCTGCGTATGTAATTTCTCTTCAAATTTCGGGAACATGCCACTCGAAACGAATGTACCATCAAAGTTGATGGAAGAAGGATCCGCATCATTAAGACTATCCAGCTTAAACGGTGGCACCACAAAGAACATGGATCTGTCGTATGCGCCATCAAGCACTTCCCGCCTGTCGAAGTAAATTGCACCACCAGTGCTTGCATCCAGTCTTGGAAAATTTGGAATCTTTAGTTTACCGGATTTATTATTTGCCCTGCTGATAAACAATGTTCCCGAAGATCTTGAAACATCACCCAGTCCGCCAATGGCCGCAGCGGCAGAGTCGGCACCAACCATGGAGTTGTTGATCTTTCTTCGAATGGATTGACCCCTTGAATTCTTCTCCATGACAAAAAAATTAATGGAGTCAATTTGAGAAAGGTCGATATAAAAACTATCGTATTTCAAAGTAAATCCCTTTCCGCTGATCTCGAAATTTCCAGCGTTGATGGTTCCGTTGAATTTAATATCTCTGTTTTCCAGTAGCGTAATCACACTGCTATCCGGCTTAATTCTTACGTTCAAAGAGTCACTCACGCGGAATTCCTCTACGCCCCGTACAGTCATGTAATTATCTTTGAAGTTGAGCGATGCATTCGGAAAGCTGTCGATCACGGAAAGTATCTTCAGGTTGTCGTAATCCATCTCACCTTTGTAACCTTTATAAATCGTAACGAGTTTTTCCTTCACGGTAACCTGGTCCATACGGGGATTATAATATAATAATCCCTTTTCGCTTAAGAACTGTATAGCCGCTTTAATATCACGTGCATCCAACCCGGTGGCTACTGTAATATCACCCGAATAAAATTGCCGGGTATTATTCGCGATACAATAGTTGGCAAAAACCGCCACAGGGTGAAATCTAAATCCTTCGCCTTTCAGTAAACGAAAATCTTCGGGATCATAGTAGTCGGTAGATTCAATAACCAACGGTATGGTATTTCGCGCACCCTCGATCTGTAGGTTCATGCTATCGGTGCTCATATTCCACCGGATTAAATCAACTGCGAAATCGATATTATAAAAAGATGATGAATACGGCGAGTGCTTCATTGTACCCTTATCTTTCCTTACAATGAGTTGCTGTATTGAATCACCACTATAGGAATACTTCATACGCACAGCAGGATGTGTAATGGAATCGCGACGATGATAAATACTGATCTTTGCCTTATTGGAAAAAATGGCTGATGGTACAAACTGAAAGGTGGCAGACCTGGCTGTAAATTTTTTTTCTCCCTCACGAAACACTTCAATGCGTGATTCTTCTCCACTGACTGATGCACTGGTTATTTTATTTCCAATAAGGCCAAAACCGCCGGTATATTTTACATTTTCATCGGCAATCCCTTCAATAGCGAGCGAAGTCTGGTAAGATTTAAACCGGGGATACGTCGAAAGCACAGAATCTTTTCGCGAGATGGATTTAAATTCAAATACGCCATGAATAAATCCTGGTGTTTTGCCTTCGTATTTAAGTTTGGCAAGATCAATTTTTAATTCGGGCCTGTTTACTTTGAAATTGTATTGTGTAAACGTACAAGTTACTACATCTGGTCCCAACCCTGCTGATGTCCAGTCAAAGGTCCCATTTTCACCCACAAAAATATTATCCCGAAGAGAAAGCGCACCTTTGGTATCGGTAAGGAAAACAGAGTCGTAACGGGTAATAAAATTCAGCGTGACTTTGTCAAACCGGATAACCGGTCCTTCTATAATAGGCTGAGGTGGAGGATTCATCCATAGCGGAGCATCCGAAAAAATATTTTCAGCAGGTTGTTCCTGGTATTCATCTGAAGAATATAACGGGTCTTCTTCATTCATCGGAAATGATTCCGATTCATTCATTGGGAAACTTTCTTCTGATTCATCTGCCGGAGTCGTTTCAGGAACAGGATCACTTAAATCAAACGAAGGAGCCGGTGTTATGTATTCGAACGTATAAATATCATCGCGTGCGGCTAAGCGGAAAGTTTTATCCGAGTACAAAGTGCGTGTCTGAAAGAATTGCCGTGTTGTTTTAAGAAAAAGCTGAACGCGGGCCGGATTTTCATGATTTAAAACCTGGGTTGTAACCTCCAGAAACGCATTGATTTTTGAAGCATCCGCTTGTTCTACTGTTACCGCATTGGCAACAGCGCCGAAGTAATTGATCATCCCTGGTTTTAGCGAGATTCTTTTTTTTCGCATTAACCGCACGTGATCCTGAATAAGGGTCTGCTGATTGGAATTCAGTCCGGGCCAGGCTGTGGCGAAGGCTGATCCTATCACCGTGGCATCAACACTCCGTGTATTTTCAAGCACAACCCGGATACTATCCGGAAAACTAAGCGGCACGGCTAAGTTATCGGCTTGCTGCGCGTTTGCTATAGCTACCGAAAACAGGAATAATAATAGGAAATATGCCTTAATCTGGTTCACAAAACTAAAAACCTTGAAATTCGGAAATAATGAATAAATAAGCTAAAAACCCTTCCACGTCTTAACGTTGATGTAAGAAAAAACGTGTTAATCAGGAAGCTTATTAATTCCTTCAGAAAGCAGGAAGCCAAAATGGGCACCCCTACCTGAATTTACTACGCGTTCAGGGCATGCGGTTGTGGCTGGTGAATGACGGGGAGCGAGATGATAAAGGTTGACCCTTCGCCTATTTTGCTACGGGCGGAAATGTAGCCATTGTGTTGTTCGACGATTTTTTTACATAACGCCAGCCCGATCCCGGTACCTTCAAATTCTGAATTACGGTGAAGACGTTTAAACATGCCAAAGATCTCTTCCGCATATCGCTGGTCAAAACCGATACCGTTATCCTGAATGAAAATGCGACAATAGCGTTTGGTAAACTGATCGTTTGCCAGGCTCTCATTGTGATTTACATCTGCATTGATGATAATCTTAGGGACCGTCGTTTTCTTACTATACTTCAGCGCATTGCCAATGAGATTCTGAAACAACGGCTTTATCAAACCGGGGTTAACCCTCAACTTCGGTAGTATCGACAACTCCACGAGCGCATTCCGTTCTTTGACATCATCTTCCATTTCGACAAGCACTTCGCTAACGATCTTGTTAAGATCACAATCGACGAGCTCCACTTTTTCGGAAGATAGTTTAGAAAACGTCAGGATATCCGTAATCAGATTTTGCATGCGTTCAGCCGCCTTCTGAATGCGAAACAGATTTGATTTACCGTCGTCATCCAGTTGCTCCTTGTACTTCACAAAGAGGCGATCGCTAAACGTACGGATCTTTCGCAACGGTTCCTGTAAATCATGGGAAGCCATAAAAGCAAAACGATCAAGATCTTTATTAGCCGATTCAAGGCTCGCAATGTTTTCCAGTAATTGCTTATTGAGCTGTCTCACCTTCTCTTCAGAAGCCATACGTTCCTGGATCTCGAGCTCAAGGCTTTTATTAATTGCCACAAGCTTCTTTTCCTGCACCATCAACTGAAGATTCTTCTTATACAGATCGATCAGAACGGAGACCTTGGCTCGCAGGACATCCGGATTTATCGGTTTGTAAATATAATCGACAGCCCCCGCCTTGTATCCTTTGTACATATTTTCATCACCGTAGTTATTGGCGGTAATGAAAATAATAGGAATGTGTTTTAGCTTTTCGCGTTCATAAATGAGGGATGCAGTTTCAAAGCCGTTTAAATTCGGCATTTTAACATCCATCATAATCATGGCAAAATCATATTCCTGTAAAAGAATCTTCAACGCCTGACGACCCGAATTTGCTTTTACGAGATTGTAGCCATCCGGCTCAAGGATTGTTTCAATGGATAACAAATTATCCTCTCGATCATCTACGACTAAAATTTTAGGTTGCATCTGAATCCCTGTTATTTACAAAACCATAATCGCATCAACGACAGAAGCTGATCAATTTTAAGTGGCTTCGTGATGTAATCGGAAGCACCCGCCTCGATACATTTCTGACGATCCCCTTTCATTGCTTTAGCTGTTACTGCGATAATTGGCAAGGTATTATTCTTATGTTCTCTCCTGATCTTTTGTGTGGTCTCATATCCGTCCATTTCAGGCATCATGATATCCATGAGTACCATATCAATTTTTGGATTTTCATTTAACAACTGAATTGCTTCATGACCGCTTTCCGCTGTAATGACATTAATGTTGAACCGTTCGAACACCGTAGTGAGCGCGAATAAATTACGAACATCATCATCCACCACCAGGATATTTTTATTACTCAAAATATCCTCTTTGTTCCGAATGTTTTCAATGATCCGCCGTTTATCCTGGGCAAGATCTTTGTGATTGATATGAAGATGAGAGACGGTTTGTTCCAGCAGTTGATCAATTGAATTTGCACCTTTCAACAAAACGGAATTGGAATTATCAGAAAGCTGCTTCATTTCAGTCTTATTGAAATCACGTGCCGAGTAAACTATCACCGGTGTCAGTTTTTTCTTTTCCTTATCTACCTTCTGCACCAGGTCACGGCCTTCCATATCGGGCAAGGTGTAATCGAGAATCACACAATCAAAATCTGTTGACCGTATTGAATGAAGTGCATCCTCCGCGGTAGAGGCAATGGTAACATCCATTAGATTATCCTGAAGCATCTTCACGATCTGCGATGAATCAACTTCATTATCTTCTACCACGAGTATCTTTTTCTTGTCTTTCTTATCATGCTCCACAATGTCGTCGAATAACCCGGAGAGTAAATCATTATCGATGGGTTTGAGTAAAAAGCTTCTTGCACCGCGCTTAAGCGCAAGGAGTCGATTCTCTTCACCAGAGATCACATGTATTGGAATATGACGGTAGATCAGATCATTTCGCAGCAGGTCAATGATCTTCCATCCGCTGGTGTCTGAAAGTCTTACATCAAGTGTGATGGCAATCGGTGATACACGGTTAATGAATTCAAATACTTCCAGGTAGTTGGTGGCCAACATCGCCTTAAGCCCATAATCATGTGCTTTTTCAATCAGGATCTTTCCAAATCTGAAATCGTCTTCTACAATAAGCACAACCTTATCATTGGGTTGGATGTTGTTGCGATCGTCACCTGTTTCATTGATCATTTCACTGACCAGTTCGAGGTGATGGTTTTCAATACCTTCATTGGTAATCCGCAATGAATTAATAAGATCATCTATCTTTCCTTCAGAACCTTCAGCATCGGTTTGCTTGAGAATTTTAATACCACCGGAGTTGCTACTTTTGGCGGAAGAATACCAATCCAACGGTAGGTATAGTGTAAATGTACTGCCTACGCCAGGCGTGCTATCCAATTCAATAGTGCCACCTAGCAGATCTGCCAATCCGCGGCTGATAGAAAGTCCTAATCCGGTGCCACCATACTTACGACTGGTCGACCCTTCCGCCTGTTGAAACGCCTCAAAAATAATGAGTTGCTTTTCCTGCGGTATACCAATACCAGTGTCGCTAATGGAGAAGCCTACCACTTTATTCGCAGCATTCAACGCCATGGTACCTTGTTTCCATTCGTTTTTACTCGCCTGGAATATTTTCAGTTTTACTTGTCCCTTCTCGGTAAACTTAAAGGCATTGGATAACAAGTTCTTCAGAATCTGATTAAGTCGTTGTAAGTCGGTATCCATTGCGGAAGGCAATTCAGAATCCATTTCGATCTGGAACCGAAGATTGCGTGCTTCGGAAATTGGTTTGAATGTAGTTTCAACGAAACTGGCAATTTCGGCAATAGGAACAGGAGAAATGTTGGCTGAAATAAAGCCACTTTCAATCTTGGAGAGATCCAGGATATCGTTGATCAGCTGAATGAGGTCATCACCACAGGAGTGAATCGTTTTCGCATACCGGATTTGCTTTTCGTTGAGATTACCTTCAGCATTTTCATATAATTGCTGTGCTAGAATAAGCAAGCTGTTCAACGGTGTACGCAATTCATGCGACATATTGGCCAGGAACTCTGATTTGTATTTTGAAGTGAGGGTAAGCTGTTCGGCTTTTTCTTCCAGTGACTTACGGGCTTCCTCAACTTCTTTATTTTTCGCCTCCACTTCCTCCTTCTGTTTTACCAGAAGAAGGGCCTTATCCTGGAGTTCATCGTTTGTTCTACGCAGTTCCTCCTGCTGTACCTTAAGCTCACTGGCAAGCGATTGCGATTGTGCAAGCAATTCTTCTGTACGTGTATTGGTTTCAATCGTGTTTAATACAATACCAATACTTTCTGTTACCTGGCTTAAGAAGTCAATGTGCGTTTCACTCAAAGCATCAAGTGAAGCCAGTTCAATAACGGCTTTCACATTATTCTCAAATAACACCGGCAGGATGATCAGGTTTGTCGGCTTAATCTTGCCAAGGCCGGAATTAATTTTAATGTATCCTTGTGGTACGTTCGTGATCAGGATTTTTTCTTTTTCAAAAGCACACTGACCTACTAATCCTTCTCCGATAGCAAATTCCTGCGGAACGTTTTTCTCTTCTTTATATGCATAAGAGGCAAAGAGTTTAAGTTTAACATCATTGCCCATTTCATTTTGACCCAGAATATAAAACGCGCCAAAATGGGCGTTCACTACTTGCGCCATTTCAGAAAGAATTCGTTTTGTAACGGTGTTGAGGTCACGTTGCCCCTGCAACATTTGCGTAAACTTCGCGAGGTTAGATTTCAACCAGTCTTGATCCTGATTCCGCAATGTGGTTTCACGCAGGTTGGTGATCATCTGGTTGATTGTATCTTTCAACGCTTCCAATTCTCCTTTGGCATCTACGCGAATGGTTCGTGTTAAATCGCCTTTCGTTACAGCAGAAGCCACTTCGGAGATGGAACGCACCTGGGTCGTTAAATTCGCCGCGAGCTGGTTTACATTTTCAGTAAGATCTTTCCAGGTTCCGGAAGCACCAGGCACACTGGCTTGTCCACCCAATCGTCCTTCCACACCAACTTCACGTGCTACTGTCGTTACCTGATCAGCAAAAACTGCCAGGGTATCAATCATTTCATTGATGGTATCTGTAAGTTGCGCGAGTTCACCGAGGGCATTGATGGATAATTTTTGTTTCAGATTTCCTTTTGCAACAGATGTCACTACTTTCGCAATACCCCGGACCTGGCCCGTTAAGTTGGAAGCCATCTGATTAACGGAGTCTGTAAGATCTTTCCACGTACCGGCTACACCTCTTACTTCGGCCTGACCACCGAGCTTCCCTTCTGTTCCTACCTCCCGGGCTACACGCGTTACTTCAAATGCAAAAGAGTTCAACTGTTCCACCATGGTGTTTACGGTGTTTTTTAGTTCCAACATCTCCCCCCGTACATCAACCGTAATTTTTTTGGATAGATCTCCGTTCGCCACCGCAGTTGTTACCCCGGCAATGTTACGTACCTGATCGGTAAGGTTACCCGCCATTCCATTCACGGAATCGGTAAGGTCTTTCCATGTACCCGCTACACCGGGCACGAAAGCTTGTCCGCCGAGCTTACCGTCTGTTCCTACCTCCCTGGCTACACGCGTTACCTCAGAGGCAAAGCCGCGAAGCTGATCCACCATAGTGTTAAGCGTTTCCTTCAATTGCAAGATCTCCCCACGGACGTCCACCGTAATCTTCTTAGATAAATCTCCATTTGCCACAGCAACTGCCACATCCGCAATGTTTCTGATCTGTGCAGTAAGATTACCCGCCATCTGATTCACGGAGTCGGTCAATCCTTTCCAAACACCAGCTACTCCTTTCACGGTAGCCTGACCGCCAAGTTTACCTTCTGAACCCACTTCGCTTGCTACACGGGTTACTTCAGAAGCAAAAGAGTTAAGCTGATCCACCATGGTATTGATGGTATTTTTCAATTCCAGCATTTCCCCTTTAACATCCACCGTGATTTTTTTAGAAAGATCTCCTTTCGCCACAGCGGTTGTTACCTCGGCGATGTTACGTACCTGATTCGTCAGGTTATCGGCCATTTTGTTTACGGAATCGGTAAGATCTTTCCAGGTACCACCTACACCGGGCACATCTGCCTGCCCACCCAACTGGCCTTCGGAACCTACCTCCCTGGCTACACGCGTTACTTCAGAACCAAACGAATTCAACTGATCCACCATCGTATTGATGGTATTCTTTAATTCCAACATTTCACCCCGAACATCCACGGCGATTTTTTTAGAGAGGTCACCTTTCGCCACAGCGGTTGTTACCTCTGCAATATTTCGCACCTGGTTTGTCAGGTTGGATGCCATTTGATTCACCGAATCAGTTAAGTCTTTCCACGTTCCGCCAACACCTGGCACATTGGCCTGGCCTCCCAATTGTCCATCGGAACCCACCTCACGTGCCACTCGCGTTACCTCAGACGAGAATGAGTTTAATTGATCCACCATGGTGTTGATGGTATTTTTTAACTCAAGAAGTTCGCCCTTTGCATCAACCGTGATCTTCTTCGATAAATCTCCTTTCGCCACGGCCGTAGTTACACCGGCGATGTTACGAACCTGTGCAGTGAGGTTACCAGCCATTTGGTTTACTGAATCGGTAAGGTCTTTCCATACACCACCCACACCTTTCACCGTTGCCTGACCACCCAATTTTCCTTCTGTACCAACCTCCAGGGCTACGCGCGTTACTTCAGAACCAAATGAGTTCAACTGATCCACCATCGTATTGATCGTGTTTTTCAATTCCAACATCTCACCCCGTACATCAACTGTAATTTTTTTTGACAAGTCACCATTCGCCACCGCAGTTGTTACACCAGCGATGTTTCGAACCTGACCAGTAAGATTGGAGGCCATTTGGTTTACGGAATCGGTAAGGTCCTTCCAGATTCCACCCACGCCTTTCACCGTTGCCTGACCCCCTAATTTCCCTTCGGTACCTACCTCCAGGGCTACACGCGTTACCTCAGAGCCAAAGGAGTTTAATTGATCCACCATCGTATTAATGGTGTTTTTTAATTCCAGCATTTCGCCGCGTACATCAACCGTGATTTTTTTAGACAAATCACCATTCGCCACCGCAGTTGTTACACCGGCGATGTTTCGAACCTGGTTAGTAAGATTACCTGCCATTTCGTTTACTGAATCGGTAAGATCCTTCCATGTTCCGCCAACGCCTGGCACATCCGCCTGGCCGCCCAACTGACCTTCGGAGCCTACTTCTCGTGCAACACGAGTAACCTCAGATGAAAATGAATTCAACTGATCAACCATCGTGTTGATCGTATTTTTTAATTCAAGCAATTCGCCTTTTGCATCAACCGTAATTTTTTTTGAGAGATCACCTTTGGCTACAGCAGTCGTTACCCCCGCGATATTCCGTACCTGCGCCGTAAGGTTACCCGCCATTTGATTCACGGAATCGGTAAGGTCTTTCCATACACCACCCACTCCTCTTACAGTAGCTTGTCCGCCCAAACGGCCTTCGGTTCCTACTTCCAGGGCAACCCTTGTGACTTCAGATCCAAATGAATTAAGCTGATCGACCATGGTGTTGATGGTATTTTTCAATTCGAGCATTTCGCCCTTCACATCCACGGTAATTTTTTTTGACAGATTACCACGTGCAATCGCGGTGGTTACTTCTGCAATATTTCTAACCTGACTGGTAAGGTTTCCGGCCATTTGGTTTACTGAGTCTGTAAGATCTTTCCAAACACCCCCGACGCCTTTTACCTTGGCTTGTCCACCGAGTTTACCTTCAGAACCTACCTCCCTGGCTACACGCGTTACTTCCATCGAGAAGAGGTTCAGCTGCTTCACCATGTAATTCACTTCCTGGGCAATGCGGGCAAATTCACCCTGAAGTTTGTGTCCGCTGATTTCTTCCGGCATCTCTTGCGAGAGATTTCCTTTTGCCACCGAACTGATTACGTGCGCAATTTCAATGGTAGGATGAACAAGATCCGAGATCAGTACATTTAGCGAGTCTACACCTTTACTCCATGATCCATGGGAATTTGGTAGCTCGATACGTTCCGTTAGCTTTCCCTGTTTTCCAATTGTATTGCCCGCGCGGGTAAATTCTTCGGTCATACGGTCATTCATGGAAATGATATCATTTAAGGTATCACAAATCTTTCCAGTCAGACCCTCCTGATCGAGGGGCATCCGAACCGTGAAATTTCCATTTTTTACTTCTGTGAGTACCCGCAAAAGTTCGCGACTATCGATGATAACATCTGCACGGTCATTGTACGCACCATTAGAGCTGATGCGCTTACCTTGCGTTGATGTTCTTTTGATTTTTTTTGTAGCGACGGGCTTTGATATAACATCTACTTCTACTTGCGCTGACCTCTTTTTGTTTGCGCTTGGTTTTTTAGCCATGGGGTATCCGGAGTTTAAATAACTAAAGTAAAAAGAAAATGTAACAGCAGGAGAATTAGTTCTGCTTTATAAGTCATTAACTCGTTAAATTTTAATGAAGTATAAATAGCCTGTTGATTTTACTCCACAATGTAAATAAAAGATTAGCCGTTAAATTCTTATGCCAGCTAAAATCATTGAGTTTATCGTAAAGAAAGAGTAATTATGAACTATGAAGCAAGTGTGTATTTCGTTATAGCTTAACATGAAAATATCGGTATTTATCTTTCTCGGATTTCTCCTTATTCTGAGTATGTTCTCCCTGACTACTTACATCAATTTCCAGCTTGGAGAGCAGGTGGATGAAAATTCAACATGGCTTGCGCGTTCCACAGTGGTTGTCCGGCAGAGTAACCGTTTTCAACGAAACCTATTGAACATGGTAAGTGGGCTACGTGGCTACCTGCTTTCGGGTGAAATTTATTTTATCCAGGCCTACGACTCGGCGGCAATGGAAAACAAAGAAATATTGGTTGAATTACGTCATCAAATGCCACGGGAGTCCATTCAGGTAAGTGCGCTGAACCAGATTGAGGATCTCAACAACGAATGGATAACCAACTTTGCAAAACCACTTATTGAAGCAAAAAGAAATTCAACAGATTCAGACAGTAGTCTTGTAGCTTTTAATAAAATCTATAAGGAACGGCTAAATACCGGCGCGGAAGTAAGAATGAACAACCGCCTTCAGAATAAGTTGCGAAACTTTATCAACTATGAATACAGTTTGCGCGAGCTTCGCAAGGAAGCATTAGATCAATCCATTCAGAACACCCGCAAAACATCGGTATTATTAACATCATTTTCCATTATTACCGGCGTATTCATTGCAGCATTTTTGGCTTACCGGATCTCAACCCGCATTGTACATATGGTAAAGATGGCCGACACCATCGCTTCGGGTAATTATGAAGTTAATCTGGATGATTCCGGTAAAGATGAATTAAGTAAGCTAGCGAAGTCGTTGAACCACATGTCGAGAGTGCTCTCGGAGAATATTGCTTTGTTAAAACGAAAAAATCAGGAACTGGATCAATTTGCACATATCGTGTCGCACGACATGAAAGCCCCACTTCGTGGTATTGACAACGTAGTGACCTGGATTGAAGAAGATCATATTCATGAATTAAGTCCTAAAGTAAAAGACTACATTGAACTAATTAAAGGCAGATTAATACGCGCGGAGAACCTCATCCGCGGGATTCTTTCCTATTCCCGCATTGGCAAGGAAGAAATTGAAAAGGAGGAAGTGGACGTTAACTCGTTGCTTTATGAAATCTACGAAACCATTTCCATTAAAGACAGTGTCAAAATTCAAATCCAACCGGGATTTCCAACGCTGATTACAGAAAGAATACCACTGATGCAGATATTTAGCAACCTCATCAATAATGCGGTAAAGTATCACGATAAACCAAACGGCATAATTAAATTATATTCATTTGAACATACCGATCATTATACCTTCTTTGTAGAAGATAATGGCCCGGGAATTGCGAAAAACTATCACAATAAAATTTTCGTTATTTTTCAGACGCTGAACGAAGTGAACTCTTTTGAAAGCACAGGCGTAGGTTTAGCAATTGTGAAAAAGATTTTGGAAGACCGCAAACAGCACATCAAATTAATTTCGGAACCAGGCAAAGGATCAATATTTTCTTTTACCTGGCCTAAAGCTTAGACCCATGGAAAAAAAAGTCGTAGACATTTTATTGATTGAAGACGATAATCTCGATGTCATTGATATGCAACGCTCACTCGATAAAATGAGTATTTTTCACCGGACGCAAGTTGCCCGGAATGGTGAAGAAGCGCTTGAAATTCTTGCGAAAGGAATTCCTTCTTCGTATTTACCTGACATTGTATTGCTGGACATCAACATGCCTAAAATGAATGGCTTTGAGTTCCTTCATGCGATCCGCAAAAACGATCTGTATAAGGATCTTAAGGTCTTCATTATTACAACCTCCGATGAGCGCGTTGACAGGGAAGCCGCAAAAAAACTTGGCGTATCGGGCTACATTGTAAAACCATTGAAGTTAAACAATCCTTCGTCAATGGATTCGTTCAACCTGATGATCGATTTACTTAACATGAAAAGCGGCATTTAGAATCACTTCTTCCTGCGTTTCTTTTTTTCGGAACGGCTATCCTTCTTTTCGTCTTTTTTATTTTCCGTTTCCCGTGCCGTAACTACTCCCTTGTTTTTATCTACAGTCTTACTACCTCCCGGAATTTTCGCTCCTGCAATGTTTAATGAAGCGCTTTGTTTGGTGTTGGTGCCATCCTCTTCACCTTCGCTGGCTGGTATTGCTGGAGAACCGGAAGAACTGTTCGTTCTTGTACCCACATATCCGGTAGTATTTTGCTCCGTCATTTCATCTTGTGTATTGCCTGTCTGCTGGGCGACAGTATCTGCGTTTTCTGTATTCGCGTTTTCGGCAGTACCATTTTCAGTATCGGGACTTTCGGTGTCATCTTGTACGAGTGTGTTCGTCGTTTCGGTTTGAGCAGCGCCGTTTTTATTTTCACCAGCTACCTGGCAAATGCCTGTAACGCTGAAGCACAGATAAGTTACGATCGTTATGATATTTCTCATTTGGAAGTTTTTGATTTGATTTAATTCAATTCCTGGGTGAGGGTTTCGGTATGCCGGGAAGCCAGTTCAAAAAATCCCCGTCTCTTAATCAGTTTTACTGTATCTCCGTGGCAATCCACCGCTAAGCCGGCCTCAATGATGGTGTATCCTGAACAATGTATTTTAACTTCAGCCTCCTCTTCCTGTTGTTTGAAATTCGCTCCAATCATAATAAATCCGATCGCAAGAAGCGTGGATATTGCGGTGAATCCTTTTTTCATAATCCTGATATTTAATTTGACTCTAGACCAAATGCCCCAGGCTTTATCAGTTAAAAATTAAATACCACCTGTCAATTTCAATTTCCAAATCAAGGGAACTGCTTTATTCGTTCATAGACCGCCAATTAAAGTGCTTTATTTGCTGCTCGCTGTAAGATACTGTGGCTCATGATGTGGTGAAATGCAACAGATCAGTAGGGCGCACCGACGAGGTTCTGCGGAAATAGCCACTGGTTCCCCCGGTTATTAGCTTTAATTTTATTGCCCTATCAGACCTGGATCAAAACTAAGTACCAAAAGCAAAAGACCTCACTTCACGAGCGAGGTCTCCATTTGCCTAACGTATTTTTAAACCAATGAATTCATACTAAAATTTGCTGCCAGCCAGCAGGAACGCTACAGGCTTTCCCCAGACAAGTGGTTCTTAACACGTATCAGAAAACGTGTTCCTTCACCCACCACCGATTTAACATCGATTGTACCATTTAATTTATCAGTGGCCTCTTTTACAATGTATAAGCCAAGACCCGCACCCTCCTTCTGCATCGTTGCCCTGAAAAACATGTCAAACACTTTTTGTATATACTCCTCTTGAATCCCAATACCATTATCTTCAAATCTGATATCAGCATACGTTGATGTTGTTGTAATCTCAATTTTCAGAAACGGGTTTGATTTAAACGGATCCGCATACTTAAAAGCATTTGAAATAAGATTGTTAAAAATGACGGATAATCGATACGCATCAGAATAGAACGGATAATCATCGTCGATGGAAATCTCTTTGGCGATTAAGTCAGCTCCCGGCATATATTCCATGCGCTCCAGGTTATCCTGGACAAGTTTTGAGAAATCAATCTTTTCAATTGCCAATTCTTTTCTGGCATTCCGTGAGTAATCGATAATTTCACGCAGTGTTTCGTCGAGTTTCTGGATACTGCGTTCCATCATGCCAAAATATTGCATGAAATTATTACCCTGTTTTGCATCTTCGATCTTAGCCAGATTAAGTAATCCCATCACGGAACTAAGGGGAGCTTTTAAGTTATGGGATACGCTGTAAACAAAGCTATCCAACTCTTTATTGATTTTAGTAAGCTCTTCGTTTTGTAAAACAAGTTCTTCTGTTGCGCGGATTTTTGCTACTTCATCCTCACGATGTTTTAACGCACTGTTTATGGCTGAAGGCAGACGTGCAAGATTAGATTTCAACACATAGTTATCAGCCCCCTGCTTAAGTGTGTTCACGGCAAACTCTTCAGACACCGCACCGGTAACTACGATAAAAGGAATTTGTAATCCTTCTTTACGACATAACTTTAATGCCTCCACGGAATTAAACTGGGGAAGTGCGTGGTCGGAGAGGATAACGTCTGCTTTAAATTCATCCAGCGCCAGAAGAAACTCTTCACGCGTGTCGACTCGTTTGGTTTTAACATGAAGTCCCGCCCTGGTAAGTACCCGGTGAATCATTTCCATATCGTCCTCCAAATCCTCGAGCACAAGTACCTTTAAATCCTTTTCCATGTTAAATTTTCATTATTAATATATTCCAATAGTATTACTGTAAACTTTATTCCAGCCGCTTAGCTTGTTTATCTGTCACTTTTAACAGCAGCTTCTTAAATCGTTTGTAGAACTATTACCTCAACGGATTTTCGGACTTATTTATCCGCAGATGTAGGAAAATGATACGTTTTACATTAAATGAATTAAGTTTAATTGACAAGAGTAAAGTAATTGGCGCCTATACCTGCCGTTGATAGCGTTTGGAACTTTTCAACGAATAAACTCCTTTAATATCTGAATTATCAATGCGCTGTCCTGCATCTATTAAAACTTCGGAGATACACACATGAAAAATTTAGCATTTGTTTCGCTCATGCTCACAAGTGGTATGATGAGCTGTTCAGAGGAAGCATCTTCACTGAAACCAATTGATGAAACTTCAATACGTCGTCTTTATTCTGCCGATTCAATTAACCATATTAATCTGGCCACGTTGCAACAGTTTTCGGCGCTGGCAGGAAATCATAAAATCACGGCCTTAGTACAACATGGCGTGGAAACGTTCCGCATAGTGTATACAACTACATTCCATGGAAAAACCATTCAGGCAAGCGGTTTATTATACCTTCCTTCAAACCTCAAAGAACCAGCACCATTAATTAGCCTTCAACATGGAACCACATTCAGAAAAGATGAAGCACCTTCCGCAGCAGAACAATTTACCGGTATGGAGTACTTCGCTTCAGCCGGATATATCGCGTTGATGCCGGATTATATTGGCTATGGTGCCTCATCAGAGTTCTTCCATCCGTATTATGACCGTGAAAGTGCTGCCTTATCGGTTATCGATATGATCCACGCCGTAAAAGAATTTCTGAATACAAAAGAAATTGCCTTCAATGAACAATTGTTCCTGGCCGGATACTCCGAAGGTGGTTACGTAACCCTTGCAGCAGCAGAAGAAATCGAATCGAATCCTGAACACAACCTTAACGTTACTGCCGTTGCTGCAGGAGCCGGAGGTTATGACCTTGTGTCGATGTTGAAAAGCGTTACTTCCTCGTCTTACTATACTTACCCAAGTTATCTCGCTTTTGTACTAATGTCCTACAATACCACGTATGGATGGGACCGTTCACTGACTGATTTCTTTCACGAAAAATATGCGACCATTCTGCCCACGTATATGAATGGAAATTATGGAGGCGGGCAAATCAATTCGAAACTAACAACAAAAGTATCATCATTGCTCGCACCAGAATTTTATCAGCAACTCACTGACGAATCCAAGGAACCTGTGCTGCGCAAAGCCCTTCATGATAACAGCGTTAGCGGATGGAAGACCAATATTCCGATTCGTTTGTATCATGGAACAGGGGACGAAATAATTCCTTACCAAAATTCAGAAACAACATTGAAGAATTTTAAGGCAGCAGGAAGTCACGATGTTTCGCTCACACTTATTCCGGGCGGAACACATGGGAGCAGTTTTGTTCGCATGCTCGAAAAATTCGTTCCGTGGTTTGAAACACTGCGCAAAGGGTAAGGTGAAAAGTTATTAGCGATAATGTACGAGCGTGTAGAAGAAGCTACGAGCCAATAGCTTTGAGCCGCGTTTGTTTTGATAACTAACAAGTTTCCGATAACACCTTCGAACAGGTGTAGGGCCAGGTTACTAGATTTTTAACCATCCCCGTTCAGCTATTCGCTGAACATTCCCTCCTTATTCAAGGATGGGAGTTGGGGGCTGCATCTCAATCGGTGGCCAGGAACATTCAACAATTTCGATATCAGTTCGTTGTCGAGGACCGACCTCAAACTTCAAACCTCAAACATCAAACGTCAAACAATTTCACTAACCCATCGTTTTCGAAATTTCAAACTTTCAACCATGAACCTTGAACCATGAACTATTTCCGCTTATTCATCGACTGTAACCTCTCGTTGACAAAAATCAATTCGGCATTGACCTGTTCGGTTGCGCGTGCCCGGAACATAAGTTCTTCATTGAGACGTTCGAGGTGAAGGGTTCGCTGGGCTATTTTTTGTTCGATCGTCTGGTCCATAGTCCTTAATTCTGTTTCTGCTTTCACCTGGGCTGTGACATCACTCAGGAGGAACAATAATTTACGATTGTTGTTTCGCACAGCCTCAAGCTGAATAATGACTTCTTTTTTCTCATTATTAGTCATTCGCCAACTGCCTAATTTCCGATAGCTGTCGGTCAGGCGATTCGAAACAGACTGACTCATAAAGCGATCGCGCTCTGATTCAATAATCAGGTCTTGCAGGTGCATCGTTCTAAATCCAATAGCATCGTAACCGAATATTTTTTGAGCCGACTCGTTGCTATCTGAAACCTGAAGCGTTTTTACATCAACCAAAATTAACGGACATGGATTTTTTAAAAACAAGTTGTGATTCTCCTGGGTTTTAGTCATCAACGATTGATGAAGATCATGGACGAGGTAAAAAAGAAATCCACCGGTTACCCCGATAAACATTACCCCTTTTAGGATGTGGATGTGCGACATTTCCAGCAACATGTTATCCGGCCCCATCCACGACAAAATCGAATCCGAAAAAAGGATCCAAAGCATACCTAAAACGACATACTTAACGGTGAGTGACACCGCAGGGCTCACAAGCTCTTTAGCTTCCGGAGAAACAGCATTTTGCTTAAGCATCCTTATATGGCGATAAAATCAAAAAGAAAAGACTGCAAAGTACGTAGCAGCTGCTGTTCGGAGACCTCAACTTTGGATCTAGGTTGTTTCGTGTAAGTTTTTCGTTTAATCTTCCGAAATGATGGTTGGTTAGGCATTTTATCGGGATGAATCCAATGTAGAGATTCAAGCAAAAGCCAGGAAAAGTGGTCCCACCGGGAATCGAACCCAGATCTAGAGTTTAGGAAACTCCTATTCTATCCGTTGAACTATGAGACCTTAAAACCAGCAGGAAGTTGCTCCCGGATGGAAAAATGTGCCGCAAAGATATAAGTTTAAGCTAAATATGGATAAATCTCACAGCCTTTGACAAGGGATAATTTTTGCAACCTCGGCTTAGAATTTCATTTTTGAGCAGTCCAAAGAAACCGTCACATACCCTGACATCCGGAGATTACACGCTAATTATTTTTGTTGTGCGCCAAACACACGTTTTAATAATTCAGTAGTGCGGGCTGCGGGATTAGCACGAATGTTCTTCTCCTCTTTGGCAATCATCACAAACAAACCTTCTATCGCTTTGTCTGTTGCATAATCATCCAGGTCGGGATTCACTTTTTGTACCATTGGAATCTGATTATACCGCGTTACGATGTCACTGTAATATCTTGTAGCATTCACTTTCTCCAGGCTCTTTCGGATAACCGGTTTGAATTTTTCCTTTAGCTGGGCAGACGTTGTACGTACCAGAAATTGGGTGGCTGCATCCTCTTCACCACGGAGTATTGCCCAAGCATCATCGATTGTCATTTGTTTGATGGCCGTTATAAAAATTGGTTTAGCCTCCTTAGCCGCATCTTCAGCACCCCGATTCAACGTGAGTATGAACTTATCCACTTCTTTTCCCAGGCCAACCTGGCGTAACCGGTCTTCCACTTTTTTTACGTCGGGCGGAAATGGAATTTTTATTTCCGGATTTTTAAAATAGCCATCCAGTTGTGAGGCAATATCAGATCCGTTGCTTATTCCTTTTATTAATGCTTCTTTTAAACCCTCAGTAACTTCCAAAGTTGTCAATGCCTTATCACCGCCAATCACCTCACTCACCTCGCCCAATGTCTGGTTGATCTGAGCTGTTGTACAACCCAACAATAAAACAGATAAAATTAAAATACTCTTTTTCATATCAATATGCTGTTAAGCTGAACCGTTACCTTCCGATTATATTGCGACTGAAAGGTAATCATTTCCAACTAATTCTATGCCCGGTTCATCTGTTGCTGAAACCTTTGTATACACTAATGCATCAGACGTTTGTTTATTAACCAAGACTGGTTTCCTTTGTAGAACGTTGACTGTTGAGCGAATTCAAAATGACTTATGAAAATTATTGTAGCCGAGTTATTAACCATAGGTGATGAACTACTCTATGGACAGATCACAGACACCAATTCAAAATGGATGAGTGTTGCATTAAGTGATGAAGGAATTAAGGTAATCAGAAAAACAACCGTCGGAGATCAGGAAGACGAAATACTTACAGCCCTTGCTGAGGCTGAGCGCCGTGCAGATATTATTTTGATAACGGGTGGCCTTGGCCCCACCAATGATGACCTTACAAAACCTTGTCTTGCAAAATATTTTAACTGTGGCCTTGCACTTCATGAAGAAGCTTTAAACGAAGTAACAGCTTTTTTTCAAAGCCGGGGGCGAGCACTCACAGAAATGAATCGTCAACAGGCAATGCTGCCGGTCTGCTGCAAGAAAATTACCAATGCGATGGGTACTGCTCCGGGAATGTGGTTTGAAAGAAATGGTAAAGTGTTTGTATCTATGCCAGGGGTGCCCCATGAGATGAAAACCATGATGACCAACATCATCATACCAAAATTAAAGGAGACCTACGCTACGCCTTTTATCTACCATAAGGTTATCCGAACGGTTGGCATTGGAGAATCGTTTCTCGCGGAGAAAATTTCCACGTGGGAAAGAGCGCTTCCTTCGCACATCAGACTCGCATATCTGCCAAGTTTAGGTGAAGTGAAATTACGACTCACATCCATCGGTGCCGATCAGGACATTCTAGAAACACAAACAGAACAGCTTATAACACAGTTAAAAGATCTGGCTGGTGAATACATCTATGGTTATGGTGAAGATCCGCTCGAAGTCGCGCTTGGCAAAACACTACGCGAAAAAAAATTAACGGTAGCAGTTGCGGAAAGCTGTACAGGTGGATATTTATCACATCTCATCACGAGTGTTCCGGGCAGCTCCGATTACTTTCTTGGGAGTCTTATTCCCTACGCCTACGAAATTAAAATGCGTGAACTGGGTGTGAACCAGGAAACACTCGATCAACATGGTGCGGTAAGCGAACCGACAATAATCGAAATGGCAAGTCTCGTACGAAAGAAATTCAAGACACGTATTGGTGTGGCTACCAGTGGCATCGCCGGACCTGCGGGTGCTACACCGGAAAAGCCTGTTGGCACCGTATGGATTGCTTATTCCGATGAAGACAAAACTGTTACACGCAAATTGCAATTGAGTTCGGACAGGCTCATTAATATCCGTTTGGCGTCGCTGGCTGCATTAAACCTGATGCGTTTGAATTTAGCCTAAAGCAATAGCGTACGAAATTTTATCGTACGTAAGCAATTGTAGATGGACGTTTTGTTTTCTCTAACGGCAGATCAGACATAGATTTTTTCGATATTGGAAAAACATCAGACAGAAAACGTTTCCAGAAGTGAAAACAATCAAAATTATTTAACTTGCCACGAAATTAAGACCACACTATGGCACAGGTACAACTTATAATGCCGAAGATGGGCGAAAGCATCATGGAGGCCACCATCCTTAATTGGTTGAAAAAGTCCGGTGATAAAATCGAACAGGACGAATCTGTATTGGAAGTAGCCACGGATAAAGTAGATACAGAAGTTCCTTCTACGCATGCCGGTGTACTGAAAGAAATATTAGCAAAAAAAGGTGATGTTGTACCTGTGGGTAAACCCATCGCCATCATCACAACCGACGTTGAAGAGGACAATGATTCAACTTCAACTTCACCCGCGCTGGCAACGTCACATACAATGCCAATGGCGCAAGCTGCCACAGACGTCAAAAGCAACGGTACTTCGCATAGCGTTCCTGATTATCGCACGGTTTCACGGTTCTATTCTCCGCTGGTGAAAAATATTGCACGTGAAGAGAACATCCCCGTCAGCGAACTTGAAACAATAGAAGGCTCCGGTGCAGAAGGTCGTGTCACAAAAAAAGATATACTTCATTACATCCGGCACCGTAAGACAGGTTTTGTGTCCAAGCCGGCCCAGCAAGCGATAACCACATCGCAACCAAAAGTTTACTCATCGGTAAATGCCGGTGATGAAATCATTGAGATGGACCGTATGCGAAAAATGATTGCGGAACGTATGGTTGATTCAAAACGTATTGCGCCACACGTCACCTCTTTTGTAGAAGCCGATGTGACCAACGTGGTGATGTGGCGGAACAAAGTAAAAGGGGAATTTCAAAAACGCGATGGTGATGTACTCACGTTCACACCAATCTTTATGGAAGCTGTCGTGCTTGCTATTAAAGATTTCCCGATGATCAATGTGCAGGTAGATGGTGACCGCATCATCAAGAAGAAAGACATAAATATTGGGCTCGCAGTCGCTTTACCCAATGGAAATCTGATCGTACCGGTTATCAAAAATGCTGATCAATTTAGTATCGCCGGATTAACAAAAGCGGTTAACGATGTTGCACGCAGAGCCCGCGAGAATAAACTAAAGCCCGATGAGCTTACCGGTGGTACATTCACCATTTCAAACGTGGGATCATTTGGCAATGTAATGGGCACACCCATCATACTACAGCCACAGGTTGGTATCATTGCCCTTGGTGCAATCCAGAAAAAACCCGCCGTAATGGAAATGCCCTATGGCGATGTGATTGCGATAAGGCACAAAATGTTCCTTTCCCATTCGTATGATCATCGTGTCGTAGATGGCGCCCTGGGCGGCAGCGTGGTACGCAGGGTAGCCGATTACCTGGAAAGATTTGATCTGAACAGAACGATATAATCGCATTTTTAATGAAAAGAACGCCAGGTCCTTACCTGGCTTTTTTATTTTGTCAGGAAAGCCTTACTTTCCCTGATCAAAGCCCCTCCTGATGTATTAAATGCAATCCAAGCATGGCTAAAATTATATCTTTTATCAGCCGTAAAGGCGGCACGGGAAAAACAACCAACGCCATTAATCTGGCAACGACCTTGCATCATTTGGGTAAACGCGTGTTGCTTATAGAAACGGATGCCAACTACACTTTAAATACCTTACGTAAGATGGAGGTCTTCAAATCAAAGCATGCCAATAATGCCTTTGAAATACAAGGCTCCCAGGACAATCAAGTAGGCGAAGAACTTGTCACGCTGAAAGAGAATCGAAAACTAGATTTTATCCTGGTTGACAGCGCCGGGAAAACCACGGATGAAGGAATAAAAAAACTTTGCCTTGTAAGCGATGTTGTTATTGTACCAACAAGTCTTACGCAAAATGACTTACTGGTAACCTATCAAACAGTGACCGACCTCGGCCCTGCGCGTCAGTTAAATCCAAAACTTAAAATTGTTGTGCTGCCAAATCGAATCCACAGCGCCACCAACGCATATACCGTGCGTGAGCATCTTAAAAACCTGGACGCATTAATTCTTCCGGTGATCGTTCCGCAGAAAAATCTTTTTGTAAATTTCAGTACCCTGGAGGCTGAAAAGGAATATATTCCCGTTGCCCAGGCTATTTTAAACTACTGCGCATGAGTAAGAAGAAAAACACGCTAAAAGATCTTGATGAGTTTCTGAAACAACAAGCTGCTTCGCTCGTTACCCCAGAACCCGTGAACATGCCAGTACAAGAACCGGCAACAGTATCACCCGCAAAATCTGAAGGTGAGGAACCAACAGCAGATAAAATTATTTCTCAACTCAGCGCTCTCGCTAAACAAAATCCTAATCACTTCCGCACAATCCTATACGACATCATTATCAAATCACTTGAACAACTTCCGCATTCGCTACCCGAAGACAAAATGCTGATCAATACATCTCTCTACTTAAAAAGTGGCGACCAATGGAAGGATGTGATACGGAAGTATTGGAAGGAATATGGTTCATAGTTCATGGTCCAAAGTTCAAAGTTGGAGTTCGATAACGAAGCGTTTGCGACATTGTTTTGAGGTTTGACGTTTGAGTTTGATTTGTTTTCGATAACGATGAGATTTGGCATTGTTTGAGCTTGCTCATGCTCAGAATTTAAACCTGCGGTCCAAACAAGGTTGAGATGACAAGCCTTACCAATTATAACCGTACAACTGCTTGGCTGTCGTCAATACTTACCTTTGCTTCTTGTTATTATCGATATATCCTCGAAAATTCACACAAGACATACTCGAATTTACGAACGTATCAAATAATGCTTCGCTGGCTGAATCAATGCTCCGAAGGAGCTAAATATGGATAGCCGCGAGCGAAGCTCGTGGCCAATATTCCGACATTAAGCATGTGCCACAGGTGCAAGTGGATCAGGAGAAAAACGCTCATGGCACACAACATGAAAATTGTGATCGAAAGAAAGCCAATCTTATTTTATCTCCTGATCTAATAAGTTATCCAAATCTACTTGGACCTTATATGTAAGAACCGAAGACACTTAAGCTCGAATCAACCAACCTCGCAGATCGTAACTCAAAGCGCGTAGCTAACTCAAAATCCAATTATTAGGAAAAACGCCTTGCAGCTTAAAGCCTGCAGCCTGACGCTTATCAAAAACACATCAGTTAAGACCAACAAACTCGCGGCTCGCAGCTCAAAGCTCGCGGCTTTTTGAAAGCCCACCGCTTCGCACGCCATCAAACTTTAATTTCTCTCAACATTTTTACTTTCAACTTAAACCATGAACTTGGAACCTTCGTTGAACCTTCAATTTAAAAATATGAAATTCGGAACTAAAGCAGTACATGCCGGGGTTGAACCGGATCCTTCTACCGGCGCTATTATGACGCCGGTCTATCAAACATCAACATACGTGCAAGAGTCACCTGCCAAACACAAGGGTTATGCATATGCGCGAGGCGCAAATCCGACGAGGAATGCTTTGCAGAAAAGTATAGCGGCACTTGAAAACGGTAAGTTCGGTCTTTGCTTCTCATCCGGCATGGGTGCAACAGATGCGGTGATCAAATTATTAAATCCCGGTGATGAAGTGATCACCAGCTACGACCTGTATGGTGGTTCTTACCGCATGTTCAAACGTGTCTTCGAGAAATATGGTATTCGTTTTCACTTCATTGATCTCACGAACGCAAGCAATGTTCACCAGGTATTGAATGATAAGACAAAACTTTTTTGGCTTGAAACGCCGACTAATCCTTTAATGAATATCGTAGACATCAAAGCATTCGTTGATATCGCGAAAGGAAAAAATATTTTGGTGGCTGTTGATAATACTTTTGCATCGCCATATTTACAAAATCCACTTGACCTCGGCGCCGATATCGTGATGCATTCCGTAACAAAATATCTCGGCGGACATTCGGACGTGGTGATGGGCGCATTAATAACCAACGATGAAAAATTACACCAGGAACTTGCGTTCATTCACAACTCGTGCGGTGCTGTACCGGGGCCGCAGGATTCATTCCTTGTGCTTCGTGGAATCAAGACCCTGCACCTTCGCATGGAACGTCATTGTGTTAATGGAAGAAAGATCGCCGAATACCTTAGAAATCATCCTAAGATTGGCAACGTATTCTGGCCAGGCTTTGCCGATCATCCCAATCATGACATTGCAAAGAAACAAATGCGTGATTTTGGTGGTATGTTATCTTTTACCTTAAAGGATGATAACATCGCCAAAGCCACCTTACTGATGGAAAGCGTAAGCCTGTTTTCACTTGCTGAATCATTGGGCGGTGTGGAGTCCCTCATCAACCATCCTGCATCTATGACACATGCCAGCATTCCGAAAGAAGAACGGCTAAAAAGTGGATTAGTCGATTCACTTATACGTCTAAGCATTGGCGTTGAAGATGCCGAAGACCTGATTGAAGATCTTGAACAAGCATTGAAGAAGATATCATAACCAACGGTTCAATAATTATCTGGAAGACCTTTCGTGTCTTCCTTTTTTTTGTCAGTTTTAGTCAACGATTTTATATTCCTGCAGGCTTTGTTATTTTTATTGCACAAACCTAACCCATGAATCAGAAAGACTTCAGGCAACTCCTCAGTTTACCCGTAATCGTTGCTGCCCTCGGCTATTTCGTTGACATTTATGATCTGCTGTTGTTCAGCATTGTACGCATGCCCAGCCTTATTTCTTTAGGCGTTCCCCACGATCAGTTGTTTAGCGAGGGAGAATTTTTACTTCAGGCGCAAATGGGTGGCCTGTTGGTAGGCGGCATATTATGGGGAATTCTGGGCGACAAACGCGGAAGATTGTCGGTATTATTCGGATCCATCTTGCTTTATTCGCTAGCCAATATTGCGAACGGTTTTGTCACTTCCGTAGATCAATATGCTTTATTAAGATTTATCGCTGGCATTGGGCTGGCCGGGGAACTTGGTGCAGGCGTAACACTGGTTTCTGAAACCTTGCCACGACACTTGCGTGGCTATGGAACAACCATCATTGCAACGGTGGGGGTATTGGGAGCCGTACTGGCAAATTTCGTTTCGCAGGTCGTTGACTGGAGCATGGCATACTTCATTGGCGGTGGACTTGGCCTGCTGCTTTTACTTGCACGCGTTAGCGTTTTCGAATCAGCCATTTTTCTAAAGACCAAAGACAAGATCATAGCGCGGGGAAATTTCTTTCAGTTGTTTACCAACAAAAAACGGTTCATTAAGTTTATGGGATGTATTCTTATCGGGCTACCTATCTGGTACGCGATCGGAATACTCATTACTTTTTCACCTGAACTGGCACAAGCCATTGGCATCACATCAGAAATCAAAGCCGGACATGCCATTATGTTTAGTTACCTCGGCCTTGCCCTGGGCGACCTGTCCAGCGGCACACTTAGCCAACTCATGCGCTCAAGAAAAAAAGTTGTCGCTATTTACATTTTCATGTCATTATGTTTTATCCTGCTTTATCTTTTTACACCGGTAAAATCAGCTGACTTCTTTTACTTTATATGCTTCCTTATCGGATGTGGTATTGGGTACTGGGCATTGTTTGTCACCATTGCAGCAGAACAATTCGGCACAAACCTGCGATCAACCGTGGCCACGTCAGTTCCCAATTTTATTCGCGGCACGGTTATCCCGCTCACCCTGTTATTCAAGTTTCTTCGTGATACGCTGTACGGACAATACCTTCCAACACATCCTCATTCAGAAGCAAAAAGCATGGGCCTTATCTACGGTGCATTGATCGTAGGCATCATCACCATTGTGATCGCGTTTGCCGCCTTACGGGTGATCGATGAAACTTATGCCCGCGATCTTGATTTTGAGGAGGATAATGATTAATCAGCGTAACCCGGAATTCATTATTACGTTAACCGTAGGGGCACAAAAACCTTATTTTTAATACCTTTGTTTTTAGCCTGTTGCTTTCCTCAAAAAATGTCCCGTATGAGTAGAAAATGTGCGGGCCGTGGTAGGGGTTAAGCAAGTGGGACGTACCTTTTCATCGACGGAACCTGTGATTAAGTATCTTCTTCTCGTTCTTATTGTAATACAAACTGCCCCAGTAGCAGCACAAAACCTTGAATTAATCCAAGAATTACAGCGCAAACTTTCTTCCGCGAAAGCTTCCGAGCGCGTTGAAATTTTATCAGACCTGGCGTGGGAATACCGATGGGCATATCCTGACAGTACAATTATTTATGCGAAAAAGGCACATAACCTCGGCAAAGAACTAAATCTGTCGTCAGGCCTTGCCGAGCCGCTTAATTTTATGGGCGTTGCATATAACTATAAAGGCAACCGCATAAAAGCCTATGAGTATTATGATCAGGCCCTGAAAGTAGCGACTATCCAAAGCGATTCCACGCAGATTGCGTTCTCCAACAATAACCTGGGTCGATTGTTTTTCGAACAAGGTATGCTTAGTCGTTCTTATGAATATTTTGTACGGTCGCTGGCGCTTTTTGCTTCAATCAACGATGCTTCTGGTTTAGCCTATACGTATCAAAGTCTGGCGAACTTATATAAAACACAACGCGACTTCACCAAAGCAGAAACAAACTATCTCAAGGCTTACAAAATTCGTCTATCGCTTGGTAACACCCGTGACATCATGTCTGCGATGGTTCAGCTGGGAAGGTTATACCAGGATAACAATAATCATGATAAAGCATTGGAGTACCTGCAACTTGCCGATTCTGCCGGCAATGTAATTCAGGATGAGATTAATCTTGCGGAAATAAAAACACTGATTGCAGAAAGTTATTTGAATCAAAACAAATTAGCTGAAGCAGAAAAAATGTGTGCAACGGGACTGCAAGTAATTACAAAAGTAAACGCTGTGCGGATGTTGCCGCAGGCCAATCTCACCATGGGCCAGATAAAACTTAGCAAAAATGATCTTACAGAAAGTAAACACTATTTTCAGCTTGCACTCACCATTTCAACAAAGAGTAAAGACCTTAACTCCAAAATGGAAGCGCACTACTGGTTATGGAAGTTATCAGAAAAAGAAAATAACGTCCGCGAGAAATTGCAAAATCACAACCAATACCTGATTCTTAAAGATTCGGTGAAAGACCTGGATCTTGCACGTCATGTGGAACGCCTTCAGTTTGAAATAGAAATAGAACGGAAGGAAAAGGAAAATGAATTACTAAAGCTCAATGAAGCAAGAAATGAAGTATTCATACAGCAACAGAAATTACAGAATATTGTTTTAATCGGTGTCATTGCTTTTGTTTCGTCCATCTTATTCATGCAATGGCGTGCAAGTAAAAGGCGCCGCCAGATAAATGAAAAACTCGCTGCTCAAAATCATTACATCCAAAAACAAGGAGAGGAAATCGTAGAACAGAACGAAAAATTATCCAAGCGTAACCACGCGCTTTCTGAATTAAACCACGAGAAAGATACTTTGATGAGCATCGTTGCCCACGATTTGAAATCGCCACTACACCGCATTAAAGGAATCATGGAGATCATGGAACTCGAAGGCGGCTTAACGGATGACCAGCGGACTTATCTTAAAATGACAAAGGATGCTACCAATGCTGGTCTTAATCTTATCAAAGATCTTCTTGATGTTCATATGCTCCAGGAAAATACAATTCCTACGCACGCGTCGTTTGACCTGAGCCAGTTTATTTTGGAAAAAACAACGGCATTTGAACCGAGCGCAGAAGCTAAAAAAATTCATTTACTCATTTCACGTGTCGAAAATGACCTTGTTTATCTAGACCCTACTTACCTTAGCCGCATTGTCGACAACCTGCTATCCAACGCCATAAAGTTTTCGAAAAAAGATTCCGTTGTGGAAATTGCAGCAGGTAAAGACGAGCATTACGTCTGGGTTTCTGTTAAAGATGAAGGTCCCGGATTTTCGGAAACTGATCGCATTCAACTGTTTCAGCGATTCAAAAAACTGAGCGCGCGACCCACGGCCGGAGAACCTTCCAATGGGCTTGGACTTGCCATAGTGAAAACTTTGGTAGACCGTCTCGGCGGTAGTATAGCGCTAGATTCAGGCATTAACAAGGGAAGTAAATTCACCGTTAAACTTCCCATCATTCACGAAGCACAATTCGCGGAATCGCCAAAAATGTTGTAATCGCTTCGGTTACCTGTTTCTCTTCACTATTTTTTACCGACCACAAACCGGCATTCACCTACCCTGCTCAGAGGTTGACCTATCTCCTTTATACGCCTTTTCGCTCCTTCCGTATTTTAGCATATATAAATCAAACAAAAATGGAATCTTCATCAGCTAATAGTTCCCAAGGCAATAACCCAATACCCTACCACGGTGAACCCAAACATCCGAAATCAAACAATGCAATGGCAGGCTTGATCGTTGTGGCTGTCGGTGCTGTTTTACTGGCAAAACAAGTCGGAACAGATTTGCCACACTGGTTATTCAGCTGGCCCATGTTTTTAATTGCTCTTGGTTTTTATCTTGGCGCCAAACATTCTTTCAGAAATCCAGGGTGGCTTATTCCCATTGCAATCGGAATCTTCTTTATCGCCGATGATTACTTCTACGATCTTAATCTGATGAAATTTTTCTGGCCTGTGCTTATCATTGTTGCCGGCCTGTTCATGGTCTTTAAGACACGAAAAAAAAACGATGGGATGGGATCGTGGACCGATAAATTCACCGGTGATTCCTTTCAAAGCTCCGAGAACTTCATTGAAAGCGTTACCATTTTTGGTGGCGTTCGAAAAAACATAATCGCCAAAGATTTTCGCGGCGGTGAAGCGGTAACCGTTTTTGGCGGCACTGAATTGAATTTAATGCAGGCCGACACCAGCAGCAGAATAACACTTGAACTGGTGCAGGTCTTCGGCGGAACCAAGTTGATTGTGCCGGCACACTGGAAAGTGCAGACTGAAGAACTCGTGAATATTTTTGGTGGCCTCAACGATAAAAGGCCCTTGCCAACGCAACCCCTATCTGACGAATCGAGAGTTTTGATCCTCAAAGGAACCTGTATTTTCGGTGGCATTGATATAAAGAGCTATTAAGACTTACGCAAAACTAAAGTAATTTTTCACCTCAACACCTCCTGTTATGAATTGGTACATTGCAAAAATCATCTTTGGCATATCAACAGGAAACACAAGTCTAAATCAATTCGATGAGCAATTCCGATTGATTCAGGCTGACACACATGAAGAAGCTTTTCTCAAAGCACGGGTAATCGGGCTCGGGGAAGAAGATGCTTTCCTGAATGACAACAACAAACTGGTAAAGTGGGAGTTTATTAATGTCGAAGAATTGCTTCCGATCAAACAGCTTGAAGATGGTATTGAATTATATTCGCGTATCTATGAAATGGAAGAAGGAAAGGATCATGTTAATTTCATTCATCAGAAAGCCGTAACCTTACGTTTGAATTCGAGACCACTCTATTAATCCTTTGCTTTGCAGTCAAAAAAGATTTTCCTCGGCAACTTTACCTTTACCTATATCGCATGGTGGCTGGTGTGGGCTGCCCTTCAAACGGTGGTAGTAAGCTATTCGTTTGGCTTTGACTGGACCGTTGCGCTCAAGGATGCATTATTAACCAATGCCGTCCTTGGACTTGCAGGATATGAAATGATTCTTGTAATGCGCTATTACCAACCACGCCAGAGCTTACGTATCATCTGGACTATCGGCCTCACTGTTCTATGTATCACCTTTGTAAAATGGCTATTGAATCAGTGGCTTCAGGATGAATCAGACTACCTATTATTTATCGACAAATGGTTAGTGGTACGGGGGCTTTTCGCCTGGCTTATCATCAGCTTTGTTACCCTGATAAGCTGGATGTGGTTTTATATGCAGGAACAACAGGAAATTCAATTGCGCAAAGCGGATACGGAAAAACTTGCGCGTGAAGCAGAACTCTCAACCTTACGTCAGCAATTGCAACCACACTTCCTGTTTAACAGTCTCAATTCGATCAGCGCATTAGCAGGCTCACGTCCGGAAGAAGCACGTAAAATGATTCAGCAGCTTTCCGATTTTCTTCGCGGTACAATTAAACGGGATAACGTGCAACTCATCCCTTTATCCGATGAACTTTCACACCTGGAGCTTTATCTTGAAATTGAAAAAGTACGCTTCGGACACCGCTTAAAAACGGAAGTACACCAAGGTGATAACACATCCGATTTGCTACTGCCATCTCTCTTACTGCAGCCCATTGTAGAGAACGCAATCAAATTCGGTTTATATGATACCACGGGAGAAATCACCATCCGCATTGATGCCAGCAACCAAAATAATTACCTGATGCTCACTGTTCAGAATCCATTTGACCCGACGACATCACAGCCGCGACACGGTACCGGGTTTGGACTGAGCTCTGTACAACGGAGACTATACCTGCTTTATGGGCGAAACGACCTGTTAACCACAAAGCAACACAATTCAATTTTTACAACAGCAGTACAGATTCCCCAAAACAGATGATCACCACCATTCTTATCGACGATGAACCTTTGGCCAGAAGCATCACGCGCGAGTATCTGGCATCTTACTCCGATATTCAAATCGTACAGGAATGTAACGATGGCTTCGAAGGCGTTAAAGCCATCACACAGCACAAGCCGGATTTAATTTTTCTCGATATCCAAATGCCGAAAATAAATGGGTTTGAGATGCTGGAACTCCTGGACCCATGTCCCTCCGTAATATTTACCACCGCATTCGATGAATATGCAATCAAAGCTTTTGAAGCACACGCCATTGATTACCTGCTAAAACCTTATAGCAAAGAGCGGTTTGATAAGGCTATGCAAAAATGGTTGCAGCAAAAAAACAACAACGCAATAGTCAATGAAAAAACCCTACCGGAAAACATACGCCAACCAGAAGAGCGAAATCGTATTGTTGTAAAAGAAGCCGGAAACATCAGGATCATTCCGGTTCATGAAGTGTTATACCTTGAAGCATATGATGACTACGTAAAGATACACACATCAAAAGAAATGTTCCTGAAAAAGAAAACCATGAGTTTTTACGAGCAATCACTCGACGAACACCAATTCGTTCGCGTACACCGATCGTACATTATTCAGTTATCTCAACTCACACGCATCGAACCGTTCGAAAAAGACAGTCATATCGCACGCTTGAAAAACGGAACTAAAATTCCCCTTAGCAAAAGCGGATACACAAAACTTAAAACCGTTCTCGGAATGTGAGGCAGGTTCAGAGTTCAAGGTTCAGAGTTCATGGTTCAAAGTTCATGGTTCAAAGTTCAAAGTTTAAGGTTGGAGTTCGATAACGAAGCGTTTTGTGAATTGTCTGAAGTTAGAGGTTTGAGGTTGGTCTCCGATAATCATGATGTTTCCTGTCCTTACCATCATCCTGACGCGACTGTGCTCAAGCACATGTATGCAGAAGGATTCCCTAACTCGAGCGAAAAAATGTTTCGTTAGCAAAATCAAATTAAAAAACTGTTAGTATAGAAATTCACATCAATTACGATCAGCAAACTCGAGGCTCATAGCTCACAGCTCGTAGCTATTCCCAAACCCAACAATATTCGACATCGCCTTTGCGTGACTCTGCGGCTTTGCGGCTCCTATGTTTGCGGTTAAGCGTATTTATCAAATTGCGATAGTACAATGGTAGTGTTTTTCTCACCGCGAAGTCGCGAAGACGCAGAAGTACGCGAAGTGTTAAATAGGATTTTACTTTGCGAAACTTTGCGTCTCAGCGCCTCTGCGGTTAAGTTGTTACCAAATTAGTGTCGAAAACGCATCAATTACGATCAACAAACTCGAGGCTCGTAGCTCACAACTCGTAGCTTTTCGAAAAAACATATAAATAGTCGAAAACAACTTACCGCTTGCAGCCTATAGCCTGAAGCTTACCAGAAACCGCATCAAACAACGAAACCAAAAACCTCATTCATTTCTCAACGTATCCACCGGATTTGCTTTTGCCGCTTTAAGCGTTGTACTGCTTGTTGTAAGCATGCCCATTGCAAAGACGCCCACAGCACATACAATGATCGGTATAATACTGATGACAATATGGTGCGCATAGATTTCATCCAGCAATGCGTTAATCAGATAAAAACCACCCACACTACCAAATACAACTGCTATCATCAGGATAATCACAAATTCTCTATTCAATAATGCGACGACATTCACCACCGTAGCACCGAGAGCTTTACGTATGCCAATCTCCTTAGTACGTCTTGCAATGTTGAGCGAAGCCAGCGAAAAAATTCCCGAAGCAGAAAGCAAACCACCAAGCACTGTAAGAAATAGAAAAATCTGTTTGAGGTTGGCGTTTGTCCGCTTCGTCTCTTCCAACACAATATCCTCCTGAAATTTGCTTTCGTAGGATTTAGTAGGAAATGTTTCCTTCCATATCTTCCCGATGTATTTATCGATCTCGCCACGATCAGCGGCATTTACTTTTACCAACATAAGCTTATAAGCATCTGGTGTAGCCGGATAAAAGACAAAAGGCTCTGGTTCTTTTGAGCGGAAAAGGTTATCAATATGATCTTCAATAACGCCCACGATGTGACGCTTTACTTCATGTACCACTACAATCTTATCCAACGGATCCACCATGTTTACCTTTTTCAAAAAAGCTTTATTCACGACTACGGCTTCTGCTAAATCTGATGAATTTTCAGGATTGAATGAATTTCCTTCGATGAATTCAAAACCCATCGTTTCAAAATAATTTTTTCCAACACCCAACAACCTGGCTTCATATTCTGAAGTATCTACCTTCACAGGAAACTGGTAATTGCTATAACCTACCTGATGATCACTTACGCCAATGTTCAGAATTTTGGCATTACCTGAAATCGCATTACGGATCGCCTCATATTCGTTTTCACTTTGAATATTCACGGTAATCACCATCTCCTTATCATAACCAAACTTAATTTGCTCCTGGTAATGTGTGTTTTGAATAAATATAACACCAGCGATCAGCACAATGACCGAAAGGGCAAACTGAATAGCCACCAACGATCGGGTAAGCCCATTGGTGCCTTTAATCTTTACGCTTCCTTTTAACAATGACACGGGTTTAAATCTGCTGTTAAAAATTGCCGGATATAGGCCAGCCAATAAGGAAGCAATGAATACAAGAATGATCAAAGTAATAAAAAGATTTACGCCATCGAGGTCACGCAATCCATAAGGAAGGTTCCACATGGTGGTGAAGGCCGGCACGATAAACTGGGCCATGATCAACCCGACCACCAGCGACAGTGAAATTGTAATTACGGTTTCGAGAAGAAACTGTGATACGATCTGCCCTTGCGCTGCACCAATTGCTTTGCGCACACCTACTTCTTTCAGTCGCTTAGCCGTAAGCGCAATGGATGTATTCGTAAGATTGAAACAGGCAATCAATAAGATCATGCCCGCCATAGAAATAAAAATAAGTAACGGAACAAAACTTATGCGCAGGTTCGCATAGCTCGACCGTATGTCATCCTGTGTAAATGACGATTTAAATGGCTCAAGCTTATAAGCTGTGACCATAGCATCTTTCTTAACTTCATTGCGCAGGGGTATATACTTATCAAATTGTTTACTTATATGGGCTGGATCACTTCCGGCAACCAGTTTCACAAAGGTGGAAGGATCACGCCAATCGCCCCAATTATTAATCTCCAATTTATTGATATCCATAAACACTTCAACACGCATCAGCACATTGACCGAGAATGAATTGTTAACCGGTGTCTTGGCGAGTACACCACCAACGATTGCCTGGATTTCAATTTCATTCGGATAATTGAGGACCAAGACTTTTCCTACAGCATCCTCGTCACCGAAATACTTCTTAGCATATTCCTCGCTGATAAAAACACTGTGTTTATCTTTAAACGCCAGGTGACTCCCGCTCTTCAGCGGATAATCGAACATATCAAAAAATGTACTGTCGACATAGGCGATATTTTCAGAAAACGAATTATCACCATAACGAATGTAACCCCCACCATAGATAAAACGGGTAAACTGTGCGATACCGCTGATATCCTCAGCAGCGATGGGACCGAATACAATAGGTGCCGTAATAGTTTGTGTTGTAGGTCCGTCCTTCTCCTTGAAATGTGTATGTACTTTATACACATCAGCTACTTTCTCATCTTTATGAAAGCTGTCGAACTCAATATTATATGCTACTAAGATGTATGCCGTAATACAACACGCCAGGGAAATGCCCAGTCCGAATGTATTGATGATGACATAACTTTTGTTTCGAAGCAGGTTTCGCCAGGCTACCTGGAGGTAATTTTTGATCATATGAGAGAACGTTAGCGGTGGAGTTAACGCGATGACAATAAATATACCACAAATCAAACCCTGAAAATCAATTCAAATACGAAGATCACAGGTATCACAATGTTCATTTATGAACGGGGTGAACGTTCATGGTTCAAAGTTCAAGGTTGGACATTCGATAACGAAGCGTTTTGTGAAATTGTTTGAGGTTTGAGGTTTGAGGTTGGTTTCCGATAATGATGAGATTCGGAATTTGTTTGAGCTTCCTTTTTCGTTACCGTCATCCTGATGCGACTGTGCCTCGGCACAGTCATGCAGAAGGATCCCCCGATCGTGAGAAAAATGTTTCGTTGGCAAAATCAAACTGAAAAACTTGTTAGTATTGAAAACCACATCGATTATGCCCAACAAACTCGAGGCTCGAGCTCGCAACTCGCAGCTTTTCAAAAAACTCATCAATAATCGAAAATAGCTTGTTGCCTGTAGCTGCACCAACACACACCTACTATCGAAATCAACCACCTACATGTTTTTATTCAGGCTGAGTCTCGCTAGGAACGCGCTTAACAACGTGAGTGCAGCTGCAGTAAACATTACTGCACCGGGTAAATAGAAATCACTTGTGGGCTCGGCTGTGTAATGAAAAATTCCTGTCATCATTAGCGGACCAACGATTGAAGTTAAGCTCATGAGACTTGTTAATGCACCCTGCAGTTCGCCTTGTTCATTCAGGGCAACCTGGTTCGACATAATGCCTTGTAATGAAGGACCGGCGATTCCGCCAAGGCAATAGGGTATCAGGTAAACAAACATCATCCACCCTTCGTCGGCTAATCCGAACAATAAAAACCCAAGTGCATAAAGTGCTAAACCGATATAGATACTTCTTTTCTGACCAAGCTTTGGAATTATAATACGAATAAGCCAACCCTGAACAAATGCGACTAACACACCAACAAAAGCAAGGGAATATCCAACTTCATCCGCATCCCAATTAAATCGCTCCATCGTATAGTAAGACCACGTACTTTGTACGGCATGCCCGGCAACGTAAATGAGAACGATTGATGTGACTAATCCGAGAATAAGTTTATGCTTCAGAAAAAATTTTAATGTACCAAGCGGATTCGCTCTTTTCCATTCAAACTTTCTTCGATTTTCCAGAGGAAGCGATTCCGGCAGAATAAAAAATCCATACAACCAGTTTAAAAACGTAAGTATTGCCGCGGCAGCAAATGGTGCACGTATGCCATATTTTGCCAGCAAACCACCCAACGCGGGCCCGATGATAAAACCGAGTCCGAAGGCGGCTCCGATCAATCCGAAGTTCTGTGCTTTTTTATCAGGCTCACTGATGTCGGCAATATAAGCGCCTGCCGTGGTGAAGCTTGCACCCATGATTCCGGCAATCACTCTTCCGGCAAAAAGCCATTCGATGTTAGGTGCGAAGTAAAGGAGCACATAATCCATTCCGAAGCCAAACAACGAAATCAGGAGTACAGGGCGTCTGCCATATTGGTCACTGAGATTGCCAAGCACCGGAGAAAACAAAAATTGCATTATAGCGAATGAGGCGATCATCCAACCGCCATAGGCAGAAGCTTCGGGTATGCTAACATGCTCAAGATCACTAATCAATGTTGGTATTACCGGGATAATGATTCCGAATCCAATAACGTCAATAAGTAAAGTAATGAAGATAAAACTGAGCGCGGCCTTTCGTTGTCGTAACATACTGTCTTATAAAGACTGCAAATAAAATCAATATAATGGAAAAGGGTTTCAGGCAGAACAACTTATTGTTCCTGCCACATCATTTTTATGGCGGCACCCAAGGCAATCATTAATTTAAACCGCTCTTCAATCGGGGATCTGTTTTTTAATGAAACAGCCAGTACCATTGTACATGATGAAGTAAAATCTTGTTCTACGATACGCATGTCGTATTCCTTAATCAACCGCATTACCGCTGGTGTATCGGGATAATCAAACACACAGGTAAAGAACATCTCGACTTCCTTTTCAATAATAACTGCATGCTGAAGCGCATCGTCTGTTGCATTTTTATAGGCATTAATCAATCCACCCACGCCCAGCTTAGTTCCACCAAAGTACCGAACCACAACCACCAATACATCGGTAAGATTCCTGGAACGGATTTGTCCGAGAATGGGATCGCCCGCGGAATGATTGGGTTCACCGTCATCAAAGGCACGGTGATGTTTTTTATCCGGCCCAAGCATCCAGGCATAGCAATGATGTCTGGCATCAAAGTATTGTTTTTTTAATAGAATCAACCGCTTCTTAATCTCGTCCTCTGTTTCAACAGGATACGCAAAAGCGAGGAATTTGCTTCCTTTATCTTTAAATGAACCTTCGGCAGGACTTTGAATTGTATGGTATGAAAAGGCCGACATCATAAAAATATTTGGCTACACAAAGATAATTTATCACACCATTATGCAACCTCTTCACGGAAGTGACAGTCTATATCATTAAAATAACATCCGCTATGAAAAAAAATCTTTCATTGTTCATGGTCATTCTCATGATCAGTGCGTCTGCTTTCGCTCAAAACCGTGAAACACGCAACGTACCCGCTTTTAAAAAGATCGCATTTCGTGTCCCTGGAAAATTATACATAAAACAGGGAAACACACAGAAAGTTGAAATCGAAGCCAGTCGCGAGGTGCTAAAAGAAATTGAAACTGAAGTTGAAGGCAGTCGGTTAAACATTGGTCGGGAAGAAAAATGGGACAACTGGAAGTGGATGAAAGACGAAACAATAACCGTGTATGTCACAGTAACAAATCTTGAAGGATTAAGCGTGAGCGGATCAGGTGACGCAATTGGTGAAACTCCATTCACAACAGGAGACATTGATTTAAACGTAAGTGGATCAGGTTCACTTAAGATCGAAGTGCAATCATCGGGTGAGGTTGAAGCCGACGTTTCTGGTTCCGGCGAACTTAATGTGAAAGGAAAAGGCAATGCGTTTGACAGCGATGTAAGCGGATCAGGTAGAGTTGTGATGAATATGAACATACGCAATGAGGCTAATTTTCAAATCTCAGGTTCAGGAAAAATTGAGGCCCAGGGAAATGCCGATGTCGTAAAAACTTCCATCAGCGGATCAGGAAAAGTGTTGGGCGCTGATCTCCAGGTCAATCGTTGTGATGTTCGTATTTCCGGATCAGGGGATGTGGAGATTAGCGTTAAAGATGAACTTGATGCCAACATTTCCGGAAGTGGAAGTGTGAGCTATCGCGGAAACCCTGGTAAAGTAAACAGTCATTCTTCGGGAAGTGGACGTGTCAGCAAAATGTAAAACGAAGAGTAGACACAGCGTATAAGCTGGCAGCAAAATTTATCGAATTAAAAGGGCGAAGATATTTCTTCGCCTTTTTTCGTTATCGGAAAATTCAAAATTTAATTATGGAAGCTAATCTACAATTCGACTATGAAGTTGCCATTCGCTTAATGCTCGCCTTTGGGATAGGTACCATGATTGGCCTTGAAAGAGAATATCATAGCAAGGCAGCCGGTTTAAGGACGATGATTATGATCTGCCTTGGATCTACCATATTCACCTTAATTTCAATTTCAATTGGCGGAGACTCTACCGATCGCATCGCATCGAACATCATCACAGGAATTGGATTTCTTGGTGCTGGTGTAATTTTTAAAGATGGTCTTAACATTTCAGGTATTACTACTGCCACAGCAATCTGGATTTGTGCAGCACTTGGCATGGCTGTAGGCACCGGTCAATATATCCTTGCACTATTAGGTTCAGTCATTGTTCTTATTGTTTTGAGCGCTTTGCAAAGGGTCACGATGATGGTCGAACATTTTCATCAAGGTCGTAGCTATACGATCTTATATCGGGAATCAATACCATTCCTTTCCGATATGGAATCAGAGATGAACCGGTTAAACCTTAAATTCCAAAAACGAAAAGATTTCAAACAGGAGAACGAGTTCGTTGTACTCTATGAAATTTATGGAAAAGAAAATGACCTCGAACTATTGAATGTCTATTTGAAGCGGAACGAGTGGGTGAAGAAATACGAATATTGACTTGTGTGGAGATTCTTATGTGTGTGGCTCTGAGCTGCAAGCTTTAAGCTTCAAGGATCAAGGGTATTTTCGAATATTTGGAAGTTTGGCGAAAGCTGCGAGCGTTGAGCTACGAGCCGCGAGTTTATTGGCCATAACCGATGTGGCTTTCTGTACTAACAAGCATCAGGATGACGATAACGAGAGGGAAACATCATCGTTATCGAAACCAACATCAAACATCAAACATCAAACACTTTCGCAAAACGTTTTCGTTACCAACTCCAACCTTGAACTTTAAACCTTGAACCTTGAACCAGTCTCACCCCTGTGCTCCCAGTAAAAACGCTTTGATAAAATCATCGAGTTCACCATCCAATACGTTTTGCGCGTCGTGGCGTTCTACCCCGGTTCGCGCATCTTTCACAAGTTTGTAAGGATGCAAGACATAGTTGCGTATCTGCGAACCAAAATCTATTTTCATTTTACCGGCTTCAATTTTATCGCGCGCAGCGTTTCGTTTTTGTATCTCCAGTTGATATAGCTTCGATTTCAACATCTGCATGGCGCGTTCTCGGTTCGCATGTTGCGAGCGCTCTACCTGGCAGACAATAACGATCCCGGTTGGCTTATGCGTAAGCTGTACTTTGGTTTCAACCTTGTTTACATTCTGACCTCCTGCCCCACCGGATCGGGATGTTTGGATTTCGACATCCGCTGGATTTACCTCAATCTCGATTGAATCATCGACTTTGGGATAAACAAAAATCGAAGCAAACGATGTGTGTCTGCGGTCATTGGAATCGAAAGGTGAAATGCGAACCAACCGATGAACACCAATCTCACTTTTTAGTTTACCATAGGCAAATGGACCTTCGATTTCAAGCGTTGCGCTTTTAATACCCGCCACCTCGCCTGCCTGATAATCAACCTGCGATACCTTGTAACCATTTTTTTCACCCCACATGATGTACATGCGATTGAGCATGTCGGCCCAGTCCTGGCTTTCAGTTCCCCCGGCGCCAGGGTTAATCTCTACAACGGCACTAAGCTGATCCTCTTCTTTGCTCAACATTTTTTTGAATTCAAGCTCTTCAACCGAATGGTTTACGCGCTTGTATTCACGTTCCAACTCCTCCTCCCCTACATCACCGACTTCATGAAACTCATTGAGTACCTCCAGGTCATCAACCCGCTTTCGGACTTCATCGAAAGCATCGGTCCATATTTTTTTCAGACGAATACTTTTGAGCATGACTTCTGCGTGTTTAGGGTTATTCCAGAAATCTGCTTGTTGTGTAATAAGTTCTTCGTCGTTTATTTCAAGGCACTTACGATCGTAGTCAAAGATACCCCCTCAAGGCACTAACGCGAGCCTTCAAATCTTTCAATTGATCTGTTGTCATGGTTAAAAATAATTTGCGACAAAGGTAACAAAACCAAACAAATGCCCCTTATCTGTAAGGGTACAAGCCATTAATTTTGTTTAAAGAATGGTAAATTTAAAGCTTTTCGTTCGGGAAGATAAAACGGAGAACCCTTTTCCACGACTAAGAGCCGGTAACGTCCACCGACTTTTTGTGATTTCTTTTTAATGAGCATCATCGGCAATCCTGCACCAATCATAATGGCTGATGGGAGAAGTACCGATTTTTCCAACGCCGGTTCTTGTTTGTTGACGATCACAAGATTCACCTGGTCAATAAGGAAATAGCCAACTCCGCCAGCCACGAGTAAGCCACCTACAACGTTGGCAAAATTGCCCTGATCAAAGTACACCCGGTCTATCTGATGAAATGGAATTACATCGCGATGTGCAACCACAGCGGTATCGTATAAATTGTTGATGTAACTTCTGCGGATGGTCTTGCTTCCTTTCAGCCGGAAATTAAAGTCATCGCCACCGTAGAGCCGAAGCTTTACATTTTGCCCTTTTAGTAAGACAAGCTGCTTTTGCGCTGGCGCACACCATGCAATCGAAACAAAAAAAAGTATACAGCTCAATTTGCAAATGAAAAACATATCATTCATTGTTTCCTTGACGATAGAACCGATGATTAAATATAAGGCATACACGTTGTTCTTTACTTTGATTCATAAAATAATGGTGCTCCATCCTTTACGATGAGTATTCGGTTGTTCCTATTCAGTTTTGTTGATCGTTGCATAAGTAGAATTGCCGAGCCGGTGCATATCAATGCGGCTGAAACAAAGGCAACCGTCCGATTTATTTCGTAAGGATTATTCTGAACGAGTGTTACATTAGCAATATCACCTACCTGAAGTAAGATGCCTGCAGCTATTAGTTTTGGTCCTGCGGAACGAAAATTTAATCCGTTGGTTGTTCTCGAACGAGTTTCCACATCGTCCGTATTTACTCTTGTTACTTCACGAATAAGAATCGTATCAGCGGTGGTAATAAACGATGTATCTGTCATGCTTATGAATCCTATCACGCCTGAGAACGGGATCATTTACACTGGCATAATGAATATTTTGTCCAACGTTGAACCTGGTTTTCACATTATTCTTACGCATGACGATAAGCTGATGCTGCGACGAAGCACAAAGTGCTTTACACAGCAAGAGTACCAGGATAAATAAAATTGGCATCCCTTATAATTGCTAAACTAAACGTAGGATGTTTTTGTGAAGCAAAAAGTTTCCAACAACAAGAGGAATCTCGCAGAATAAAAAAACGATTACTTCAATTTTATAACTTCCTGACGGGAGCGTGAATTAACAAAAACTGTTAATCACTTTGAGGCAACCATGGTGTTTCCGTGATCCGTGATTCGTGTGCCATCATACGACAAAGCACAAAGAGATAATCAGAAAGCCGGTTAAGATATTTTATCACATAAGGATTGACCGCTTCTGTATGGTGCAGTTCGATAACCATGCGCTCGGCTCTTCTGCACACCGTTCGGGCCACGTGACCAAAAGAAACAGCCGGATGACCTCCCGGTAAAACAAAATGACGCATCGGTGGAAGCGTTTGGTCCATTACATCAATTCCATTTTCAAGCTGCAGAATGTCAGCTTCTTTCATCGCTGGAATTTTTACTTTAGTATTCCCGGGCTCAGTCGCTAAGATGGATCCGATCGTAAAGAGTCGATCCTGAATCTGAATGAGAAAATCAATGCGATTTGCATTTGCGCCCTGATCACGCAACACACCTATCCAGGCGTTCAATTCGTCTATTGTTCCATAGGTATTAATTCGCAGGTCGGATTTTGAAACACGCTTACCTCCAAATAGCGAAGTGCTCCCTTCGTCACCGGTGCGGGTATATATTTTCATCGCAAGTAAAATTTTGATAAACCGTTAAACCGGCTTGAATATACGTGTAGTTCTAATGCGACTGAACTGTAACAGGCTGGCCGCGGTTAATACTTTCATTTTTCACGTCGCGTTCGATTAACCCATCACGCAATCGTATAATTCGGTGAGCGTAATGTGCGATGTCATCTTCGTGGGTTACCATGATAATGGTATTGCCTTTATCATGTAGCTCCTGAAAAAGATTCATGATATCGTAAGATGTTTTTGTATCCAGGTTTCCGGTAGGTTCATCGGCCAGAATGATAGAAGGGTCGTTAACCAGGGCTCGTGCTATCGCCACGCGCTGGCGTTGCCCGCCAGATAACTCATTGGGTTTATGATGATGTCTTTCTTCCAAACTCACGCTCCGTAATGCTTCCATGGCCAACTCTTCACGATCAGCTTTATTATATCCGGCATAGATCAGCGGAAGCGCAACATTCTCTAACGCAGAAGCACGAGGCAACAGGTTAAAGGTCTGAAACACAAAGCCGATTTCCTTGTTTCTAATTTCAGCCAGTTCATTTTCTGTCATATCACTTACGTTGTGATTGTTCAGCATGTACGTGCCTTCAGTAGGGGTATCCAAACAACCCACGATATTCATTAATGTCGATTTTCCGGAACCGGAAGGCCCCATAAAAGCAACATATTCACCTTTGTCAATTGAAATGGTCACATCCTGGAGGGCGTTAACGATGTTATTACCCATTTTATAAATCTTTGCGATGTGCGTTGTTTCTATGATCTTCATGCATCAATTAGTTAGAAAGAGAACCGGTTAATTACAACGAAAGAGGACTTTTTATGTTTTTGCAAGATAAAGATGCGCATTTTCAAATTAAAGTTGAATCCGATCCGTTTTAAAGAATTTCAAGATTGTGCCATTTCCACATCGAATTTCCCAATCCCTGATGCCCAATGCCTAATTCCCAATCGTTATAAAGACGAAGAGTCACCGATAAAAGTTACACATCGGCGGATCACGGCATCATCCCTTAATATGCGGGTGTGACCGAGTTTTGTGGTTCGGATCAGGTTGGCGTTTGGATAAACAGCCAGCAGCGCTTCGGCATTTTTGATATCAACTTCTTTATCGTTCTCATCGTGAACCAATAAAAGATCGATTGGTGCGGGTAAGTGTTTTACAAAATAGAGCGATGAATATTCTTCGAAAGGTTTACCTTCCGTTTTCAACACATAGGATTTAAAAAATTCACCCGTTTTATACGATCCCTGAACAGCACTCAAATAGGTACGAATCACTTCGTCGGCTATTGTCGGAGAAGCAATGTTGACAAGCTTCTTTATAGGTAATCCTTGCATGACCGAAAAAAGTGCCGCTACGCCACCAAAAGAATGTGCTATAACTGCATGAGGGTGCCCCTGGATGCTGAAAATTTTTTCAAGTGCTTCTTCGAATTCCACAATCGATGTTTTCCTTCCTTCTGAATTCCCGTGTGCGGGGCCGTCAAATCCTACTACACGAAACCCGGCTGCCATAAGGGGTTTAATGAATCTCCTGAACTGTGTAGTGCGTCCAGCCCAACCGTGGATAAACAAAACATAAGGTCCTGTTTCACCCCATGCGTAACACTGTACATTCTTTCCGGCGGTAATAATGTTAAATTTCTTAGCGAAGGTCTCCGCTTTTCTTTCTTTTTCAGGTGTCGGATAACGAAGCGGCGTGTTAAATATCTTTATAAAATAACGATGTGCCAGAAAAGGGGCGATTCGCTCAAGTACCGGAAAAACGGAACGAACTACTTTCAGCATGAAGGGTGTTTTGTCTTTTTGCCCCATTTTGTTAGTTACACCATTTTTGAGGGAAATTCAAGACCGACCATTTATTTTTGAATCGGAAACTCGTACGACCGCGTGGTATATTGAAATGACTTGAGATCATACGTGCGCTCGGCAAAGAAAACACGATTATGGTTATCAATCATTACAAGTGTTGAACAACGTGAACCGTAATTCGGTGTTTTTATAAACATGGATGAAAGTGCACGTTCCCTGTCAACCGGCAAACCGGTTTGAGGCAACAACGCATCTTCTGCAATTTCATCATTATATAATACGGAGAAAATTTTTTCAGTATCGATCTTTGGCGCATAGACCAGGGGTTTGATCCTCAGTTTACCGTTCACCACCTTTGGCCATGGTGTATCGAGAAGGTGATTACTCAAACCGTAAAATCCACGATCGAGTTTCTTTACATCAGCTCCATAGTTGGAATAGTAATACATTTCATCTGGTGTCCCCGCCAATAGATTGAACCCATTGTAAGTATTTCCTTGCCCTGCAATGGCGTTTAAATACTCCGGCGCGGATACCGGTTCAATCAGATAATCAATCACCAGCTTTCCGCGTGAAGGAGCCTGCGGATTAATATTCGAAGGATCGCGGTAATTGGTCAGCATACTGATCCTTCCGGTCTTCGTTATGCCAAGCCATGTACCTCCCGCTTCCATATCCCGCCCTGCCAGAACATCGGGATGGTCTCGCCAGAATTGTGCCGGTGCAGTAGCCCTATTGTAAAATTCATCCCGGTTAGCAGCGATAATCAGCTTATAATCCGGATGCTCATTTAGTGAAAAGAAGATAAGGCACATGATTAGGCATTAGGCATTAGGTATTAGGTATTAGGTATTGGGTATTGGGTATTGGGTATTGGGTATTGGGTATTGGGTATTGGGTATTGGGGTGTAGATTAACAGGCTTCGAGTTCGACAGGGGTTTTGAAGAGGTCGAGTTGTGCCGGGAGCAGTTGGAAACTTTTTCTGTGATAAGGTGTAATGCCTAACCTGCGAATACCATCACGATGCGCATCAGTGGGGTATCCCATGTTTGTTTCCCATCCGTATCCGGGAAATTTATGCGACAACCTACGCATTAGTTCGTCACGATACGTTTTGGCCAGAATCGAAGCCGCAGCAATTGAAAGGTATTTGCCATCACCTTTTATGATGCACTCATGTTTTATGCCATCATATGGACTGAAACGGTTACCGTCGATCAGAAGCAATGAAGGCTTCTTTTTCAATTGATCGATCGCAGCGTGCATCGCCTTGAAGGATGCGTTGAGAATATTGATGTTATCGATCTCAATGTTACTGATTTCAGCCACGGCGTAGGCTACTGCATCACGCTCAATATCAACGCGTAAGAGTTCTCGCTCTGCCCGTGTTAACTGCTTTGAATCGTTTAACAATTCGTGGCAATAATTTTTAGGTAACACCACGGCTGCTGCCACCACAGGACCGGCTAAACACCCTCTTCCGGCCTCATCACAACCGGCCTCCACATGATTATTAGAAAAACACGACAACAGCATACACAAACTTAACCTACCCACAGCTTATAGCCAATCAGATTCGGGATGAAATTTTTCACCAATGAAAAAACCGGTCTTATAAACCAAAAAGAATGAATAGTTTTGAAAAACTGAACTGACGTAATTCTAATACACAGCATATTATGTTGAATGATGAAATTAAAAATCCCTGGACAACCTTATCAGGTGAAGAAAAATATGACAACCCCTGGATTAATGTTACGGAATACAAAGTATTAAATCCCGGGGGCGGTCCGGGAATTTATGGGAAAGTTCATTTTAAAAATCAGGCTATCGGTATAGTTCCAATTGATAATGATGGCAATACATGGCTCGTGGGGCAATTCAGGTATACATTAAATGCTTTTTTCTGGGAAATTCCTGAGGGAGGCGGAACATTGGGAGGCGATCCGTTGGAAGCCGCTAAACGTGAACTAAAGGAAGAAACCGGTTTCACAGCCAAAAAATGGACGCTCCTCACTGAGATGCATACTTCAAACTCGGTTACAGATGAAGCTGGATTTATTTTCGTTGCCGAAGATCTTGAAGCCGGAGACAACGCACTCGAGGAAACTGAAGCAGACATGAAGGTCTGGAAACTGCCATTGCAGGAAGCTGTCTCTATGGTGCTACGCGGGGAAATAACGGATAGTATGAGTATGATCGGACTTTTGTTGGTGGCAAGACAACGGGGAATCTAGGCGAGATACGAGGTACAAGGCACGGGGTAGGAAGTACAAGGTAAGGATGAAGCGAAGTACGAGGAACGAGGTGCAAAGGCGAACATGGTTAAGGAAATACGGAAAAAAAATTAGTATGGGTGTTTATTGCGGGTTTGATTTATCAACACAAGGGACGGCTTGAACGAAATGGCACTACTTACACTTCGAGCACATTTAAAAGAAAACACGCGACTTGCCATTCCGGTGATGCTAAGTAATCTCGGACACGTAATGATGGGGGTTTGTGATAATATCATGGTGGGACACATCGATACCGTGTCACTTGCCGGCTCTGGTTTGGCTATTGTTGCATTTAATGTGTTGCTGCTTTTTGGGATTGGCGTGTCTTATGCCATCACACCACTTGTCGCGGCTGCACACGGAGAAAACAATGAATCACACATCACCAAAATTCTCCGGCATGGATTGGTGATTAATACGATCAATGGTATTTTTCTTGTTGGCGTGGTCTACTTTGCCCGCCATGTATTGTACTACATTAATCAGCCTCCGGAAGTTGTTGACAAAGCCATTCCGTACCTGAACATCATCATGCTTTCGCTGATCCCGGTTCTGATCTTCCAATCGTTTAAACAATTCGCCGAAGGTTTATCCAATACGCGTATAGCCCTCGTCGTTGTAATCATCAGCAACCTCATGAACATTCTGCTTAACTATTTATTGATCTACGGTCATGCCGGGTTTCCGGAACTGGGATTAAACGGCGCCGGATGGGCGACATTAATCTCACGCATCGGTATGGCTATTGGCATCGCACTTTACTTTTATTATGCAGCAGCGTTCCGTCAATTTCGTGGAGCCTTCAAACCAATCGCCTTCTCAAAAAAACTATTCGTCGCTTTATTGGCTCTTGGTATACCCAGCGGTGCTCAATTCATATTTGAAGTTGCTGCCTTCGATTTTTCTCTTGTTATGATGGGATGGCTCGGCACGGAAACACAAGCTGCACATCAGATCGTGATCAATATGGCAACGCTAAGTTATATGACCACCGCTGGTGTTGCTGCGGCAGCTACCATTCGGGTTGGCTACTTTTCCGGCAAAGGGGATGCTGAAAACCTCAGCCGTTCCGCCTATACTTCTGTCGGTATGGCACTCGCCTTAATGAGTTTGTGGGCAATCCTTTTTATCGCTGGCAATAGTTGGCTACCTACGTTGTATGTTGAAGACAACAAAGTGATTGCCATCGCATCCTCACTGCTCATCATCGCGGGATTGTTTCAGTTATCTGATGGTGTCCAGGTAGTTTGCAATTCAGCACTGCGCGGCTTACAAGATGTCAAAATCCCCTCCCTCCTGATCTTCATCTCTTATTGGATCATTGGTTTACCGCTTGGATATTGGTTAGCGTTCATCCTGGACCTGGGTGCCATCGGAATATGGACGGGGCTCCTCATCGGACTAACCCTTACGGCAACGGCAACGTTTTTACGTTTACGGTCTAAATTATTACAACGTTAACGCTAAAGGATTAAACTTCTACATCAACACGTGTGGCACTTGTGTGTCGCTGATCTTGTTTCACTTCTCCCCGCAGGCCATTGGCTTTCAAGAGATCTGCTACCGTATTGAGTAACAAAATCGAGGCATCTACTTCCTCTTTTCGGATGGCAACACTTTCAATATTAAATCCGAAAGGAATGGCATTTTTCATACAATACGCAATGAGGTCTTTTGCAATCTCAATGGCGATCTCAACGGAACGATCAACGGGGCGGGTACACGCTTCAAGCTCTTCCTTAATATCAGCCGGGATGTGAATTCCCAGCCATTCCATAAAATGAAGCGTTTTAACGGAACCGCAGATAGTAAGTGTGAAAATAATCGTGGGGAATTCCTGTTTCTTCTTTGCACAGGCTATAAGGAGGTCTTCCAGGATCTGTTTCGTAAAACCTACATTAAAGATGCATTGAGAAATAAAGTAAGAAACACCACAGTCTACTTTATCCAGAATTCTCACATCCTCATCCTTTAACACCGCATGTCTTTCCGGTATGGTAACCGCTCCGATAACAGAATGATCCGCATGGTTTTTCCTCCATAGCCCATAAGCTTCCCGAAGACTTGTTTTAACTACACAATCCGGTGCAGGCAAACCTACGAATACAGGATAAAATCCATTCGCTTTTAAGCCTTCAAGCCACTGGGCTAATTCAGCCTGCGTAAATTTTCCCGCAGGGCGATAGATTATCTTCGGCGCAGTGAGCGGTTTTAAGTATTGACTGGCATATTCAAACGGGTCCAGAGAGCTGGCAAAAGGAAATGGCCTTTCTTCAGAGGTGCGGGCAGATTCATCCTGCACATCATAAACAACCAGGGCATCTATATCGAGTGAACGAAGGTTATGAAGCGTTTTCTCAGCTATGACACTTACCTTCTCAATGGGAGTCTGCGCCTTGGGTGGGGTGATCCCATATAACAAAATACCGGATTCTCTTCTTTTGATTTTTGTAAAGAACATGTGTTGGGGTTCTATAAAAGATAAAAGTAATAAATTATCGAAGAATAAAGCCACTAAGGCACCAGGACACTAAGAAGAAATACCTCTTGTAGTTTGCATTCCTTCGTGTCTTCGTGCCTCGTGGCTTCATATCGCACGCTCAATCAAAAATTGACGCCACTAAGACACCAGGACACTAAGAATACCTACCACCTTTTATACTTTGAATTCCTTCGTGTCTTCGTGCCTTCGTGGCTTCATATAGCACACTTCATTAACATTAACGCCACTAAGGCACCAGGACACTAAGAAGAAATACCTCTTGTAGTTTGTATTCGTTCGTGTCTTCGTGCCTCCGTGGCTTCATATAGCACGCTCAATAAAACTTGACGCCACTAAGGCACCAGGGCACTAAGAATACCTACCACCTTTTATAGTTTGAATTCCTTCGTGTCTTCGTGCCTTCGTGTCTTCATATAGCACATTTCATTAAAATTAACGCCACTAAGGCACCAGGACATTAAGAAGAAATACCATTTTTATAGTTTGTATTCCTTGATGTATTTATGCTTAAAATTATCAACAAATAAGTCTTACCCATATTCCGTATATTTGGAACCCGGACCTATCCCTGCCCCATGACTTTAAAAGCCAAACCTGTTTCTGTATCACAAACAACAATCACCGAACTGATGATTCCTTCCTATGCCAATTTTGGCGGAAAGATTCACGGCGGTATCCTCCTATCATTGATGGACAAAGTAGCCTACGCCTGCGCGAGTAAACATGCCGGGGAATATTGTGTCACTGTATCGGTCGATAAGGTTGAATTTCTTCAGCCGGTGGAAGTCGGCGAACTTGTTTCCCTGCATGCTTCCGTAAACCACGTCGGTAACTCATCCATGATCATCGGCATCCGTGTGGAGGCACAAAACGTAAAACTTGGAACGATTAAACATACCAACTCATGTTACTTTACCATGGTAGCGAAAGGCGACGACGATAAACCAACCACCGTTCCGATGTTGATTTTAGAAAACAATGAACAGGTGAAGCGCTTCATTGAAGCCCTTCGCATGAAAGAAATCAAAAACAAAGTAAAATTTGCCCTTGATGATGCACGCTCGCATATTCACCTGGAAGAAGCTTCAGAAATTCTAAAAAACGAAAGATGTGTTATTCGTTATACCTGAGACGGCTGACATCAACACAGTTATCGCGATTAAAAAATCATCTTATCGTTACAGGTAATTCTCTATTTTTGATCTATCATGAAGTTTATAAGGGTTGTACACACGGGTTATGGATTGGTTGTTTTTACCATTATTTTTCTCCTGCTTTTACCGTTGCTCCTTATTCCAATCTTCTTTCCGAAGAAATTCAAACTTATTGGCACCATAAACCGTTGGTGGGCAAAAGCCCTGTTTGCCGGCGTGTTCTTACCTTTTAAAATAGTCTATCGCGCCAAACCAGATCGTACAAAACAGTACATATTTTGCGCGAATCATTTTTCCTATCTGGACATCCCAACGATGGGCCTAAACGATCATCCAACCATTTTTGTGGGTAAAAGTGAGATGGCCACCATTCCGTTGTTCGGGTACATGTATCGAAAGCTTCATATCACCGTGAACAGGGCAAGCCTGAAGAGTAAGATCAATACGTTAAAGCTTTCAAGGGAAGCTATTGAAGCTGGCAAAAGCCTCGTTATTTTTCCTGAAGGCGGTATTATCACAGCAAAAGACCCGATCATGGGCCGTTTTAAAGACGGTGCGTTCAGGATTGCCATCGACAAACAAATCCCGATTGTACCTGTTACCATTCCATATAATTGGATAATTTTGCCTCCCGAAGAATTTCTTTTAAGGTGGCATCCACTAAAAATTGTTTTTCACGAACCCGTCGTGACAACTGGCCTTACTACGGATGATCTGGAGTCCTTGAAAGAAAAGGTATTTACAATCATAAATGATGAATTAAACGATCATCTGAAGAATCTAAAAAAATGAAAATAGATCGCGCTTTACTCGACAAGATAGCCCATCTCGCCCGCCTTGAGTTTGAAGAAAAAGATGCAGAAAAAATGATGAGTGATATGACTGCCATTGTAAACTGGGTAGAAAAACTTAGCGAAGTTGATACTGATGGGGTAGAACCGCTCACTACCATGAGTTACGAAGTGAATAAACTTCGCGAGGATGAGGTAAAGCAGCACCTTGACCATGACCGCGCCTTGAAGCACGCACCCAAAAAAGACACAGATTATTTTCGTGTACCTAAAGTACTCGAATAAATGCATTTCAGATTCGACATGTCGACCGGCGTTCGGTCAGGCTTTTAAAATATCAAATCGTCTTTTAGCTTGCATGTCAAATTTCCACGTTCATGAGTTCTCTTTTTTTCTGGAAGGAATGGCATAAAGAATATCGGTACACCTGGTATGCAATGCTTGGCCTCTTTCTTACAGCCCTGGTTTTTTTGTGGGTCTCCTATGCTCAGGGTGCCGATGCAGTAATTTCCTGGCAACGACTTCAGGAACAAAAAGAAATTGAAACATCGGTTCATTCCTTTCGGCTGGGACCTTTTGAATTAACGGTTCCAGGGGAAACCTATATCATTTTTGAATATCTCAACGGAAGCACCATCAAACCCAATACCACTGCCTCCTACCTGTTCCTCGTGATCCTCACGTTATCGGCCATTATATTACTTTCGGTAATTACCACGGCAGAACGATTCTGGTTTTTTATTGCGATGGGATTATTCATCCTTTTTGTGGTAAGTTTCCGCCTCGAGGTATTGGGCCTCTTCGGACTGTTTAATCGCGTACCAACGCTGATTGTATTAACCGCTTATATTCTTCCAGCATTCTATTTTAACCGCATCCGGTCATCAACACCTTTTCTAACGCGACTGGCTGTTTTCGGTAGCATCACCCTGCTATTCTCCATCATCATCGCGATGTTTGCAACCGTAAATTTTCCCTTCTATCAGCTTACAATAACCAGCTTTGTACCCGGTCTTATTTTGTCGATACTCTTCATCATCATGGTGTCGCATGAGATTATCAGCTCCTTTGTGATCGTTATCAGTCAGGGGAATTCTAAAAGTCTTAATCACCTGCTTATTATCAGTACCATATACCTCATCAACATCATCATCACGTGTTTTCATGAAATCGGTGTAATCGACTGGAGCTTTTTATACATCAATCTGTATTTACTGCTTACCATTTCCGCTCTGCTTGGCATCTGGGGATTTTGCCACCGTGAAGCGCTATATGGGAATATTGTATCCTTTTATCCGTTTGGCGCATTGTTCTTTCTTGCCATGGGTGCGATTTGCTTTGCTACAACGGCACAGCTACTGGGCAATGCCAACGACCCGGGTGTACGCATCATCCGCGATGTGATCATCTTCAGCCATACCGGTTTTGGATTCATATTTCTTATCTACCTGTTTTCGAATTATTCTCCCATGCTGGCGAAAAACCTGCCCGTCCATAAAGTGCTGTACACGCCAACGCGTATGCCTTACTTTACATACCGGTTTGCCGGACTCATTGTGATGCTGGCGTTCATCTTCAATTCAAACTGGAGACAATACGTCTATCACGGCATTTCAGCGTTCTATAATTCCGGAGGAGACCTCTATGCCCTCGAGGGAAATTTTACTTATGCCGAATCTTTTTATGAAAAAGCGCGTGCACAAGCTTTTCAAAATCACCGTTCTAACTATGCACTCGGTTCCATGCGCGGCAACAGTTACGATCTCGAAGATGCCCGCGACAACTATGACGATGCGAATTCAAAAAGACCCACAGCTTATTCATTAACCAATGAAGGGAATACTTATTTCTGGGAACAGAAGTATTACGACGCCATCCGCACCTATAAAAACGGACTGGAGAAAATCAACAACACCGGACCTCTGGCAAATAATCTGGGGTTAAGCTATATCAAAATACATCGTATTGACTCCGCTGCTTATTTTTTAAATCAGGCGCGTGAGTACAAGCTTACTAAAAACGCCGCCGAAACAAATTTCTTTGCTATGGCGGCAGTAGAAATGCTTCCCATGAATCCTGATTCCGTGCTGCGCACGTTCAACAGTGATTTTCCGGGAACGCTTTGCAATGCGCTTGCGCTGTCAACCGTAGTGAACAAACCTTTTAAAATAGATTCGGATCCGCTGGCTGACTCTGTACTCAATCTTTACACGGCTACATTCTTAAACAACTATATCATTAAGAATGCAAAAGAAGTGGATACAACATTTATCAACCGCGCGTATGCAATTGCTTCCGATTCCTTAAACGCCGATTATAGTGAGGCCTTAAAGTCATCATTGTCATTCGCATATTATCACCAGGGAAATATCCAAAAAGCGCTGGAGATTTTGGCGGAGCAGATTTATCTCAGTCAAAGTTACCAGGGAACCTTTAATTATATCATGGGATTGTGGGCACTTGAGCAGCTGAACCCTGAGTCGGCGGCGATATATTTTTCCTATGCTGACAACTATGAGTTTGAAAACGCGCCTTTTTACATGGCGATTGCACAAACTGAAGCAGGTCAAATAGAAACGGCATTGAAGGCGTGGGACACCGTTGCTGTACGGGGTAATCGATCACAACGACTAATTGCGGGCCAGATCAAAAGGATTCTTACTTTATCCAGTGATCAGGTACAATCCCTCACTGATGCAGAAAAATATCAATTCTGCAGATATCGCATCGGACTCGAAGATTCAGTTTTGTTTAACCGGATATCCAATTCATTTGATAATCCAAATTACAAAGCGCAGGCATTGTTGGATCTGAGTCGCAAATATCAGGAAGCCGGTGACCTCGTTTCAGCCATCTATTACTACCAAAGAATCGCAGGGCTTGAGCTTTCAGACAAACGATTATACCACGAGTTCAGGCATTTTGAATTAATCCTTCTCGCTACACGAAGGGAAATCAATCTTTTAGCAGAACAGATCAACAATGGAATTGAATTCGACGCCTCAAAAAGACTTGAGAAAATTTACTACACAGCCCTTATCACCGAAGCAAGTGGAGATACGGCCACCGCGAGAAAAAATTACACCATCCTCGCTAACTATAATCCTTATTTTGAAGATGGCATCCTTTCAGCGTACCAGTTTTTCCTCAAACACAGTGATATACCCTTCTATCCTTATAACATACTGGCTGAGGCCGTGCAAGTGAATACACAATCCATTCGCCTATGGAGAGCATACTACAATGAAGCAGTTCGTATTGGCTTTGATGAGTACGCAGCCAGCGCAGCAAAGACAATTGCTGAACTGGAAGCTAAAGGCATTAGGAATCGTTGATTGACTAAACTTTTACGACCTTAACGCTTATGCGTATCAACGCGTTTGGCTGTTTTATGTGACTTTTTGCTTGTCTTTTTTGCAGATGATTTCTTTGCGGACTTTTTGGCCTTAGCTTTATCTTTCTTCTTTGCTTCTTCTTTTGCTTCTGCAGCCCAAAGCTTTATGTTTTCGCGAATCACCTTCCAGTAATCTTTACCATAATCAACAAGTATCTCCGATCTGGCGGGAATATCTTTTTTCGCTTCGATAAATGCCTTGGTTCCCTCAACGATGTAATCACAGTTGTTTACCAAGCCTTTAATCTTCACTAAACCACGGGCATCGTTCGCATATCGTGCAAATGCTTTCTTGTCAGGAAATCCGTCGATCACATGGTTTCTATTGATATAAAAGATATATCCGTTCTTTCCGTCATCATCTGCCACATCTTTCCAGGCTGAACGCTTTCCTTTGTACTCAACGATCAATGTTCCCTTCGGAATAAATTTTTTTGTAAATAACCCTTTTCCAGCGTTGGGAATGGTAGACTTCTTAACGTAAAGTTGTTTTTCTAATAGTGCCATGTATAAGCTGTTCTCTAAAAATGCGCGTGAAGATAGGTTAATTTAACTTTTATAAAAAGTTTATGCCATAATATGTCGTAGAGTTAGGGATTGAGTATTAGGTATTAGGCATTAGGTATTAGGGGTTGGGTATTAGTGTCTTGGGTGTTACGATCAGTGATGATTGTTGATATGGACGTAAATGAAGACTTTTATACAATGGCGCTATATTTATAAAGCTTTCAAATAAATGGTTATGAAGTTTTAAGATGAAGTTTAAAGCATACGATGAAGATTTTCGAACGATTAAATAAAGTCGGGTTAAATACATTCTTTCTGCTTATACTGGGCATGGTAGGGCTTGCATGGCTTGCACCATCGTATGGAACAAACCAGAGTCATTTACCACTTCAACCGATCAGTTATTATGGCGTTTCACTGATTTTTTTCTTCTATGGTCTTCGGCTAAGCGCCATCGCACTCTGGAAGGGATTATCCCATTGGAAAATACATCTCGTCATACAAGGCACCACCTTTGTGTTGTTTCCTTTGATCGCATTATTGTGCTATGAATTTTTTCACAGTCAGACTTATGCATTATTGTGGATCGGTTTTTTTTATCTCGCTGCACTGCCTTCTACGGTGTCATCTTCTGTAGTAATGATTTCTATCGCCGGAGGAAATTTACCGGCCGGAATTTTTAATGCCAGCGTTTCCAGTGTATTGGGAATTTTAATGACGCCGCTCTGGATGAGCATGTTCATTGTAAATACAAACAACACACAGAATTTTCTCCATGTCATCTTAAGCTTGTGTCTTCAGGTACTCTTACCCTTTATTCTTGGATTGTCCCTTCATCGCTACCTCGGCCGTGTGGCCGAAAAACACAAGACCATATTACGATACTTCGACCAGGCGGTTATCTTATTAATTGTTTACCGTGCCTTTTGTGAATCGTTTTACAATAAAATGTTTTCCGGGTTTACCACTTTAGAAATTTTTACCCTGGGTGGTTTAATACTGGCATTCTTTTTACTGATGGCAGCTTTGATGTATATCTTATCCCTAGTCATGAAGTTTTCACGCGAGGACCGCATCACCATACTTTTTTGCGGATCAAAGAAATCGCTTATTCAAGGGGTTGTGATGGCGCAGGTATTATTTTCGAACCAGGTATCACTGGGAATTATACTTCTTCCACTCATGCTATACCACACGCTACAACTTATAGCGGGAAGCATCATCGCAGAACGATTGTCAAAATAACATTTGAGCTATACATTGTTTTGTCATTGGACCAAAAACTAGAACTCAGGCGTTAAAATTTTCGGTATCAATCGGAAAAAAAAGAGCCGTCACTTTCGCAACGGCCCCTCCATCATTAAAACAAATTATTACCGGGTTGCATCATTCCGGCTTCGATGCTTACACCCAATCCATCCGCGACACGCAAGCCTAACCCTGGATCGCAGCGAAAAAAGTGACAAAGCTGGCGATTAACAATAAGCTCTTTTTTTGGACCAGAAATCGCTTTCATGGAACCGACAATATTCTTTACAAGGTTTATTCTTTCTTCTTCAGTTAACACCCTTTTATACAACCAGCCCGGCTGTGTATAATGATCATCTTCGCCAGGGGCATTGCGATCATACCAATCCGCTACAATGGCATCCAACGAAAGTGCAGGTTCTTTGTATGCAGGATCAGGATAGATGGCATCGAAACTATTGGGGAAATAATTTGGCGCAGATCCTCCGTTGCCATCAACGCGCATGGCACCGTCACGTTGATAGTTATGCACCGCATATGGGCACTTATTAACCGGGATCTGCTCATAGTTTGCACCCAAACGATAACGATGTGCATCCGGATAAGATAAAATTCTTCCCTGCAACATCTTGTCAGGTGAATAACCGACGCCATCAATAACATGGGCAGGAGCAAAAGCAGCTTGTTCAACTTCCGCAAAATAATTTGACGGGACTTCGTTTAACTCCATCACACCAACATCAATCAACGGAAAGTCTTTCTGTGGCCAAATCTTAGTAAGATCAAACGGATTAAAGTTAAACTCCTGAGCCTGCTGTAACGTCATGACCTGGACCTTCAGTGACCACTTCGGAAAATCCCTCCGATCTATGGCTTCCACAAGATCGCGTTGCGCCTGATCGAGATCTTTTGACTTCATCAAATCGGCTTCATCTGCGGTAAAATTTTGAATTCCCTGTTGTGATTTAAAATGAAACTTTACCCACACAATGTCATTGTCCTTATTCACTAACGAAAATGTGTGACTTCCAAAACCATGCATATGCCGGTAACTGTACGGCGTACCCCGGTCACTCATTACAATCATCACCTGGTGCAGGCTTTCCGGATTTAACGACCAGAAATCCCACATCATCGTTGGACTTTTAAGATTCGTACGGGGATCACGTTTTTGCGTGTGAATAAAGTCATCAAACTTCTTGGGGTCTTTGATAAAAAACACAGGTGTGTTATTGCCTACCAGATCCCAGTTACCCTCTTCTGTATAAAATTTAACCGCGAAGCCACGCGGATCG